>Ga0185299_10000701_pt1 | contig 81629 bp, 84 predicted proteins | sample PaiPotPPA55metaG_FD_128002 | JGI IMG/M metagenome (GOLD analysis project Ga0185299, IMG submission 128002) | Iron sulfur acid spring bacterial and archeal communities from Banff, Canada, to study Microbial Dark Matter (Phase II) - Paint Pots PPA... ...
TTTTGGAGTTCTTAAGGCAAGGAAACAAAGCCGGGTAGTCAAGAAGCTCTTTTATCCGTTCCGGCTAGTCTTGCGAGCGATCGACGGTGAGCTTTTCGACGTGCATGAAAATGGGGTACCGCCTTCCAATTGCTCCCACGATTTCAAAAGCAGGCTACGTTGCCGTTCGTTAATCCGCCGAACATCAAAGAGAAAATTGGTGCATCCTAAGCTTGTTTGCGAAATAGAGTACGCCAAGCTAACGGCGGATGATCTGTTACGTCAGACAACGTTTTTGGGCTGGCGTGATGACAAGAACCCTAAGGAGCTGCTGACTTCGGTAAACCGAGGCATGTTAAATCGAAAGTTGATGTAGGGAAGTTTCTCAAGCATGCAGCCTAGCCGAAATATTAAACGCTGGCTGCCTTCTAAGGCGAACGGTGACTTTTAGCTTTCTGGTTTAATTGCACTATCAATCGTTATCCTAGGATGCTTTCTCTTGTATTCATCCCGCATGTCCTTGGCGTCCTTTTCCGACGGCAAAGCAAAGACGACCATATCAATCGTTATCCTAGGATGCTTACTCTTGTATTCATCCCGATACCTTGCAAAAAATTCGATGCTATCCTTTTTGCTAGCAAACTCATTAATTTGCCGCCAACCGATGTCCGGCATATGAATCCAATCTCCATGTCGCAATAGTAAAGCGCTGGAAATATTTTTACCCAATCCGACGCCATAACTGGAATTTAAACGATTCCCTTTCGGACCATAATTAGAAGAATGACCTTCCCACGGATACTGTTCGAATACTTTGTAGCTTTTACCGGAGGAAATCACCTTTACCGGCAAACCCTCTATTACCACGGGGGCGATATCGGTAGCGTCCCCGTTGCTCCATTCCTCATCGACCGTGTTGAGATGGTTGCTGACATGAAAATGCTTGAACAGGTCCGCGAAATGTTTCTCGATGGCTTCCCGACCGTAAATCGGTCCTTTGTTCGTCACATTAGCCGCGTCCTCCGTGAAGAACGCGGCCAAGGCGGCTGCATCGTTGTTGTTCCATGCCTCGTCACTTTTTTTAACGTGCGCGTCAAGGTGCTGTCGGTCCTGCTCACTGGGCGTCGGTTCTTTTTGTTGGGCGAAGGTCGGCACAGCAAACCAGATTGCCAATCCTACTAGGGCAAATAGCAAGCGTATCTTCATTTTTTACCCCTCGCCCTACTTCGCCTCAGCAGGGGTTAGGTTGTAGGTCAGCATCCGAATCTTCCAATCATCGCCCTCACGGACATTAATTGCTGACCAATAGCCCTTGAGTTGTATAGGGCCACCGCTCTTGCCTTGAAGAGTAAAACTCCATTCCCCGTTCCTCCAGACCTCGTTGCCAGCCGTACCAATAGCGTGAGGGGGACGATCGGTCTTGTTGATATGCTCGCTGACATGAATCTGCGTGAAGAGGTCTGCGAACTGTTTCTCGATGGCTTCCCGGCCGTAAATCGGTCCTTCCGGCGTCACCTGAACCGCGTCCTCCGTGAAGAATGCGGCCACGGCGGCTGCATCGTTGTTGTTGAATGCCTCGTCGAACTTCTTATTGAACTCATCAAACTGCTCGATTGTTTTTGGATCAGCCGTCTGTTGGGCAACCACTGGGAAAGCAAAGCTGAATGCCAATACTACTAGGGTAAGTACGCGGATTTTCATTGTCTTTCTCCGGGGGTTAGAATGGTCGTCGCCTACCGACCTGCTTCGGGACTTCTCAGGCTCCAGGAAACGTCCGTGTCGCGAGGGGTCAGAGGGAATGCCTAGTCAAAGGCCTCTGAGCGACTCCCAAACAGATGACCAAGTCTGCTCGGCGTCAATGATAGACTTCGACGTCAATAAGTTTTCCCCCACCTTAATCTACGCGACAAGACGGTCGACCGAGTCGTTCGCCCATTCCACGCCCTCAACGCCTCATCATAACTTTCCCTCTTCGGTCCTGTCGCTCCACAGTTCGGACACACTCCTTGATAGCCGCCGCTTACCTTTCGAACCTCGCCCTTCGCTTGCTTACAAAACGGGCAACGGCGTGGTCTTGGGATACCACGCCAGTTCTTGTATTCGCGGTACTGGTACCCGTTTGGGGCGATGCCGGATCCATTCTCTCTTGGAAAAGAGTCTAAGAAAGCGGCGATGCGCTGAGGTTCCGCCGGCCTGGCTCTACTCAGAAGCCCAGTCGTAGATTGTCACGTCTCCAAGATACGTCCCTTACCCTCGGCTATAGTTATCGTGGAAGTAAGCTTGTGTTATCCGGGCACATTGAGCACTATCGAAATTCCGAAAATTAACTGGATACCCATGCAAAGTGATCGACATGAAAATAGGCAACGAGCTAAATGGGCTGGATCGTGCCGCTATGGCCCGCGTCGATGGGAGTGCTTTACTGTGTCCCGTAGCACCCGTCCTTGGATCATAGCGAGGGCGAGTTTGGGGTCACGAACTAGAGAAAACACAAACATGCAATATTGCCTATCAAATTGGCATGGATGCATTCGGTTACGCTGGAAGGGACTCTTGCTAAGCCTCGTTGCAGTCTCTCTCTTCCTACCAAGGATCGGTTTCAGCGCTGACGGACTTACGGTCAAATTTATTGACGAGAGTCATTCCGGGCACGAGGTCTACGTCGCGTTCGGCGGTCAAACGAACCCGGCAAAATTAGTCGGCGGGATCATCGGTGGCAAAAATCTCGAGTTGGGGACCAGTTACTCGTTGGCTGACCTCAACCCGGGCATTCATCTGACCAGATTCGACGGCCGGATTTGTATCGCTCTGGGATCGCCATTCCATTCGGTGAGCCCGGAAACCGGGAATAACCCCAATTTTAATAATCCGTCACTCCCTGATTTTGACATTCGCTGGGATAAAGCGGAGATCACGTACGACGTTAACGATCCCTTTAGTACCATCAATCTATCCGCAACCGACTTTTTCAGCGTCCGACTGAGAATTCGAACCTATCATGCCGGGAAACTGGTGACGACTCTTACCTGGCAGAAAGGAATCGCGACGGCATTTCGCGATACCGGTCTGCTTAGTGGTTTCAGTCGGCTATCGAGATTCAGTGACGGTGCCGTTTGTTTAGGAGACTTCGGCGTACCAACATTAAAATCAATTGACCCCCCCGAGTTCGTCCGCGTATTGCGAGTGATCTCTCCCTCCTCCACGATCAGGGAATTTAACTTCAATCCCTACCCGTCCTTTGAGGACTATACTAATTTTGTAAGGCGCAACGCGATTACCACAAAAATCGAGGGAAAATTCCTAGGGCAACCCGCTGCCACGTATGAATTTACAGCACTGATCGATTCAGCCGGCGGACTAGTGATGATCGGTACGATCACGACCAACTCCGTACCACAATCGCACGTGATCCTCATTTCAGACGCCGAATTAAATAAAGGCATTTATACCGCAGACCCATTGTGCAACATTGACGGCAAATATGAACATCCAGGAAGTACCGCATTTGGCGCAGCGGTTCGGGATGCTCTAGCCGGATTCAGTTACGGATTTATCGGCAGCAAAGAACCAAATCCGAACGCGCCCGGTCTGACGTTTGGTCAATCCGCAAGCGATCAGTGGTACACACCGCCGTTGCCTATCAGCTATGCTTTTGCCGGCGCACAGCCGCACACCCTATATTATAACCAGTACGCAAGCGTGCTCGCACGGATAACCGACGCTTACGGTTTTCCTTATTCCGACCTTGTTAAAAAGCCGTTGGCCTCTCTCAATCCAGCAGAGGCCGATACCGTGGAAATTACCATCCTCGCAGATTAGTTCGCCGACCATTCAGTCGGCCTATCTTTTACGCGCTCTAAAATCCAGACTAGAGCGCTATACCAATTTAGCGTCGAATCCTGGATAAGCTTGACTTGGCAAGCATCGGTTTTCGGAAATGGGTATTCTCCCATTTGGCAGAACGCGCAAAGGAAAAATTCGCGTAGCGAGACCGAAAGCTTCTCCTCCGAGCGCGGTGTTGAAGTTGTGGTTTGCTCTGTCTACCCCTTCCCATTCCAAGCCCGTAGCGCCTCATCGTCGCTCTCCCGCTTCGGTCCGGTCGCCTCGCAATTTGGACACACGCCTCGGCTTCTTCGAATGTCGGCCTTCGCCCGCTTACAAAACGGGCACCGACGTGGTTTCGGGATGCCACGCCAATTTTTGTATTCCCGGTACTGGTAGCCGTTTGGTGCTACGCCGGGACCAGATTCGGCTGGAATCGAACTTAAAAACGCAGTGATTCGCTCCGGGTTTGATGGTCGGCTTTCGCCCTGCAGCCACGAGTAGACTGTCATATCTCTTACGCCGATTCGTCGGGCCACGTCCGCTCCCGTCATGTAGTTAAGCCGGATGAACTCGCGTAGGCGCTCAACCGCCGCGTGCCGTTCCTGAATCGATGCCGGTTTGGTGCCCACGAATGGACGTGGATTCTAAGGCTCGGAAGTCCAAAATCAAGACTTGCGATATGCCGACCGTTTGGTGTCGCAATCAGCTTTCGGTTCACCTTTTGCCATTCCCAAAAGCTCTTACAACACTTGGCAGTAAATATTGGAGGGTTGCAGGGCGCTCTGGAAGATTTCTCTAAGAGGGTGTTTGCTAGCGTTTTTCGAATTTAGAATCCGAACCCAAGGATGGGAACCGAGAATTTTTTGTTTATATGGAGACACAAGGACGGCTCGATTGTGACGTTCGGCTCTCAGGGCTGGTCATCCACTGATTTGGAACAAGAGACTTGGCTCAATGCCATGAATCATCTCACTAGTTCGGTGCCGTCTATCGCGCCTTGTGTCCGACTCTGGCTTGAGCAAGAATGCGAGCTATTGGAAGGGCACAGGCCTGACTTGTAGGCGTCGATCCCGAAGCAAAAGCCACAGCGATTGGCGAGAGCCCCGTCCGCGTGCTGGCCGACGCGATTAAACTCGCCTATTTCAGGGTGATCTCTCGCATCAGCTTGCTACCGAAGATTTCTCGAATCTGAGCTCGGTCGACCATTATTTGGAGGTTCTTTTTATCCGCGTCAGCGCCCAAGAGCATCCGGTCGATTGCATCTTGTTTCTCACGGAGTCCGTCGAAGCTCGCCATATTCTTGAATTCTACGAGGATCATCAGATTGAAATCCTGTGGATTGGCCGAATCTCCCAGCAGAACTTTGTAAGACAGAATAACGCCTTCGGCTTTCTCCTCCGCTATGACAGCTTTCCCATTTGCTGCCAAACCCTTTAGATATTCATCAGTCATACCAGGCTTGGTCTTAATGAGGGCGACACTATATACGGAACCTTCGGTGTAAGGGGCGTCTCCCCGTGCCTTGTAAATTCCTGAACAACTAAAGAACAGGACAAGGGCAATAGCTAGTTTCGACATGGACTTGGACATTAGAAATTCCTTCGCTTCAAACGGTGTAACCAATTGGGTTTAAACCACTTCAAACGTGAATGGAGGGACTGTCAATACGTAGTTATGCGTCACGGCGCGCCCTCGCTTGAGCAAGGATGGGTTACGCGTCCCTTTGCTCCGGTTCAGGGGTACTGCGAGAGGAAACATGCCGAACCAAGCTGAATAAGGCCGGTCAGGAAGGGAATGGCGAACCTTGCTGAGGCCATCCTAGGCTAACCCGGAGTAGTACTTATGATCATCACGTTATTTGAAGGACGGCGCTCTGAGACTTACAAAAGCCTCCCCGAGGCCGCCGATGCCGCCAAGAAGTGGTATTCAGATTTGGGGGAGGACGCTCCTCCGTGGGATTATGAGATTCAAACCTATGATGATTTGCTGGAAGCGATAGAGGAACATAAGAAGCGAGTTGCTTCTTGGGTGGCGAATCGGGACGACTATTACCCGAAGCCTCGGCTGACAGTTGTTGGGATCGACGGCACTCCAGCAAAAAGTCAGTAATTTATGGGTGAAACTGCAGAAGCCATAGTAATGACCTGTATAGAAAACCCTCACAGCGAAGTAGAGGGCCTGGAATCCCGAACATTTTCAGTTCACGCAGTGCTATGCGTGCCCAAGGGCTTCGAAGAAATATATGTGACCAAAATCATTGAGCCGGACGAGATCGCGAGTCTGGTGGCTGCGGAACCAATCCTAATGGAACGCGAAGAGTTCTACTTTAAGACGAAAGCCAAAGTCGAACCGGATACCAAACTTAAGATCGAGATTTCTCTAGCCGGGGAATCCGATCAGCCGTCGTCTAACTGATACCTAAGCCTCCTTGGTAGGAACACATTTGCGCGGGACTCAGAGTATTGAGCTATTCCGAACTCAGAACGTTGACTGGGTGAACGAATTTTGGTCTTCTGACTCTCGTTAGCATGGCTAAGAAGAGCCTCCCAGAATTCGTCCCGCCGATGATGGCGGAGAGCGCCAAATCGCCGTTTGATTCCCCAGACTTCATTTTTGAAATCAAGTTGGACGGATATCGCGCTATTACCGTCTTCGATGCTGCCGGTAAACCTCATCTCTGGTCCCGCAATGGCCTACCATTGGAACAGAAATTCCCGGCTATCGCCAAAGCGGTATCGAAATTGAAACTGCGCTCAACGGTTCTGGACGGTGAGATTGTGATTGTTAGGGTCCGGCATTGAGGGCGAGCAATACAATGTTGTGGGCCCAAACAGAAATCGCGAAAAGCCCGGTCCCAAGAGAGTTGATCCTCTGGCTACCCTAGAACATTAACGCACTGGTGCCGGTACCGGTGATCCCAAGTATCGTGAAGACCGCCCGCAGTCTGTTCGAGATCTCGATCATCCAGACGTACAAGATGAGTTGCCCGACCAAAGGCTTATGAGGAGATTGGCTTACCTGGAAAATGAGAGGCAAGATCTGATAAAGATTATAATTCATTTTCGTTTCAGGGTCAGAGTTTATGGGGAGAACGGAACCGGAACATACATTCCGCAGGAACGTCCTTCGGATATCGCCTATTGAAATCGACGAACATGAAAATGCTATTGATCAGTGCAACCTTGCTGGCTGCATCGCTTGCAAACGCAGAAACTGCTAGCCCAAGTCCAACTCCAGGTCCAACTCCAGACTGGTTAAAAAAGGCTGACGAGGAGCGCAAACAAATACTGGCAGAGGAACGCAAAACTGTTGATAGTACTTTGGCCTTGTACCAAGAGCTGAAGGGCCTAAATCTGGAAGCGAGCTCAATAATAGTCTGGACTGATCCCAAATTCCTTAATGAGCGAATGGAGTTAGCCGCGAAGGAAAGCAAGGATCCTATCATGTGGGAGTTGGAACACCCCGTCGATTCCGTCGAGATCAGCAAGCATCAAAAGCGCACGCCAATATGGTACGAGCTGAAGCTGAATGACTGGGTAGGCACCATCACTTATCACGATGGGAGGACAGGCAAGATTATAGCGACTACACCGGCCCGTGTGTTTGTGAGCAAAGATTCTGGCGAAGACGATGGACCGTCCTCGTTCGTGGTGAGGATTTCAGTTGGTTCGCCGCATTCGAATGAACGAATAGCCTATTACGCCAGAAGCTTTTTCGAGAAAGATTTCGCCTTCGGTTGGTGACTATGTCTCTAATTGACCGTGATCCGTACAAATTCCTAGCAGGCTTGGTCGGTGCGTTTCAAAACCGGCTGAACACGGACCCTACCTTCTGATTGGCCAAGCCAAAAGTTGGCCCTATCCAGTAGAATGAAACGACTACGACCAGTCTCCGGGTCCGGCTCAAATAAGAAATGCAAAGGGTATTGCGCTGGTTGATTCAGCATCGACCCGGGAACATTGTTCCAATTTGGGCTGCTCATCGGATAGCCTTTAGCAGTTCCTCATTGAGCCGGTCCAGCTGCGTTCGCTGGCTTTCAAAGATTCGCTGCATCACTGTCTTAGGCTCTGACGCCACGGTCACTGGCTCAGCCGCTGGCTTACGTCGTCGCCGCCGCCGTTTCTTGATCTTGGCTATTGGTTCCGGGACTGGTGCTGGTGCTGGTTCTGGTACCGGCTGCTTCTTTGTGCGTCGTTTCTTCTTATGCATGGAGCAAAAGATTACCGGTTAACCTGGGACCTGGCGAGCCGGTAGTGCGCCCTTACTTTTGCGCTCAGCTGAGGAACAAGACGCTGAGAGTTTGGTCGATGCCGCCGCCAACTTTCTGGTAGCAAACTACGGCCAGGCAAAAGATCATTTCCATGCCGAGATCAGTCCCAAAGATCGCGATCTTTATATGCTTTGACGCCGCAATCTAGATCAAAGAAAGAGGACTAGAATTTAGACGCCAGATAAGCGGGTGCGAGTGTTTCCAGGACGATTTCTGGGCCGAGCCCAGTATCACGCCACTGGGACTTATTCGACCGACAGTCGTGTGGTGCCCCTCGGCAAAAGGCAAAGCCTGCAGCGTCCCGGTTATGCTGCTATAAAGATACGGACGATGCCACGGACGCGAATGGACGTTGCCAATTACCGTGCCATGTACATCAATATCTGAAGGATGGAAGTCGTCAGCGATAACGAGTTGTCTCAACCCGGTCTCGCGAGTCCAGACGAAAGTACGACGGTTACCCGCACTGTCGTCGCCCTCGCCGACAACGAGGCCTAAGTCGTTAATGGCGCAAGGAAAGAACGCCCTTCCTCCTTGCCCGACTATGTCAACAAAGCCTAGTTCTGGTGACCAAACGAAACCGCACACCACTCTTCCCCGGAGTCGCCAGCCAAGGACAACTCCGGTGTTATTAATCGCGATCGCTCGACTCCAACCCTCAAATTGCGCACCCAAATTGGTCATTCCCTCCGCAGGCGACCACAAAAATGCTCGTTCTGCATCTTCTCTTGGCTCACCGGCACCAACAAAGCTGTTGCCAGCAATCTGACGATTGTCATTGATACATCTAGCGAGTGAGTCGCGTCCACCTAAAGTACCGAGATCCTTCATTCCGCTAATCTTATCCCACAGAAACGCGTGCGTTCCCGATCCAGGCACTCCTGCTGTACCGACGACCTGACTACTTTTGTTAATAGAAGAGGCATTGCTAAATGGACCACCAAAGGTTCCCAAATCGATGGGATTTTCTTCCAAGGGGCAAATGAACGCATGCGGTTCAGCCCGGATTGGGTTGCGCAACTGTCCAACGATCTCGCCTCCGTCGCTGAGGTCGTGCATAGAGAGATAATAGTCATTTATCGAGCCGATCTCCTGCACAATGGCCAAATGCTCGTTCGCTCCGTTGAACTGGAGCTTGCAATCGATGTGTTCGTCCGTATCGGCCTGATTTGATTCACCCGTGGAGAAAGCGGTTTGAACCAATTTGAGGTTCGGATTGGCCGCAAGGAGCGGAGCCATCATCGTGTGCACATCTATGCCATGAAGAATTTGTCGCGGCATCAGGGGTCCCGGAACGTCCCCGTGTATCTCCCCACTACCTCCGCCCTTATTGTCGAGAGAGTATGCTAAACAAGCGGCACTGATCCCATTTTTTGCCTCCGTTGATTGTGCTGCCATCCGGTTGGTTTTTGCCAACTCGTGTCGAATTACATTTGCGTCAGTATCAGTTTCTGAAAGACGCTTCAGTCTGCGTTTCCTCTCCGTTGGTACTGCGTCGCGAATTCCGGTTACAAAAACATGGGTACCGCTTCTTAAATTGCGGAGGTCGGCGTTAAACTCACGAGAAAACGGTGTTATGTCTCCATTTAGCGTCTGGTAGTTAGAAACGATCGCGAGAAGGGGTACGCCGGATTCGTATGCTGCGACCACAAAACTGTGAGGCATTACTTTGCCAAAACTCTGGTTGATATCCTTTATCCAGGCACTGCCTCTCACTCGAATTTTGTCGACAGCGTCCCGAAAAGCGAAATTTGGATTCGAAAGGCCCGCCAGCCACTCAACTGCGTACTCGTCCGTCCGTTTTCCCTGCCACAATCCCATGCCGCAATATGTGACAAATCCCGACCATTTTTCGTAGCGCAGGGATATGATTTTAGAGGAGTTTGGCTCCATCACTGTCCAGTTACCGTCGGCATCTCGTTCCGTCTTGGAGATCTGGAAGTCTGCTGACTGGTGTATCATGACTGGTGTGACAATTGTAATGTTCAACGTCATTTGAGCCCTTTGTCGAATAGCATTGACTGCCACCCGTTCCACGCCCTCAACGCTTCATCATAGCTCTCCCGCTTCGGTCCGGTCGCCTCGCAATTTGGACACACGCCTCGGCTTCTTCGAATGTCGCCCTTCGCTTGCTTACAAAACGGGCACCGGCGTTGCCTTGGGATACCGCGCCAATTTTTGTACTCACGATACTGATAGCCATTTGGTGCTACGCCGGAGCGAGATCCAGCTGGTATCGATTTTAAAAACGCAGTGATTCGCTCCGGTTTTGATGGCCTGCTTTCCCCCTTGAGCCACGAATAGAGTGTACTGTCTCTTACGCCCATTCGTCGGGCCACGCCCACTCCCGTCATGTAGTTGAGCCGGAGAAACTCGCGAAGTCGTTCAACAATCGCATCAATCTCCCTAAGCTCCTCGGTTGATCTGCGTTTGTTAGCCACCCCCAGACGCACATTTTACGCGAACCCGCCCATTACCCAAGGAAGAATTCTCGGGCACTAAATCGTCCACCACCGTTCACGTTCATTGGTTATTGATCCAACAAGAATTGAAATCCTTACAACGCCGGGGAAACGGGAGACCGCTAGTCACCCTCCTTCTTAGTCAATCCTCTACCCACGTAACCAACACTAGCACCGGCTGCAACCTCAGCCTTGAACGCTGGATAGCCACCGCTACGGCCATGGCTGCGCCTTTATTGGTGCTAGCTTCAGCCCGAAGAACCAGCCCTCGTGAAATGTCAGCAGCACTAGCAGCACGACAATTAGAAGGATAGCGGTTTTGACATACCAGTTGACCGGTGTCGGTCCGGGAGCCTTGATCGTCTGGTACGATTCATAAACGAGGGTCCAACCGGCCATCGGAAATATGATCCAGATAGGCAGATTCCAAACGTAAATCACGGCACGCACAACGACCCCAATCACGACCGACACAGGAACTAAAATCAAAAGCGCCAAGTTGCCCACCGTCGACAGAATCCCTTGCCAACCAAACCAGAGAATTAGAACCGCAGCTAGGCCCATGACAATCAAGGCCGCCCAAAGTATCCCTCGTACCCGAGGATCAGCGCCTTTGTCTGGTTCCATCGCCTGGATGCTAACAAGCAACCGGTAAAATTGCGAGCCCGGTAATAGCGCTGGCGGGATCTGGAAAAGCAACTGCAACTCTCCCAAAGCAGTATAGCTAAAACCGATCAAGGTCGGCCAGGTTAAGGAGTGACAGAAGAAACCACGCCAGAGAATCCAAGCGTCGATAACGATTCGCAGCAAGGGGAATTGATTCCCCAAGGATGGGAACCGGAAATGGATCGGGGAAGACTAGCGCTATGACCGAACCTCTATCACTGGAAACGATTCTCGGAGAATTTAACGAGAACGCTGAGGCGTGGATTTTGCGAGATGCGGAGTCGGGTAAGTACGTAGTAATTCCGCACCCCGATTATCCTGAACGCAACATCACCCATTTCTTTCTGAATCCCAAACAGGCCGAAGACGTAATGCAGAGGATTCGTGAAGCTAGCCTGATGCTAAAAGACCGAAAACTTGCCGTCGAAGAGGTCAAACTTTTGCAGACTTGTCGCGATATCGCGGCTGAGAAGAATTCAAAGTACGAAGACGGCTTTGTGGTTCACCGGCACAACGGGGGTCCGCTCACGAAACGGAAAAAATCGTACGCTTAGGCCTTCCAAGGATCATTCGACTAAAAGAAAACGCTCCAGAACTCGATTACAGGTCGTTTTACGGCAAAACCGGTACTGGAAGACCAACTGCTTTGTGATGGAGGTTGAGCGTTCCTTCTGAGTGCATTCGCACTGCAGTCCACGAGGAGAGAGCTCCATACCGTACTTAAATTTCCGTTTCGTGTGCGCACCCCTCGTAAGGCTCGAACTGGTTCTGTGCGTTCTCTTCTTCATTGAGATCGGCGAAATCGAATAGCGGCGTTAACAGGCAATCCAGATAATAACTATAAAATGAAGCGTTGCGATTAATGCTTTGATGACAGATCCGGCAAATCCTTTCTCGCGCCAAAAGGTCAGCACTTATACTAGCCCCCGGGCCGTGCCTCGGATATAGCTGATATAGTGCACCAACAGCTCGCCCGTTCACAATTTTCAGAGTTAGCGAAAAACGCCGGGGCAACGCAAGGGAATATGTCGATGTGAGAGGTGATTGGTAGCGGCCCTCCACGTAAGGCCCGCGTTTAGTCCTGCCCGAGCGAAGACACCCCAATTCCATCTCCACAAATATCAATCTCTTGGCGCCAGTTTCGCTAACAATTTTTCATAGCGTGGATCTTGACGGAGAGGCTCCCAATACGGATCCCGCTTCAGCGGTCCATAAAAAATACCATTTGGCACCTGGGCAGAAGAGCTCAGGGTTCCAAAGGCGAGGTCCGATTCATTGGTCCACGCATAAACTACGGCTAGATTAATTTGAATTTGCGGGCCAACCACGGCGTCCTTAGAAATCGGCAACAGTTCGACCGCACGTTTTGCTTCCGCGATGGCGGTTTCTTTATGGTTAAGGAGAGCGTCGACCACGGCTAACTGGCTGAGCAGCGCGGCATTTTCTGGCGCCTTTTGGACTCTTTGGTCTAGTTGCTCTCGCGCTCGAGTAAACCGGGTATTTGTGTCGATCTGTTCTCCTTGGAGCCGACTAAGTAAAATCGAATAACAGCCGACGGGAACAGGGACTGCGCCATAAGCAAAGTCGCCTCCGTCGTTACCGCCGTTCAGCTTTTCGATGCCTTCTTTTGCTTGTGTCCAATCACGATCGACCAAGGCAAACCACAGCTTCAGGCTGAGCGTGGCCCGATCGTCCGCCATGGAGGCAGGGAGTGCCGCGAGCGCAGTCTTGACCGCAGTATCATCCCCCGTCTCACGGTAGGTAACCACCGCTTTTTCTGGTTTGAGGATCGGTTCGTTCGGACGCAGCTCGATCAGCCGGTCATACATCTGCTCAGCGGCCCGAAACTGACGTAGGCCCCAAAAAGTAGAAGCGAGGTTCTCAAGGAAAGCCGAATTGTGTGGATCCCGGGTGATAGCGTCTTTAAACTCTTGGACCGCTTTTTCCCATTGTCCTTGCCGGCGATCAATGAGCGCTCCGAGCCCGATGGCTTCAGCATTGTTGGGCAAGCCACTCATCGCGATAGCCAGTTGTCCCCTGGCGTGTTCGTAGTCTCTATAACAGCGGTACAAGTGCTCGGCATAAGCAAGGTGAACCTCGGGCAGGTCCGGCTCTAGAGCCAGGGCGTGACTGATGGCCGCGTCTGCCAAGGCGAGTCGTTCCGGAGTGGCATCGTAAACCCAATAGAGAAGGCCTTGCGCTTGCGCCAAGCGGCAGTAGGCCAGGGTGAACTTTGGATCAAGCTGGATGGCCTGATCCAGCAAACTGATCGCCGCCAAGCACGGTTTCTGAAAATCCCCAAGACTGATGGTAACGTAAGCGATGAGCAGTGACTCCTTGGCCCGAAGATAAAGCTCGTAGGCCTCAAGATTTTCGGTGGGTTTCTTTTCTATATTTCGCTTTTCTTCCGGCGTAAGGGTTGCGGCGAGTTTAGTCGCGATGGTCTGGGCGACCTCACTTTGGATAGCAAAAATATCGGTGAGATCCCGGTCAAAACTGTCCGCCCAAATGGTTTTATCCTGACGAGCATCGACCAGCTCGGCATTGACTCGGACCCGATTGGCGTTACGGCGCACAGTCCCTTCCAACACACTGGCTACACCCAGGGCGCTAGCGATTTGGCGGAGATCGCGTTTCTCGCCGGCGCGATATTGCATGACCGAGGTTCGGCTGATGACGGTGAGCTGAGCGATCTTGGCCAGGTCGTTGAGGATGTCATCCTGGACTCCGTCTGCAAAATAGGTGTCTTCTTTGTCCGCGCTGAGGCTTTCGAATGGCAGGACCGCAATGCTCTTTGCCGGGATGCTAGTAACTATAGGGGTTACATTTGCTTCGTTCGTTTTGCGATTGTTTGCAGTAAAGAGCCAGACCCCGGCGGTGATGATAGCCGCTGCGCCAACGATACCGACCGGCAGGAACCACCGTCTCCCCTTGATCGGAACAGCGTTGGATGCCGGCTTGGATTCCTTCCCTGGAGGCATTTCAGGCGGCGACACTCCTTGTTCGCCATTCGCCAGCAAACTCTTCACTCGTTCGGTTAGAACCGGAAGATGTTGCTGCAGGGGCGCCTTAGTCGCATCCAACCAGTGCACGGATTCCAAAAAATATCCGAGACTGTCGCGTGGCTCGATCGGTTCGGTTCGAAATGGAATCACCGGTAAATGCAAAGAAAACGCCTTACCTACTTCGCGCCGGACATGCTCTGACTCGTTCGCGTGGCCAGAAAACACCAGCACGAATACTCGACAACTGGCAATGCCACGCAGAATGCCTTCGGTCCAATCGGACCCTGGTGCGATGTCACGCGGCGCGATCCAGCAAGGTACTCCGGATGATTCTAGGTGGTGGCAAACCGCCTCAGCGATATCTCCGTCTTTGCTGGAATGGCTGATAAAAACCTTACCGGACATACGATTGCCAGAAGCCTTTCTAGCCGGTTCATTCGTGAATAGCGAGCGTGTAAGTAGAACAGGCGAAACGCGTTGAGGAAGTACTCCACCGGTCTCGCTTCCGGCAGCTATCGAAAATTGTCGTGAGGATCCCGGCAGAAGAGGAGAATGAAAAATCCGGATGAGCGGGAGCTCATCCATACCGTTTCATTCAGGCCGGAAGAGTCTTCCGATGATCAGCACCTACATTCTCGTAGAGGCGGGGACCCAGCGGTATAACGTTGGCACCGACACGCCCAAACTTTGGGCCACATCTCTTGGCGGCGTACCCGAAGAAAGCAACTTCCTAGCTGCTTTGACCTTGCCTTCGGTCATTCGGCGTTTTCGGCCACCTACACGGCCTTGTCGTTTTGCCGCTTCCAATCCGGCGCGTGTCCGTTCGATAATCAGCTCTCGTTCCATCTGCGCAAGACTTGCCATCACGTGAAAAAAGAACCGGCCGGCCGGCGTCTTTGTATCGATGCCATCGGTCAGACTTTTGAAATGTACATGGCGCTCTTGGAGTTCATTCACCAGATCAACCAATCCTTTCACGCTGCGTCCGAGACGATCGAGTTTCCAAACAACCAGAGTATCAGTCTCCCGCAAGTGGGAGAGCGTCTCTCTGAGTCCAGGACGATCTGCCTTAGCGCCACTGACCTTGTCAGTAAAGATCCGTTTGCAGCTGGCTCTTTTGAGCGCCGCTAGTTGTAGTTCAAGGTTCTGGTCCTCTGTGGACACGCGAGCGTAGCCAATCAGCATAATTGGAAGTTCTGGCCTTATCGTAACATTCTCGATACTCATTAGCAGCATGGGGAAACGAGAATTTTATTTCAAGAATGGTTTTCGAGAATGCAAAACCCACCTTTTGACGACTTTGCCCATAGAGTCGCTTTCCTTCTCATAAAGGTTCGTTTGCAAGAAGGATACCTATGCCCCGTCGCTATATTCTCACCGCATCCGAACGAGCCGGACTCGTAACGATTCCCACCGATGAAACTGATTGATCAGGCTTTACACCTTGAGCGAGCAAGACCTCTCGGTGATCAAACAAAGGCGCGGTGACGCAAACCGACTGGGCTTCGCCGTCCTTCTCTGTTGCTTGCGCTATCCCGGATATGCTCTCCCGACGGGTGAAGACCCGCCGTTCACCTTTTTGACGATGATCTCGACTCAACTTGGAGTTGAAGCCGAAATCTGGGCGGAGTACGCCGGTCGAGAGGAGACGCGTCGCGAACACCTATCGGAGTTGCGCACCCTGCTAGTTCAAAGGCCTTTCGGGTTGAAAGAGTTTCGCCATTTCGCCCGCTGGCTGACGGATCTGGCGTTGCAGACTGACAAGGGTCTTGTTCTGGCGACTTCGCTCATTCAGCAAGTCCGTAAGGAAAGGATCGTTCTGCCACCAGTTGCTGTCATCGAGCGCATCTGCGCTCAGGCAATCACCCGCGCAAATCGGATCATCTTCACCTCGCTCACCAAGTGTCTCGATGGCGATCATCGTACGCAGCTTGATAACCTTTTATCTCAGCGTGTTGACCCCAACGCCACTAAGCTCGCTTGGCTACGACAGCCACCCGGCACACCAAACGCCAAGGATTTGCTTGAGCACATCGATCGCCTCGAAGCCATCAAGGTGTTGAATCTCTCGGAAAGCGGACGGCACCAAGTTCACCAGAATCGGTTGCTGAAGCTGGCTCGCGAGGGCAGCCAAATGACCGCGCAACACCTGCGGGACCTCGAACCGGATCGGCGCTACGCAACGCTAGTCGCGGTGATGCTGGAGACAAAGGCTACCATCATTGATCAAATCGTTGATTTACATGACCGCATGATCGGCACGCTTTTCAACCGAGCCAAGCGCGCCCACGCAGAGCAGTTCCAGCAGTCAGCGCGAGCAATTAACGAGAAGCTACGACTCTATTGGCGCATTGGAGAGGCCCTACTGGAAGCCAAGCGAAACGGTTCGGACCCGTTTCATGCGATCGAAATCGTCATTCCATGGGACACTTTCGCGCAAAGCGTAACAGAAGCTCAGCAGCTTTCTCAGGCTGAAGATTTCGACTTCTTGCATCGGATTGTCGATGGCTACTCGCAGATCCGCCGTTATGCCCCGGCGTTCTTGGAAGCGCTACATTTCAATGCGGCGCCCGCAGCTCGTGAGATTGCTGAAGCCATTGAAGCGCTCAAAACTCTTTACGTAGAAAATGCTCGCAAAGTACCCAGCGATGCGCCTGTCGGCTTCGTGCGAAAACGGTGGCAGGATCTCGTTTTCACCGATGGTGGTCTGGACCGCCGGTTCTATGAGCTATGCGCGTTGGCTGAACTTAAGAATGCGCTGCGCTCCGGCGATGTTTGGGTCCAGGGCTCGAGGCAGTTTAGGGACTTCGACGAGTACTTAATACCGCTCGAGAAATTCAACGCTTGGTTTCAACAAGGGGAACTGTCCCTGGCCATTACCACCGAATGTGAGCGGTACCTTGGAGACCGGCTGCTTCTACTTCAACAACAGCTCGAGAATGTCGATCGCATGGCCCAAGCTAATGAACTGCCAGACGCCATCATTACTGCCTCAGGGTTAAGGATAACGCCGTTGGCCAATGCCGTTCCGGACGAAGCCGACATCCTTATGCAGCGCGCTTACGCTTTGCTTCCGCATGTCAAGATCACCGAACTGCTGTTGGAGGTGGACGAATGGACCGGCTTTACACGGCACTTCACCCATCTCAAAAGTGGTGATGCCGGTAAGGACCGGATCCTGTTGCTGGCAGTCATTCTCGCCGACGCGATCAATCTGGGACTTGCCAAGATGGCCGAGTCGTGTCCGGGATCAACCTACGCGCGGCTTTCGTGGCTGCAGGCCTGGCACATTCGCGATGAGACCTATTCGGCTGCGTTGGCCGAGTTGGTCAACGCCCAGTTCAAGCAGCCCTTCGCGGCGCACTGGGGCGAAGGCACCACCTCCTCTTCGGACGGACAACGCTTCCGTGCTGGTGGCCGCGGTGAAGCCTCAGGGCAGATCAATGCGCGCTACGGAGGTGAGCCAGGAGTTCTTTTCTATACGCATCTCTCTGACCAGTACGCGCCGTTTCATACGCAAGTCATCAATGCCACTGTTCGCGACGCGACCTACGTCCTGGACGGCCTGCTCTACCATGAATCCGACCTGCGGATCGAAGAGCATTACACAGACACGGCTGGCTTCACCGATCATGTATTCGCTCTCATGCATCTTCTCGGATATCGCTTCGCTCCACGCATCCGAGATCTCGCTGATCGAAGGCTTTATGTTCCCGACTGCCGAAAAGACTATCCCACACTCAGTGCCTTAATCGGCGGCGTTCTGAACCAAAAGTGGATTCGGAGCCACTGGGATGAAATCCTACGTCTGGCCACATCGATTCAAAAGGGGACGGTTACGGCGTCGCTGATGCTGCGAAAGCTGGGTAGCTACCCACGCCAGAACGGCCTTGCCGTCGCGCTCCGCGAACTTGGGCGAATTGAGCGCACCCTATTTACGCTCGAGTGGCTGCAGAATACCGAGTTGCGGAGGCGCGTGCACGTTGGTCTGAACAAAGGCGAGGCAAAGAACGCGCTGGCCAAAGCCGTGTTCTTCAACCGTTTGGGCGAAATGCGCGATCGCAGCTTCGAGAACCAGCGTTACCGCGCCAGCGGCCTCAACTTGGTGGTGGCTGCCATCATTCTTTGGAACAACGGTTTACTTGGAACGCGCGATTCGATGCCTGAAAGAACATGGATTGTCCTCAGACGAGAACCTGCTCCAACACCTATCACCGCTCGGCTGGGAACACATCAATCTCACCGGAGACTACGTTTGGCGCCAAAACAAGCGTGTTGAACACGGTAAATTCAGACCTCTGCGACTACTCGCAGTGTCTTAGCGTACGATTTTTTCCGTTTCGTGAGCGGACCCCCAACGAGGCTTGGGAGTTTCTGAACGAAGATTAAACGCGGCTAGCTAAAAAACCGTTATCACGGCCTCTTCGCGCTCGTGGGCGTGCTGGCAAAAGTCGGCACTTTTGTCGGCTAGCTCTTCAGCCTCTCAATCTGTTAATATGGTGGAAATGCAATGATTGCTGTAATCATACTGATCAATCTGGTGGGTGCCATCCTTTCGTATTTTCTGCTTCGTAAAGCTGGATGCGATGGCGAAGCCTCTCTGGGCGGTGCGATACTTTGTTGGCCGCTTGCTCTAGTCCTCTATCTACTTTGGAAGATCGCAGGCAAGAAATCAGCTTAGCTGCCGTCATTCTTTAATCATCCTGCCAGGCATTGCGCCCACACTGGCACCGGCTGCAACCTCGCTCTTGAACGCTTCAAGTGCGTTCTCAATCTCCTCAAGTTCGACGTGAACCAAGGCCATCTCACGTGTGGGTTTATCGCCTGCGTCCGTAATCGTGCTGGCTAGCCGTCGTGCTCCTTCTCCAATCCTTCGCAAGAGTTCAAAAAGGTATCTGTTCAAGGCATGGTATCTGCTGAAGATAGCCGCTCTAACTAGTGCAGATTTTTGGGTCCGGTTTTTAAGTGCTTCCCTCATTGTATCGAGCAGTGAATGAGTGACTGGGCCTAGAAAACAGAGCCTTGCTTCGGGGGAGGAAGGCTCAAACAAAGAAAAGGTCATCCTGTTACCGCAGGGCGGCCTTTTCGATTTCTAGAACGCCTCCAGGATCGCTTTGATTAAAACCCGCTGTCGCGATACCCGAACAAGGCTTTGGCGGCAAATAATAGCCTTGGAGGGCAGCACCGGGCACCTCATACGGACGACGCCCTGATGCCGGGAGCCGGTCCAGCTCCACCTTTAGTTCGCATCGCGAGTCCTGGCGCGGCTGTTAGAGCGAAGATTCTTTTTGCCAGAGAAGCCCGGTCGCGGCTTTGGCACACGCCAGCGAGATTACCGGTCTACCTCGCGACCCTTCGAAATAGACGAAATTTCGATAGGACGAATTTTACAGTCTCGGCGGCAAATAATGCCGTCGTTCGATACAATCAGCGGTCGGCGCTGCCCGCTATTTGCTTTGGGCCTTAACCGCAATTCCGACAGGTTCGCCGGGCAGCCCTGTAATGAAGGCGGCGTTGATCACCTTTCCTGTTTTGGCGTTGTATTCGCCAACGGTGTCGGCACCGCCGTTAGCCACAAAGAGTTTATCGTCCAGAACCGCGATTTGCCACGGCATACTCAGCCCCGTAATGAAGTTAGCGTTGATCACCTTTACTGTCTTGGCGTTGCATTCAGCAATCGTGCCGGTGCTTGAGCTCGCGACGAAGAGTTTGTCGCCCAAGAACGCGACCCCATAGGGGGCCGCCACGGTCAGGACGCCAAGAAACTGTGCCGTCTTGGCGTTGAATTTGCCAACCCCGCCCTCGGGTGTATCCGCCACGAAAAGAGTGCCGCCCAACGCCCCGAGTCCCAACTCTTGGGTTGTAGGCAGCCCAACGATGAAATTAACATCGATCGCCGTTCCCGTCTTCGCATTGTATTTGCCGACCGTACCCTCGCCTGTGCTCGCAACAAAAAGGTCGTCGCCCGACAATGCAAGTCCAACGGGGTGGAAATTCGTGCCTGTGATAAAGCTTGGGCTAATGGCCGCGCCTGTTTTGGCGTTGTATTTGCCAACCGAACCGCCATCGTTCGCAATGTAAAGGTCTTCGCCCGACAGCACGAGTTCATTCGGCCCACTCAGCCCCGTGATGAAGCTGGCATTGATGACATCTCCGGTTTTCTCGTCATATTTACTCACGACCCCCGCTAATACTAGGCTGACGTAGACCTGCGCGTCTGCGCGTTTGGGCATGGCCAAAAGCGCGGTCATGGCGATGAGTGATGTACAGCAGATGCGAAAAAGCGACTCGAAATTTGGTGTTATGGGAATCTTCATAAGCAAGGTGGATTTGGGGGGGTACGATTGTTAACAAAGTCACCCCCTTTTCTTCAAGCATATTGGGTAGACCACGTATTTTCTCGCCCAGCAGCCATTGTATGCAGAGCAGCAGCTAGCGAAGTGAAAGCAATCACCGTGAACGCGAGCCCGATTCCGGCGGCTATCGCAAATGCCAAGCGAGATAACCGGCGTACCGCGAGAGCACTTCGAGATTCACGAGATTTCGAAGGAGGAGCTGAAGGGTGCGTTCCAAATAGCTCGACTTCGCTTGTCATCGATCATTTGACCGGCTCAAGGACTTCCTGTCTGCTGATTCTATCAGCATGCCCAAGAAGCCCTTCCCGGAATTCATTCCGCCGATGATGGCGGAAAGCGCCAAATCGTCATTTGATTCACCGGATTTTATCTTTGAGATCAAGTTGGATGGCTATCGAGCGATGACGTTCTTCGATGCTGCTGGTAAGCCCCATCTCTGGTCGCGCAATGGCTTGCCATTGGAACAGAAATTTCCAGCCATCGCTAAAGCTGTATCTAAACTGAAACTTCGCTCGACCGTTCTGGACGGTGAGATTGTCGCTGTGGATGAGAGCGGTATCCCCCGATTCCAACTGCTTCAGCGATTCCAAAAACAACCAACTGCGCCAACCCTGTATTATGTCTTCGATGTACTTTGGAGTGATGGTGCGGACATAACCGGCAAGCCCGTACTAGAGCGGCGAGCCTTGCTGGAACACATCATAAAGCCAATGCCAGGAATCCAGCTTGGCACCTATGTCCAGAACGAAGGAAAAGCGCTGTTTCAACTGGTTAAAGAGAAGGGCATGGAAGGTATAATTGCTAAGCGCAAAGACAGTATCTATCGCCCCGGTAGGCGCACATCCGACTGGCTTAAGATCAAAGCTCGGTTGCAACAGGAATTTGTGGTTGGTGGATTTACAGCACCTAAGGGCAGCCGCAAGCATTTAGGTGCAGTTGTGATCGGTGCTTACGCTGGTGGGAAGCTCCGGCATTATGGCTATGCTGGCTCCGGCTTCAGTGAAAAGGGACTTAGGGATGCCGTTGAACGAATGAAGCCATTCTTTACCGATAAATCACCCTTTGTTAATCCGCCGAACATCAAAGAGAAGATCCAATGGGTGAAGCCTAGGCTTATTTGCGAAATTGAGTATGCCGAATTGACTGCGGACGACCAGTTGCGGCAGACAACGTTCTTGGGTTGGCGCGATGATAAAAAGCCCAAGGAAGTCGTGCTAGAATAAGATTCATTAGCGAACTGAAACATCGCCAGGCGGTAGTGCGCCCTTACTTTCGCGTTCAGCTTGCGGTGTTTCTAATTGGCGCGCCCGACAACGAAGCCTTTATCCACAAGGACTTCCCAATCAAAGAAAAACACATGGGGTCCAGCCGAACCGCATTCTTGCTATACCGTTCCTAGATCGGTTTGAAGGTCGCTTTTGTGCTTAGACAGCGCCTCCAGTATGGCGCATAAACGTTGACGTTGTTCCGGGCTTATTCTGTTCAACGGCATGAAGCGGGCCGAGAAAATACAGCGCCACCTAGACAAGTTCAAGCCTTTGACAAATTCGACACGCGATGTTGAATTTGATTGTGAAAGCGCCAGCAGCCGCCCGCGCTAATCTCGCCCACAGCCAGATCGGCAAGCGTGATTTCGGGTCGATCAAACGCATGATTGCCTTGGGCAAAATGTTGGATGCCCAGAAATGCCATTCAGCGCCAACTCGACGACCGGCTGCGATCTTTGGGTGATGCGTGCCGGGTTTTCCCTTTATCGTTACGTAATACCTGTAATTGCCGTCTGTTTTGCGGTCATTAGCACGCTATGGTTAGGGCCAGCGCTAAAGCAAAGTTCCGCTATCTTCTTTTGCTCGGTGATGCTGAGCAGCTGGTATGGAGGACTTTTGCCTGGTCTTTTTGCCGCCGTGCTATCATGGCTCGCTCTGGATTATTATTTCATCCCACCGATTGATTCCCTTGCCATGAAGCCGGAGGAGGTGCCCGCGATGATCATCTTTGGCGCTGCGGCTTGTTTCATCAGTTGGCTAAACAGCGGTGCCAGGATGGTTAGAGAGCCGCTTCGACAGGACCGAGAAATTGAATCCGGCCTAGTGGCTATTGTGGTAAAATTCACCTTAGCTGTCTTACTATCGGTGGCATCCTGCCTCGCCGCAGCCGTCACGACATCGATTCGGTCCGACTTGTGGCTGACTATTAGTTTCGCCAGCTGTTGCTCAGCCCTCTTTTTAATCATTTTGGCATCCCGAGATTTCCTCTAGCTCTTTCTTGATGAGCCTACGGTCTCGATCAATCAAGCCAGCCCACCCGATTTCCGCTTTAGAAAATCCGTGATCTTGGCGACTGTCTGCTTCCGTCCAACCGTGCACCCCCGTCATCCAAGTGAGGAGCGCATCTTTGGTAGTTGTCACTCAACCTTTTAAACCACGGCGGAAAATCAGAACAAGATAAGAGACTAGCCATCCAATGACGGGAAGGGCAAAAAATAAGAAACGACCAACCCCATCAGGGATAGCGTGAAGAATAATTAGATAAAAAACGAGCCCGGCGATGGGCGCAAAGATGATCATGGTTACAATCAGGTTGATGTTGTCCCACTGACCGGGAGCCGGGGGTTTAGGGGGCTGCACGCTTTGAAGTTTACCCTAGAGACCCGGCTTTAAGCGAGCCTATTGCCTTGATGAGCCTTTCGACGAGAAACTTTAGGATTTAACTCGTCACCTTCGCCCATAGCTCTTGATTGAGCCGGTTCAACTCGGCCCGCTGCCCTTCAAAGATTAGCTGCATCACCGTCTTAGGTTCTGCCGTCACGGTCACCGGCTCAGCTACTGGCTTACGCCGTCGCCGCCGTCGTTTCTTGATCTTGGCTATTGGTTCCGCTGCTGGCTTCGACCTCCGGCTGCTTCTTTCCTTGTCGCTTTCGTCTGGGCATTGCCTTGAAATGTTACCGGATACGTCGAGACATTGCGAGCCTGGAAAACGACTCCCATGATAGTCATCTACAAAATCACCTACCCGAACGGTAAGATTTACATAGGGCAAGATCGCACCGACAGCATTAACTATTTCGGCGGTGCCAGTAGCGAGTTGATTGCAAAAGACTTCACACGGGAACAGCGGCAAGATTTTACGATTCGCAAAGAGATCCTTTGGGAGTCTGAGACCGCAACGTCAGCCGAGGTGACGGTCAAAGAACTTGAATTTATACTTGCTCTAAAGTCCAATGATCCGGCGATAGGCTACAATCGCTGGCCCCAAATCAAAAGATCTGTTACTTAAAGGGGCCATCCCTCATTCGCAAGCGATGGCCGCGAAGCGGGGTTTTCTGACCTATAGATTATGATTTTTAGATGTGCTAAAGTGGTCGCCCGCAAATGCTCATTGATGCCAAATGAACCGGGACGAATTTTCCTACACCGTTCGTATGCGCCTGAGGGAGAGAGCGGCGTTCATTTGCTCGAACCCAAACTGCCGAGGTCTAACGGTTAAGCCTCATTCCGATCCTACAAAGTCCATTGTGACTGGAAAAGCCAGCCATATCCATGCCGCTGCAGAAAATGGTCCCCGATACAATCCCAACCAGACACCAGAAGAAAGGGCGAGTATTGAGAATGCAATTTGGCTCTGTTCAGTGTGTGCCGATCTAGTTGATAGAGACCCCCAGAAGTACCCAGCGGATCTTCTGAGAGAGTGGAAATTGGAACACGAGAATTGGGTAGCCGCAGAAGGAATGGTCGCAAAGCTTCCCGTTCTCCAAATCAAAGATATTCCTGGGCTCTCTCTTCCTACGGAGGTTGGAGGGCAGATTACGGGCGGAGATTGTAATCGGCTCCGTGAGCGTCACTTGCAGCTTGAGAACATAAATAGGATATCGCTTTCGAATCTTTCTCTTCGACTGCAACTCCCGGAGCCTATTGTTGCCCATCGTGTAATCCAAATCCCTCCTGGTATCGCTTTGCATTTTCGGCCTGAGTCGCTGGAATGGATCGGGTCCGCGCAAGGCACTGGCTCAGTCCGGGTGATGAGATCGCAACGTCCCACCACGAATTGGACATTTGAGCTAGATCGATTACCCGCCCAGGCAAAGATTCGAATAGCTCTGGTAACGGAAGTTGATTGGATGGATAGCCCGCTAGAATCAGATTATAAAGATAGCCTCCGGTATTATATCGAAGGTAGTTTCTTTTTCGAATACAGAGGAGAGCAGACTCGGATGCCAATCGTTGTTCCGCTAAATTTCGAACTAACAACCAGGGCATTGGAATCTTTACCGGCTCAGCCGGATTTTGAACCGTACACGTCGATACTCAGAGCGGGCAGGTGGGGTTAGGCTGATTCAAATTAATCCCGGTTAATATAAATCGGATTGCTGCAAGCATCCCCGAGTCCTACCTGTTGCTATGCGGTACAAAAAAACCGGGTGCGGAGTTCTCCTCCGCCGCCATAAATCGGGCTTGGGTTCAGCTTTTCTCTTTCAAAAATTGATCTAGGACCGCAGCATCCCGCTTCGCTTCTAGCTCCATGTAGCTCGCGATAAAATGTAGATGGGCTTGGGAAAGAAAATCCGCTGGGAAATTATTCGCGGATTCGATCATGTCCATTTTATCGGGACCGCGCCTGTTTCGCCTTAGCCGCCGCAACCCGTTGCCCTCTCGCCTGCTTCTTTTCATAAACGTAAAAAGCTGCTGAGCTGACATGCTCCGCAACGTGATGCGCGGATTTGGATCGTCGGTAGGAGGATGCTGGCGGATATTCATTCCCAAGCCAAAGAAATCATGAGATAATCATTTCGCTAGCATTCGGCCGCCGGAAGCGGGCGGAATGATGTAAAATAACATGGCCTTTCGCGCTCTTAAACGCCACCAGAGACGTGTTTTGGCTTTCCTTCGATAATTCCCAGCCCCGCCAATTAGAACACCTTAAAAACGATGCCCGACCATCCCTCCTTAAGCGTTAGAATGCCATTTCCCGCGTCTCGATTGGCCCAGGCGGCTGTTAAACCTGAAGAACCTGCAGGCAACTTTGTCCGATAACAACAAGTGCCCTCTCGAGCAAGTCTTAGGGGCTATTCTCATCGTGCTGCAACCAGATAGCTAGGCCTCGCTGTTCCAGGCTACAATGCTCGGTTTCGGTGCTCTGTTCAGTGACGTCCAGGTACTGGCAATAATCATCGATCAATTCGTCGTCGACCCACATCCGATGCCAGGAGCGTAGTGTTGCATCCCGGATCAGCTGGCTGACGATCACGACTTTCAAGTTTGGACTCCAGCAGGGCGATGGGCCGATAAAGGTCTATCAGGACCCTCGCCCGTGTTTTTAAATCGGTCGTCGCTCAACGACCCTGCTTCGGGATTTCTCAGGCTCCAGGAACGTCCGTGTCGCGAGGGGTCAGAAGGAATGCCTTAGTCAAGGCGCTCTGAGCGACAACACAAAATCGACGCCTGCACTCCGTCCGCAAGAGCCGGAACCTCCACTTTATTAGCTTGTAGGCATTGAACGTATGGAAGGTACGAATTTCTTTTTTACTTACAGCACCAGACTTGGTTTCGGATCAAAGGCGGCGGCATTTGCGTACCTATCGACTAATGCCAACCACACTTTCCTGCGCTCTCCGGCCCATTTCAGGGTGTTGGCTATCTGAATTGCCAAAGCTAAGATTTCGACCGCTGGCCTGCCGCTGGTGCCGATATTATAGGCTAAGGCTTTGAATTCTTTGCTCGTCATTGCACTAGAATAGCCTAAGCCTCTATCGTTTCTGAGGACTTTGATAAACGGTCACCTTTACGGGCGAATCGGGACTAATCTCAAGCCAAAAGGATTCGACCCGGTGCGGTCTCGTCGATGGTTTGCGATTTGAATGTTCGCTCACGGAATTAAAAATCAAAGGGTACTGCACTACCTGGTCCAGCATCTCTTCTGGGACTTCTAAAAATCGAGGCTCGCTCATGTTTATTCCTCAAATACCTTCGCCCGTAGCTCTTCATTCAGTCGGTCCAGCTGTGCCCGCTGGCTTTCAAAGATGAGTTGCATAATGGTCTTAGGCTCTGCCGCCACGGTCACCGGCTTAACCGCTGGCTTATGTCGTCGCCGTCGTCGTTTCTTGATCTTAGCTATTGGTTCCGGTGCCGGTTCTGGCTGCTTCTTTACTTGTCGCTTTCTTCTGGGCATTGCCTGGAATGATACCAGGCATTAAAGGGACGTGGCGAGCCCATAAGATCGTTTCCTTGATTCGTTCGTACTGCTCCCGGCTAATTTCCACAACTTCAAGGTCGGCTTTGGGTGCGCTCGCTCCGAGAGACTCAAATGCAACTGCAACTCATCGATAACAGTATAGCAGAAGAGAAGAACGGAGGTCGAGCCTGACTATCCCCTCACAATTCGGGAAGAAGCTGAGAGTTAAAACAAACCACATGACATCGAGAAACATGCTACTAATGGCAGCGTTCGGCCTTATCATGAGCGCATTTACGGTACAAGCCGCACCTATCTTGATAACCGCGTTGCCCTTCAACATCACCGCACCCGGAACTTATTTTGCCGCGTCAAATCTGAATTTATCATCTGATCAGAATGGTATCACAATTATCGTTCCAAAAGCGGGGGCGGTTGTACTAGATCTGAAGGGATTCACACTTTCAGGGCTTGCCACAAGGACTGGATATTCTGGCGTAGCGATCAATAACCCTAAGGGCAGTAGCATCACGGTTCGCAATGGTACTATACAAGCTTGGACCTACGGAGTGTCCGCGACCGCATGTTCCAATGTCCACGTTACAAATATTACATTCATTGGGCAAAACAACCTATGTGAAGCTGTGTTCAATGGAGTTAGTTCTTCGAGCATCAATCGCTGTGCCTTTACCGGATCAGCGCAATACGCAATTCAAGATGAAAGCACCACGACCGGTAACAGTTACGCGAACAACACCTTTGACGGTGGGCAGATTGTGACACTGTCGGTTCAGAGCATCAATGCTCCGCTAACCTTGGCAGACTGCGATTTTGACCCGACGAAAAACTAAACGAAGCATAAGCTCACGAATCTCGGCAACCGTTCGATTCGCGTGACTGGTTGATTCTTTTGGGGTTAGCGATTCGCCTCCACGTTCCTTACCGCTAAGAACATTTCCACCGTCTTCCTATTTCGGTTATCTTGCCGGTTTATACAATAGCTACCGTTGTCTAGCAGGTCAAAAATGATCCAGGAATACTACCGCCAGATACGGAAATTCGGCTGCAACATCCTGGCGGTAGTTCAGCAATACGACATCATCAAGGAATCGGCCGTGAGAGGCGCGATGATCGGTAACTCGAAGATGTTATCAACCGTTGGATTCAGCTGACCGGTAAAATATCGTGCCGTCTGGTCGCTGCGCAGTGCATCATGAATTCCTCTGAAAGTGTTTAAGCTAAGGGGTCGCGTCTATACATTACACTGAGCCGGGAGCGGAAGATCAACCGCTTCTCGATACCGCGGTTAGCGGGTGATACCGGGCGCCTGGGAAAATCAATCCGCGTCGATCGAGCGGTCCGGATTGGTGTGCCACCCGCGGCCGCAAACTTAAGCCATTCTGTGTAAGGTATAGACGCGACCCCTATGGACGCCCCCTGCAACTTAGCCAGGGGCTTCAATGCCCGGTTTCCCCAGGCGATTTTTTGGCCGCAATTCGCGCTGAACCTGTAAGGCCCATCAACTAAAGTCCGTTTAGAGCGTTCTTGCTTCCCTTCTTTTCGCGCTCCAGTGCTGCGTCGGTCATTATCATTAGTAACCGATGCTCAAAGGAATAGTGTGCGCTGATTCCCGACGCGTTGTGCCAACTGTAGGCAGGCCAGCCAGATCCAACCCACTGGCCCGGAGCATTGTCCTGCATCAGTGCCTTCAGGTCGTCGTCAAAGATATCGGTGTCTTTGCCGTAACTAATTTCGTCCACTTTGTTCTCATAAAAATGGACGAGAATATTGAAGCCGCGCTTGCTGAAAAGCTTGTAAACCATTCCGTTCTCAGCGCTGACCGTTTTTAGGCAACGACCGTAACGCTTGAGCACTTGGTCCAGGGTCTCACCAATTCTCGCCCCAGACGATCCGCACTGAGCGAGCCAGATTATGGCCGTCAACAAGCACGTTAAGGAATTTCTCAGCGGCGCTCTGCGATTGCAACCGACTACAACCATATGCATTCTAACGAGGGCTCGGCTAGGTTCTACGTTCCGACGATAAGCTCATCGAATTCGACGACCAGTCAAAAACGTCAATTGGCGTGCGCCCCCATTTTTAGAGAGGTGCCCAATAGGGTCACATCTAAATCTGCAACACTTGATTGCAACATGTTTTGAGGGTTAGACGTGACCCCTATGGACTCACCCCCATAATCTTGGCGGGGGCATACAAGAGTTATCGCCAACTTTCCCTATTCTACTGCCTAATCTCCCGTGATAGCTATTGCAAACGGTCCGGATCCCGTTGCGAAGGGTGAGCCTGCGACAGGCTTCAAGGCCCCGGTCTGGTGACGGATATTGTAGCCCGAGACAGTGTTGTCAAAATAGTTTACCACGTAGGCGAACCGACCCGTGGGGTCTACTGCTACTGCCTTGGGATAGATTCCCGTTTTGAACGGTGAGCCTGAAATACGCCTCAGATCCCCGGTCTGGTCATCGATTCGGTAGGCTGAGACGCCGTGGCTGGCGTCGTCTGCCACGTAAGCGAAGTGGGCCGTAGGGTCCAATGCTACTGAGATGGGTTCCTCTCCCGTTTTGAAGGGTGAACCTCGGACATTCGTCAGGGCCCCCGTCGTCTGATCGATCCTGTACCCTGAGATATTGTAGCCATAAAAGTTTGTCACATAGACGAACCGGGCCTTAGGATCCACTGCTACTGAGCAGGGCTCGCTCCCCGTTGCGATGGGTGAACCTGGGACAAGCGTCAGGGCCCCCGTCGTTTGATCGATGCTGTAGGCTGAGACTGCGCTGTCATCGACTATCACGTAGGCGAACCGACCCTTGGCGTCCACTGCTACGGAGGAGGGTTCGGCTGCCGTTACGAAGGGTGAGCCTGGGACAGGCGTCAGGGCCCCCGTCGTTTGATCGATGCTGTAGGCCGAGACGTTGCTGCTGGAGTCGTTTGTCACGTACACGAGAGGGGCCGTGGGGTCCACTGCTACAGAGGTGGGATACGACCCCGTCGCGAAGGGTGAACCTGGGACAAGCGTCAGGGCCCCGGTATTGTGATTGATACTGTAGCCCGAAACATTGTTGCCCCCAGCGTTTGTCACATAGGCGAACTGGCTCGTGGGATCCACTGCTACTGAACTGGGAAGTTCCCCCGTCGCAAAGGGTGAACCCGGGACAGGCGCTAGCGCCCCGGTCTTGTCATCGATGCTGTAAGCCGAGACGTTGTTGTTCTGGTTTACCACATAAACGAACTCGGCCCGCACCGGCGAAGCTAGAAAGCCGAGAATGATCGCGGCGGTTGATAAAACGAGACAAGAAAGCTTCGTCATAACGCCTGGGGAAGGAATTGGCGAATGACGTTGTTACTTAAATCCTATGCGCATAGCAAGATTTTATATCATTAAAAGACGCGACCCCCGGCACTGGCTAAGCGCTCAAATCCAAGACTAACCTATCCAACTAACGCTGTTTTGGACAGCACTGGCTCTTCCCGCTCCTACTCCGGCAATACGATAAGGCCACCAAAGAAATACAGGATGTGGCTTATTATCACCGCTTTCTCTGCAGGAATCCCTGCGCAGAAGGTCGTAGTCAGGAAGCAAAATGCTGATTGCTAGAGGCTTGATGGAATGATAGTCTTTTTCACTGCATTCACCACACCCTGGTCCGACAGCATGTGGCTGAGAGGAGGACGGGGTCACAGGAAGCCACGCTGGCTGTTTAGGCAGAGAGCCCGCTGTTCAGGAGAGGCGCTCGAGGACGTTTCTAAGGAATTAGGTCGGGTGCACTCTCGGAGAGAAAGTCATAAGAGACTACTCGTCATCAAGCAGGTCAGCACTATGAATCAGAATAACCAGAACTCGACGTTCAGTCGTCGAATATTGTCCACGACATTTGCTATCCTCAGCGTCGCTTGTCCGGTGATATCGGCTAGTGGGCAAGTTCAAGGTGAGCCGTCGGCGATAGATACCCATCCTCCACGAAACCAGGTCATTGCGACAATCCCCGTAGGCACTCAACCATTCGGTATTGCCGTCAGTCCAAAGAGCGACTTCGTCTACGTTTCGAATTCGGGTGCTAATACGATCTCCGTCATTAGCACCGGTACAAATACTGTCGTCGCAACGTATTCCGTTCCCTACGCAGGACGCCTTGTCGTCTCGGCAGACGGAAAAGAGCTCTACGTTGCCGGAGCAACCATCGTCTCCGAGGTAAGTACTTCCAATGGCAATATCCTGCAAACATTCAATGTTGGCATGAACCCGCAGGGAATTACAATTAGCCCCAATGGAAAAGAGGTTTGGGTAGGCTGCGATAACGGTATTTACGTCATCGACACGGTCACTCAAAGCGTTTTGCCTGGCGTTATTAGCGCTGGTATTAGTACTTTAGGAGTTTTTTCGCCTAATGGTAAAAAGTTCTATTCTGCCCCCAATCAGTATGGCGATGTGTCTCTGATCAGCACTTCGTCACGAAGAATTCTCAAGTCGACGATCGGCGACGATGGCAACTCTTCGGGGACGGAAGCTATGGCTCTCACTCCAAATGGCAAGAGACTTTACCTGGGGCTTAACTTAACCGCTTTATTCGACGTCAGTACTGCCAGCTATAAACTAGGAAAACCCATTGCCACTGACAATTTCGTCAACCAGCATGCTTTTCTTCAACTCGAGGTCACTCCCAATGGCAAATATCTGTATTCCGGCTTGTGGATTCTTGGCACTCCTGAGATGCAGATGTTTTATACCAGCACGGACAAGATCTACGGCGCCCCGATTATATTATATTCGGGCCCACCCCTAGGAGAGGTTGACAATATGTACTTCGCGATTGCGCCTGACGGGAACTTTTTGTACGTGAGCCATTTCGACGCCAACGCGGTTTACGTTCTTGATATCAGGCCGCTATAGGAGCTTTCTGTATCGAATGGCAGTGACCGAGCTTGTCGAAAAGAAGGGTCAAAGGGGTCACGCAACAAATCTTGACAAGGATATCTGGTCAGAAGCCCGAGGAGCCGGTGATGACGCGCGATTCAAAAAGTGGGGCATGACTGTCAAAGAATTGTTGACTGACCCCTTTTCCGCTTCACTCAAGTTAACCGCAGCGGCAAGAACTAAAAACCGCCACATCCATTTAATTTAGCCTTGTTACGAGAGGTAGAAAGTTCATACTTTCGGATTCGTGCGCGTGCAGAGGACCTCTCTGACTTTAAATTCAAGATGGAAGTTCCGGACCAGCTGGTGGCGGCTTTACTCGATAGGCCTGAGCGTGGCCGCTTGGTTCAGCATCAACCCAGTCCTTGCCGCTGAGGAAGGCGTAACTACGGTGGGCTTAGAAGTTCATGCATCGAGTAGTATGACGGCCGGCGATGCGGATAGAATTTCACGCTACTTCTTCCACAATATCGCAAAATGGAGCCCTGGTGCCGCGATGGTAGTCTACGAAGGCGATTCCAGAGGTGGCGGCGCAAAGATGGATCTAAACGTCGTCATCTATATCTCGAAGCTGGGAAAGGTTTACTCGTTTTTTGTTGAAACGACTGACGAGGTAGCCTTGCGGAAAGAACTCAACGAAAAAGGAATTTCTAGAACTGATGTGGACGCATTACTTGGCGATCCGAAGAGTCCGTTAACTAGAACCAGTGGCACAAGCTGGGGAACCGTACCGGAATCGGAGTTGAACGAGAACCTCGACGCAATCGTGAAAAATATCGTCTCGGTAGTTCGGCGCGTTGAAGAAGAAGCCCCTCCGACCGCCAGAATACAGGCCGCGCCTGCAGCATCACCAACACGCAAGTAGAGGCCTTCGGCGACTTAGTCTAATTCACTTGCCCAATTTCTAAGACACACGGCGAGCAGATAAAAATCAGAGGACTCAGAAAACCCGATCAGAGATCATTTCCATGTCGAGGGCAGTGCCGAAGATCGCGATCTTCGAAGAGGCAGCCAGAACGTTGGATATTCCGGGAGGCACAAAAATGATCCAGGAATACTATCGCCAGATGCGAAAATTCGGCTGCAACATCCTGGCGGTAGTTCAGCAATACGACATCATCAAAGATTCGGCGGTGAGAGCTGCGATGATTGGTAACTCGAAGATCTTATCAACCGTTAGATTCGGTGACCAATAGAAGCCAACAAGGAGAGTATCGTCCCTTCGGGACGCAATTTCCCCTGGGGAAAGCATGGTTTTACAACATTTTGACAACAAATTTTCAAGAACGGTCATTTTTGCCCGGCATTAATCAGCTCTTGAGCGTGGATGGCGCTGCTTAGAGCGCTACTCGATGGCAAGATAGCTTCTGCGATTGGTGGACCGGCGTATAGAGCGATTTCTAAAATTACGATCAAGCTGGTCCAGCGAAGCCATTGTCTCCCATGCCAATCCTTAAAGACAAGGAGTCTGACCAGATAGAGCAAGACGAGTATTGAGACGGCAATCAAGCTGTGGATGAGGGAGTATTCTCGACTGATTCGCTCTACGATTTCGTCCTTCTGCATTTGGGTTAACCGGGCCAAAAAGACGAAGATCTTCATAATAAAAGCTTGTGTCTTGGACTAAGCCGGTCGTGTTTCATTTGCTCCCCTTCAAATAGGCTTTGATTGCCGCCTTTAGTGCCCGGTCGGGACCACTATCGGCTAGCGCTTCCCAGCCCCATCATTCGCCAAGAGTTCCTTCACCCAAGGAAGTGATTTCAACCTCTCCGATAAGTTTGTCATTGCCTCCGATGTGTTCGCGCTTTAGTCCGACCACATCAATAAGCTGGCCACGCCCCAGTTCGGTCAAATCCGCTATCAACTGATCAATACCCCAGTCGTACCCTTGTCTTAAGGTTTCAAGATCGACAGGCTCGGGCTTGTCCTTGCTCAAACGCTCTAATATCTGCCGGTGACGTTCGTTCATTCTGATTAGTCTAGTATTTCTAACGAAAACACAATCTTTCCCCTTGCACTGATACACTTTGTAAAGACTTTCACGACCGTTATGCAGCTTGCTCGAATGGATGTTTTGAACGGGTCAACGCCCTTAGGATATTTCGTCATTGATTCACCGGGAATAGATCAGGCATCGATCATAGCTCTCCTTACCGAAGGGGATAAAGGGCGAATCTGCTACGGGCTTGGTATGGGTGGCTATCCACCGAAATCGGGTTTACCGCCTGATGTCCATTTCTGGTTTCACGCTAATCCGCGGCCATTATTACGAGAGGATTTCGCGAAGCGAAGTCATAGTCTCTCAACAGAAAATGGATACCAAGTTTGGATCAACTAAGCTCTAGCCGTTTATTCCTTAATCAATCTGCCGGGCAACGTTCCACCAGACGCACCGGTGGCAACCTCGGTTTTAAACGCTGCCAGAGCGTTTTCGATTTCCGTAATCTCGACATCAGCCAAGGCGATATCACGCACCGGTTTGTCGTTATCGTGGGTGATGGTGCTGGCTAGGCGTCTGCTGCCTTCTTCAATCCTTCTAAGCAATTCAAAAAGAGACCGGTTCATCGCCTAATCTTGAACACATGTTCAGATTTCTGACAAAGAAAATCGTTTCCTTTTTCGGTCACTCTAGAGCGGTCTTTGCCCCGGCCCATTTGTCCTCGATTTTGCTTCGCAGCTCCTATACGATCCCCGAGTATTGACCGCCACTGAGACTCATACGAATTATCGACGATGGAATGCCACGCGATTCGCAGGCTGCGCGAAAGCACTCGCGTTGTGAATCGCTATGGTGCAGTGCTCATTCTCATTCTCGTGGTGGCTGGCTCCCTCTCGGCTCAGGACTTGATAGACAAAAGTGCGCCGAACGACCGAAACACTGACCTGGAGTTCGATTTTTCAATTAGTAACACTGGTAAGCTGGGAACTTACCGCGTCATCCGTCTGGATACGGGGGAGACATTAGCCCTCGGCCACGTAGGTCGCGAGGTTTCGTCGCGAACGACACTGCTCAGTGAAATAAAGGCGGTTGGAGTGCCCGCACGTACACCAGTGATGATTCAGGTTCAAAATGCGGACGGGTCGTGGTCAACAGTGGACCGCATTTCAGTCCATTATCCGCCAGAGCCAAGCGATTCGCAGAGATACCTTGACGATGCTGGATACCGGGGAAATTTCCAGGTGCCGGATCTGAAAGCCCCAACACCTACGCCCACGCCGAGTCCTGCACCTTCGGCTTCTCCGACCGCCAGCCCAAGCCCTACAGGCTCCCCGGCTGCTCAAGCCATCGATTCAAGGAATAAGAACTCGGACTGAGCCAGCGCTCGCCGCCGAATCGCTCGTAGGCGTGATAACCCGATTTTCTGTCAGAAGGCACGCCGCAATCTATCCTGCGTTTTCAGGAAATCATTGATCTTATCGACGGTCTCCTTCCGGCCTACCGTCCTCCCGGTCATCCAAGCGCGAAGCGCATCGGTCGTAGTTTCTAATTCTGCGGCCAATGCTGTCTTGCTTATGCCGAGTCGGAACCGAAGCGTTTCGACCTTCCGCATTAGTGCTGCAAACTTCTTCCGTTCTTCATCCCTACGGCCTGGTTTCCTCCAAAAATACGAGTGTCCGTTGGCCATTAGAGCCTGACAGTTCAAGCCTTAGTCACCGGCCACCTTCTACCAGCCAAGGAATATGACTTTCTGAATATCCTCGCGCAGCTGAAACAGCTGTTCTCGCTGGCTTTCAAAAATGCGGTGCATGATGCTTTTAACCTCTGTCGCCACGGTCACCGGCTCAGCCACTGGCTTACGCGGTCGTCGCCGTCTCTTTTTGATCTTGGCTATTGGTTCTGGTGCTGGCTCGTGTTTTGGCTGCTTCTTTGCACGTCGTTTTCGTCTAGCCATGCTTGGAATGATAGCAAGCAGCCGGTAACAATTGCGAGGCAGTAAATTGCACCTTGGCTGCCCTCTTTCTTGATCAGCCTACCGGGCATTGCGCCCACACTGGCACCGGCTGCAACCTCGGTCTTGAAAGCGTTTGTTATCTCTTCGAGTTCGACTTGGATCAACAGCATTTCGCGCAGGGGTTCGTCGGCATTGTGGGTGACGGTGCTCGCTAAGCGTCGCGTTCCTTCTTCAATCCTTCGCAGCAGTTCAAAAAGATAGCGGTTCAAATGTGTTATTGCGCCCACTCTCGCTCACGGCGTCAAAACAGAAAAGCGCCAGCGAGTTAGACGCTAGCGCTAAGCGTAAAAGAAATGGTACAGATAACTATCCTTCAGACTTCGCCGTCTTAGACAGTATCTTTTGGCACAGGGTTTCGTGATACCTCAGGCTCTCAGCCTGCCAGTCACCTTCATAGCTGAGCTTTTTCGATTCCTCGTCGAAAGAGACCAGATCACCATCTTCGAAGACAGAAACGCTAAACTCTAGGACCATCGATGTACCCTCGATCGATTTTACACGGGTAACGGCAACAATCATTTTGCACCTGCTTGCTCTAAGAATTTCTTGAGACCGGCGACTAAGATCTTTTTTATCGTCTAGTATCGCCGACGCAGCGCAACTGCTGGATGAATATCATGATCTCCTAGTAGCCACTAGAGGTCAAAATTAGGGGTTCAAAACCGGCTACTCTTTGGGAGTTGAGAAAGCCGATACCGGCACCATGACGGCGGAACCTGAGAAGCAAGTCGAATGTCCTGAAAGTGACTCTGCAAACGACGAACCTTTTAGCCGAATCGAGGCTGATCTCAGCGCCTATTCGGTGAGAAATGGCAGGCTCCTGAAACTCCGCGCCTCAATTCCTTTTGTACCTCATGGAAGCCGAACCTTAGAACCAGCCAGACTTCGCCCCATCGTCCTACGCTACCTAACACAGGGCTCAATTGGACCTTAGTCCAGTGGGCAAAGGTACAATAGCGGTGTTCGATCGAGGTAGTAGACGTTACCTAATGGCCGCCGGTTAAGCAGGTCTGAGACTTTGGAAGGCTACGTCGGGCGCAGCCTGGCTAAAACAAGAAAGATACAAATGCAAAAAAACAAATTCTATCGAAGTCTCCTTACGATTAGTACAATCGCGATGTTCTGGTCCGCTCCTGCGGTGGTGCGAGCGGCAGAACTACAGCCATTGGTTGTTACCGGGATCGCACTTGACAAAGTGGCAACATTTCATCCAGCACCTACCTATCCGCGAGTTGCCCTCGCTTTGGGCATCGACGGAAAAGTCCAGATCGAGGTGAAAGTGCACAATGGCCGGATCATGGAGGCGAATGTCTTATCGGGCGCTCCAATGCTGGCGTCCTCCGCCAAAGCGTGGATCGTCGGGAACTGGAAATTTAAGCCAGAGGTCGGCGGCGTCTTTACCATCCCGATCAATTACAAGCGGCAGGCGTGAGGCGATGAAGGCTATGCGTGCCGCGCAGTTAAAACATGAAGAATTGGATTTCTTGATTCAGGTAGGTCGCATCATTCGCCAATGCCGTCTTGCCAATCAGAATGTAGCGCTGCTTGACCAGTTGCTTGCCGAATATGATCGCCGGTTCCAAGGGCAAGACACAAGCCGAGATCACCACGCAAGGAAACGCAAACGTCGTTATCATCTATAAACGCTGGATCAAACCGCTCCGGTGATGTCAGCACCAAACATCGTACTGTTGGTCTGCTAGCGTCCAGGCTCTTAACGCATCGATTGAAGACATTCGATTGCAAACCACTTACTCGAAATCGGGGATTACATAAGTCAAAGAGAACACCGCATCTAACGCGAGGAAAGATGCGACATCAGTTGAACAGGCAAACCGGCATTCTTCCTGCTAATCCCGTGGGGTGGGATGGGCATTTCTTATGGATTTCGCGTTCAAATGGAAACATCAGGACGGATCGACTGTGGAATTTTCGCCAGCGGGCTGGAAGTCTGATGATCCAGAAAAAACCGACTGGTTGACTAAAATGAACCAGCTTAGCAGCTCCACGCCAGCAATTCCCCCAGGTATTCGGAATTGGTTGCAGGAGTACTGTGAGTTGATTGAATTCCGGGGATCATCGACCTGAGTATTGTTAACCATCAATCGGCATTCGGGTTCTGTTCATTAGCCCCTTTGGCGTGTGGTAGCAGCGGTTGTAAGCAGCTTTCAGCTGATGAACGGGCGGAGAGGCTCGCTAGCTGCTCGGTCGAATTTTCTTACCCGTCTTCCGTCAATCCAATTCATAAAAGGTTAATTGTCGACGGGCGTAATTTTTGTTATCCAGGGGTATGAAAAAATCTAGCTGGTTACCTGTAACCGGCTCTCCCGCTAGTTTTGCGAGGGCTAAGTTTGGGTTGCGGTCCTCGTTGTGCCCGGCAATCCTTGTCGCCCTTATGGTTGGTTGTGAATTCGCGTATGGCCAATCACTCGATGAAATTAATAAGCGCGAGGAAGCTGTCCGTGAAGCTTGGGAAAAAACTCCGTTGGCTGTGCGACGCGCTCTTTTCGTATCAGAGGAGCCCCAGGGTTTCGGGATCTATACGCCGCGCCCTTCCGCACGATTTAAAGCCGGGGAGCAGATGATTGTTTACGCCGAACCCGTCGGTTTTGAATGGAAAAGCCTCGAAGGCGGCCAGTATGAGTTTGGCCTTAAGGTTGACCTCATCGTCAAGACAGCGGCGGGAAAGATTGTCGTCGAGCAGGACAATTTCGGGAATTTGGTCTTGAGAAGTCGGGCACAAAACCGGGAGTTCTTGGTTCATTTTGACGTGAACTTCACCGGCGCTCCTCCCGGCGATTACCTTCTGGATTTCCGGCTTCGCGACGCCGAGGGAGACAAAGCCGGAATGATCGAGCTCCCCTTCACCCTAGAATAAGCGGGCATAAGTTATTTTGGCGTTCGTCTTTACCTCAAAGCCAAGCCCCGGGGCGAACTAAGGGGCGTAACCGTCGAAGTCATCGCTGGTCTTTAGCCGATGACCTTCAGCCGCAGTGCCTCGTTCTCCAGCTCTTGACCTGTCCCTCAAAAGGTCCGTTGCATTAGAGCCCTAGGCGCGTGTCTGTGCCGGGCCGTTTTGCGTAAGGATCTCGAGCAAGTCCTGAGCGCTTAGCTTCCCGGAGGCCGAAATTTAACTGTCTTTTTTGCAGCCTGATCTATCTCTTCAGGAGTAAGCAACACAATCGTCTTCGTACGGATCGAGCCGGACGCGCTTACCGTGAGAGAGAGAGCAGCAACGGTTACGTTGTCAGGTACCTCAGTAATGATGTAGGCGTCGTTTTCCCCAAACGCAAAATAGAAGGCCTCGAGGCGACCACCTAGGCTTTTCATCAACTTCTCGACAGCAGCGCGCCGCGCTGTACCCCCTTCTTTCAGTAGGCCCTTTGCTCCCTCCGGTGTATATGAAGCCACCGTCAAGTACTTCGGCATAATTGAACTCCAGGGATAATTTAACCTGAATGAGTCGAGCCAGATCCGCTCCGGTACTCAACCGCTTGCAATCCTCAAAGTAACCGGCGTCATCGCTGAGCGCAACTAATGGCTTCTGCCAGGTGCTCCCATCAAATACTGCGCGGCACTTACACCCTTTTTGCCTGATCACGTTGTGAAAGCCTTTGGTGTCTAGTTCGATTTGATTTGCCGAATTGGTGATGCCCCCGGACCAAGTCAAGCTCGCCTCGGCAAGGTTAGTTCAGTGAAGCCGTCGAGGACGTTCTGCCTTCCAGAGGAACCTTGCCGATGGAGTTGCCGGGGTCGGCAGACGGTCAAAGAATCCAAGGTCGGCGATCTCTTGAACCGGGAAATGCGGTCGAGCAGAGTCTCGTTGAACTGAGACCCGGAAAAGAACCGTAATAGTGCCCCGCTTCGGACGATCATACATTTGTTGGTAGCGAAGTGCCGAAACAGCTAATCCCGTTTCCTCTCGAACTTCACGTTTAAGAGCGGCTTTGAGAGATTCGTTTCGCTTCACCTTACCCCCCGGCAAGGTCCAGAGCCTTCGGCCTAGTGCTTGGCGAACGAACAAGACCGCTCCCTGGTCGTTCTCGATCCAGGCCATAACAGAGACTTCTTTCTTTGGGTTGAACGCCGTCCGCTTCTGTTTTGCCATCCCGATAGAGTGTCTAAAGAACCCAAGCCGAATACTCCACCATAAATGCGACAAAAGATTGCTAAGCCTCTGGGACGATTTTACACAGTGAACCTGGAGGATTAAATGCTTACCTGGCAGGAAACACTTATCAGATTGTCCATTGCCGCTTTGTTTGGCGGATTAATTGGTCTCGACCGGGGGAGGCGTGACCTTGGTGCGGGTCTTAGAACCCATATGCTAGTCAGCGTCGGTTCAGCCCTGATTATGCTTGTATCGAGCTATGGGTTTTCTCAGACTTTGAAAACGTCGCTAGTCGTTTTAGATCCTTCGCGGGTGGCCGCGCAGGTTGTCAGCGGGATCGGGTTTCTGGGTGCGGGGACAATCTTGCTGCGTAAAGAGATCGTCAAAGGGCTTACGACAGCAGCCGGAATCTGGGCTGTTGCAGCGATAGGGCTTGCCGTTGGCGCGGGCCTTTACGGTGCTGCCACCTTCTCGATGGCAATCATATTGGGTATACTGGTGGCCCTAAAACCAATCGAAAGGCGATTTCTAAAACGCTGGCGCAAGGATCGCGTGACCGTTACCTTCGACCCGGACCAATGTGAACTGTCTTCCGTGGCCCAAGCCGTTCAACGCTCAAAAATATCTGCGGCACAACTTCAGATCGATTACCAATTCACGGGATCGGACAGCCGGTCAGAACGGATAAATTTGGTCGTTATGAATCGCACTTTACCGTCTGGAAAACATTCGGTACAGAGCAACTTTGACACCGTGATTGAGTTGATAGAACAACTAAAAAGGTTGCCAGGGGTTCTTAAAATAGAGTCTACGAGGCAAGCTGACAGTGTGACCGATGCATTTGATTCGGAGTAGGCAAATTGCTACGAACCTACTAACTGGTCTGGTGTCCTGTTAGCGCGAGGCCGTCCACCGTGCGAAAGCGTTAAGAGCGAGGTTTTTTTTGCCAGAGAAGCCCGGGTTTCGCCTGCGTCTGTGATCGTGCTCCTTCTCCAATCCTTCGCAAGAGTTCAAAAAGATAGCGGTTAATATGTTCACTCGAACACTATCAGCAACAGTCGTCAACCAAATGCTTACGGCTTCTCGGACGGACTCCGTGAACCAGTCGGTGAGGCCGAGGGTGTTGTATTTGCAACCGCCCTTTTGGTGTTTAGTTCAGGCAGCAATTCCATTGATTGAATCTCGGCGCTCTGAATAGCAACCAGCTTACCGGCGGCGTTCTTGAGGACTAAGTAGCGACTGAGGTCCAAAACCACGTTGCCCGTACAAATAGAGTGGTCCTTCATGGTGACCGCTCGCATCGGTAAAGTCGCAGTTTGCTGCCCGACGATCCAAAGGGCCCAAAAAAAGGCTGCCGCACAAACAAAAATAGCCTCGGGTAACAGCAACGTGAATAGGTATCCCACGTTGAAGAGACGAACTAGGTTTGGCAATAGGCTATATGTGAGACATTGGAATGCTATCGACGAGAAAAACCAAGCAGAGGACAGCAAAAATGCATTCTGATGAATCGTGCCCAAAATGGAAGCGCCAATCCCAATGACGATGCAAGCTATAAAAGCAATCCCAAATCTTCGGACCCAAATTCGTTCCTTCGCCTCCTCCTGTCGCTCGATAAACAATCGGCTGTGACAATCAGCCAGCTGCTGGCAAGAAGTCATTTGTTGTGGTGACGGCCACTCGGAAGTGGATTTCTCGCCCATCATCAAGTCAGTTCTTGAAGAAATGCTGGTCTCTTTGAGCGCTGGCTGATCGAGCTAGCTTCTTCAACGCGCAGATCCTTGGGGTCAGTCGCTGCTTAGTGCAGCGCCGTTCAACGACGCTTGGAAACCGTTAGCGTACGATTTTTGACGTTTGGTGTAGTGACCCCCTTTAACGCCTTCCCATTCCAGGGGTTTTGGGAACAATGGAACGAAGAGTTCGGCTAAGCCATTGGTTCAGCCGATGAAGTGCCGACTCCGCTTTGGGACTGGTGATTCGTGCAACGAAGTACACGTAATTTTTGAGATTGCGTCGAGCTCAGGATTTTGTCCCGCTCTGGGTGCCGCAAATAGACGAGTCCATGCCGTTTGCCCAGAACGGAGCGGACGCAAGGGCTGAGATTCGCAACCGTATTACAGAATTGCCATTAGTATTAACGACAATCAGGGGGGATTTGCGGCTATGCGTCTTCGTATGCGAGGGAAGTTGACAACTCACGGTGTGCGTTGATCTGTTGCTGAAGCAGGGCGACCTTTTGCTCTGCGGTGCCAATGGCATCAGCGCCAGCAATGAAGCGGCGGGGCAACTCTTTCTGGCTCGTGAGCGTAATCAACGCTTGAGCGAGCTTGGCCGGGTTGCCGGACTGCTTACCGTTCTGTGCCTTCCAGAACTCATGCTGCTGCGCGTTGCGCTCTTTGTAATCCTCGATGGACGTCTTAGCGTAATTCGTTGACTCCTCGGTGAGAAGCTCGGTACGGAAGAAGCCGGGGTTGACAACCATGGTCTGGATGCCGAACGGTTCCACCTCAGCCTGCAACGATTCCATCCATCCCTCAAGGCCGAACTTCGATGCGGAGTAGGCCGTGCAGTACTCAAAACCGGTGAGGCCCGCACTCGACAAGATAGAGATAATACGTCCTGAACGCTGCTTGCGCATGATTGGAAGAAAGGCGCGGGTGACATTCATAGGCCCGATAAGGCTGGCGGCCAACTGCTTACCCATTTGCTCCGGCGTGATCTCCTCAAAATAGCCTGCATAAAAACTTGCCGCATTGTTGACCAGCACATCAATACGGCCAAACCGGTGAATTACAGCCTTAACTGCGGATTCAGCGTCGGCGGGGTTGGTAACGTCCAACTTCACCACCAACAGGTTTGCGGATTCTCCGACGGCCTGGGCCACCTTGTCTGTATTGCGGCCAGTAGCAACAACCTTATGGCCAGCGGCCAGCGCCGCCTTAGTGATGTCCAAGCCCATGCCGCGCCCGGCACCGGTGATGAACCAAACATTATTCGTCATATTTCCTCCTTAAGCGCAGTCGGTTTCTGGGGATCACCGGCCTCTCGATAAAAGATTTTGAAGCCGGTGACTAGGACAGTCCTAAAGGAAAGAGTAGGTAATTTCATGGCTTGCTAAAGGTTAATTATACGATGTCAACTCTAACGGGAGTTTTTTCACTACTCAAGATGATGCCTCTTAAGGACAGACCGAAAAATACACGCGCCTTCAAGACTTTGCCTAGCCCTCTAAAGATGGAGTCTCTGGACGGGAAAGGCCTTGATTTCCAGGATTATCAGCGATCTGGCATTAGCTTCTCCACCGCCATTTAGTTTCAGAGCGCCAACACAACATTTGTGCAATCCGCATTCAACCCGTCCCGACATTTGGGTGAATGGGTTAGGTCTGCGCCGATTGCGCTAACAACCGGGAAATGTTAGACCGGTGAATCCCAAATAGCCGGGCTGCTTCTGCTGCACTCGTCTGGCCGCTGGTAACCATTTTTACGGCTTCAGCTCTTTGGTGCGGCGTCAACTTGGGTGATCTGCCACCAACCCGGCCCCGCTCTCTCGCTGCCTGCAGCCCAAGTCGGGTGCGCTCTCTAACCATCGACCGTTCGAATTCAGCAAAAGCGCCCAACATTTGCAATAGCATCCGACCAGCAGGTGTGGTCGTGTCAATATTCTCAGTCAGGGATCGGAAGCCAGCTCCGGCCCCAGTAATCTTCTCCATGAGCAACAGCATGTCCTTTAACGACCTCGAAAGGCGGTCGAGCTTCCAGACGACCAGTACATCGTCCTGCCTCAGCTGATCGAGAGCTTTATGTAACTGCGGCCTGTCCCAGCGGCCACCGCTAGCGCTTTCTTCAAAGATGCGCTTACATCCAGCCTCCTTCAGCGCCTTGACTTGAGCCCTGGTATCCTGCTGGTCGATTTTAGAAACTCTGGCGTACCCGATTAGCATAGCGTTGCGCTTTCTTGTTGCCATACATTATACGATGGCAACAGTATTATGCAACACTATTCGCCTGGGAAGAGCGAAATTTTCCATGTGTTGCGTATATGATCGTTTTTGCAACAGCCGTAAACTTCAAACTCGGGTATTTAATTGCATTACAGCTGGGACGCTCTGAGCAAGGAACGAATGACGCTTCCAGCTGCTGATGAGCCCCAGATAATTCCGTTTCGTTCAGTCACCCCGTATTATTCTGATGTCGACCTCGGGACTGGGATTGGCTACACTACTGTGATTCGAAACCTTTAGTTTTATGCAAGCGGAAAACGAGCAGAATTGGCAAAGCGAGTAGGAAAGTATGTCGAAAGCCTTGCTGTTATCGGATCATCGCTCCCGCCGTCGCTATTTAACGAATGACGACTATGCCTTGGTAGGTAAGGGGCTGCCGTTTGCGCCATCCGGGCACATCGCACGCACGGCCTGGAGCCATATTATGGGATCGCCGGATTCCGTTGCGATCGAAACCAGTGATGGGTTTGCCTTAGAATTGGAGTGGGCGGACCGCCTTGCATGGTCGTGGCTCGACATCCTCGATCAGTTGCCAAAAGACTCGCCAGCACAGTATCAAGTATTCTCGGCACTCGAAACCTTTCAAGCTTCGATTTTCAACGTCCTAAATGGAGGGTATCGAATTGCAGGCGTTTGCCTGCGGTGCGCTCTTGAGGATATGTTCCTGGGACTCTACTACCAGAATCGGCCCGCCGATAGGGCGGAATATGAAAAGGTTGCTAATGGTAGCGAGAGATCCCCGAGCCTGCGTGTTCGAAGAATTGAAGAAACACGGAGCGAGCCGCGGACTCATTGAGCGATTAAATGCGCTCTATCATTCGAGGTTGTCTGTCCATGTACACCGCCGCTCCGATGGTAAGATTTGGTCATCGAACGGGCCGATATATGTACCGAGTGCGTTTCGAGCTTGGTTGTCGGAATTTCGTGACACATACAGCCTCCTCTGTGAGGCAATCGATGTGACGATCCCTGGCACCGCCGTTGCGCAAATTGGAGAAAACCACTTGAAGGTTGCTCCTTTTAACGTGGGTGGTTAGTTCCACTAATTGCAGAGAGATGTTGTTGCAGCCCTATTGCAAAAGACAAAGAGGCTGCGCAACCCGAAGCGAGTCAGACGTGTACCAATTGTAAACGCTGTTTTAGACCGCACAATGACAACAAACGCCAAAGAACCGGGCTTGGACATTCTAGGATTCCGAGGCGCATTGGAACAACGAAGCCAAGATATTGGCTGGTCACTTTGCATTGGAGCGGGAACTTCGTTGGGTGCTTTGCCGGATTGGGCCACTCTTGTAAAGCGGCTATTGAGAAGGAAGGGCGGCAGTTTTGCACGCCTCAAGAGATCTATAACAACTGAAGCCCTGGTTCAAGCCGTGCGGAATCGACTTAATACAAAAGACGAGGAATTCGCGGATATTCTCAGCACTACGCTCTACTATGGGTTTCGAAGAAACGTTGGAAAAGCAGATTGGGAGCTTTGCGCTCGGGCTTTGAGTGCCATCTCTCCTGGGCAACTCGGGCACGAGACTGAATGGCATGATTTTCTTAGAATCATTACGTCGAAGTTCCCCAATCTTTCCGCGCTGCGTATCGCACAGACCACGTATACCGCTATAAAGACGGACAGAATCAAGGCGAGTCATCGCATTGCACCTGCGGCCATTCTGACATTCAATGCGGAACCTCTCCTCTACGCGCTAATCAATGCACACGCGGCTACCGATAAAAGTTGGGCGGTACCGCTGACGGAGCGTCGTTTATTGGATCGGGTGAACGTTGGAATTTCATATCGAGCCGCTGGCAGAATTCCCTACATTTTCTGTCATGGCTTACTCCCAATTCCGAGCGGCTCGGAAAAATTCGAGCGATCTCTTTCGGCAGAGAAGCTCGTTTTTTCTGAAAGTCAGTATCTGAGTTTGGCCAATAGTTCATTTTCCTGGGCCTCTTCCATGTTTCTGAGCACTGCCGTACTTCGGACTATCGTTTTTGTCGGATTGTCCTTCACCGATCAGAATTTGCGGCGCTGGTTAGCCTGGGTTCAAGACAATAAAATCGCCGAAATTGAGCAGCGAATAAGCGCAAAAGGTCCATCCGCGGGAAAGACAATTTACGGGCACTACTGGATAAACAAACGGCCTGCAAGCAGAGAGGAAGAAGGTTGGATTGAATCATCTGTCGAACACCTGGGTGTTCGGCTAGTGTGGATTGATCAATGGAGTGATTTGGGAGTTTGCCTGGGAGGGGGTTTAGGGATTTGAAATGTTCTGCCGCTTTTATGAATTCTAGAGCTTAGAGCGCATTAATGCGGCGTCTATTCTACGCTGGGGCATTTTTCCTCATTTTCATTAATGGGCCAATCCGCCTACTCCCCTACATCCTTATGCCTAATGGCCGCAGCAGCTTTTGTCCGGTGCTAAGCAAGCGATACTTGCAATCAAAGCCCCCCTCGTCTTACACGTGATTTAGGTAAATCTCGGCGGCTAGGTGGACAACTTTCTTCTTCGATGGCGATCAAAAGGGTTTAGAGGATTGCAATGTCGCTCTTTTGTTTACCGGTTACCCCGAGCTAGTACCTCGGTCCGACCACAGCCGTAGTTGTGTTTACCTGGCTAAGTTAGAACTCGATCTCAAACCGGTCCCTGGCTAATCGTGCCTTGACCACCGGAACAGAAATTCTCTCGGCAAGTTCTGTAACGGCTGCTTGGTCCGCCGCTGCTGAGGCTTTCGTTGAGGCAACGACTCCCGAAGAAGCTCGGGCCGGTTGAAGCGCCTGGCCCTGGTCTTGGAAAAATCCCTAACCACTCCAAGAGGGAAAGCGATGCTGCTGACGCTTCTAACCAAGAGGGGCCGTTGCTACTGCAAATGACAATGTCAGTTCGACCTGGGTCACGCCTAGGGCATGGCCGCGTCTACTCAGACGACCTTTCACCAGCGAACTCCTCCTCGTATTGGCACCCATTGACGCCGACGAAATTTGGCAATCTTGTGCTGAAACCGCGTCTTAAGCGGGAAGGACCAAAGATTTCTATGTCCAACTCAAGCAACCTCGGCACCGGTTTTATGAACTCGCAATTAGACGCGCCTGGTGGCGGTCGAGCGAAACGCATAGCCTCGTCTCGGCGGCGCCTAATCTTGGCCGTTCCCCTGGGGAAGAACTTCGTGGGGTGACCTGCCTAGGCGTGAGTCACTATGTTCAGGCGGCACTGTCCATTTTGCTTGCCGTGTTCGCGGCCTGGTGGGCGTACTCATCCTGGCATATGTACAATCTTCCCAACCACGGCTTTGACGCCAATGACGATTCTTTTGGTGCGGGTACCATTGCTACATTTGCTTATTGTGAGGCAATAGTATTCCCAGGCGTCAGCTGTTTTCTTTTTCTCTTCGGCGGCTTTTCATTTCTAGTCGGAAATCGGCTGATTCGCCGCCGGTCGCGCCGTTTCTGTCGTGTCTTTGCCATCTTTGAGTGCTTCCTGTGCGTTGCGCCAGTTCTTGCCGGGTTGCTGACCGTGCTCATGGGTCGCCTAGGAGTCATCGATGTTGGCGCTGCGGTGGTGATTGTATTTATGTCTTTTCTTAGTTTGCCACTGACCGTCATTACCGGGGTGATCGGAATTTATACCCTCAGAATGCTTAAGCGGCAGCGTGCTAGCTTCGTTTGATCTGCGTCTGGCAAGGACTGAAGTCCTTTGCTTTCTCGATCCTGGAGCCGTCTGAACAACGGTACTTGTTGCCATCTTCGGCGAATTCATGGCGCTCATATAAGGGATATGAAGTCTAGCCAAAGCCTAATGACCGGTAAATCGCCAAACACCTACATCCACCTGTCACTCTCTGCATTAATTGGGAATTACCGAGCATTCAGCGGACGAGGCACTGGATTATCTGACCCTGCAGCCGATTCATTTCCCATCGCGCTTCTCTGGGTTTGGCTTTAAAGATTCTTCTCCTTCCCATTCTCGTACGGCTTTGGTCAAGGGAGGCCACAGATCTCCCGTCTTGTTTTGGGCGGCTTCAAGGAAGTTACGAAAATACCTATGCCATCTTACAATAATTGGTATCAATGAGGACTCGATTGACTCTCTGTCGGCAAGCTTGTGCTCCCAGTTAAAGGCAACATCTTCGAAATAATTGAATACGGCGGCCAAATGCAGCTGCATTGGAACGTCCAATTTGTCGAAATCTTTAATCGACGGAACGTTCTTAGGGACCGTATCATTAACATCGGGCCATTTACTCATAATCTGTTCCAAATGCGGATTCAGCTCGCTGTTAAATTTCCCAAGTAAGTCAGAAGTGTGGTTCCATCTGTTCCATTCAGATTGGTCACGAAAAGACAACCAGCCTACAACGACTGAAAGCACGCCGATCAGGATTGCTACAGTCTGGACGTATAGCAGAATTAGTTTTTGCAAACTGTATTTTTCTTCAGGCATAGGCACCTCTCTCTGGAATTCTTCGTTTCGAAGCTGGTGGACTCGCACCCGTTTCGCTCGCGTAAGGTTTTCGGGTGAAGAACACAATGCGTCAATACGTTATTGTACGTATTGACTGACCGGAGGAAATCCGTCAGGGCGCTGCAAGAAATTGTTGGAACACAACGCTCCCCTGCAGCGTATATTCGGCACGAGTCTGCGGAAGCGATCAAGCGGTGACAGAATAAATGAAAACCGGGCCCTTCTGTATCCAAGGAAGTCCGAAATATTAAAAAAGGCTCGAAAGAACGGCTGCATGTGTAAGGTGGCCAGCCCAATCGAGGGAGCTGTAACCGCCTCGTAACATAAAGCGGGTTCAACGGGTACTGGAAGCTCAATTTATGCGCGGGTTTTAAGGGTGCTTGCCAATTTCTAAAAGCCGTTGCCGTCGCCGGGCAATCGGCTTTTACCAGGATGCTGAAATACTTTTAGAAATACTGTTGATGAAAGGTTGCCCAGACTTACCCTAACCGCTCCCGTAGGAACTCCAATGCTCTGTCCAATTCGTTCATCCCGAAAACCTTGGTTGGTGAATACTGATCTACTTCTGATTTAACGCAGAGCTGCGCCATTTTTCGGTCAGTGATGAATAGGCAGGCCTCAGATAGAGCAACCACAACCCTTGGAATATCGAACTCATCGTTGGCGTCGTAGGCTCTCGGAGTCGACTTCCACCGCCACTCAAGCTCAAGCCGCGCTGATAATAGCCCCCGAAAGAAGACTACGTCTATCTGCTCCCATTCCCTTTCCATGACTGCTTTTAGGAGGGAGTTGATTTCGTCAGAAGTTGCATTCGACCTTACCAAATGATGCGCAAGCCCAAACGCCATATGATAGGCCGGGTCTGGCTCCTCATCCCGAAGCAGTCTAAGAAGCTGCCGTTGAACATGTAGCGCGTGTTCACCGACGACGGCCTTCCTCAACGACTCCAATGCCGGTTTCCCATGGACCTCGACTAGTGACTGACTCTCAACTCTTTGACGCATCCGTTGCCTAGCAACAAGAATTTCTTCCCAAATTTTTGAAGCAAGAGCTTCATCTTCGGCTCTCACCCACGCCTTCAATTCAGTCGCGATTGTCTCCGACACTGGTCGAACCAGTTCCAGCGTCCTCTCGTTAATCAACTGGTGCATCGATTTAAAGAAAAGCACCTCTCGCCCAGTTGGATCGTTCGCGAGTGCGCAGTGTAATTGGTGAATCGCAATGCGATCTGCGCTTTGGCACCCAGTAGTTTCAGCAATCGTCTCTGGCGCAATGGGGCAGAGCACTCGCCCGTCTTCTACGCCTTGCATCAGTAGTTTGCAGATTTCAGCAAGAATTGGATTTTCTGCGGCTCGCAAAGCTAACGCAGAAATCGCACATTGGTCGAGAGAGACGACAAGCATTTCTTCTTAATAAAACGAATACATTAAGCTCTCACGACAAGACCAACGCTTTATCTTTTCTTTGTATCCTAATCAACGAGAACTGCGGCATCGCCAACTCGATTATTACGCGATCTGAACGGCCTTCGACCCGAGATTAAGCGAACCTAGGAGGATCGAAGAACCGCCTCAGAAGAGAATACCTGATAGCCCTTTCGATTACTGGCCCAGCGTTCATCGTTAATTGACCGTGACACTGCTTTCCTCCAGGCCAGCCTACAGCGCCATTGCTTTTCAATAGAAACGTCTGTAGCACCATCCTGAAGTCTTTCTCGCTGCTCTGCAGAGGTCAGATGCTTTCCACAGCTCCTCAAATCGATTCTGTGCGCTTATTTCACAACCCGCTATAACGTCATTGCTGAGCGATCAAAATGCCTCCTGCGCCAACGCTGTGCGTTCTTTGGGTATTCCTGCTCTAACTCCCGCACGGGTGTAATACTAGACGTCCATCTTCAACAAAATCACGATTCGCTTCGCAACTGGGCCGTCAGCCGTGATGGGTTGGTTTTGGTTTTCCTTTAATATACAAATAGATAACCTTATAATAAACGGAGACGTATAGTGAAAAGTCACTTACTAACTTAGTGAAAGGTCACTATGAACTTCATGAAAACTCACCAAGACGCTAGAACCTCTTCAGTAAAGTGACGATAGGCGACTTCTTTCCCCTCCACTGCACACTGATCCAACCTGCTTCCTCGAATTTGCGAAGGACCGTATTCTTTTGTTGGCTAGTAAATCCATACTTATTCAGTTCGACGTTTGGATAAGAAAACGATTGTTCCCCGGCATCCCACCAGCGCCATAGTATGTCGGCTTCGACAGCTAGGAGGGCACAACCAGTGGCCTTCGCTCTCTCCATCGTCTCACGGTAATATCGTTTACCGTACGAATTTTCACGATACTCCTGCCTGTTACAGTTATACGTTTTCTTCTTGGACGGCTGCTTCTGTCTGGCATCAAATGCTATCATAGTCTATATCCCTCTGGGCCTGAAATAACAGGTTTCGATGTGCCTCCACAACGCTGCCCCTGACGTTTTAGGACTATTCATATCCTCCTCCCAATGACTGGGATACAACACAGGATGGTCGTCTACCCGCATCGGGATTCCGCATTTTAGAACTTCTTCTGCTGCGTCAGTCATGATCTGTTTAGTGTGCCTGGTGATCTCCTGGATCTCGCTCAGACCACATCGAACAATGACTGCATCGTGTACAGGAGCGCACACGCGGATTCCTGCTTGAGTCAATCGAATACAAGCATTCCGAAGAATATCTGATCCAGTGCCCTGGATTGGATGGTTCCCTATCGACCTAAGATTCACTTTCTTAGGAGCGTCTTGGCGTTTACTACACCTCTTTGGAGCCACCATTGTGCTCCAGCCTGAAGCTGTGTAAGCATATCCTTCCACCAGGTGGGTCCCGATATAATTGTCGGACCATTCCCAGTACGTCGCGTATAGCAGTTTGTGCTGGTAAATCAGATAATCGGCATCGAACGTGGTATAGTTAAGTGACGGAACCTCGGCATTGATAGCCATCGCGAGAGTTTCCGCTGTCATGCGATATGTCACAGCCAACATGAATACTTTACAAGCGTTGCGCTTGCCGGGTGCGTTGGATTTGTCCTCATGCGGCAGCAGTACTCCAGCTTTGCGCCCAAAGTACACGTAGGGATCTCCCGACGCGTACGCATTTAGCAAAGCTAGGTCTCGAGATATTGCTGCACAAATCAGAATCTCTTGCTGTCCATAGTCGAAATATATGCTGGCTTCGTCGACTGGAGGCTTAATTACTTGGCGGAATGCCCGAGGCATAGCCGGTAAAAACTCCTTAGATGACGGGTTGTTGCGCCCAGTAGCAGTATGGAAAGGTGAAATGTAAGTTCGCAGGCAATCGTCAGAGTACAGGGGCTTATTCAAGCCGCGCAAAGCCGATATTACTTTTCTGCTTTGTCGGATTGGTTCTAGAATCGGATAAAGCGCAGCTTGATGTTTTAACGTTTCCTCGGTCGTATCCAATGCACCGCTTTTCAATCTCGGCCAGGAAATACGTTCACGGTTAATGAAATTAGCAAACCCTACCAAACTGAATTCGTAAAGGTTGGTCTTATTGTTTAGCACGTAGATGCCAGCATATCTACTATCTGATATTAGCGAGAATGCAGCATCACGTTGCAACTGGTCCTTGTTATTTCTTATGCATTCGTAGCGTTCCCTATCGACCGGCAAACCTTCTAACTCGATTAGCGTCTGTGCGATAGCGTATGCTCCCCAATGATAGGCGTTAACGTGCGAACATTCATTGCTCATTGCCGAGTAAAGCTGCGCCGTAGCTGTAACGTCAGAGGCGCAATAATCTAGGATTCGCTGCCTTTCCGTCTCGCTGTATTCCCTATTAGATTCTGCCGCTAGAAGCTGGTAATGGCTTTTCTCTTCTGATGAAAATCCGTGCTCTAGGCCGTAATAACACAATGCGTCTAGTAAACTAGCACCAGAGTAGGAAGGGTCGCCGTTGATCACCCGCCTAAAAAGGAAGAACAAATCGATGACGCGTTCCGGAAAAGCCCATCCTAGAGCCTTGAAGCATGACAACTCCGCTTTTGCTGCGTAGGCGACAAGTACCGTTTCAGGATCGCTGAATACAGCCGGAGCTGATGAGGGGAACTCATCAGCCCATAGCTTAACAATCTCTCCAGTAGCCATATCCTGATAGCACAAGCAGCGCACAACCGGCCACCCTAGGCTATCCTCGGCAAACTCGAAGTCGGCGATTACCGTATGTGTTATATCAACCCCGCTAACCATTTCGCTGCTTGATCTTCTGACGATTTGATTACTTGCCCTCTGAAAGCTCGGTTGATGATTGCTTCCCAATCTCCATTTTGGTATTCAGTTGGCCATTTCAGCGGCCAATTAACAGCCGCTGGAGCATACTGAGCAACCGGCTCCTTATTGATCATGGTGTACCTGACCCAGCGGCCTAGGTTCGCCCGAATACAGTCTGCTTTGACGTTGTAGTGGTGCTCCGACAGGACGTTGCCTGGCAGCGGGGTTACTATCGCCCAAACGCCGAATTGCCCTGTACGGGAGATCCATGGGTACAGCTCATGCAGCCTAACCTCACCCCCAAAGCCCATAGACTTACCGGTCAACACGGCGTAAGTAGAGTCTCCTTCTTCACACATTTCTGTTGCAAAATCCACCACCTCAGGTCTAACGACATAGTTAGATCCCTCGTTTGTGCTGGGATGGATTACTCGGATTACGAATATAGGTATTGGCCCGGCCTCTGCGCCTTCGCCAAGGTCTACTAAATGTACTTGGGCGAAATCTTCCGGCATACGCACTGGGACGTCGATGGCGGTGGGTTGCCCGAGGTCTGTTCTCACGTGGGGCCGCGCAAAGAAGCCTCCGTCCTTGATTTTCCTGCCCGAAATTTCGTGCGTGGTGGTGGCGTTATTAGTGGCTTGGTTTTGATCAATAGTGTTCATAAGTTGCGTTCTGTTAGTTTTATTTCTTCCCTTCTAAGAGCCGCGTAAGCTCGGCTTCGCTTATACGCAGGTCGCCGTTGGGCAAGGTGATCCCTGTCACTTTCCCGTGCCTAATCCATCTACGGAGCGTTTGTTCACTTATTTGTAGCTTCAAAGCTACTTCTAATGGTTTGTACATAGGTTTTAATTTAACTGTTACTTATACATACTCTTGGCCGCTGAATCTCAGCGACAGTCAGTGTTTATATAAAAGTAAAACGGTAATTTGTTACTGTGAGCATAATTTGTTTTGGAAATTCGGGGTTTTGCAATTGCGTCCGGCCGAGTCTGACCCGCAAGGTTACCTCGAAAAGGCTTCCGGCAGTACTTAGCCGACTAAGCCGATACCAATTCGGTCACCTACTTTACAGGGTAGACCGCAGCCCTCTGTGGATCAGCAGCTTTTCGGGTTCATGACCTGGCTAGACTGCTCGGCAACAGTCGGGGCTAGTTGCGGCATGCCGCGCCGCCTACGGTATCGGAAAGATGGGCTTGATTGCTGCTGCTGCTGCTGCTGCTGCTGCTGCTGCTGCTGCTGTAAGGGGCACTGTTACACCGCAATGTGGCCGTGGACACCGCCAGCCGGGTGTGCCTGAACGATTAATGACAATGCTCCAGGCCAACAATCATTTCAGGACACTATTCGGCGGCCGGAATGACGCGATTCGGTTAATCGCTTTACGATCACAACGTATAATGAGATCGCCCCTCACCAAAACCGTCGTGTTGCCGCTCTGGAGCAGGCCTAATTTTTCTGATTTTAATTAAAGTTAGTAACGGTGACGTAAGGTCAGGCCCGCGACTGCAAGCCCCAGCTAAAGTTTTTATTTTAAATGTAATTTAAAAGTGGGCGGATCGGCTCTGGTAAAGGATTAGCGGGCCATTATAAACTTTTTTGCAGACCTTGATTTGGCGATTGTCAGGCTCGAAATTATGAACGTGGACCGAATAGCGGAAATCAAGCGACTCGAAGCCGAAGCACCGGGCTTGTTAGCTCCTTGGGAGGCTAACCGCTGGGCGACTGCGGAGCTTTACGCCCAAGAGCTTGCTGCCGAAAAGACTCTACGCGGCCTAGCCGCTGAGATTAGCACGGACCAGGTTCCCGTCTCCCACACGCACGTCCGCTATATGGCTAAGATTTGGCAGATTTTTGGAAACCTAGGTTTCCAAGACCGGCCACCATTCAACGAGGCATACCACTCTGAAGAGGTTCGGAGTTCGTCGCCGGTGGCACCCGAGCCGATGCAGGAGGAAGAAGCAGCCCCTGTCAATCGCTACCGGTTTCGCCGGTCCGCGCTTAAAAAGAAAAGCACTATTAGCTACGCGAAAGGTCGGGAGGAGGTCTTTTCGTTGAGTCTTGGCTACAACGAAGCAATCCGCGAACGAGCCGCAAGGGTGTTAGGGGCTACCCTGAAGCTTTTACGGGAAGGACTTTTGGAAGACGTCTGCAAGGGGCCAATCGAGGAGTATATCTCGGCAGACCCTAATAACGAGTTGAATGTATATGTTGAGAGCACTCTGGATGAGATCGTTGAAGCTGGTGAAGCATATAGGCTACAGTGGCGGGCTGGAATAGCAGAGGCACAAGCCATAGCGGCAGAACCTGCACAGGAGCCGGAAGCACACAAGTCGATCCAACAGAAGACTGTGCCCAGTGGGCACACAGTGTCAGGTGAGTAATTTGGTGCGAGCCGCCCGACAACAGTCTGAGGCGCACTATGTAACTACTGTGCCCACTGGGCACGAACGCGTATCGGAAGAGCCAGCGTTTGAACCGCCAGAAGAGGGAACCTTGGAATGGCACCTTCACAGGATTCGGAACGCTGAGGCTATGGCTTTCTATGTGTTTGGCAGTCATGCCGCCATCATCCGCGAAGGGCGTCTCTATAGGAGTATGTGCAAGACCTGGGATGAGTTCTGCCGTTCGGTCCTAGGTGAAACGCCAAACGCCGTAGGCCGCAAGATCCGAGGCGTTGCTATCATCAATAAACTCAAATCCATTGCGTCCCGCTACGACCTTGACTGTACCATGTTGCCACGTAGCGAGAGCCAGACACGTCCACTGGCACTGATCAAAGACGAGGTTATGATGTTCAAGGTGTGGCAATTGGCTTGTAGCCTCAAGGCTCCAGGTTTCTGGCCAACGAGAGCCGACATCATGCGGGCCGTGCGTTCATTCCGAGCCACCCCCCTAATCCCGACAATGAGGCCGTGCGAGAATTCGCAAAATCGCTCTTTGCCGCCCGCAAACATCTTAGAGATGCTCAGGAGGTGTACAATAGTCCAGAGTTCGAAGCGTGGTACCGGGAATGGAAAGGAAATTCTCGGTATTCCACGATATTGGATAGCGTGTTTGAGGATCTGCGAAAGTTGTTCCGCAGTCTTATCTATAAGATGCCCGGTGAAGGTGGGGAGATGGAGGATGGCGACATACCGGCTGAGGAGATGGTATGAGCAGCGCACGCTGGCGTGCTCAGCCACAGACCGAGATCTTTGTCCGAACCGGACAAGAAATCGCAAAAAAAGTGGACATTTTGCCCGACTTATACACAATACGGCCCGCGAAACGGCTCTGGCAGCGGCCACGGGGCAGACTGTAAATCTGCTGGCTTATGCCTTCAGTGGTTCGAATCCACTCCTGCCCATACTTCGCCACCTCGCAAGCTCGGCGACTTCCGACTTCGCACGTTTTGAATCCCTGAAAAACCAGTCGTACCTAGTAGCTTCGTCGGACAAGTCGTATGGCAAGCAATCTTTTTCGAAGCCCAGCGCGAGCACGACCTCAAACGGGCGAAAAATATGCCCTTCCAGGTGCGGGCCAGAATTCACTCGCGAGGCGTGGTCCCTCTTTTCAGCCTCAGCCGTTCGAAAGCCGTTGGCATCGTAACGGTGTGCCACGTTGAAATGACTTTTTGAGCGGCTTGACCCGGTAATAGCTGATGAGTGTCTTATTCAATGTCGTACTCTGAATTCAGGTGGACCCTCGAAGCTTGGTAGGGGGCTAAACCGATCTTTCGATCTCCTCGCGCTACCTCTCGTTGTTCAAGAATCTCAATCGGACAGAAGACCCCCACATAAAGAAGGCTGTAAGGCGAAACCAGGTCGAGACATCTCGGCAGCGAATCTGCGTAATGGAACGGATAGTCTACGATAAGACGGTTCCCGCCTTTGGCGAGGGCTGGGATGGAGTATTCGAAGCCGAGATGTACTCGCTCGGCGTACTTGGAGTCGGCTGGAGTCGATGGCTTAAACCGGGCGGGTAGCATTTTATAGAACGTGTCGAAGCAAACGTGCAGGAAGTGGTCATCCAGGCGGGCCTGGAGTTCCTTCGCTAGCGTCGTCTTCCCGCTGCCGGAAGTGCCGTTGAGCCAAATGATGTCGAAACGCATAGAATGCTCCCGTTCTATTTTGGTCTTAGGAGGAAAACTCGCTGATCGCAGCGCGGGGCTATGTTCAAAGCGGTTGGCCGAATGTCAAGCCGACCTTCCCGGGTGCAACAACCGCTCGGCAAGTCAGTCTGGGCGGATAGGCGTAAGCGCTTAGGAGGACTACCGGGATGCAGGAATCCTTTGAAACAATAAAGCTTCTTGACGCTGATGAGGCGGCATGGTCTGCTAATCCCGATTTTATAACGGTCACTGTATATATATTCGCTGGGCCGGTTTAGACCCAGATCCCCCAGCTATCATCCCTCTCATCCCATGCGACCTGTTGCTCTCTCGTCCAGCCCCTCTCCACGATGCCTGCCGTAATCAAGGATTCTCGGTCGCCAGCGGGCGGCGCGAGCCCAAAGAAAAATCGGCTGCCAGTCGCAATTGCTGCCGTGGTGGTACTGATCGGTGTTCTTTTCGCGATTAAACCGCCTTTTGTCGTTCGCCCGCTTCCGGGCCGAGAAGGCGCCACCGGTGGAGCCGGTTCTCAACCGACCGAAAGCTCAGCTGCCAAGTTCGTTGATGGCGTCTGGGATAAATTGGGATCTGTCTTTGACGAAAAGGCGCAAGACATCGCCAAGATACTCCCGGAAATTCGCGCTGATCCCAGTGCGGCTGGGGAAAAGTACGGCCGACGTGAGGCAACTAACCCTTACAACTATATGGTCAAGGGGACCGGTAAGGTGGCCGAGATTAATACCGAGTCTGCGGCCGGCACTGCGATGGTTGAGATCCCGGGACTGAGCGAAAAAGTCGCGTTGCAAATCGGTCCAGTGGTTCGCGGTACCGCTTTGCGAGATGCAACCGAGTTGGTTTCGTTCAACCAGTTTGCCAACCAGCTTGACTATGCGGATGTCTCTAAGGAGATGAATAGCCGGGCGCTAAAGACGGCTTTTTCCGCGGCTCCGGCTGCGTCCCTTGCGGGTAGGACGGTGACATTTTATGGTGCGTTCACCTTCGATCCTCACTCCAAATCGCCGGTCCTGATCACACCGGTTAAAATCAGTCTCTAGCGGTGACGAAGCCAACCGACCTCGAAACGTCCGTGAACGGCGCTGAATCTGTGCTGGTTGCCGAAAAGATCACGAAACGGTTTCCCGGTACCATCGCGCTGGATGGGGTGGATTTCACGGTTTATGCCGGTGCGGTCAATGTGCTCATCGGAGAGAACGGAGCGGGGAAATCAACTCTGATGAAAATCCTCGCCGGAGTCGATAGACCGACATCCGGGCGGTTATTGCTTAAAGGTGTGCCGGTCGAATTCAAGTCGACTCGGGAAGCAGCCCAAGCCGGGATTGGGATTATCTTTCAGGAACTGAACCTCTATCCGAACCTCAGCATTTCGGAAAATATCTTCGTTGCTCGAGAACTGACTCGAAATGGCGTGGTTCAACATCGCCAGCAGGAACAGATCACCGCCGAACTATTGCAGCGCCTGGAGCAGCCGCTAAAGCCGGGGACTTTAGTGCGCGACTTGCGTATGGGACAGCAGCAAATCGTTGAGATTGCGAAAGCGTTGTCGCAGAACGTCCGGATCTTAATCATGGACGAACCAACTTCCGCCCTGACCAGCGCAGAAACGGAAGCACTGTTCCGCATTATAACCGATTTAAAAGCGAATGGTGTCGCCATCATCTATATCTCCCACAAACTGGAAGAATTGCTGCGGATCGGGGATTACGTCACGATTTTGCGAGACGGAAAACTGGCGGCAGCCGCACCGGCCCGATCAATCACGGTGCCATGGATGATTGAAAAAATGGTGGGGCGTAATGTCAACGCGCCCAGGCACCGGACCTCGACCGTCTCAAAGGAAGATTCGCCGGTCTTAGAAATTAAAAATCTCACACTGCCTAGAGTCGGCAGCGGATTCACTTTAGAGAATGTGTCTTTAACCCTTCATCGGGGTGAGATTCTAGCTGTCTTCGGGTTGATGGGCGCCGGACGGACGGAGCTGTTCGAATGTCTGATGGGTCTGCATCCCGAAGCAAGCGGAGAGATCTGGTTAAACGGTAGACAGCTGCGGAACGAAACCGTTCGCGAGCGAATCGAGCTTGGAGTGATGCTAGTGCCGGAGGATCGACAACGTCTCGGCTTAGTGCAGAAATTATCCGTCGCTCAGAATATTACGTTGGCGAATCTCAACCGCCTAGTGACCTGGTTCTGGTTGTCGGATAGACGGGAGGCCGAAGAGATTAACCGGATGATCCACAGCCTCGCGATTAAGACCCATAGCCCAAAACAAGCCATCACGGCTTTGAGCGGCGGTAACCAGCAAAAGGTGGTAATCGCCAAAAGTCTACTCACCCAACCGCAAGTGTTGATGTTAGATGAGCCCACCCGAGGAATCGATGTTGGGGCTAAGGCGGAGATATTCGAGATTATGAATGGGCTGGCCGAGAAAGGTATGGCGGTTCTGTTCGTATCTTCCGAGTTGCCCGAGATGTTTACGATCCCGGATCGGGTGATCGTCCTCTCGAAAGGGAAAATCACCGGTGAATTCCTACACGACGAATTAAGCGAGGAAGCATTGGTCTTGGCCGCAGGCGCGCGCCCACAAACCGAGCATCCCGTGCCCGCTGGTCAAACTAGTTGAGTTAAAAACCATTCCTTGATGAGTGCTATTGCTTCTCCCGCTACTCCTACCCCTCCCGTCGGATCCAAAGCGTTCGGACTTTCGTTAGGAGTCCTCCTGTTCCGTTTGCGCGCGCTGATCGCGCTTTTTGTCCTGATCGGCGTCTTTTCCTTGCTAACTCCCTCTTTCTTCACGCAGCAGAATCTCATCATTTTGGTCGGCCAGACTGCCATCAACGCGATCATGGCCGTGGGAATGACCTTTGTCATTTTAACCGGCGGTATCGATCTGTCGGTTGGTTCTATTGTGGGCTTCTCCGCCATGATGTCGGGGCTATTAATCAACCGGGGAGTCGAGATTCCGCCGCTTGGCGTTGTGCTCTATTTCAACATCCCGATGGTGATCGTGCTTTGTCTTTTCCTAGGAGTACTCGTGGGAGCCTTTAACGGAATACTCATCACGCGGTTTAACGTAGCGCCATTTATCGCCACCTTAGGAACACTTTACGTTGCCCGCGGCGCTGCCCAGTTAAGCAACGACGGCGCGACCTTTCCTAATCTGGTCGGTAACCCTGAACTCGGGAACACGGGCTTTCCGATTCTCGGTGCTGGCAGCGTGCTCGGGATCCCGATCGTAATTTGGATCATGGTGATCTTTGCGGCCGTGGCTGCGTTCATCGCCGGCAAGACCCCGTTTGGTCGGCAGGTCTATGCCGTAGGCGGAAATGAACGCGCAGCGGAACTTTCCGGTATCTACGTCAATCGCATCAAGATGGGTGTGTACATGATGTGTGGCCTCTGTGCCGCTATGACCGGCTTGATCACCGCGTCTCAACTGGTGGCAGCTCACCCGGCGGTTGGAGAGAGTTACGAATTGAACGCTATCGCCGCGGTTGTTCTGGGCGGCACGTCGTTGGCAGGAGGGCGCGGCACTATGTGGGGAACCATTGTTGGCGCCCTCGTCATCGGGGTTCTCACCAACGGACTGGTCCTCCTTGGCGTACAAGAGTTTTGGAAAAAAGTGATTACCGGATTGGTGATCATTCTGGCCGTGGTTCTGGATCAGCTGCAGGAGCGGTTTCAACAGCGGCTAGCGCTCAAACGTGCATAAGAGCGAAAAGAAATGCCTCTCTCTAACCCCCAACCCAAAACCAAACCCATTATGCCCACAAACCACCCCCTAAATTGGAAATCCATTGTCAGATTACTGACAATTCCTGCGCTCCTGCTCATGGCTGGAGCGATGCCGGCGGTCGCCCAGCAGAAAAAGCTGATCGCGATTATCGTTCCTTCCCCCGAGAACCCTTTCTTTAAGGCAGAAGCCGATGCTGCTGACGCCAAAGCGAAAGCCATGGGTTACGATACGCTGGTTCTCGTGCATAACGATGACCCGGTTAAGCAAGATCAGCTCTTCGATACAGCCATTGCCCGCAAAGCGGCTGCTATCATTTTGGATAACGCCGGAGCAGATGCCACGATCGCCGCGGTGAAAAAGGCAAAGGCCGCCGGTATCCCCTCGTTCCTGGTCGATCGCGAAATCAATGCTAATGGCGCTGCTGTCGCCCAGTTGGTTTCCAATAACTATCAGGGCGCAACTCTGGGCGCCGAAGAATTCGTCAAGATAATGGGAGAACAAGGCGATTACGTTGAGTTGATTGGAAAAGAGACCGATACCAATGCCGGGATCCGGTCGAAAGGCTACAACGATACCCTGAGCCAATATCCAAAGCTCAAGAAGGTAGCTGCTCAAAGCGCCAATTGGAACCAGGCCGAAGCGTTCCAGAAGATGCAGACGATCATTCAGCAATATCCCAACATCAAAGGGGTTATTTCGGGCAACGATACGATGGCGCTAGGCGCTTATGCGGCGCTGAAAGCGGCTGGTAAAGGCAATGTGCTGGTGGTCGGATTCGATGGCAGTCCCGATGTAGCTGCTTCGATCAAAGCCGGCGAGATTAAAGCAACCGTGTTGCAGCCTGTCGTTCATCTCTCTGAGCTAGCGGTGGAAGAGGCTGATCAGTATCTTAAGACTGGTAAAACCGGGAAGGACGAAAAACAGACGATCGACTGCGTTCTCGTGAATCCGGATAACGTAAAGAGTTATTCGGCGTTCAACCTGAAAGAATAGTTTTTGCTGAGCACAAAACAAACTCAACCGCAGATGAACACAGATTCACACCGACATTTTTCAAACCGCGAATGGGCACGAATAAACGCGAATAAATCAAACTCATTCGTGTCAATTCGCGTCCATTCGTGGTTGGTTTGCCTATCTGCGTGAATCTGTGTTCATCTGCGGTTGGGTTTTTGTCTGTTCTAACCGATGAAGACAATCCTTGCCCTGGACGCTGGCACTACTAACGTCAAAGCGATTCTGGTCGATCAGCAAGGGAACGTCGTCACCCGGAGTTCCGTCCCACTCGAAATCCAATTCCCTAAGGATGGTTGGGTCGAGCAGTCGGCTGCTGAGATTCTGGGTGCTGCCCGAAAAGCAATCGAAGAGTGCCTCGCCAGCGGAAGCGAGCACGAGGTCGTGGCGCTGGGAATTTCGAACCAGCGAGAAACCGTGGTGGTTTGGAACCGCCAAACAGGAAAAGCAGTTCATTCCTGTATTGTTTGGCAATGCCGGCGAAGCGCCTCCATCTGCCAAGGTCTACGAAGCAAAGGTCTGGAAGATAAAATCCGGACTAAGACGGGCCTGCAAGTAGACCCCTTGTTTCCCTCAACCAAAATCCAGTGGTTGTTCGAAAATCACCCTGAGGTGGGAACTCTGGCGGAGAAGGGAGACCTCTGTGTTGGAACCGTCGATGCTTGGTTGGTTTGGAATCTGACGGAAGGGAAAGAGTTTCGAACCGACTATAGCAACGCGTCGCGAACCCAGCTCTTAAACCTGCGCGATGGCTCCTGGGATCTCGAACTTCTTCAGCTTTTTGGAATTCCCCGGTCCGTTCTTCCCGAGCTAACTGGATCCAACGAGCGGTTTGGTGAGGTGACGCTGCCTGGAGGTAAATCCATTCCTATCTTCGGGGTTCTTGGCGATTCTCACGCCGCGCTTTTGGGTCACGGTGTTCTGCAGAAGGGAAAAGTGAAAGCCACCTATGGCACCGGCTCTTCGCTGATGACCCTTTGCGACGCCCCGCAAACCAGCGACAAACGTGTCTCCACCACAATCGCCTGGAAGCTGGGTCAGATTCAGTACGCCTACGAAGGAAACATCACGGTGACCGGGTCCGGGCTTTCTTGGGCGCTTGGGTTCACCGGTTTAGATGATCTTGAGGTTGCCGTTGCTAAGGCCACTGAGCTAGCTGACAACGGCAATGTGTATTTCGTGCCGGCTCTGGCTGGTTTGGGCGCGCCGCATTGGCAAGAAAATGCGCGTGGGTCGATCGTTGGTTTATCTTTCGGCACCGGCAAGGAATACCTGATCCGGGGTGCGCTCGAGGCAATGGTTTATCAAATCAAGGATGTGTTCGATGCCATGCAAGAAGCCGCCGGCGCCCGGCTGGATACTCTGCTGACTGATGGCGGAGCCAGCAGGAATAATTGGTTGATGCAGTTTCAAGCCGATCTTCTGGACCGGCCCGTGCAACGGAGCCAGACCTTAGAACTCTCGGGGTTAGGCGCAGCCTTCGCAGCCGGTCTTGGCGCCGGTTTCTGGTCGTCATCGGATGAGCTAGCATCGGCGATTGCACCGCATGATTCGTTTCGACCCTCCATGGATGACGAAAAGCGAAGACGGCTGATCGTTGGTTGGAATCGGGCAGTCGAGTCGGTGAAAGCGCTGTGGCAATGAGACCGTCCTCGACCCAGCTAGCACTCACCTTGCCTTTCCCAGTGACAAATGAAAACATGCCAGAAATAGTCAGGCGGTTTTACTTCCTGTAGCGTGCCAACACATTCTGAACTCCTGTAACTCCTTGAACTCCTCGACCTCCTTCCGTTTGTAATGTTACGTCATCTTCCAGATCTCAGACTTATGACCCGGGTCGCCCGGCTTTATCACGAAGAACGGCTGATCCAGAGTGAGATTGCCAGCAAGTTAGGAATCACCCAGGTGGCGGTTTCCCGTCTGCTAAAGAAAGCGGAAGAGAACGGAATTGTCCGAATAACGGTGGTAACGCCGCCGGGTGCTTTTGCTGAACTGGAAGAGACCCTTGAGCAGAGATTTGGACTGGCGCAGGTCATTATTGGTGAAGCGACCAGCGATTCGGAGGACGCATTGCTCGCCGCGATAGGGTCGGCTGCGGCCGAATACCTTGAATCCACAATTCGTTCCGGCGAAGTTATCGGAATTTCTTCTTGGAGCTCATCTCTGTTGGCGACTGTCGAACAGATGCATCCGATTCGGAAGCTAGAGAACTGTCTCGTCGTGCAGTTGCTGGGAGGAATTGGCAGCCCCTCCGCAGAACAGCATGCCAATCATTTGGCCGTTCGCTTGTCCAGACTGGTACGCGGAGAAGCTCGTTTTTTGCCGGTGCCGGGAGTGGTGGGTACCGCGAATGCGGCTAAGGTTTTGCTTAAAGAACCGAACGTCAGCGGCACGGTTGCCCTTTTCGACAAGGTCAGTCTGGCGCTGGTCGGTATCGGCTCGGTTGAGCCCTCAGCCCTCGTGGCCAGTAGTGGGAATATTTTTTCGAAAGCAGAGCTGGAACAGCTTCAGAAACAGGGTGCCGTGGGGGACATCTGCATCCGTTTTATCGATGCCAAAGGTAAGCCGGTAAAAGGAGCGCACGATGAGCGCGTGATCGGGATGGATCTCGACGCTCTGAGCCGGGTACCAAGATCGGTAGCCGTTTGTGGGGGGAAACGGAAGTTTGGGGCGATCTTGGGAGCGATTCGGGGGAAGTGGATTAACACGTTGGTGACGGATCAGCACACGGCGGCGCGGTTAGTAAAGGCGCAACCGGGGAAAGCCTAGCCGGTAAAAAACTGGGGTAACGCTTGACGACAGAGGAGAAAGCGTCGTAGGATCCTGATTATATAGCGAATATTGCATATTTATTCACTTGACGCTATGTTAACCGAATCTGAGCTGCAACGTAAGTCCAACCAGTATCGCCAGGATCTGTTGCACCTGATCAAGACTGCCAAAGCCGGACATACCGGCGGCGATCTCTCCTGCCTCGATATTCTAAATGTCCTTTATAACCGGGTCTTGCGAGTTAGTCCGGAGACATTCAAAAACCCGGATCACGATTATTACATCCAAAGCAAAGGGCATTGCGCCGAAGCGCTTTTTGTGGTCCTGGCCGACAAAGGCTTCTTTCCGAAGAGCGATCTGGATACCCTGAATCAATACGGTTCGCATTATATCGGGCATCCCACTCGCAAGGTGAATGGGGTTGAACAGAACACCGGCGCCCTTGGTCATGGCTTAGCGGTCGGCGTAGGCATCGCCCTCGCGGGTAAGATCGACCGGCGCGACTATCGAGTTTTTGTTTTATTAGGAGATGGCGAGCTAGCCGAGGGATCCAACTGGGAGGCAGCGATGACCGCGGCGCACTATCGCTTGGATAATTTGGTGGCGATTGTCGATCGCAACGGACTGCAGATCACCGGTTCGACCGAAGATGTCTGCCAGTTGGCGCCTTTGGACGAGAAATTCGAAGCATTCGGGTTCGCGGTGCGCCGCTGCGACGGTAACGATATCGGCGAATTGGTACGCACACTTGACGATGTCCCTTTTCGGCCCGGCAAGCCTAGTTTGATCCTGGCTAAGACTAAGAAAGGGAAAGGAGTCAGTTTCATGGAGAACGTGGCTAAGTGGCACCACCGAGTGCCGAGCGATGAGGAATACAGCCAGGCGATGGCTGAACTGGAGGCGGCAGCGGCCGCACTGAAGTAATGGAACCGGCCTTAGCTAATCTGGAGGAATTCGCGGCCACTCTCCTCGAATTAGCACGTAAGGACTCAGACCTTTTGGTAGTTACCAGCGACTCCCGAGGATCGGCTAAGCTGGCTCCTTTTGCTAAAGCGGCTCCAGGCCAGATCGTTGAAGTTGGCATCGCGGAGCAAAATCTGATCGGGATCGCCGCCGGTCTGTCCGCTGCCGGCAAAAATGTGTTTGCCGTTTCTCCAGCCTGCTTCCTGACGGCGCGTTCCCTGGAGCAAATCAAGAACGATGTCTGTTATTCCGATAGACCGGTGAGGGTTATCGGAATCAGTGCTGGCGTCTCCTATGGCGCCCTAGGAACTACTCATCATTCTCTGCACGATTTCGCAGTCCTGCGGGCGATTCATAACATCACGATTGTGGCCCCGGCGGACAATTTTGAAACCCGGGAGGCGATCAAAGCAGCGGCTAAGTTACGGACTCCGGCCTACCTGCGTTTCGGCAAGAAGACGATGCCGCATTTACCTCGAGTGATGAATGGCTTCGAGCTAGGTAAGGCTTCACTGGTGCGGCCAGGTAAAGATGTCACTTTTGTAGCTTGCGGAGAGACCGTAGCGCCGGCGCTGGCAGCGGCGGATTCGCTGGCCGGCGACGGCATCGAATCTCGGGTCATTAGCATGCATACCATCAAACCGCTGGATGAGACTGCGGTTCTACAGGCGGCGATGGAAACCCGGGGCGTGATCACGGTGGAAGAACACAGCGTGCATGGAGGCTTGGGTGAAGCTTGTGCCAGCCTATTGCTGCAATCCGGACACCATACCCGCTTCAAAATTGTCGGTTTCCCTGATGATCACACCGTGAATGGAAACCAGGTGGAAATATTTCAGCATTACGGGATTGATGGTCCCGGCCTCGCGGCGACAGCTAAAAAGCTGCTTTCAGCGTAGCGCCGGTCTCGTTTTCTCCCGGTTATGATGCCAGCCAGAAAACCCATCCCCAAGTGCCGCCTCTGTCAGGTCTGACCAAACCCCACGGCGCGCTATACGAATAAATGAGATCCCCCATACGCCCAGCTCTGTTAACCGCCGCCATCATTACGGCTCTTACCTGCTTTATTGGTCCGGCTTCGGCCCAAGACACCAAACCGCCGGTTCCATCCGGCAATGTCACCGTCTCTTTTTGGGGAATCGCGACTCAACCTTGGCAGGTGATGATCGACGATTTTCAAAAGACCTATCCGAACATCAAAATCAAGTGGACCAAATACAGCACCGACGAGGTGAAGCAGGCGGTCCGAGTGGCGTCAGCCGCGGGGAAGTTATCCGACGCCTGGTTTAACTGGGGAGGTAGTCTGGCATCGCCTTATGAGGACGGGGGCCATGCGCTGGAGCTAACCCCGGCCTTGATGACCCAATACGGAGTGGACAAAAACATTGTTCCGGCTGCCCTGGATCTAGCTCGCCACAACGGCAAACTCTACGGTATTCCGATCTGGGTACGTCCGATGACGATCTTCTATAAGAAGAGTTTGTTGGATAAGTTCGGGATTCCTGAGCCTAAGACGTTTGACGATTTGGAGCAGGCTTGTGCCAAGCTGAAAGCGAACGGCATTATTCCATTCGCCTGCGGAGGCAAATTCAGTTGGATGACCATGCGGACAACTGACTTTCTAATCGAACATTTTGCTGGACCCGCTCTGCACGACCAGCTGTTCGCCATGGAGGTATCCTATAGCTCTCCTGAGGTGGTTAAGGCGTTTACTAAACTGAAGGAATGGGTGAGCAAAGGTTATTTTAATGATGGGTTTATTTCGCTCGACCCGAATGAATCACTGCCCCTTCTGTTCCAAGACCGTGCGGCCATGACCTTCCAGGGGCCCTGGATCGAGGATCAAAATATCATTTCCGCACATCAAGACCCTAATAACTACGTTCCTATCATTGCGCCCTCCGATCAAAAACCGGTGCGAGTTACCGGTTTTCAGGAGCAAGTACAGTTCTGGTCTAAGTCAAAGCCGGATCAGCAAAAGGCAGCACTGCTTTTTGCTGCTTTCATGACCACTCCTGAGGTGGCGAAACGGCACGTGTCCGAGTTCGGTTCGCCGAGCGCAGTGGTAGGCGTTTACCCTTCTCCTGATCATCCGATTACCACCACCATGGTAAAGTGGCTCCAATCTGGAGTTCAACTTTACCTGCCAACAGATCAGGCGCTTCCCCAAGAAGTGGTGAACGCATTTTTCCAGGCTCAGGATTCGATGATCCTTGGTTCACTGACGCCGGAAGCCGCTTGCGCGCAGATCCAAAAAGCCGTGGAAGACTACAAGGCTTCGCATTAGCCGCGTGAGTACCCCTAAGACGACGACCATTACAACACCCGCCGAGAGTATCTCGGCGGGAGCGAAACGTTCTGCGGCCACAGGGAAACGGAATGACGCGTTACGTTTCCTGCCGTGGGTTTTTCTGGCCCCAGGGTTGATCATCTACTCGGTGGTTGTCGTCTATCCGATGCTTTACTCAGCGTACCTTAGTCTCTTTCGCTGGGACGGGGTCGCGCCGAAGAAGGTTTTTGTCGGCATCCAGAACTACGTCACACTTTTAACGCACAACGAAGTGTTTTGGATCGCGTTAAAAAATAACGCGATCTGGCTGGTGGCGGCTTTATTGGTGCCGACCAGTATCGGACTCGGGCTCGCCTTAGTTTTGAATGCGAGGTTTCGGGGGAGCCACATTTTTCGCAGCATCTTTTACTTTCCTGCGGTCCTCTCGTTAGCGGTGGTGGGGTTGATTTGGACGTGGATCTATCATCCTGACCTGGGTCTGGCTAATCAGCTGTTAGATGCGCTTGGGCTAAAGGGGTTAAAACGCAATTGGTTGTCGGACCCGCAGATCGCCATTTATCCGGTAATTCTAGCCGCGACTTGGAACGCCGTGGGTTTGCCCATGCTTCTCTTCCTGGCCGGTCTGCAGACCATTCCTCCAGAGTTGCATGAAGCCGCGAGAGTTGAAGGCGCTAGTCCGAGGCAACGGTTTTGGCACGTTACGTTTCCTCTGCTCCGTGAGACTACTTTAATTGTCCTGGCGATTACCTCGATTAATGCGTTGAAGGCCTACGACATCATCTATGCGATGACCAATGGGGGGCCCGCAAACCGAACCCAATTGCTTAGCACTTGGATGTATTTCCTAACTTACAACTATAACGAGGTGGGATTAGGTACTGCGATCGCAGTCGTGCTTTTCTCGCTCACCCTGATTTTCGCCATCCCTTACATTCGTATGATGACCCGAAAGGTATGAGCCAGATGTCTACGGGGAATATGTCGGTAAGGTGGAAAGGGGCAGAGCCGCGAAGGTCGGCCTCGCCAGCGAGGCGCGCTCCACACTTTAGGTCGGCGAGGGTTGCGGTATTCTACGTCGCGCTGATTCTGGCGGCCTTAATTTGGTTAGCACCAGTCATAACCTTGGTTTCGACTGCATTGAAAGATGCCGGGGATTTCGCCGTGAATGGTGCATTTTCGCTTCCTAAATCGATCCGGTGGGAAAACTTCTCGGAAGCGTGGCAGACAGGAGTCGGCAATTACTTTTGGAATAGCGTTATTGTCACCGGCATCAAGGTGCCGATCGGTATCCTGATTGAATCAATGGCGGCCTTTGCGCTGACCCACATGCATTTCCGATGGGCGAACAAAGTTTTCGTTTACATTTTGGTTGGTCTCATCGTGCCGATGCAGATGACTTTGGTGCCTTTGACTCTGTTGATGAACGCCTTGAATCTCATCGACACACTCACCGGGTTGATCATTCTTTATATCGGATTCGGGGTGCCGTTCGGGGTGCTGGTTATGCGTGGGTATTTTCGGACCTTGCCGACGGCGATCATTGAAGCGGCGCGAATCGATGGCTGTTCTTGGTTTCGGATTTTCTTTCGAATCGCTTTACCTCTGGCGTTACCAGCAGTGGTCTCTCTTTGCATACTGGATGGAGTTGCGACCTGGAACGAATTTATCTTGGCCCAGATCTTCTTACGCTCCGATGAACTGCGAACCTTGCCGCTTGGTCTGGTGCAATTTAGTACGCAGTTTTCCACTCAATATGACCAACTCGCCGCTGCGGTCTTGATCTCGGTGGCGCCAATCATGTTGGTCTTTCTTCTGTTTCAACGCTATTTCGTCGCCGGCATGGGAGGCGCGGTTAAATAGATCAAACTCACAACCAGACCTAGAACACGAACAACAGACTCGCTCGAAGCTCGTCCGGATGACAAATGACAAATCCCAAATGACAAATTGCTCCAGCGCTTCTGTCACTTGTCATTTGTCCTTTGTCATGCGGACGAGCCTCGGGCGAGTGCCGAAACCCAATGAATCCAATTTTCATTCCCGACCCGGCGAAGCGAGTCCGAGTCATTCTAAACACAGACGCTAAAAACGAGGCGGACGATCAATATGCGATCGTTCATACCATCCTAACGCCGATGTTCGATCTGCATGGGATTATTCCCGCCCATTTCGGTGATAGGCGCGGTCCCGGTAGCCTTAAAGCGAGTCATGACGAGGTTCTCAAGCTGCTTGAGTTAATGGAACTGCAGGGACAAGTACCGGTGTTCCCCGGTGCGACTAAAGCGTTACCGGATGAGAAGACACCGGCTCCGTCCGAAGGCTCGGCTTTGATTATTCGCGAGGCTATGAAAGATGATCCGCGACCGTTGCACGTGGCTTTTCTTGGACCGCTCACTGATATGGCTTCTGCCTTGTTAGAAGAGCCGGCTATTGCTGAGCGCAACGTTCGGGTCGTTTGGATTGGTGGCGAGAAATGGCCGGTCGGAGGGTGGGAGTTCAACCTCTCTAACGACGTTGCCGCGGCTAACGTGGTCTTTCGCTCCAAGGTCGAGGTTTGGCAGCTCCCGAGCACGGTTTATAAACGGATGGCCGTAAGCTATGCGGAGTTAGAACAGAAGGTCTACGACCAGGGACCCCTCGGGAAATATCTGGTAGAGCAGCTGATTGAATGGAACCACCGATATCATCGCCACGGCCCGATTGAGCATCGCTCACTGGGAGACTCACCGGCGGTCGGGGTGATGATGTATGAGGATTGCGGTAGCTACGATTGGGTTCCGGCCCCCGAATTTAACAGTGAGATGAATTATGTGCATACCGGTAAGTATCGGCCCATTCGCTTTTATCACACGGTCGATCAGCGCTTCATCCTGGAGGATTTCTTCGCCAAACTCGCTCGATTTACGAAGTCGATGAGAAAGTCAGAACATTGAGACGCCGGCGGTAGCGGCGACTGTCCCGTTATGTCGAAAGATGTGCCCCAATCTAATAGTGTTTCGAAGTGACTGGTCGACCGTGGCTAACCGCGCAGTCGCCATTCGAGCGTTGGGATGGCGACTGCGCGTGGAGTCATGCCAAACTCAACCGCTCCGGTTCAATCATCGGCGGATCTGTGCCAGCGAGCTAACTGAACAGTCGCCGCTACCGAAGATCGATCGCCATACCTTTCTGGCGGTGGATCCGCTTGGTCCGATGGTGTGACGAAGAACAAGGTTTATTGAACTAATCCCCCAGAAATTAACTATGAAAAGCCAGCAAAAGATCGTGCTCGGCGTGATTGTCGGGAATCGCAATTTTTTTCCCGATAACCTGATCACGCAAGGGCGGCAAGATATCCTTAGCGTCCTGAATGAACAAGACATTGAGGCAGTAATTCTTGACGAACAAGCCACTAAACTGGGCGCCGTTGAGACCTGGGCTCACGCTCAAAAATGTGCCGCTCTTTTTGATGCGAATCGGCATCGCATCGACGGAATTCTAGTTACCCTCCCAAACTTTGGAGACGAGAAGGGTATTGCCGACGCCATCAAGCTGTCTGGTCTCAAAGTACCGATTCTGGTTCAGGCCTACCCTGATGATCTATCTAAATTTGCGGTCGAGTTTAGACGCGATGCTTTCTGCGGGAAGATTTCGGTTTGCAACAACCTTTATCAATACGGTTATCTATTCAGCCTCACCGAGCTGCATACGGTTCATCCGCTGACAGACTCGTTCCGGGCGGATATCAAAAAATTTGCGGCGGTATGCCGGGTGGTTCGACACCTGAAGAATGCGCGTCTCGGTGCGATCGGCGCAAGACCGAACGCGTTTAATACCACCCGTTACAGCGAAAAACTACTGCAAGCCTTTGGGATCAGCGTGAGTACGGCGGATCTGTCCGAAGTGTTTGGAAGTGCGGAGAAGATTGCGGATAGCGACAAACGCGTTAGCGAACGTTTAGAAAACATCCGTTCCTATGTTCAGACCGGTGGTGTTCCCCCGCCTTCGCTAGTGAAAATGGCGAAGCTTGGGATCGTGATCGATGACTGGATGTTACGCTTTGGTATCGATGCGACTGCCATTCAATGCTGGGATTCGTTGCAGCATAACTATGGCGTCAATGTCTGTACCTTGATGAGCATGATGAGTGAAAGCCTTCTGCCGAGCGCATGCGAGGTCGATATCACGGGCGTCGCGTCGATGTATGCGCTTCAGTTGGCCTCCGCGAAACCGAGCGCCCTGGTTGATTGGAATAACAACTACGGAAATGACCCTGACAAATGCGTGCTGTTCCACTGCGGCAACTGGGCCAAAAGCTTCTTCTCAGACGTGAAAATGGCGAATGCCGAAATCCTGGCGACGACATTGGGAACGGAAAATACGTACGGCACCGTTGCCGGCCGTACGCCGGCGGGTCCCTTCAGCTACGCAAGAATTACTACCGATGATCGCAACGGGGTAATTCGCACCTATGTCGGCGATGGGGAATTCGTTGACGATCCATTGGAGACGTTCGGTAGCCGGGCCGTAGTCAAAGTGCCTCGTCTGCAGGAGCTAATGAGGCATGTTTGCAAGCACGGCTTCGAACATCATGCGGCGATGAACGCTTCACATACAGCCAACATATTGAATGAAGCGTTCTCGACGTATTTTGGGTGGGATACGTATTTGCATGGGGCGAATTGAGTACTAGACGATTCTAGAGATTTTCGCCCATTGCTTGCGGAACATCGTGACCTGCTAGGCGCGAAGCGCTGAGAGATTTTAGCCTAGGCTGAGTCTGCGAGGCCTAGGTAAAGACGCAAAAAAATACGATTAGCGCTGAAAGCGCGAGAGAATCGAGACCAGGACAAGGCGAGCGCTGCCCAACCGTCTGTCGCGCCTTCAGCGCTGGTCGCTCTCTTTGCGGGTTACCTAGGCCTCGCGGACTCAGCCTAGGCTAAAGTCTTATCAGCGCTTCGCGCCTCTTCAGGCAAATCTTCCCAGCGCTTCGGACCTATCTACGCAAATCCACTCAGCGCTTCGCGCCTCTCTAGGCAAATCCCCTCTGCGCTATGCGTCTAATGTTGTGCTGTTCTAGGTCCAAGGGGAAGGAACGGAGCCAAAACCCCACTAAAACTTCGCTGCTTGACCGGCCAGCTTTGACTCGTCGATCAAGTAGGTTTTTGTTACCACGATCGAATTGATCGGGTTATTGTTCGTATCCGCCACGGCATGGCTGATCTCGATCAGAGCATCCATCCCGCCGGCGACGTGACCGAACACAGTATCCTTGCCATCCTGGGTCGGAATATTAGTTAAACAGATATAGAATTGGCTGCCGTTGGACTCTACTTTCGGATTCACTTTAATAGGGAGAGCACCCATGGCGATCGCCCCGCGGACGTGTTTGAGACGGATCTCGGCCGGTAAAGTGTAACCGGGACCACCAGTGCCCATTACGTTCCGGTCTTTTTTCTTGGTCAAGGGATCGCCCCCTTGAATCAAATAATTGGGAATGGTCCGATGGATCGTGGTGTGCACGAAAAACTTCTCTTTGACCAATTTCTTGAAATTATAAACGGTGTAGGGAGCCGCATCCTCGTCGAACGCGATCGCAAAGCTCCGGGTCTGGCGTACCTTCCCTTCTTTCCATTGAACTTCGAATACCGCGACATCTTTGGCTGAGAGGACGGAGCTGATTACGGTCAGCGTTACTACGACGGCGATAAGTCTTTTTATCATGGGATGATCGGAAGGCTGCGGAGTTCTGCGGTTCCGATCAAGTCCGAATTATCCGGGCTTTGCAGACGGTAGCGAGATCCGGGCTGAGCAAAATTGCGTTTTACATAGGCCAGTCCAATCCAGGCTCCGAGTTGCGCGCTCCTGACCGCGCTGGTGACCAAACCGGTTGGCTGGCCGGAATCGTTCAGCAGTTTGTCGCCGCTGGCGAGAACGGGTCCATCGATCAATTGAATGCCACAAAGCTTTCGATTTACGTGGCCAAGACTCTTCAATCGGCTAATCACCTCCTGGCCGACATAGCATCCTTTTGTGTAGCTGACCGCTCTTTGGTCTAATCCAGCTTCGTTCGGGATGACGTCTTCATTTAATTCCTGGCCCCATTCGGGGATGCCACGTTCGATCCGAAAGGTTTCAACTGCGGCAGCGTCGAGCACCTTTTCCTTTAGTAGTTGTGGGACAACGCCCTTAAGGGCGACTGGAACCAGCAGGTCATAGCCTTCGATTCCAAAACGGTTAGAGCGCGACACGATTCCCTCGGGCAAAATGGTCTTAGGCAGCTCGGGCGTCAGGGTGTGAAATAGACAGAATTCGTCCGTTTGGTCCGCGAACTCGACATCATCGGCGATCGCATATTTTTCTAAACGGGCGGGTAGCGTTTCACGAAGAGCTGGATGGCAATCAAGCAGGAACGCGTCCTCGAACGGAGTGATAAAAAGATCCCCACAAAGTTTCCCTTTGGCAGTTAGGACGCAAGCATAGGTGGTTTGACCGGGTTTCGCGTCTCTCAGGTCGTTCGTTAATTGGCCATTAAGGAAACGCAGTCGATCACCGCCCGTGACTCGAGATTTTGCGCGGCTGGAAAGGTCGATTAGCATTGGAGGTTGACGGGTTAGTTGATTCTCAGTTCGTGCTCGTCCTCGTCCTCGAGAGAAGCGCCCGTACTGGTCTACGTTGGAATTCGGTCTAAGGCGTCCGGTTGGTATGCAAGTGTGGGTCATAGCCTGACAGGTCGAGCGGTTGTTTGCATACCGCCCGCCCAATCGAGGACGAGGACGACGACGAGGACGAAGCGCCTTGCGGCGTTCTCTCACCCCAGCCTGTCGTAGCCGGGTAGGGTGAGAAAGGTAACAAAATCATCGCTCGTCGTAATCTTGGAGAAAAGATCCGCTGCGTCCTGGAAACGTCCTTTGCCATACCGGTCAGAGCCGAGCCAATTTTCGATCTTCTTCAGTTCCTCGCTTAGAACGGTCGTGAACAGCTCAGCAGTCACTTTCCTGCCATCGGACAACTTCCCTTTAGGGCTGCGGATCCATTGCCAGACCTGGGCTCGAGAAATCTCTGCCGTGGCCGCGTCTTCCATCAAATTAAAGATAGGAACGGCGCCTGAACCGCGGAGCCAGGCCTCCAGATACTGAACGCCGACGCTCACATTGGTGCGTAAGCCTTGTTCGGTGATCGGTTCTTCCGGACCGAACTTCAGCAGGTCATCGCCCGCGACGGAAACATCCTCTCGTTTCCGATCGATCTGGTTTGGCGTTTTCATTACCGCGTCGAAAGCCTCGAGCGCGACCGGAACGAGTCCGGGATGCGCAACCCAGGTGCCATCGTGGCCATCGTTGGCTTCCCGTTCTTTGTCGGCCTTCACCTTGGCAAACGCCTCGGCGTTGGCCTTCTCGTCATTCTTAATGGGGATCTGAGCCGCCATGCCCCCCATCGCATGGATGCCGCGCCGATGACAGGTCTTGATACATAAAAGCGAATACGACCGCATGAAATGAGTCGTCATGGTGACGAGCGCACGATCCGCCAGAATAAAATCCGGATTGTTTCGGAAACGTTTGATACAGCTGAAGATGTAATCCCAGCGCCCACAATTCAGCCCGGCAGAATGATCACGCAGTTCGTAAAGGATCTCGTCCATTTCGAAGGCCGCTAAGATGGTTTCGATGAGAACGGTCGCCCGAATTGATCCCCGCGGAATCTCGAGCTCGTCTTGAGCCAGGTTAAAGACATCATTCCAGAGCCTGGCTTCGAGGTGGCTCTCCATTTTGGGCAGATAGAAGTAAGGGCCAGAGCCTCGCGCCAGGAGTTCTTTGGCGTTGTGGAATACGTAAAGCCCGAAATCGAACAGCCCGCCGGAAACGGGTTCGCCGTCCACCCAAAGATGTTTTTCCACTAGATGCCAACCGCGCGGGCGGACCAAAAGGACGGCGACCTGGTCCTTTAACCGGTATTCTTTCCCTTCCGGGCTAGCGTATTCGATGGTGCGCCGGATCGCGTCCCGAAGATTGATATGCCCTTCAATCATGTTGTACCAGGTCGGAGCGTTGGCGTCTTCGAAGTCAGCCATGAAAACCTTGGCGCCCGAATTCAAGGCATTGATCACCATCTTGCGATCTGTGGGTCCCGTGATTTCGACGCGCCGATCTTGCAGGTCTTTCGGAATGGGCGCGACCTGCCAATCCGCTTCGCGGATGTGGGCTGTCTCAGGAAGAAAGTCGGGCTTTTTGCCTTGATTGATCTCGGCCTGGCGCTGTTCGCGCCGTTCGAGCAACTCTTTCCGCCGGCTATTAAATTCTCGCTGTAAACGAGCGACGAAACGCAGGGCGTCCGGTGTCAGAATTTCGGGAAACGGTTCAGGGACCGGGCCCCTGATTTCAATGCCATCAAATGTTTGGGACGATAAGCTCATAGCAGCGATGATTTGGCGAACCCGTTCGACGCACCTGACGCTTGCTCAGGGCAGGCCTACCCTGAGCAAGCGTTAAGCGCGTCGAGAGGGCTTTGGTTTCAATAATCAAAAAAGCAGCGGGCAAGGCCGATTACAAATGACAAATGGGCGGATGCGGAGAAGGGCGAAACTTCGAATGGAACGATTCGAGGCGCGAAGCGCTGGCAAGACTTTAGCCTAGGCTGAGTCTGCGAGGCCTAGGTAACGACAATAAAAAGCGACCCGCGCTGTAAGCGCGGAAGAATTAAGATCTGGGCGTCGAGCGAGCCACGTCTAACAGGCGCCTTTTCCGTAAATAGAGTGGCGCATCCACAGGCCACACATTCTGCCGCGCCTTCAGCGCTATCGGCCTTTATTTACGCCATACCTAGGCCTCGCAGACTCAGCCTAGGCTAACTTCTTGCCAGCGCTTCGCGCCTCAGGATCGCCCATTCGCCTATTCGCCATGTCGCCGCGTCGCCCGCTCGTCGAATCCGCCTCCTTGCTTGACGTGTCATCCTCGCAAAACGATTCTAAACAACCTGAAAATTCCACGTTAGAGATTAGGTGTGAACCGAATTTCTTCGTGACCCGAATTTTATCTTATTTACATCAAGTTACCCCCGGCTAAAATTGTTCGTGGTTGGGTTCACCTGATGAGCGGAATGTACCGATCGGCAACAGCGATTACTGGTTGCTGAAGATCTGCTCACTCCTGGCCACATCTGATGTCTCACTAGTCTCACTAATCACCTCTCACTTCTCACCGCCCCATGTATCTCCCTCTTGGCACCTATTCACCTGAAATCAAGCTCGGTCTGGTTTCAGCCTCCAGAAATTGCTTTCCGCGGTCCCTTTCGGAAGAACGGACATTGCGCGTGCTGGCGGGCTGTCGCCAGGCCGGTATCGAACCCTTCGTTCCGGAAGGCCCCAGCCAGATCATTGAAACCAAGGATCATGCTGCGGAAGCGGCTCGCCAATTTAAGCAGGCTGGATGCGACGCCGTGGTTTATTATTTAGGTAACTTTTCGCCTGAGATCGAAGACGCCTACTTCATCAAGCTTTTTGATGGCCCAGTGATGATGATCGCGGCCGCGGAAGAGTCAGGCGCTACCTTGTTAGAAAAGCGGGGTGATGCTCTTTGCGGACTGTTGTCGGCGGCGCTGGCGGTGAGTAAACGCGGGCTGGCTCAGCGGGTTCATCTCCCGGAGTTTCCGGTGGTCGGCGCGGATGAAGCCGTAAAAGAGATCGCACATTTCATCAAAGTGGTGAAAGTCGTTAAAGGCATTCGCAACGCGACGGTCGGACTGTTCGGGCCTCGACCCCGCGATTTTGAGACCTGCAATTACAACCTGGCTTCGGTTAATTCGATTGGGATCGAAGTCGAGGAGCTTGGGCTGTTTGACCTGCAAAATGAGATCAAACGGATCAAGGCGAAAGGGGAGGATACGCTAAGCATCAAGACGGATATGAAACGGGAGGTGCCTAGTATCCCCGATGAGGAATTTGCTGATCGACTCTCTGTGTATGAACGCGCGATCAAGAATTTTCGCGACCAACTGAAATTATCCGGAGCGGCGACTCAATGTTGGTCTGAGCAAGAACTTAGTCTTCGCCATGTACCTTGTTTCATTAACGGACGAATGGCTCAGGGCGGCTTCCCGATCGCGTGCGAGAACGATTGTTACTCGCTGATCGCGGAGCTTCTGGGCCAGTATGCCTCGAATGCAACGGTGGGTATTCTCGACATTAACCACAGCATTCCGAAAGATCTGCACGAGAGCCTGAAAGATTACCCGATTAAAGACATGGTCGGAATGTTCCATTGCGGCAACGCATCCACCAAGCTTTTGAAGAACCCGGAGATGAAATATCAGGTGATCATGAAACGTATGATGGAGCCGGACACGCAGGCAGACATCACCCGTGGTACGATCGAAGGCCAGTTCTCCGCGTCACCGATCACGGTTGTTCAGGTTCATGGGCGGGGTGACAAGATGCAGGCTTATTTGATGGAAGGACATTTTCTTGATCTGGATCCCAAGACTTTCGGTTGTACAGGAACAGCGCATCTACCTGGGTTTAGCCGGTTCTATCGACATGTTCTGCTCGGCAGATTCCATCACCACGCTGCGGTAGCCTTTGGTCATTGTGCCGCTGTGCTCTACGACGCCTTTAAGATAGTCGGTATGGAGCAAGTTTATACGCCGTTACCGAGTCCAATGCCGTACCCAGGCGAGAATATCTTCCAGAACCACAGATCGAGCTAGGAGAGCTCGGAGAAGGTTGGCATAGGAGACGGAGAAGACGGCCGCAGAGTTTTAAAAGATCCGCAGATTACACAGATTACGCAGATTTCGGTTTGTGGTGTGTGGTGCGGTAGAGAGCTAGAGGCACGCTAGGTAGGGACCGGTTTACTTGCTGCCTCTTGCGCGGGCGGAACTTAGGACGACTCGAAACGACGGCGGGAGAGAGTTTTTCGCTACGGTATTAGGCAACTTTATCTCCCTGACAGAATTCGAACTTGAACCGAAATCTGCGTAATCTGTGTAATCTGCGGATAATTAAAGTCTTATGAGCGGGTATCGCGACATCAAGGAGGAGTGTTTTGAGGCGAATTTGCTGTTACCGCAGTACAAACTGATCGATCTGACGTTTGGCAATGTTAGTGTGGCCGATCATGAGCAGGGTGTGTTTGCGATTAAACCGAGTGGGGTGGATTACAGCGTCCTCAAAGCGACTGACATCGTGATTGTCGATCTGGAGGGGAAGGTAGTGGAAGGATCGCTACGTCCTTCTTCGGACACTCCGACTCACCGGCGCTTGTTTCAGGGCTTCAGTGGTATTCGCTCGATTGTGCATACGCATTCGCGGTATGCGGTGTCGTTTGCGCAAGCGGGGAGAGCCATCCCTTGTTTAGGCACGACGCACGCGGATTATTTTTATGGTGAGGTACCGGTTACCCGACCGCTAACCGCTGCGGAGATTGAAGCGGGTTACGAATGGGAAACCGGTAACGTCATCGTTGAACGGATCCTTAACCCGGATGACGTCTGTGCTGTATTGGTCGCGAGCCATGGTCCCTTTGTTTGGGGCCCCAGCGGTGAGAAGGCCGTGGAAAATGCAGCCGCGCTCGAGATCGTAGCAGAAATGACTTATCGCGCACTTCAGCTCAATCCTCAGGCCCAGCCGATTCCTGATCACTTATTGAATAAGCATTTCTTTAGGAAGCACGGGAAGAATGCCTATTACGGGCAGGGTGGGGCAGGTGAGAAGTGAAAGGTGATTGGTGGTTGGTGATTGGTGCGTCGGGGCGGGAGGGGCGAAAACCACGCCCGCAACGCTTCGCGTAGCGATGCGGGCGGGTCTCGGCGCGCCCAGGACTAACCATTTCGCGGCGTTATTCCGCGCCGGATTTGAGCCGCGGTGTGTGGGTGGTTTCTCCAATGCGCCTCCTGATTTAAGCGATTGACCGTTACCTAATTTAGCGGCCTTTCACGTCCACGAAACGGCTCAAAACTGGCACGGGGCAAATTATCGACGAGCCTAGCCCTGGGCGCGCCGAGTTTTTCGCCCTACCTTACAAGGCGCATCAAAATCGTCCTCGTGCTCGTGCTCGAAAAGTGGGATTGGGCTAGCGGAGTGTTGGAGTACTGCGCGAAGTCCGTATCGCACCCGCGTAGCGGGTTGGCGATGCTGAAGGGGCGGTAGATGGTTTGCTCGGCGCCCTATTTGGTAATCCGTTGCGAGGCGTCAATTCTGTCGCCCTTTCAGGGCTGGGCGTCTTTTTATATCGAGACCCGGGGTTAAAACCCCGGGCTCAGTCCTTAAGTCCCTTCGGGACAGGAAGCTATTTCAGCGCCTCAACCGCCGCTCTTTCGATAGCGATCCCCGCTTTGTAACGGTTCATGAAAGCCGCAAAGCCATCAACATCGCTCTGATCTGGGGCTATCGTTTTGCTTTTGTCCCCGGCAAAAACCTTGGTAGAGAGATAAGCTTCCAAGGGTTCATTCTCTTTCTTACCCACCAGATAAGCGGCCAGCAACGCGATTCCCCACGCGCCGCCTTCGCCGGCGGTCTCCATCACGGATACGGGAACATTCAACGCTGCGGCCATCACCTTCTGGCCCACTTCCTCAGTTTTGAAGAAGCCACCGTGGCCAAGGATCTTGTCGATCTTGACTTGCTCCTGTTCAAAGAGGATGTCCATGCCGATCTTCAAAGTACCGACCGCCGAGAATAGATGCGCCCGCATGAAGTTCGAAAGCGAGAAGCGGCTTTCGGGCTTACGCACGAACAATGGACGCCCACCTTCAACGTCGGTGATGGGCTCACCCGCAAAATAATTGTAGGCAAGGAGGCCTCCGGCATCCGCATCTCCCGTGAGTGCCTTCTGGTACAACATTTCGAATAGCTTGGATTGGTTGATTTCCACACCGAGCGCATCCACAAATTCTCGGAAGAGACCGATCCAGGCATCGAGGTCGGATGTGCAAGTGTTAGTATGCGCCATCGCGACCGGCTTGCCGCTTGGCGTCGTCACCATATCGATCTCCAGGTGTAGCTTCGAGAGTGCCTTTTCCAGAACGATCATGGCGAAGACCGAGGTTCCTGCAGAAACGTTACCAGTTCGCTCGGCAACACTGTTGGTCGCAACCATGCCTGTGCCGGCGTCGCCCTCAGGGGCGCAGAGGCGAATCCCGGTTTGCACTTGGTCCGTGGGATCGAGCAGCCGAGCACCTGCTGCCGTCAGCACCCCGGCGTTGTCTCCTGCCACCAGAACCTTCGGGAGAATATCTTGGAGCTTCCAAGCGATCTTTTCCGCAGCGAGTCGCTGATTGAACAGCTCGATTTTACCGGCATCGTAATCGTTGCTTTTACTATCGATCGGGAACATGCCGGAGGCGTCGCCGATGCCCAAGACCTTTTGCCCTGTCAGTTTCCAATGAACATAGCCTGCCAGGGTCGTCAGATAAGTGATACCCTTGATGTGAGGTTCCTTGTTCAATATCGCCTGATAGAGATGGGCGATGCTCCAGCGAAGAGGGACGTTGAATTGGAACAACTCAGTCAGGGCGATGGCTGCCTGCGCGGTTGTGGTGTTTCGCCAGGTACGAAACGGGACGAGTAGATTCCCGTCCTTATCGAACGCCAAATAACCGTGCATCATTGCGCTGAAACCGATGGCGCCGACCGTCTGCAGCGGAGTGTTGTAACTATCGGAAACTTCCCTGCTTAGCTTCCGATAGCTGTCTTGCAAGCCTGTCCAGACGTCTTCGAGGCTGTATGTCCAGAGGCCATTTTCATATTGGTTTTCCCAATCATAGCTTCCAGACGCGATCGGCGTATGATCCTCGCCGATTAGCACCGCCTTGATCCGAGTCGAGCCGAACTCGATGCCTAGAGCGGTTTTTCCGGCAGCAATTGCTTCTTGGGGGGTAGCCTTGCCATTCATGTTGTTCACCTGTCACGACTTGAGGCCATTTCTTCAAATTTATTTTTCGGGGAACCGTGGAGCGCTGCCTCGCTTGCGAGGCCGACCTTAGCGCGTGCCGAGACTCAACGTGAGCTATGGCGGACGAGTGCGAGGCCGTGGTTAGCATGGGGAGGCTACGTCCTTCGAGCAGCATGACGATGAGTCGGTTAGAAGAAGTTCTGCGAGAAGGAATGATTGCGGGCGGCTTAACACAGTAGCGGGGGAACCTTATCCCGTAGAGACTTGTCGGACTTATCCCGAAGGGATGAAAGGACTCAGCCTGGGGTTTCTATGAAGCCGAACTTGTCAAGGCCGCGCTGCAAAAAAGTATTTTCTTAAAGTTTTGCCCGTTTGGACCGCGATCAGGCGACAAGACACCTACGACTGGCTCTTTGGTGTTTGA
>Ga0185299_10000702_pt1 | contig 81537 bp, 68 predicted proteins | sample PaiPotPPA55metaG_FD_128002 | JGI IMG/M metagenome (GOLD analysis project Ga0185299, IMG submission 128002) | Iron sulfur acid spring bacterial and archeal communities from Banff, Canada, to study Microbial Dark Matter (Phase II) - Paint Pots PPA... ...
ATGGACTACGATCTCGGCTACATCGATCTCGAGGAAAAGACTTTGCAGCCCTTAAACAACCCTTTTGGCCCAAGGGTGTAAGCTATGTCTCAGGAACGTTCTGTAAAGGATGTCTTCGGACTGTACATTTATTCAGTGGTGCCGGCGGGGGGAATCGAACCCCCGACCTAGGGATTATGAGACCCTCGCTCTGCCACTGAGCTACGCCGGCCTGGACCATCATGCTACGGATACCGTGACGGCGGTGTCAAGCCAAGTGCAGTTATAACAGCGCGCCCGCAGGAGGTTTGCGGTAGTGCGAATCGCGGTAGCACCGCTCTCAGGCATAGGGCGGGTGCGTAGTCCTATAAAAACTAGTACCAAGGTACCGTTGACCTTGGCCCGCCACCCCCCTACCCTTCGAGATGTACAGCATTGGCTCCCTTGTGGGATAGGTGAAAACCTATCGAAACGAGGGGCCGTCGAGGTGTGTGCCGATTTTATACAGTAAACCCTTGACTTTGCCTTAGTAAAGGATAGAGTGCGCTCTGGGAACCATTTCCCCCGGAGGCACTATGTCCCGTATTTCATCAGGAATCGTTCTGGCCATGCTCGTTTTAACTGGAGCGATGGGCTTAAAAACAGTAGTAACCACCCACGGTGATTCTTCCGTGTTGATGGCCAACGGTACGGCGCCAGTTCCGCCGACACCTTGGAAGAACGGCACGGCACCGGTTCCCCCGACGCCCTGGAAGAACGGCACAGCACCAGTTCCGCCGACACCTTGGAACGGCACGGCACCGGTTCCGCCAACACCCTGGTAAGAATTAGTTGAGAGCGGGATAAGCCGCCTAGGCCAGGGCGTTAGAAAGCAAACAAATTGCCCGGCCCAATCGAATACACTATCTGGTTTGTAGGCGCTCTACTAGAGGCCTCCGTGGTGGTGTGTTCGCTGGTTCGGGGTCCCATCCGGCGGTACTTCACTTTAAATCTTTATATGTCTATGTCCGTCCTCGTCAGCGCGGGCCGCTATTTGGTTTTCTCCCGCCACGGATTGGTTTCTTCGGAATATACCTATTTCTATTACTACTCAGACGCTATCTTAACGATCTGCTTGTATTTCGCTTTGATGGGGCTTTACGCCATTGTCTTCGAAGAGCTCGGGGCAGCTATGCGCCTCCGGGTGTTCATGATGTTGTTGCTCATTGGCACGACCCTGTTTTCCTACGCCGTCGTACACCAATCTGAGTCGCGAATGTTAACGCACTACATCGTGGAGATCTCTCAGAATTTGTACTTCGTAGGATTGATTTTGACTTACGTGCTGTGGGCTGCTCTGCTTAAACTTCGTGAGAGCCGCGTGCGCGTGATCCAGATCGTTCTTTCTCTGGGCGTGTACTTCAGCATCAATGCCGCGAATTACGCATTGCACAATGCCTATCCTAGCTTAAGGTTTGTTTGGGCGTTCCTGCCTCCGGCCGCCGGAATGTTTCTCCCCATTGCTTGGATTTACGCCTTTATGAAGTTTGATGATGAGGCGCGCTTGGCGCCCGCACGCCTCGCGGCGGTGCCGCGATGATGGCAGCTCTAATTTTTGTCTTTTCGGTGGCGGCGCTGATGCAGTTTTTTGTGTCATACTGCAGGTCGCTGATCGCCGCGTCCGCACGACGGTCGTTGTCCGCCGATGTTCAAGACGTGATTGGCATCAGGCGAAGCGCGAGCGGCGAAGATTTTGAGCGTGTCATACAATTTCTGCACTTATGCCCGGATCGCCGCGAAGACCGCAATGGCATAAAGGCCATCGGGGCTTACTTCCGGCTGCTCGGTGCAGTGGGCACCGTCATGGGGAAGCTAATTCCTTCCTTACGCGTCTGGACTGAATCGGAACGTTCGCAGTGCGCTTACTTTGCGGCCGTGGCGTTGGATCGCCGCATCGCGCACAACCGGGATATGTTCGCAGAACAGATGTCCGGGTAGTTCTGTCCACCTCCTCGAATATAATTACAGATCATTTGCTGCTGTCTTATTCGAAACAGCGATGCTTCTTTTCTGGCTCGAATAAATTCCCCGTGTTATTCTCGTAACGTTCCTCTCCTCGCCGGAGTGGATGCGTCCGCAGCGCAAAAACAACCGGTGAATAAAACTTGCTTGCAGTGTGGCGCGATACTGCCGTCGGGCATATCCGCTTGTCGTTTCTGTGATTCTCAATTTCAACCTCGAGGTGCAACGGAGAGGACTTCTGTCCTTCCCCGGCACGATGCTGCGCTGACGGGTTCGAACGCCGATCGCCGCGCGAGTGCCGCGGCAATTTGCGTCTCGCCAGAAAATTCGGTGGCCAGCACGCCGGAACCCGATCAACCCTATACGTGGCAGAGTGAATTGGCCAATCGCCTGGAAGCCTATCGCGTCAGGCGCCGCAAAGTATCTCCGAACGCAGCGCAAACGCAGTTACCATTCGCGGAGCCTGCTCTGGCCAAACGCGCCACCGCTGTGGTGGCGAACCGCGCTACAACCGGCCCGGTCGCGGAGCTACCCACTCCACCGATCCCGGAGCCACCATCCATGTCTTCCGATGCATTTTCCTCATCTGGCGACGACGATTTCGCGTTCACCATTGCCATTGGCCGCATTGCCTCGAAACCCCACACAGCGGATGGACGCATGATGATCGATGTGTCGAATTCCTGCGATGCTGATGCGCTGCCAGAGGGGGACGGTGAATTAACGGAACGAGCTCACGCGGGCCTCTATCCCGTGGCCCCACTCGGAGACCGGCAACTTGCAGGAATTATAGACGCCGCCTGTTTGCTTTTTGCGTTCGGAGGCTTTGTGGCGTTGTTCGGCTCACTTGGCGGACAATTGACACTAAGCAAGATGAACGCAGCTGTATACCTGGCAGCTTTGGGCGTGGTGTACTTTCAATACTTTGCGCTGTTCACCATCTTTGGCGCTACGACACCAGGCATGATGTTTCGTGGATTGCAGGTGATGAGTTTTTCCGGGGAGCCCCCAACACCAAGGCAGATGCTGCTTCGCAGCGTGGGTTATATGCTCTCAGCAGGGATGTGTTTAATCGGTTTCTTATGGGCCTTGTGGGACGAAGATCAACTAACCTGGCACGACCGCTTGTCAAAAACTTATTTAAGTTCGGCGCAAACGTATGCGGAGGCCGAGTCGCATAGCGCTGCGCATCGCTGAAGTAGAGAAAACAATCTTCGTGTTTTCCTGTGTCGTTTTCTAGCCTGAGTTGTGAAACGTAATAAGAAAATAGACGTTTACGCGGACGGCTTTACAGCTTCGCCATTCGCGTCGTACTCTGGTTGTCATCATGTGGAATATTGAAGATCGATTTCCTCCCACCGCCATCGAGCGACTGGCGGCGCTGGGATTTGCCGTGGGCAGCACCCGCGGCGTAGTGCGAGTGGAAAAATATGGCGCTGGGGCGGAATTTCGCCAGGACCCCGACGGCCAATATCGGCTCACCATCATTCCCACGATTATGCTCAACGGGAAGTTCACGCGCTTGTGGGACGCCGGCTATCAGAAATTCTTGCTTACTGACGACGGCTTAAAGTTCCCCGCGCTGGCGAGCCATCTCGAAGGTCTGCGCAAATTTAACGAAGAGTTGCGCACCGCGCTGGGCATACCTACTTTCTATAACGAAGCGATTGGTTCAGTTAGCCAGCTCAGCGTGTACGACCGCGTAAAAGGCCGGGCGGGCGATGTACCTGACGAGACCGTAGGGGCGCACAATCCCAACGCCGGGCATTAATCCTGGGCTCTCGCGTTAATTTCCCAAATATTCGCCAAACGAATGGTTGAACCGCTGGCAGAATCAATCCGTCAACGCGCGTCCTCTAGTTGTCGCCGAAACTGTTCCAGGTTGACGCGATGCTTGGCTGCTTTTTTGCGGCCGATATAAATTACCGGAATGTCGCAACCGAAGCGCTCCATCAGTGTGACGTCGCCCTCAATGTCAATCTCGCGAAGCGTCGCGCGGAATTCGCGCAATAGCGGAGTGATCGCTGCCTTGGCTTCATCGCACAGGTGGCAGCCAACTTTGCCATACAGCGTCACCTCCGGACCAGAAGGAGTCCGTGTTGACCCGTCGGCCGATCGTTTTGGTGGCAGCTCGCTCATGATCAGTAGTCGCCCCAGTGCATAAACGCATCATACCCGTTGCAAGTTGTCGGCCGCGAGTCGGCTGACAAATAAGCAGGCATAATAGCTGCTAGAGGATCGAGTCTATGGGTCGCGTCGTAGCGTTGATGGATGACATTTTTTTTCAGATGAAAGTTGCGGAGACCGCCAAGCATCTGGGCCTTGAATTCAAGGTGGCCACCAATACAGACGCGCTGCTGGGGTTGTTAGAGCCGCGCCCGCAACTGGTCATCGTTGATCTGAACGCGCGTAATCAGCCCATCGACGCCATTGTAAAGCTGCGCGCAGCATCAAAAGATATTCGCGTAGTGGCGTTTCTTTCTCATGTTCAAAGAGAATTGGCTGAGCAGGCCAGAAATGCCGGTTGCGACGAGGTGATGCCGCGGTCGAGCTTCACACAAAATCTCGCCGAAATATTGAGTCGTACGAAGGCTTGAATGGAATTTTCGCGTACAACTCTACGGAAGGCGTCGCTGTGGTCGTTGGGTTTCCTCGCATTGGTGTTGGTGATGACGGCGTTGGCCACAAACGCAAACGCACGGGCACAGGAACCCTCTTCTCGGCCTGGCGACACGCCGAAGAGTCCAGCCAATTTGCCCAGCATGCCTGCGGTCAAAAACGCGGACGGTACGACAACGCCACCTGTTGCGGCGAACGGCCCCGCCGCCGCTCTTCGCGATGTTTTGCAAGCTGCGTGCTCCCAAAGCGCCGGCGAGTTTTCGCGTTATCTGACGGCGCGCAGCAAAGAGTCTTTCGAACGGCTTACACCGGCAGCGCGAGTCGCGTTGATGAAACGCTTTGTGTTGTTGAACGTGCCGGGCAAGGCCACCGCCACCGCGAATCCGGCGGGCCGTCCAATAGTTCGCTGCGAAACACCGGACCTGACCACGGAAATGTCCATCGGCGGAACGGACACGCGCGATAACCTGGCGTTCCTGCCGATGGAACTGCGAGACGTTACCGATTCGACGGGAGCAAACGTACGCCAGATCACCATGGGCTTGGTGCGCGAAGAGGGCCAATGGCGCTTGCTGTCCATTGGTGTGCTGCTCCTGGATATCCCTTCTTTGGAAGTCGAGTGGGATGCAGAGGAGGCAGAAGCAAACGAGATCACTGCGCTCGGAAATCTCAGAAGACTTGCCGACGCGGTGGAGACTTATCGCAGAACATATTTTCGCTTGCCCGAATCGCTGGCTAGCCTGGGTCAACCACCTTCCCGTGGTCCGGGCAAGAACACGGAGGCGAAAAGTCTTGCTGCGACTCGTGAGCATGCCGGATTGGTAGACGAGCAGCTTGCCAACGGCAACAAAGACGGCTACGAATTTCGCATCATCATCGCGGGCGCCGACACACTGGGCGCTCCCGCCAAGTATCAACTGTCCGCCATTCCCTCTTCCTATGGTCGCACCGGCAAGCGCTCCTTCTTCCGCGATACCGAAGGCGGATGGCACGGCGCGGACCATGGCGGCGCCGTAGGCAGCGCATCCGACCCAGCCATCCAGTAAGTGAAACACTTGGATTCGTTGCAAATTTGATGACTTTCGCTTTCAATTCGCCTTGCGCGCTCTCGCATCGCCGTCTAACCTTGATGGCTATCCCGTGGCAGGCACATATCTAACCGTGAGGAGTCACCATGGCGTCTTCGGTATGGAAAGGCTATCTGTCGTTCGGGCTGCTTTCGATTCCTATTCGTCTTTTCACCGCCGCGCGCGGTGAACGCATCAGCCTCAATCAGCTCCACGAAGTGTGCCACACGCGCATCAAGATGCCGCTCTTCTGCCCCACTTGCGACCGTAAAGTGGAGCGCTCGGAAATTGTCAAGGGCTACGAGTACGAGAAAGATCAGTACGTGCTGTTCAGCGACGAAGACCTGGACAAAATTGAGCCAGACTCGGCGCGCGCGATGGAAATCCTCGAATTCGTGAAAGTGGATGAAATCGATCCGCTGTATTACGACGCCTCGTATTACTTGACTCCGGAAGACGAAGGCAAAAAAGCCTACTCGCTTTTGCTTAAGGCCATGGAAGATTCCGGCTACGCGGCCATCGCCAAAGTGACCATGCACCAGCGCGAACACATCGTGGTGATTCGCGCGCGTGAGCAAGGCATGACGCTGCACACCATGTTTTATCAGAGCGAAATACGCGAGGTTGCGGAATTCACCCATCAGGATAAAGTGGAACCCAAAGAGCAGGAAAAGAAGCTGGCCATGCAATTAATCGAAAGCCTGGCGGCAACTTTTGAGCCGGAAAAATACCGCGACGAGTATACGGAAAGCATGCGCTCGATGATCGCCGCCAAGCAAAAGGGCCAGGAAGTTACCGCTACAACCCACCCGGTGCGCGCACCGGTCATCGACCTGATGGATGCGTTGCGCAAGAGCATAAATGCCAAACCGGCAGCCAGCGCCGGCAAAAAACCTCCGGTGCGCTCTATTTCTTCAGGCTCTTCGGCGTCACAGGCAACACAATCGACTCGCAAGTCGAGCAAGAAGGCGGTAGGCTAGTTTTTATTTGATGGCAACGTCCGATCGATTCTCGCGCCTCGAATTTCAACGCATGCTCGATGTGACTGAGAAGCAGCTCAACTACTGGGAAAAACTACGATTGGTGGCGCCGCGAAAAAGCGGCGTCGAGAAATCTTACGACTTCCGCGACCTGATCACCCTCCGAACCGCCAAGCAACTCATTGAAAAAGGGGTCCCAGCGCAACGGCTGCAGCGTTCCATCGTGGCGTTGCAACAAAAACTCGCCGAGGTGCAGTCTCCGCTGACCGAATTGCGCATTCGTTCGAACGGCCGGGACGTCATCGTGGAGCGCGCGGGCGTGCAACTCGAACCAATCTCCGGGCAGATCATGCTCAATTTTGAGACCCGCGAGTTAACGGAAAAAGTTCGCATGATGCCGCAGCGCAGCGCGAGCGATTGGGTAGCCTTGGGCGTGAAAAGCGAAGAACAAAATGCATCAGAGGCTGGTCCACGTTTGGCAGCGGAAGCATATCGCTCTGCGCTGGACACCGACCGGGACAACGTGGATGCGCTGAATAATTTGGGCACGCTTTCCTACGAAGAGGGCAACCTCGAAGATGCGATAGCTCTTTTTCGGCAGGCCGTGGAGCTGCATCCCGACCACATGCTGTCGCACTTCAATCTTGGCAGCGCGCTCGAAGAAACCGGGCACGACGACCAGGCCCGCCGGCATTTGCGCCGCGCCGTACAACTTGATCCGGAACACGCCGACGCGCAGTACAACCTGGCATTTGTATGCGACAAACTCGGCGCCTATGTAGAAGCTCGCCGCCACTGGCAAAAATATTTGGAACTCGATCCGGACAGTTCCTGGTCGACTTACGCTCGCCAGCGGCTTGCCTACCAACAATAAACCGGATTCGCGACGCTAAGGTCTGCTAAGAATTGTTGACGCACGCGATTTGACTGCGTGCCGATTCGTCGTACAGGTCAGCGGACCGGAGCGGTTGCGACACCAACGGTTTTATCGGCGCCGCCATAGTAAAAGAGCCAGCGCTTGCTATCGAGCACTGCGCCTTCCACGAACACTACATTGGGAACCTGCCCGACTTTTTCCCACTCTAGCTCCGGGCCAAATACGGGCTGATCAGATCGTGCCAGAACTTTGGTCGGATCTTTCTTGTCAAATAGCGCCCAGCCGGTTGAATAAATCAGATTGTCGGCCGCGCCGTTGTAAATTAAAAATATGCCTTCCTTTGTGATTACCGGCGGCGGGCCCGGCTCGACGACTTGGGAATCGAACGATCCGGGGCGGCTGGCCAGGATGGGATGGTCCAACGCCTCCGTCCAGTGCAACAAATCTTCAGAGGACGCCACGCCCATCTGGCTGTCTTTACCTTTGGCATCGGCCAGATAATACATCCAATACTTGCCGTTGATTTTTTCTGGAACCATCGCGCCAGACTTGGTCCACTTCACATTCCATTTGCCCTTGTACGCGGGAATAATGATCCCGTGGCGCTCCCAATGAAGCAGATCCTTGGACGTCGCCAGACAGAGCTGTGCGTCTTTTTTGTCGGCAGCCACACCGTCAACGTTGTTGTATCCGGTGTAGGTCAAATAATAGGTATCACCAAATTTTTGCAACCTGGGGTCTTCCACGCCTCCGCCCTTTTCATAGGGAGCTTCTGCGGTTAGTACCGGAGTTGGCCGGCGGTTGAAATGAATCCCGTCTTCGCTGGTGGCGTATCCCAGGGAAGAAGTGCCTTGATGATCCTGAGCGCGGTAAAGCATCACGAACTTGCCATCCTTTTTTACCACCGAGGGATTAAAGGTCCCGGCCGATTCGAATCCGTTTCCTTGTGGCGATAGGATGGGCTGTTGAACCAGGCGCGTCCATTTTCCAAATGGAGGTGCGAAGGCGACCGCTGCGCCAACTGCAAGCGAAATCAGTGTTACCCCGGCGGCGATCGAAATACGTAGAAAGTGGGCTCCAAAATAATTATGTTTCACCATTTGACAGAATTCCTTTCCTGACGATTGAGCGGAAATTCCCGAACTTTGTCTTGGCACAGAATAAAAAGAGTCGTGTATCAGAATTCAGCTTGCAATTGCAGGAAGGATCGTCCCGCAATCTGTAAAGCCGCAGTGACAGGCTTGCCATTGGCAGTCAAGCGCGCGGTTCGTTCCCGCGCCGCTGGAATCGAGATCGTCGTGGACCGGCTGGCAGGGGTGGGATTGAATAAAATAAAGTTCAATTTCTGCGACGGGAATGTTTTGGTATCGGTAATGTCGAGCAGATCCAGATTCACAAGCATCAGTTCGCGGTCCTCCACTTTTCCTAACCCTTCAAACATCAGGTACATCCAGAGCGATTCACCGGCGCCGTAAATTTCCTTGCCTACATTGCCGGTTTGCCCACTAAGCTCGAGAGTGCCCAGGTTTTCAAATGGAATGAAAGGCGTGGATGCTTTTTCGCGCGCGCCAGAGCAGTTTTGAAAAAAATAAAAATTGTTGCGGCGCTGTTGATCCATGAAACGCAAAAGCCCTTCGAACACGATGCCGCGTTTCATGATGCCGGTCCAAGGGAGGATGGCTTCGACGTTTTCCTTGAAAGCGGGATAAAGAATAGAAGCCGCGGCCTGAACCATTCCGCGTATTTCATGCGATTTTTGGCTGGGATCAGAAAACCAATAAAACATGCGCAGCTGCTCGTACAGCAGGTATTTGCATTCCGTCTGCATGCCCAGTTCGGCGGCTGCGAGCGCGCCGTAAGCAAGTTCCTGCGGCTCGTGAAAAAGTCTGTCCGCGGGAACGGTGTACAAAACGCGAACCGCGCGACGTGCCTCTTCCACGTAATGATCCTCGCCGGTCAATCTGTGGGCCAGAATCGCGGCCCACGCGTACAAGCCGCCGACGGCGTAATTTGTGCCGGCCCCTTCCGCACGAAGAGCCGCGACCTGGTAATAAATGGGAAAGAGATAGTTGTATTGCTGCGCCATTTTCCGTGCGGTCCCGAAGGCCTCGAGAAAATGATCGGTAAGTTCTTTCGAGCCTGATAGCGAACCGATCATCGGATACTTGATGAGCCCGTTTTCGAACGGATACCAGGAGTCGGCTCGCTCATCGGACGAGTGCTTGAAATCATTGCTGATGCTGCGAGTGCTTGGATTATAGAAACCGGGCAGATCGCTCAGAAGGTCTTTGCATTCAAGTTCGAAATTGGGAGAAGGATGCAGACGCAGATAAAGCAGCGAGGGCCACAACACATCCGCGAGAGTCATCAATTCAAAGTTGTCGCCGGCTTGTTTCCAGATTTGCGAACTTTCCTTCACGTAGGCGCGCAATCCGCGATGGCCGTCGGCTTCGGCGACCGTGGCTTCTTTATCTTGCAAATCGCGAACGGTCCCGGCGGCAAACTCCGCCCAGCTAGTCGCGCATGCCGGCCAGGAAAGTTTTTCTTCAAAAATTGGAAGAAGCGCTTCCATCCAGCGACTGACCGCTTCCTGCTCGGTGATGAGCCGCGCAAGGGGCCGCTGCAGCAACCAGTAACTGAAATTTATTTCGCCAGCGGGTAAGACATTTCCGATGGCCTGATCGGCGAGCAACCCGATGCCCTGGCGCTGCGTGCCGTCTTTATCAAAACGAGAAATGCTGGAGCAGCGGTAAACGAGGAAGCGCTGCAAATTTTCAGCAGACATCCAGCCCATGTCGTCCATATCGAAAAACATCATGGTCTCGACGCCGAGATTCTGGTCGAGCAGATACACTGCGGGAAGATCGTTGCCCGCCGTTCCCAGGGAATTGCGCGTGGGCTGGCTGAGCAGCACGCGTCTCCAACTGCCGGATTGTCCCTCCATCAAAGTTGAATTCGAACTCAACCAGGTAATTATTTGAGGTTCGACTCCGCTTTTTTGCTGAAGCCTAAGTGGCGCGGGCAGTCTGAGAGTTGTTCGAAGACGGATCCAGGGAAACGGCTGTTCACCGGCTGAAGGACTGACCTCGGCAGTCCAATCGTATTTCAGAGTTTTTCCATCGACGCCCTCAGCGTTGGCGGTCCCCTCGCATCGAAGACTCGATCCGTTGCGTTTTACGCGTTCGGTGATCAGCGGAAAGGAAACACCGGTAACAAATGGCACACCGGCCAGGGTGGCGGGCTTCCACTCCGAACCAGCACGAAGAAAATTCTGGAAGGAAAGGGGCGAGCCAATGGGCGCGACCCGCAGCTGCTGACTTCCCACATCAATATTTAAAGATACAGAATCGTCTATGGATTGAAGTTCGTGATCGCTGTTAGTGGCTGCGGCAGAAAAAGCAATTCGCTTGTGAAGAGCGGCGCAAGCCGGTGCTGCGCTTGCAGCACTGGCCAGCAGAGTCTTGACAAAGAATCGCCGATTGAGAGCACTCATGTGAGCAGACCTAGAACGAGAATAGTGTGGCGCTATAAGCCTGGCGAGATGCCGGGCCTCAGCTCTCTCAATACGCGATCTTCAAAGCAAACTGAATGGTTCGTGGTCCACTGGCATTGGTGATGGCACCGAATCCACACGCAAATCGTTGATTGGCGCCATTGCAACCGGGTGCGCCCAATGGAATAAACGGACTATTCAGCTGTGGATTCCCAACGCTAGGCTGATAAATGTGACGGTTAAATATGTTGAAAAACTCTGCGCGGAAGTCGATGACCGCCTTTTCACCGAAGAGCCTGGTCTTCTTACCCAGTGTGAAATCTTCGTTCTTGCCTGCGAAGGTGCGGGCATTGGAAAGCGAGCGCGGCTCGTTGCCAAAAGTGAAAGGAGCAGCAAGCGAAAACGCGGCAGGATTCCAGAACGGCATAGTGTCCGGGTTGAAATTAGATTTATTCGTCTGAGCGACGCCGGGGATGACGTTTACGCGAGCAGCGCCGGTGAAATGGCATCCGGCGAACAAGACGTCGCCAGCTGTACCGTTGCATGGGCCGTACACTTCCGTCGGAAGTCCGGAGTGATAATTTAGAATCGTTGCGACATACCAACCGCCCACCACGCGATCGCTCACCCCGCCCTGGTTCATGAAGCGCTTCCCCTGTCCAACGGGGAGCTCATAGAAAAAGCTGGCGACGAGGCTTTGCGGTGTATCCAGCTCGCTGACCGCTTTTTCCGCGGAACGATTGTAGGAATTCTGACCGATAAATTCGTTGGTGCCGATGAAGCCAGCCACTCCTGGTCCCGAAGAGTCGGCGTCAGTAAGGTTTTTCGAAACGGTGTAAGAAACGAGAAAGCTCAAACCCTCCGCAAGCCGCTTGTTCGCTTGCAATTGCATCGCGTGATAGGTGGAGTTGCCGGTGCGATCAGGAGTGAAGGAGTTATCTTCCTGGTTAAAATCACCGTACTGTGGAAAGGGCCGAAGAGCCTGATTGATCTGTCCCGTGAAGGTAGGGTAGGGTAGCGTCACACCGGCAGCTATGGCCGCGGGACAAGTGCCTGCCGCGAGACACGTAGCATTCATGGTTAGATCGTTTCCGAGCGAAAGGAAAGAGGGATTCACCTGATTGGGAATAATGTTCAACGCCGGAAGATGAGTTCCTTTAGAGCCCACGTAGGCGATACTCACCATCAAGTTAGAGGTGATCTGCCGCTGGATGTCGAGATTCCAGGTCTGTACATCGGCAGGGCGTCCGCTGTTCGCAGGGACGAGAATCACGCCGTTGCTACCGTTCTGTCCATCGGGTGTAAATGGCCCTGAGTTCGGGAAAATGCGTGTAACGCCGTTATCAATCTGGATTGGGCCGCCGTTGGTGGGAGTAATCGTCTGCCGGTTAAAGAATCCCAAGCCGTCCTGGTCGGCGAACGAACCTTCTTTGAGTGGCTCGTAGAAAATTCCGTAGCCGCCGCGAATTACGGTCTTATCGTTGATGCTGTACGCAAAGCCAATGCGTGGGCCGAACGCCTTAGTGTAAATATCCTGGGGACGCGTCTGCCCATTTCGTCCGGGGCCGGTTCCAAAATAAGTGTAGGCGCCAGGGATACCTCCCGCGCCGGGATTTGGAAGAGTGGGATCAACCGCGGAAAAGCGATCGAAAGCTTCGGAGGCCGGCAAATCGATGTCGTAGCGTAAGCCGTAATTCAAAGTCAGGCGCGGCCGAATTTTGTAGGTGTCCTGGGCATACAGGGAAAAGTCTTTGTAACGCACGCCACTGAAGGCGCCGTAATTCAGCGTGGAGGTGTTAACCAAGCCGAAGAGCGCGCTGGCCACCGGGTCGCCGCCGATTCCATTCAAGCTGGTTTCCTGTGCGTTGAAATCAAATTCACCCGAGGCTTGGGTGAGCCGGCGCACGTTAAACTGAAGCATGCGCACTTCGCCGCCAAACTTCATATTGTGCTTGCCTTTGACCCAGCTGACGGAATCATTTATCTGATACACGTTGTCGGCGAATTGAGAATCGCCGCAATTGTTCAGCAGCCCTTCGTAGGGCGTGCTCGTAAACTTGACGCACGGAAATGTGGTCTCTTGCACTCCGGTTAGACCGATTTTTGATGGGAAATTCTGGCCGATGCTGTTGGAGAGCTCACCGCGGAAACGGCGGCTGAATCCGAATAGAAGTTGATTCACCAGCGATGGCGTGAAAATATAGTTGTCGCTGATGCGAGCATAGCGCGTGTTCTGTGGGGTGGTGGAACCGAAAAGCGGACCCAAATTGGAAGTGCCGCCGGTGTTCGTGTTGTCGTAATCGAAGCCGCCGGAAATTCGGTGTTTTTCCGAGATGATATGGTCGATCTTGATATCGAACAGGTTTGCCGTGGTGCTCGAGATAGTGGTGTCAACTACGTTGTTGGTGAGCCCGCCGTTGGTCTTGGGCAAGAGCGCGAAGATGTTGCTTACCACCTTGCTGGGCGTGAAATTAGGATCGTTGGTCAGAATGTTTCCCGGGATCGCAGCGTGCGTGACCGGATCGTAAAGTTGAGTGGCCGGAAGCAAGGCGGAAAAGTCTCCTGCTCGAAACGCTTCGTTAGGAACGCTTTGCAGCGAAGTGCCGCCGGTTCGAAAGCGAAATCCCTCGTAGTCTACGAAGAAAAAAGTTTTGTCACGGCCGTTGTAAATGTGCGGAATTCGAATGGGGCCGCCAAACGTAGCTCCGAAGTCGTTCTGAGTATTGACCGACTTGGGTTGACCAGCAGTGTTGTTGACCCAACTGTTGGCATCCAGCGCGCGATTGCGGTAGAAATCGTAAACGGAAAAATGCAGATCGTTGGTGCCCGATTTCATCGTCAGGCTAACGATTCCATCGCCGGATTCGCCATATTCTGGAGAGAAGTTGCTTTGAAGAACTTTGAACTCCTGCACGCCTTCCGTCGAAATGCCCTTATTCCACTGGGTATTGGGTGACACCAGTGAAATGGAAACGCCGTCGACGAGCACGTCGGTGCTGTTTTCCTGGCCGCCGTCAACCTTGAAGTCATCCGTAGAGTTACTGCCCGGATCGTTACCCACATTTCCAACGAATCCGGGAATTAAAGTAATGAACTGTACGGGGTTGCGCACCGTGCCGGAAACTTCCAGCGGCAAGTTCTGCACCAAGACTTGCTGAACGGTCGCGCCGATATCGGAAGTAGCTGTTTCAAGCTGGCTGGCGTCCGCCGAAACCGTCACGTTTTCCGAGACTCCTCCAAGCTGCATTTGGATATCGAGAGAAACCGTGCTGCCGGTCTGCACGGTTACACCTTCGCGCACATAATTTTTCATATTGGGCCCTTCGACCGTGACGGAGTATCGGCCGGGAGGCAGGTTAGCGAGGGAATAAAGGCCCGCATCGCTCGTCACTGTGGCGACGGAGAGGCTAGTGTCCAGATTGCGGCCGGTTACGTTGGCGCCGCCGACGGGCGCGCCGCTAGGATCAGTTACCGTTCCCTGAATGCTGCCATTTGTAGTTTGAGCACGAAGGCCGGCCGCCGAAAAGAGCAGGAAAAACGCGAGTGTGCACACAAGTATCTTCAATGGATTCCCCTTGGCTGGTTCTGTCGTGATTTCACTCTGGTGAACGCGGACGCAGAAGTCGCGGAGTAAATGACCCAGAACCGAGCACCCCAAAATATGCCTGCCGCGCCTAGTAGTTTTGTACTAGGACGCTGTTGCATGCATACTCGGCCCGTCCCGGGATAAAAGGCAAGGGTCTCACACGTGAAATCATTGTGATTCACAAAATATGAGAGTCGCAAACGTGCCTTGATCCGAGAATCAGCCTGAAACTAAACCGCTTAACTCGACCACTGATTAAATCTCTAAGAAATAATAGTGAGCCATTCTGGTACGTTACATTCCTCATTCCTGAATGGTCCCAAGAAATTTTTTAGGAATTATCGGGATCCATGTCCGCCGTCCGAAGCCCCGCCCGCTCCAGTGCCTGCAGCACAAATGAATTCCATGCGAAAACTCGATGGTAACCATAGTAAGGATTCGCCGGCGCTGTAGCGATATATTCCTGGCTGGTTGGGAATTCTGGAGCGATGTTCAACTCCGCCCACAGGCGATTTGCGATGGCCTCTTTCGCCCCACTCCATCCATGAAGCATGCCCGTAACGTATCCGCAAATCTCGATACGCATCCACGAGCCTCCGTTGTAATAAATCCCATCGGCGCTGTGGTTCGCGTAACTGGCGGCGAAGGAATCACTAATCATGGGGTGCCATTTTTCATCGAAATAACTCCACTTTTTCCCGTTCTTATCGGAATTATCGGGCCCGCGAATTCCAATCAGAATTGGGCGCACGGTGCCTTTGGCTTGAGGAAACGGGCATTGCGCGCGGGGCATCATCAGCGGTATTCGATCGAGATGATTAACGACCATCTCATCGGTAAGGATTTTGCGATTGAAGAGCCAAAGAGAAAGATACTCCGGGAAGATTTCGGCAAAACCGATGGCGTCGTCAATGTCCCGTGCCGGCCGAAGAAACTTCTTGATGGGATCGTAATAGCTGCGATAGAGCTCTTCTGCGCGCACAAGATGTGATTCTTGAATCGTTTCACTCACACCCGGAATTTGAAGCTCCTTGATTACGCGCAATGTAACCGCCAATATTCCCTGGTTTTCGCAGATTACCGAAGTGCCTTTTGGATAGCGGATAACGTCCAGTTGGCCCATGACGAACTGCGCCCAACAAAGGCCGTCACTGCGTGGATCGTATGTTTTGAGGCAATATTCCGCGGCTTTACGAACTTTTTCCGCAGGCAACTTCGTGTTGAAGCGCCACTTGTTTAGCAAAGCCCACATCAGCCAGAGAGGAGTGGAATCATTGGATTTGCGCTCTAGGTTAGCCAGGTTTGGTTCCACCAATGTATTGATAGCGCCGTCTTCTCCCTGATTTTCGGCCCATACATTGAACACGCCCTCATTCAATTCACGATTATGAATGCCATTCAGGGCAAAAAAACTGTCGCGCATGTACATTTCCCCGGCAGCCGAATACCAAATACTCGGCGCCAGGATCGGTCGAAAGCTCTCCGGGCTGGCAATCCAACAGAGCATCATCAGGTCCGCGTATACGGCCTTTTCGGTGTCTCCTCCCTTGAAGCCCAGACCGTCCGCGAGATAAATCTGGCTCGCCAGTCGATGGCCTCGAATCGTGTCCTGAACCTCGTCATCCGCAAAAATAAAGACTGTTTTTTCGCTGGTCTGCCCCATTTCCAGCCGGTGATAAGGTTGGCTTCGAGTGGCGAGGCGGCCAATTCGCAAACCCTGGACTTCGGTTTTTGCGGAAGTTCCCGGCGCATCTGCCGTTTTGCCTTGCTCCGACGGCGCGACCGAAATGAACAGGGCGCATCGATTCCCTCGCAATCCCGGAAGGAAAACTGTAGTTTTAAAATCATTCCAGGTGTCCGGTGACGGAGGGAGTCCGTCGTTGTACAACGTGACGTCGCTAATCTTGCGCAGCTGCTCGTCTACGTTCCAAATTTCAATCGCTACTGGCAAGGGCGAACGATACTGCACGTTCAGCGAGTAAAGCTCCGGGCTTTCGGCCGTAAATGGAACTAGGACACCATCCTCAGAATTCTTCGTGGACAATGCAGCCGCGCCGCCAACAACGCCCAGCGCGACATTGCCGTGTTTTTTCCAGGAAGAAATATCGGGCAGCGTGACCGCCTGGCCGTGCACATCTCCAGGAAGCTGTTCCAATAATTCTCCGAACGTTTGCTGAATAAAAAAATCGCCCTGATCGCGTTGTTCACGGCGCGAGGCGGAATATAGGTTGGCGTCGGGAATGCGTGCGGGCGCAGGTTTAACAGGCCGGCCGTCTCGTCGAACCATTCGAGTCCACTGGTTGCGGTATCCGGAGTGCGTCAGCAGCCCAACGCATAATCCATCCTTCGTGCGAAAGCCCGCTGCCGGAAAATATTCGCGCGACGATTCTCCCAGCCAGTCCAGTTGATCAAAGCTCCAAAATTTGGCCGGCTCCTCAGTAACCCCCAACCGGTTACTTACTTGGTAGTGCAGCATGAACATGTCGGCCTGCTGCAGCTGGATTTTCTTTCGTACCACGTGAGGCGTGACCAACGCGTAGTCCACCTGCGCGTACACCGTGGTATTTAAATTCTGCAGCTTACATTCGCCGCGTAGCGTGACCTGCGTGGAGTTGCCGGTCCAGGAGGTGGCTTTCCAGGACACCACGCGATCTTCCACACTCCGTTCTTCGTTTTGAAAATATGCGGAGAATTCGCCGCCCTTGTGATGGTTCGCGATGGCCTGGCCATCATGGAGAACCGTGACATAAAAGCCTTTTTTGGCATCACCGGTGACAGAAAGCGAAAGTCCAGCGATACCAGTTGAACCCGCCACGGGAGGTCCGATCGCAAATCCAGAAGCCGAGGTGAGCCCGGCGGCTAAGCCGCCCTTCAGCGACTTCTGAATGAAACGGCGTCGCGAAAACGTTTTGTGGGCCATGGTATGTAAGGATCCTTTACGAGATTGACGGGCTAAGGGGATCGATTTTTTCTTTTCTAAGATAGGCGATAGTATGCGCCGCGACGAAAGGGCCTCACACGTGAAAGCGTTGTGATTCACCAAAATCGAAGCTAGATTAAAACCGGTTAAGTACCTCAAAAGTACTGTAAGACAAAGGGTTAGGTGCTTGACTTGAAGGGCGCGTGTGTTAGTATTCATGCATTCAATTCCTTAATTGAATGCACCGACACAGCATGGCTTCGCCGCAAACTTCCGTTGCGCCACCGTTAAACGCCGACGACCTTCTTACCGACGAGCGTTGGCAGCTCGTTCAGCGGATTATCTCCAGTCCGCCCTTTCAAAAGGGCACGCGCTTGCGCGATTTGCTGCAGTATGTGACGGAGCAGACCATTCGCGGCCATGCCCACGAGCTAACCGAGCAGCACATCGGCAACGCACTGTTCCACAAACCGTCGGATTACAGTCCCCTGGAAGATAGTTCCGTGCGGGTGCACGCCCGGCAGCTGCGGCTTAAGCTGCACGAGTATTTCAACGAAGATGGCCGCGACGAATCACTGATACTTGAGATACCCAAGGGCGCTTACGCGCCAGCTTTTAGAACCGTCACGAAGCCACTACCTCCGCCGCCGGTCGAGATGACGCCGAAAGTTGTTCCGGTGGCGTCCTGGCCAGGGCGAGCGATGCTGCCGTGGGCCATTTGCGCCGTGCTGGCGGTTTTATGCGTCGTCCTGGCGTATCGGACAGCGACAAGCGGCGGATTGGCAAACACAGCGGTGGCCGCCGCTGCTACTGAACCGTGGCCGTTTTCTCAACTTTTCGACGCGCGGCACCAGACCATCATTGTGGTGGCCGACAGTAATTATGGTATGTCGCGCATTCTGGCGAGCCAGTCAGGCTCGCTGGAGCAATATCTTCGCCGCGATTTTCTACGCAGCGCGAGTGCCAGTAAAGAGGGCCCAGCCGATTCGCGGCTGAGCGAGTATATTTCGAATTCCACGTTGACCTCCTTCGCGGACGTCGCCGATGTGGTTTCGCTCTACAAGATGGCTGGACCGTTGCAATCGCAGGTCTCGGTGCGCTATCCGCGAGATCTGCGCATGCGCGATCTCGATCATAACAACTACGTCTTTATCGGAAGTCCTGCTTCCAATCCGTGGGTAGCTTTGCTGCAGGACAAGCTGAATTTTCGCGAAAGCGAATCCGTCGTCGGCAAGAGTGTCAAAGTGTTCGTCAACAAGAATCCTTTGCCTGGAGAGCAGCCGGAATACCAAGGTCTGCGGTGGACCGGAACACAAGGGGAGGACTACGCGACGATTTCGTTACTTCCCAATGCTACCCATGACGGCAGCGTTTTGGCTCTGCAAGGACTTCAGCAAGAAGGCACGGAAGCGGCGGGCCGTTTTCTTGCCGACGAAGAAAATCGGCGCCAGCTGATGAGTGCCCTGGGAATCTCCGCTACACAAAGAGCTTCGCAAAATATCTGGTTCGAAGCCCTGATTCGATCCCGCACGGTGTCCGGAGCGCCAAATTCCACGACTCTCGTTGCGGTACGCCGCATTCAGTAGCGTACCGGGCCCCATCTCCCCGTGTTGCAACCAGCGGAATGTTCCCATTCATTCAAAGAAAAAAGCGCCGTTTTAGGCGGGCGTTACGGAAGTAGAATGGACGCACCCTCGATTGGGCCTTAGATCTGTCATGCATCATCTATCAATTTCTGCCACTAGGTTTGTGCTTCGACTAATCGCGGGAACACTCGCGCTCGTGGCGCTAGCCGCGGCAGCTTTGAACCTCTCTGCGCAAACCGCCCCACCACAGCCTGCTTCGGACGCGGAGATTCAATCGCACTTCGCCGCGGCCCAGCAAGCCCAGCGCCAGAAGGATTACGCGACGGCCGAGAAGGAATACAAAAGTGTAAGTGCGCTCGCGCCGGAATTCGCGGAAGTGCACATGAATCTCGGCCTGGTCTACCAGCTGCAGAATCGTTACCCCGAAGCTATGACGGAATTCCGCCGCGCTCTGAAACTAAAACCCTCACTTACCGGCGCTAATTTTTTCCTGGGAGTCGATTACTGCAAAATGGGCGAAGGACCCAAGGCGGTTCAATATTTGAAAACGGCCCTGAGAGCATCGCCGAACCAGCCGGAAATATGGTTATGGCTGGCCACGGCACAGGAAATATCCGGTGAATTCGATGCCGAAGTGGCCACCATGCGACAAGCGTTGTCGTTGCATCCCAAGGACGTGGATCTGCTCTATCTGCTTGGGCACGCGTATGAGCGGTTGGGGAAACAAGAAGTCGCGCACATGGAAAAAATAGCTCCGGAGTCCGTTCGAAAAGAACAGTTCCTCGCGGAGAGCTACGCCGCGAGCAATGAATGGCCATCCGCGGTAATTCATTTCCAGAATGCCCTGACAGCTGCACCTCACCAAGCGGGGCTTCATGTGGAGCTCGGAGAAGTGTTGTTACACGCTGGAAAAGTAACCCAGGCCGCGCGGGAGTTTGGCGAGGAATTGCAGCTCAATCCGCAAAGTCTGCGCGCTCTGGTCCGGCGCGGAGAAATCGAATTGATTCAGGAAAAAATTGACGCCGCATTGAAAGATTGGACCCAGGCGATCGCCGTTGACGAGATGCAACTGAAGCGGATCCTCGGTCTACGCGAAAGCGGATTCGGCGATTCCTCTAGCGAGCAGTTGCCCAGCGCCGTACTTGCGAAAATAGAGCCGTTGTCGACAGAGCTGCGAAATGAAAATATTCCCGCCGCGCACCTGGCTCTTGCGTTTCTAGCGGCGCAGAGCGGAAATCCTCCCCAAGTGGCTGCCGACGATACTTTGGCAGGTTCGCAGGCGCAGGAACCAACCGGCGAGAGCTGTTCGGAAGCGGAGTTGAATCACCTGCTGCGGCAAGATCGCTTTTCTCAGATTGCATCTTGCGCGCAAGCCGGACTCACTTCGCGGAGCTCCGCGGAACTGCGCATGCAAGTCGTGAATGCGTTACTGCAAGCTGGAGAGTATGAAGCGGCCCTTCACACACTCGATGAACTGCCGGCGACAGAGAGCAAATCGCTAGAGACCTCTTACTGGCGCGCGCGCTCTTACGAAAAATTGGCCACCGCCGCATACCTGAAACTTTACCAGGCGGATCCGAACTCCTATCGCTGGCACCAACTGATGGGCGACATTGAGGCCGCGAAGGGAGACGACGGAAAAGCTATAGAGGAATATCGCGCGGCAGTTTTGCTGAAGCCCGGGTTGCCAAACTTGCACTACAGCCTGGGTCATCTGCTCTGGAAAGATCTGAAAGTGCCGGAAGCGCGGGTTGAACTGGAAGCCGAGCTGGCATCCGATCCGCATCACGCGGGAGCGCTCACTGATCTCGGGGATTCCTACCTGTTGGAGCACCAACCTGAGAAAGCTCTCCCCTATCTGACCAGCGCGCTCGCTGCGGATGCTGGAAATCCCGATGTACATCGCGATTTGGGTACGGCGTATTCCGAACTTGGCGATTACCGGAAAGCTGAAGAAGAGTTAAAAATCGCGGTCACTGCAGATCACGACGGCTCGGTGCACTACAAACTCGCCAGAGCCTACCAGGCACTGGGAGAGAAGGAGAATGCCAGCCGTGAATTCGCATTGTCGACCTCGCTGAATCGCGAATCACACAGCAAGTTGGAAAAGCAAACGCAACGGTTGGCGGCGATAACAAACTCAACTCAGGATCCGTAACCGCTCGCCGAAAAATTAAATGAAAGGACTTTCCCACCTTTTGTTCGGAATCTTGCCTCACTACCTCGCGATTCTAATTTTTGCTTGTAATGCAGACCCTTTATTTGCCAATTCTCGTAGCAGGCCCGCACCCCGGCAACTGACCGAGCAAGACTCCTTTCAAAAGGGCCTCGCAGCGCTTAAAGAAAATCGCATGGAAGACGCTCTCGCAGAACTCACGAAAGCGGAGCGCGAGCACCCGGACGATGCGCGCATGCATAACTTTCGCGGAATTGTGTTGGTTCGCCTTGGAAAAAACGAAGAAGCCGCGAATGAATATCGCGAAGCGATTCGCCTAGATCCGCAAATGGAAGAAGCGTACCGAAATCTAGGATTTCTCAAATGGAACGAACATCAACTTGAGCCGGCACGCGAAGCCCTCGACCGGGCCGTAAAGCTTTTTCCCAACGATTCGTTTGCTCATTACTATTTGGGGCGCGTCCTGCTTGATGAACAGGTTTATGCTCGGGCTATCCGCGAAATTGCATCTTCCAACGTGCCGTTGCCGCCCGACACCAGTTTTTCGATTCAATTGGCGACCGCGCACATTTCGTTAGGCAATAAAGACCAAGCGCGCAAACTTCTTCAGCAACTCGCAACAATCCCTTTGGACGACCCGCAATCCATTCATGTCGCATCCCTTTTGCTGGCTGTTCGAGAGAATGGCTCGGCGATTCGAATCATCGGGCAATTGAGCAGAAGTCCGTCGACTCCTGAAAATGCCTGGCGACAATTCGACTTGGCACTGGCTTACTTACTTGCCGGAAATTACGCCCAAGCGATTGCTCAATCTGATTTTTATCAACACTCTCTGACGCACGGCGATGCGAATGCACATGAATCTGCCGAAGCCTGGACAGTCGTGGGCATTGCTGCTGCTGACTTGAAGCAAAATGAGCGCTCCCTCAACGCTTTCCGCAAGGCGGCAGCTCTTGCCTCCGGCAATGAAGAACATTGGCTAAACCTGACACGCGAGTTAATGGAGTTGAGTCGCTACCCGGACGCGATCTCCGCAGTTCAAAATGGACTCGCGGCTAATCCAAAGTCTTACGCATTACATTTGCGCCTTGGAGCAGCCCAGCTTGCCGCCGGGCATTATGCCGAAGCGGAAAAAGTTTTTCGCGATCTCGTGTCTGCCGGCGATCCACTGCCGACGGGGTACGTCGGATTGGCACAGGTGCTATTGAGAACGGGCCGCGCACAGGAAGCGTCGGACAAGCTTGCCATCGCGCAGCAAAAGTTGGGACCAAATTTCTTGATCAGCTATTTTCGTGGCCTCGCGTTCGATCGCATGGGTAAACCGGAGGAAGCCATCACAGCTTTTCAAGATGCGTTGAAGCTGGATCCCAATAACGCGGAAGCCCACCTGAGTCTGGGCAAAACGGAAATGAGTGCAGGGCGCCTCAACGCCGCGATTACCGAGCTGCAGGAAGCGCTGCGACTTAGCCCAGATAACGACCAAGCCAGGAGACTCCTGAGCAAAGCTTACGCTCGGGCGGGGGATAAAAAAAATGCAGCCGCATTTGCGGCTACCTCTGCTAACACTCCTCAAAATGTTGAAGCCGATCTACTCGGAGACTTTTTTGTTCCCCAATGGCAAATGCCACCTGACGAGACAAAATAATTACAGACAGTACTGTGCCTCTTTAAGACTGGAAGCAATTTCGCCTAAGACCAATAGCCGAGATTGCTGGATGGCTCGTGAAAGATATGGAGTCATTCACGCCATCCAGCGTATCCCTCCGCGACGTGCGGATCATCAATTTGTTGCTGACCTGGGCCAGAATTACTGGCTTGAAGTCTCCTTCGCGAGCAGCTTCGCTGCCTGGCGGTCGCCGTGAGCGGCCTCCTTGGCGGTCTGTGCCTGAGTTTCCTTGGATTCCTGAAGAGCCGTCTGACCAGCGGTGCTGATTTGAACGGTGTCTTGAGGGGCACTGGGTGCAACTGCCGCCTGCGACGGAGCCTGTTTCTGACTCGGAGCCGGTGACTTTGTATCCGAATTGGACTTAACTGCAGGGGCTGGTGCAAGATTGGCGGCCGGAGCAGCTGGCGCCGTGCTATTGGATGGACAGACTCATAGGAAGAGGACCTTTGTGCCTCAGCTTGTATATCGGCCAAAAAGACAGAGCCTTTATCAGCATGCCCCCCATGGCCAGTTTTTGATCAAACTGATGCGAGAAGAGGGCATTCATCATGCGCTGTGATCGGCGTACGTTTCCTGAATCGGTCTCTGGCGGTTGCGGGGTCGTTGATGACGGGAGCGGCAATCTTAGAAGCAACTCCCAACATTGAAGCACGCAACAGAGATTTCTTTTCGCAGATGAGGTGGATGAACGAACCGGCATCGTTTAAGAGACTGGGCGAAACGATGGTCGTGCATACCGCTCAAAGATAGACTTTGGAGGAAAACGTTTTACGGGTACATCACGGACAATGGACATTTCTTCTATTTGGAGACCACCGGAGATTTTACGTTTCAGGCTCGGGTCAATGGCCAATATGCTGCGTTATATGACCAGGCGGGCCTCATGGTCCGGCTGGACGCTGAAAATTGGATGAAGTGCGGGACTGAATTGTTCGACGGACGGCGCCACCGAAGCGTAGTCTTTACCCGCGACTTCTCCGATTGGTCTACGATGCCGGACCTTTCCGACACCGCTGAAATCTGGTGGCGCGCAGTGCGTAAAAAAGATTCGATTGAGACGCTGTGTTCTCTCGACGGGCAGAAATTTACGCCCGTACGTCAGGGGTATTTTGTATCTGGAGGAAAAGTGCGTGTGGGGATCATGTGTGCCGCACCGGAGGGGCCCGGATTCGAGGCCACCTTCAGCGATCTGAAACTTGACACCGTCTAGTCGCCTAGATTTATTTTGCGCAAGCCGATTCTGGAAAGGGAGAGAACCTATGAACGAGGGAACCGCGAAATCTTCGGAATCTTCAGCGATGCTCCCGCCATTTGTGCGGCCCGGCTTTAGCAATATCGCGCCGTACATTGTCGTCAATGGAGCCGCCAGGTTTATTGACTTCCTCGAAGCTGCTTTTCAAGGCACCGAACGTTTGCGTATGCCGCGGCCCGACGGCGCGGTGATGCACGCGGAGATCGGCATCGGCAATTCGGTGATTGAGTTGGCTGACGCGAGCGATCAGCATCCACCGCGGCCCACCACCGTTCACTTGTATGTCGACGATGCCGACGCTGCCTACGAGCGGACTCTGCAAGCAGGCGCAACTTCGATTTACCCGGTGGACGACCAGTTCTGGGGCGACCGGCAGGGATGCGCGAAAGACGAATTTGGCAATGTATGGTACATCGCAATGGCCAAGGGCTGGGATCCTGGGCCCGACCGAATGCCCAGCGTGCAGCCCTATCTTCATCTTCACGGGGCGGAGAAGATGATCCCGTTTGCAGAAGCGGCTTTCCGTGCGGAGACTCTCGGCGTCGCGAAGTCGCCGGAAGGCAAAATACTTCACGCCACGATAAAAATCGGCCATGCCACGTTTGAAATCGATGAAGCTTACGGGGAGTTCCAGCCAATGCCATGCTACCTGCACGTTTACGTGCCAGAAACAGACGTTCGTTACGCAGACGCCGTTCGCGCCGGCGCCACTTCGGTTGAGGCTCCGGCGACCAAGCCTTACGGCGAGCGCTCAGCAGCCGTTAAAGATATGTTCGGCAACACCTGGTTTTTGGCCACCTACCTCGGGGATAACGCCGCCTAAGCGCTCACTTCGCCGCGTCCGCAAGCCACCTCTACTTTCGGATTAAGTACTCGCGTAATTTGTTATAGCGCGGAGACCATGCGCGCGATGGCGTCGTCAAATGTGGAATTGCCATCGAGGTACGGTTGCCAGAATTGCGTAAGCAGCTTGAGGTATCCGTCCCAGCCCCGCTGATAGATGCCTTCGCGAATGGCGTAGGGAGTGTAGCTCGTGGTGGATACCATACCGGAGGAGCTGTCTGTCGTCGTGGAAGAGATGACCGGGCGGATGACTTCTCCCGTGGTGTAGTAGATCAGCGCGTGCCAGAGGTCGCGTGGGATGCCTTTTTCGCGCTGGCGGCATTCGCGGATGATGGCCTGCTGCACCGGTTCGGCGATGCCGTGTGAGGCTTCGTGGAAAAGCACTTCTAGAGCTTCGGCGCCTTGATTGCGTGGATCAGTGCTGGAAATCATGACGCGCAGAGGATCAAGCGTGGTGTAAGCGCCCTGTCGATTTGCGTAGGCGCACACGTCCACGCGGATTTTTTCCCTGGGCCACTTCGTTTGATAAATATCCGCTAGTCGCTGTGACAGGCCCAGCCCCTGTTCGCGCACCAGAGGCGCGACGCGCATCACCCAGCGGCGATTGGCCAGATCGTGGCTGGGCCATTGATGGGCACGATAGACTGGCGCGGCGGCTTCCAACACGTGCGTGAGATTTGCGGGCAGCCCCGCATTGCAAGATTCCTTTTTTGTTCCGGATAATTCATCGCAGCCGTCGAAATCGCCGAGTTGATTTTTTATCAGGACAAGCTCGGTGGTGAACAGCAAATCCTTGTCGATATAATTTGCGGCGTAATAGCTCACGGCTTCGTTCCAGGCGCGCTGCTCCGCTGCCGTTAGAGGGGACTTCGCGCCCGGAGAAGTTTTGAGCGTCGGACGGTTTTTGCCGGGCGCCTTATCGTTGCCGGCGGCCGTTGACGAGTCCTGCGAAGCGCCGAATTTCGCTTCCTGATAAAGCGTGTGATGTAGATTGACCCAAAAGCCGCTATGGAATTCAAAAACGGGGAGCGGACCGTAGACGGAGCCTTCACTAATTTGAGCCGCGGCGCTCGGTGCCCACAGTGCCGTGCTCGCGAAGAATAAGAGTAATGGAACGATGAATGACCGGGCCATGCGCTTCGGAAATAGTAGCGTTAAGTTTGCGTGCATACAAATGCCCCGAAGATGGGCTACGAACACCCGCCGTGCATGTGTGCGGAGCCCGACGAGCGCGAATTCTTTAGCAACACCTCATTACAGATTATGGGACTGGCGATAATCACGCACCACCGCGTCCACGTCGCGCTGCTCTCCATCGACAAGGTAGTTGAGGTGGCGCATGTCTGCTCCGCTGACTTTGCCGGCTAACTCCGCTAACGTGTCGCGAAGTTGCGGAAATTTTTCGAGCGTGGTTCGGCGAACGATGGGCACTGCGTCATATGGCGGAAAGTAATGGCGGTCGTCTTCCAGGATCACTAGATGCAGCGAGTCGATGACGCCGTCGGTGGAGTTGCCGGCCACAATGTCAACTTTGTGATCCTGCAGCGCGCGGTAAATCAGGCCGAGATCCATGACGCTGGGTTGCTGGGCAAAATGCAAGCCGTAGCGTTCGCTCCATCCACGAAAACCGTCGGAGCGTTCCAGAAATTCAAAACCAACACCAACGCGCCACTTGGAAGCGACGGCAACGAGGTCAGACATGCGCTGAAGATGAAGCTGCTGCGCGTCCTCGCCACGGATGACCATGGCAAAGGTGTTTTCGAAACCCAGCGGCTCGGTAACTTCAAAATTGAAGCGCTGGCCGTAAAGCTGCTTTACACGCTGGTATACGGCGGAGGAATCGCCAGTCGGCTTTTCGTTAAGTACCGCGTTGAGTGCGGTGCCGGTGTACTCGACGTAAAGATCCACCTGGCCCGCTTGCATGGCTTTGTGGACCAGCAGAGTGCCGCCGAGATTTGTTTTGCGCTCCACGTGAATGCCGGTGCGGGCTTCGATGTGCTGCGCGAGGAGCTCAGCGAGCACAACTTGTTCAGTGAAAAATTTGGATCCGATTACGATTTGAGGTCTTGGCGCGCGACAAGAAGTGAGGATCAATAACGTTGCGACAAGGAACAAGGGAAAGAGTCGGCGCATTAGCGCACTAATTTCTCATGCGCAGTAGTAAAGAGGAAGTCGGAAGTATTTGATCAATCGATACGAGCAAATATTATTGGACCCGCAGGCGGCGCTCGATTAACGCAAGGAAGAGATCCGCGAGAATCGCTAGCAGAGCCGCTGGAATTGCGCCTGCGAGAATCACGGCATCGCTCACCATGGCGACTCCTCGAAAGATGAACGTACCTAACCCGCCCGCGCCGATGGCCGCGGCGATGGTAGCTACTCCAATGGTGATTACTGTCGCTGTGCGAATCCCGGCCAAAATAATTCCCAAAGCGAGCGGCAAGCGCACGCGAGTCAATATTTGCGTGTTGGTCATGCCCATAGCTTCAGCAGCTTCCAGCACCGCCGGATCGATGCTGGTAAGCCCCACGTGGGTGTTCCTAAGAATGGGCAGCAAGGCGTACAGCACGAGCGCGACAATCGCTGTGCGAGGGCCGATGCCGCCAATAAATGGAATGGGAATCAAGAATCCAAACAGCGCCAAGCTGGGGATGGTCTGAAAAACACTGGCCAGGCCAAGAGAAAAAGTGCGCAGCGCGGGACGCTGCACGATAACCATGCCCAGCGGCACAGCAATCACGATGGCGATCGACATAGCAATCAAAACGAGCGCGACGTGATCAAGCGTGGCGCTCCAAATTTCCGAGCGGTGCGTGACCATGAACGCCCAAGACGTCACGCCGGCGCTCCCGGAACCGTGTGCAGCGAAGCGCTGAACGCTTGCACCTCCGGATGATCGATGCGCAGAAATTCCTGAGGCCTGGCAATGGCCACAATCCGGCCGCTTTCGAGCAGCACGATTCGCGACGCCAGCAGCAGAGCTTCACGCAGATCGTGAGTGACGAAGACAATGGTTTTGCCCAGACGACGGGCTAGCTCAGAAAATTCGCGCTGCAACTCTGACCGCGTGACCGGATCGAGTGCGCCAAAAGGCTCGTCCATAAGCAGCATGGATGGGTCCGCACCGAGGGCGCGAGCAACGCCAACGCGTTGACGCTGCCCGCCGGAGAGTTGCGCAGGCCGCCGCTGTGCGAACTCTTTCGGATCGAGGCCCACAATTCTTAGCAATTCATCCGTACGCTTGGCAATACGCGCTGGATCCCATTTTTCCAATCCGGGAACCAAACCAACGTTTTCTGCGACGGTGAAATGCGGAAACAAGCCGGCCTCTTGAATGACATAACCAATATGGCGTCGTAACCGAATAGCGTCCCAATCCAGCGTGGATTTTCCTTCCACCACAACCTCGCCGGACGAAGGCACCAGCATTCGATTAATTAACCTTAATAGAGTCGTCTTTCCACTTCCGCTGCGACCCAGTAAGACTAATGTTTCCGCGGAGTTAACGGACATCGAAAGCTTAGAGATCAACGGCGCGGACCTACCCGTAACGCTGTATGTCACCTCCCGGAACTCGATGATAGGGTCAGCGGTTGCAGAAGAGATGAGAGCCTCGTTCCCGGGGCCTATTGAGCCAGCCGCATCGGGGGCCTATCATAGTGCATCTAACTCCCCGCACCGCAACGGAATCTGAATCACTGTAGGGCTTCACATTTCGTTCAATGACCAACTTCGATCAACAACCGGGGTAACGAATCATGGGCACGATAACCAGCGCAGCTCGCCTGCGTCATGATCTGTCGGCGCGATTGAATGATGCTCGAGCACGTACCGATGAACTGTTCGCGATTGTGCGAAACGAGTCCATGTACGATCGTCCGATCTCAGAGCGGCACCGCATTATTTTTTACGTCGGACATTTGGAAGCCTTTGACTGGAACCTCCTCGCTGAAAGAGCATTTGGTTTAAGACCGTTCCAGCGCACTTTCGATCAATTGTTTTCTTTTGGCATAGATCCCGTTGGTGGAGGATTGCCCACCGATACTCCATCGGACTGGCCACAGCGCGATGAAATAACCTCCTACCTGCAAGCCGTACGCGACAAATTGGACGAAGCGATAAGCGAGGCCCTCAGTAAACCTGATAAAGGCCACCCGCAACTGAAAACGATGCTCGAAGTAGCCGTCGAGCACCGCTTAATGCACGCCGAAACTCTGGCGTACATGCTACACCGCTTGCCCAGCGAGAAAAAAATTGGCGAACGGATTACCAGAAATCCGGCGAAGGCGCGCGTCAAGCCCGACCTTACTGAAATTCCCGCGGGCCAGGCTACCTTGGGCCTGGTGAAGGAAACAGGGGACGAATTCGGATGGGACAACGAATTGGGAGCCCACCAGGTGGACGTTCCGGCGTTCTCCATCGAGAAATGCAATGTAACCAACGGCGATTATCTGCGATTCATTCAGGCCGGCGGCTATAAGAACCGTTCATTGTGGGACGACGAATCCTGGAGTTGGAAAATCGCCAACAACGTGGAGCATCCAGCGTTCTGGAGGCGCGACGGGAATTTGTGGCTCTACCGTGGAATGTTTGGCGAAGTGCGATTGCCGCGGGACTGGCCAGTTTACCTGAGCCACGCTGAAGCTACTGCTTACGCGAATTGGTTGGGAAGAAAATTGCCCACCGAGGCGCAGTTTCATCGCGCAGCATACGGAAGCCCCAAGACTTCGGGAACGACGAGGCTTTATCCCTGGGGCAATGAAGCGCCGACCGAGCGACACGGCAATTTTGATTTTAATTCCTGGGAGCCCTCACCTGTCGGTTCGCATCCCGCAGGAGCCAGCGCTTTTGAAGTGCAGGACCTGGTCGGCAACGGATGGGAATGGACGCGCACGGAGTTCGCACCGTTCCCAGGATTCAAGCCCATGTCTTTCTATCCAGGATATTCCGCTAATTTCTTTGACGGCAAGCACTATGTGATGAAGGGCGGCTCGCCGCGTACCGCCGCATGCATGTTGCGGCCGTCATTTCGCAACTGGTTTCAGCCTCACTATCCGTACGTATATGCGACATTCCGTTGCGTGGAAGACTAAGCCAGAAGGAACGCGTCCTTTATGCTGACTCAAACGGTATCGACTCGACACGTATCGGAATTCGCCGCGGAAGTGCGTGCGGGATTAACCAAGAGCGGACAGCGAGAGCTGCCCTCGAAGTATTTGTACGACGAAGTGGGCTCGGCGCTGTTTGAGACCATTTGTGTCTTGCCCGAATACGGCCTGACACGCGCGGATGCGCGACTGCTGCAAAATCATGCGCGCGAGATCGTAAATCGATTGCCTTCGCCGCTACAAGTCGCCGAGCTGGGCAGCGGCACGGGCAAGAAAACCCGATGGATTCTGGAGGCGCTGTCGCAGCGCCAGAAAACCTATTACTACCCCATCGAGATTTCGCCGTCGGCTTTGGCTGCGTGTGAAAAAGAGATCGGACAGATCGATCTCGTAAGCGTCGTGGGATACGAGCAGCCGTATCTGGAGGGGCTTCGCGCAGTAGCGGACCGTCGCAAGGAAGCCGATCATCTCTTAGTTCTCTTTTTGGGCAGCACCATCGGGAATTTTGACCGTGATGCCGGGCGCAATTTTTTGCGCGAAATCCGTGAAACCTTACTTCCGGGCGACGCCTTGCTGCTGGGCACCGATTTGGAAAAAGATATCAAAACGCAAATTCTGGCGTATGACGATCCGGCAGGAGTGACGGCAGCGTTCAATCTGAACATTCTGGGGCGCATCAATCGGGAACTGGGCGCGAATTTCGACCTGGCCTCTTTCCGTCATGAAGCGCGGTGGAACGCCGTCGAACGGCGCATCGAGATGCATCTCTGTTCCTTGCGCAAGCAACCTGTGGAAATACCGGCAGCTGCCCTGCGCGTGATTCTGAATCAAGGGGAAACCATCTGGACGGAGAGTTCGCACAAATACAAAGCGGAAGAAGTGCCGGGAATGGCCGCGGATACTGGCTTCCGCTGTGAAGGCCAGTGGATCGACGCGGAGTGGCCATTCGCGCAGAATTTGCTGGTGGCGATTTAAACGCAGAAAAGAAAAAAGGCAAGCGATAAGCGTGCCCGGAAATTTTCAGATTACGTTGCCTTAATTACTTGGCAGTGAAGAAATCGGCGTTAACGGGAGTGTAGCTCTGCCACTTCTCCGGCAGGTCCTCGAGAGCAAAAATAGCGGTCACCGGGCAAACCGGCACGCATGCGCCGCAATCGATGCATTCCACAGGGTTGATATAAAGTTGCGGCACGCCTTCGAAGCCGGGTTCATCCTTGCGCGGGTGAATGCAATCCACCGGGCAAACGTCCACGCACGCGGTATCCTTGGTGCCGGCGCACGGTTCGGCAATTACGTAAGCCATGCAAAATCTCCTTTGAAGCAAAACACGGGCGAGCAGCGCGGGCGTCTAATAATAGGGATATGTAGTGTGACGACGCTTCGGCGAAGACGCATACTCATTGTACGTTAACGTGATTGAGATTCTCAACCTCGCTGAGGACTCCGACGAACGGATAAAAAACATGATGATCAGAAGAATTGCAGGCGTGGCGTTATTATTTTGCTTGAGCGGCGTGACTCTCGCGATTGCCGTGGCAGCGCCCCAAGCATCGAAGGGGCCAACGGGATCAGATCCGAAAATTATTGACGCGCAGGGCTATCAAGAGCTGGTGGAGCAATATCGCGGCAAACCATTGCTGGTCACTTTCTGGGCCACTTGGTGCGAACCCTGCCGGGATGAGTATCCCATGTTGAATGAGCTGGCCAAGGAATATGCTTCGCAAGGCTTGCACGTGGTTGGCGTAAACCTTGATGACGATGGCGACCTGATTCTTATGCGGCGATTCATTGCCCGGTATAAACCTGTGTTCCCTAATTTTCGCAAGAAGAAGGGCGGGGAGGCCGATTTTACGCGCGCGGTATTGCCGGGCTGGAACGGTGCGATCCCCGCTTCCGTTTTTTATGCCAAGGATGGACGCCAGATCGGACATTTGGTGGGCGAAAATAATCGCGACACGTATGAGGCGGCTATACGCATGGTGATCAGTTCTGGTGACGGCAGCACCGCTACCTCAAAGTGAAGGCATTGGAGGGAGACAGTCGCCTTCTATTTTCCAATTTGATTTAACATCAGCAAACCAATTCGCGTCCGGAGACAAGACATGCTGGATATGAAAGGCAACAAGATCACTTTTTTCGGGCATAGTACGTTTTCCCTAACAACGAAAAACGGTGAAGTGGCGCTGCTGGATTCCTGGGTGACCACCAACCCGAAGTGTCCCCCGAATTTAAAGAAGCTGAAAAAGCTCGACGCCATATTTTTAACCCATGCCCACAGCGATCACTTTGGAGATTTACTGGCGTTGGCCAAGGAACATAAGCCCACCATCGTGGCAATTTTTGAAACCGCGCACTGGATTGGCGAGCAGGGTTTCAGTAAGCAGGTCAAGCCCACGGGCAAAGGCGGTACCGTGCGCGTCGGGGATTTCGAAGTGACCATGTCCCATGCGTTTCATTCCAACTCCCTCGAGGAAAAAGGCAAGCTGATCTACGGCGGAGAACCCGCGTCATTCATCGTGAGGCTGCCCGGTGGATTAACTTTATTCCACGCTGGAGACACGACAGTATTTGGTGATATGAAACTGATTGCAGATTTATACAAGCCGGAGATCGCCTGCCTGCCAATCGGGGATAACTTTACGATGGGCCCGCGCGAGGCCGCTTATGCGATACGTCTGCTAGGCGTTAAGCATGTAATCCCGATGCATTACGGAACTTTCCCGGTTCTCACCGGGACGCCCGAGCAGTTGCGCGCGGAGAGCAAAGACATTGCCGGGCTGGAGATTCATGCTTTGAAACCAGGAGAGAGTTTGTGAAACTGCCAAAAAATTTGCGAAGCGGATTCATGAACAAGGAAGTAGAGGATTATCTTTACAAATTGCTGTCCAAGCGCGATGAGGTCCTCAGCGACATGGAGGAATACGCCGCGAAGCACAAAGTTCCAATTATCGGGCCAGCGGTAGCCCGCATGCTGGCATTGCTGGTGCAGATCTCCGGAGCGAAAAGGATCTTCGAACTGGGGTCGGCCATCGGTTATTCGACGATCTGGCTCGCGCGGGCCGCCGGGCCCGAAGCAGAAATTACTTACACCGACGGCGACCCTGAAAATGCTAAACGCGCCAAAGCCTATTTCGAGCGCGCAGGAGTCGCGCAACAAATTCGCGTGGAAACTGGCGACGCTCTGACACTGCTAAAAAAGACTACCGGCGAGTTCGATTTAATCTTCAACGATATTAATAAACGCGAGTATCCCGATGCAGCCAAGCAGGCATTGCCGAGAGTGCGTCGCGGCGGCCTGTTTATTACCGACAACACGTTGTGGTCGGGAAAGGCTGCGCGAAAAGCGAAAGCGAGCGATGTTGACACCCGCGGAGTACAGGAATTGAACCGCTTGGTGTTTGAATCGAAGGAGTTGTTCAGCGTTTTGATCCCATTGCGCGATGGCGTGACGGTTTGCCGTAAATTATAGAAATCAAAACGTTTTAGACTTACGACTTCTGCTCGGCAAAATTGATGCCGACTTCGACCCCCCTAGTACTGCGTTAGTACAGAAGAACCATCCGCCACAAAACTTTGGTCCCAAGGCCAGGTACCACCAAAAATGTGCCCGTTAGGCCAGTGACCACCGCCTGTCCCAACGGGCACACTCGACTCAGGTGCGGTGCGCAAAATTCTTCACTCCGCGGCGCCTGAGGTGGTAAGTCAATGATGCTCGCAGCCCTTCTCTTGTTGAGCCCTCTTTCGTTGCTTGGGAATGATGACGTTCCGGTTTCAAATCCCACGGCGATCATCGCTCAACTTCCAGACACAAATGCGCCGACGGTGAGGCCCAAAGAATTCGTTGAATCGAAGAACGCGGCTCCAGTTACCCGCTCGGAAGTGTCCGCTCCTTCCATGCCGCAACCAAAAGCGAACAGCGACGCCGATCCATCCTTCGCTGACCCTGCCGTCCCGGAACCTCGCCCTTTCGCGTTCCAGCCGGTAAAGCCAGCGATCCGTCACGGCTACATCACTCGCAACGAAAAGATAACTTGGTACAGCCTTATGATCGCGACACATACCGGAGCGGTGCTTGATGCCTGGTCTACCCGCCGCGCGTTGTCTGGCAATTACGGACGAGAGGCCGACCCGGTGATGCGTCCGTTTGCTCATTCCGGGACAATTTATCTGGCCACACAAGTCACCCCGCTGCTGATGGATATTATCGGCAGGCGCGCGATGATGAGCGAGCGGCCTTGGCTGCGCAAGTTGTGGTGGGTGCCGCAAAGCACAATGGCCAGCGTGTCGTTCGAGGCAGGCATTCACAATATTCGCATAGTCCACTAAATTTGTAGTTCACTAAAACTTTACGATGCGCCACTTTTGTTGCGCGTAACAAACTCCCCTCAGAGGCGTAATAATCGGCTCCTCGCAGGCTCTTCCTGCGAGGAGTTTTTCTTGCGCGGTGTTGCTGGCGTGTTCTTCGTTTCCCTAGTCCCGCTCTCTTCCGATTGAACCGTCGAGCGGCAGAAATCCGCGCGTAGCTGTCTCGCCAGCTGCGGTATAATGCGCTCGCGACTTTCGGCACGAACAAGTTTCAACTCTAAACCATCCGAGAGATATGCCTTCCAACGATTCGAACACCATCCCTTTGCATTCCAATGCGCCGATTGGGTGGGCCGCTGAGACACCGAACGCCCATGAACCGTCTTCCAAGGGCGAATTGAACCCCGTTGCGAAGTCGCCGCGCTTTATCGTTGTGGAAGGGCCGTTGCGCGTAGGCAAAACGACGCTGGCAAAGATTCTCGCGGAAAAACTGCATGCCCGCCGCCTTTACGATTGCGACGACAATCCATTTCTCTCCGATTTTTATAAAGAAAAACCCGGCTCCGCTTTTCGCACCCAGATGTATTTCCTGATGGAACGCCAGAAACGTATTCGCGAAGCGCTTGCGTCGGGCGCCCCAGCGCCCGTTCTTTCGGATTTTCTCCTCGAGAAGGACCGCATTTTCGCGAACCTGAATCTCGATGATGAGGAACTGAAACTTCACGATCGCTATTACGAAATGCTCACTGCGGGCATTCCCGCTCCCGATCTGGTTATCTATCTACAAGCCAAACCAGAAGTTTTGCGGGCGCGCATCGAGAAAAAGGCTTCTCGCGAGGAAAGCGAAATTTCGCCCGAATACATCGAAGAAGTTGCGCGCGCCTACGAACATTTTTTCTTTCACTACGCCGCGTCCGATCTGCTGGTAATCAATACTTCGGAGATCGATTTCGTGGAGCGCTCTGAAGATTTGCAACAATTGCTGCGCCGCCTCCAGGATCCCGTCAAAGGCACACAATATTTTCTGCCGCTGGGCGCCTCCGAATAGTTTCCCCCCTCACAAAACTTAAATTTTTAATTCACGTAGCTGCGCCGCTGCCACATACTATGCCCGCTGGATTTTGCTCCAGACAAACTGAAAAGCGAAACAACGGAGGCTTCCATGGAACTATGGTCGAGGCGGAAATTCTTCCTAACCTCATTGGTGGGCAGTGCGGTAGCCAGCGCCAACAAACTTTTTGGCCGTGACACAGATCCGCGAAATCCGGCCGCTCCGTTGTTCTCTACCGCTGAAAACGCCGCTCAAGGCAAGCGCCCGCTGATTATTTCCAGCGCGAACGGCCTCCACGCCCTTGATCGCGGAATGGATATTCTCAAAAAAGGCGGCGACACGCTGGATGCCGTGGTCGCTGCCGTGACCGTAGTGGAAGACGATCCCAACGATGATTCCGTGGGCTTCGGCGGGCTTCCGAACGAAGAGGGCGAAGTAGAGTTGGACGCCAGCTGCATGCACGGCCCCACCGGACGCGCCGGCTCCGTGGCCAGCGTGCGCCGCATCAAAAATGTTTCGCGCCTGGCAAAAACGGTGATGGAGCGCACCAATCACGTGATGATTGTTGGCGAAGGAGCGCACCGTTTCGCTATCGACGAGGGTTTCGAAGATTTGAATCTCCTCACCGAACGTTCCAGGCTTGCGTGGCTGGCCTGGAAAGCTTCCACGTCGTTCAACTGGCGCCCGGGAATCGACAGCCCCGAATATGTACAGAAATCCTCGATAGATGGATACAACCAGCAAATCGCCACCATTTTCGATACGCCGGAAAAACGCGCATGGCTGCCCCAGATTCAAAACGTGATTGCGCATCCTCCCACGGGCACCATTCCTTGCATGGCGGTGGACGCCAAAGGCGACATCTCCGCGACCACCACAACCTCTGGACTCGCGTGGAAAATTCCCGGCCGCGTAGGAGATTCACCAATCATTGGGGCAGGATGTTTCGTGGACAACGAAGTCGGTGCCGCGGGCTCAACGGGCAAGGGGGAGGAGAACATCAAAATTGCCGGCGGGCACACTATCGTGGAAATGATGCGCCGCGGCAAATCGCCCTCGGACGCGTGCCTCGAAGCCATGAGCCGCGTGGCGCACAATTACAAAAAAGACAAGAAAAAGCTCGCCACCTTTCATATATTTTTCTATGCCATCAACAAAGACGGCCTGCACGGAGCCGCTTCGCTGTGGCGCTCGGGGTACAGCAAAGACAAACATGCCACCTACGCGGTGCATGACGGGACACAGGCGCGGTTGGTGGAGACGGTACCCTTTCTCGACGAAGTTCCTCCAAGCGAGCAATCCTAAGCATAGAATTATTCTTACGGCGCTTAACCTGCGAAATTCGACCTCATGGACGAAGTAAATATTTTAATTATCGGCGGCGGAATAGTCGGCTGCGCCATAGCCGCCGAACTTTCCAAACAATGGCAGGACGTGTTTGTCGTGGAGCGCTTTCCGCGCGTGGGGATGGCCACCAGCACGCGCAACAGCGGCGTAATCCACTCGGGAATTTATTATTCACCTGGCTCGCTGAAGGCCCGTCATTGCCTGCAAGGCAATGCGCTCACATTTGCTTTCTGCGAAGACCACCATGTTCCGCACCGCCGCACCGGCAAGCTGGTGGTGGCCACCGAAGCACGCGAAGAAGCTGCATTGGAAGCATTATTCAAACGCGGCCAGGAAAACGGCGTCGAGGAGTTGCGGTTGATTGGTCCGGCGGAAATTCACGAGCGCGAACCGCACATCGCCGGTGTCACGGCCTTGGATGTCCCAAGCACGGGCATCGTTTCGGCGGAAGAATTGGTGCGTACCTATGCGCGCGTTGCGGTGGAGCAAGGTGCGCACATCGTCACTCGCGCGCAAGTGATCTCCTTGGAACCAACAGCGAATGCCATACGCGTTGGGATTCGCGTCGGCGAAGATGTAAGCACGCAGACGAAAGCTTCGCAGCAAAGGGATACACGCGAGGATGTAAGTGCGCCGGCAGGGCAAGACCAAATTACGGCGCAGGAAACGATCGAAGCCCGCTGCGTTATAAACGCTGCCGGATTATATGCCGACGATGTTGCCGCATTAATCGGCAACGATTCATGGAAGATTTATCCCGTGCGCGGAGAGTATTGCGAGGTGCGTGGCCCGCGAAGTTCCTTGATTAATGGACTGGTATATCCCTTGCCCCATGCCGATGGACTCAGCCTCGGAATGCACTTTACAAAAACCATTTGGGACACGGTATTGATCGGGCCGACGGCTCGATACGTGAAAGAGAAAGATGATTACGAGCGAGATCGTTTGACCGTAGCTGATTTTGCGAAAGGTGCCAGGATATTAATGCCCGAAATTAGCGACGCCGACTTGCAGCTCGCGTACTCTGGCTTGCGGCCAAAGCTCGTGCCGCCTGATCAGCACGGCATGGCCGACTTTGTGATCGATCGCGACGCCAGAGTGCCACAGATGATTCATCTTGTCGGCATGGAGTCGCCAGGCCTGACCGCCGCGCCTTCCGTAGCGCGCCAAGTGGCTGGAATGGTGAGTGAAATTCTCGCTTAGTTGCGAATTGCCGCTGATGGCGTCCGGCGACGCATCACCCCACGACGACGCGCACAAATTTCTTCTTACCGGCGCGCAGCAGAAAATCCCTGCCTTTACTTAGGTCCACTTCTTTGCGCGGATCATCGATTCGCTGACCATCAATTTCCACGGCCCCTTGTTTCACCAGCCGCTCCGCTTCGCTTACAGAACTTGCCAGGCCCAACGTGGTCAATAAAGCCTTGAGCATTTGCGGCGCGCCCGCTGCTACATTTTTAACCGGCGCCTCTTGAGGGGCCTGGCGATCGCGAAAAACGCGTTGAAACATTTCGGATGCTTTGCGCCCTGCAGCCTCCCCGTGAAAACCACTCACCACTTCCTGCGCCAGTAGCATCTTCACATCCATGGGGTGCCTACTTCCGCCGGCGACGTCACCTTTAAGCTTGGCGATTTCTTCGGGCGTGCGATCCGTCACCAGTTCGTAATAAGACCACATCAACTCATCCGGAATGGACATCATCTTCCCGAAGATTTGGTCCGGCGTTTCGGTGATGCCCACATAATTGCCAAGACTCTTCGACATTTTGCGCGAGCCGTCGAGCCCCACCAGAATCGGCATGGTGAAGGCCACTTGCGATTCCTGACCGAACTCGCGCTGAATTTCGCGGCCCATCAGCAAATTGAATTTTTGCTCCGTGGCGCCCAGCTCGACGTCAGATTCAAGCACCACCGAGTCGTAAGCCACCAGCAGCGGGTAGAGCAACTCATGCATGGAGATAGGCTGCTGATTGGTAAGCCGGGTATGAAAATCCTCGCGCTCCAGCATGCGCGCGACGCGGTATTTCGCGCACAGCCGCACGATATCGTAGCTGGACAATTTATCGAGCCACTCGCTGTTATAGCGAATTTCAGTTTTCTCGCGATCGAGAATCTTGAATACCTGTTCCAGATACGTTTCCGCGTTAGCGTTCACTTGCTCGCGAGAGAGCGGCGGGCGCGTTTCGGACTGCCCGGTGGGATCACCAACCATGGCAGTGAAATCGCCGATTAAAAAAACCGCGGTGTGGCCCATTTCCTGAAAATGTTTCAATTTTCGGATCACCACGGTGTGGCCGAGATGAATGTCAGGCGCGGTAGGGTCGACGCCCAGCTTCACGCGCAGGGGCTTACCGGTCTTAGCGGATTTTTCCAGCTTGGTCTGCAGCTCCGCTTCGCGAATAATTTCCGCGCTGCCCTTTTTTAGATAAGCCAGTTGTTCCGCGACAGGCTTGAATGAAGTGGTGGTCATCGATTCTTATACAAGCTCACCGGTGAGCAGCTTGGTTAGCCATTTGAATTACGCGCCGGCCTTCGATTTTGAAGCGGCCCTCCAGAACAATTTTTACCGCCTCGGAATAGATACGATGTTCTTCGCTCAGAATCTTTTCAGACAGCGTATCTGGTGTATCGGTATCGAGCACAGGTACGACTGACTGAAGAATAATTGGTCCGGCGTCCAGGTTTTCATCCACAAAATGCACCGTGCAGCCCGCAAATTTCACGCCATATTCGAGCGCCTGCCGCTGAGATTCCAACCCAGGAAACGATGGCAGCAGTGACGGATGAATATTCAAGATGCGCTGCGGAAAACATTGGATGAAGTACGGCGACAACAAGCGCATATAACCGGCCAGGCAAACCAAATCAACCTGGTGTTCGCGCATAACAGCGACGATCTGCCGGTCGTAAGCTTCACGCTCAAGCCCTCGCGATGGGATAACCTTCGTGGTGATCCCACGCGCGGTGGCACGCTCAATTCCCTGGGTGCCTTCACGATTGGCGATAACGATAGCGACGTGCGCATCGGGAATTCGCCCCGCGGTAACACTATCCGCAAGAGCTTCAAAATTCGAGCCGCGTCCGCTCAACAACACGCCTATGCGTTTTTTCATGAACGGAAAACGTTAGCACAATCATTCACGTCGGCAAAATGTGCGTGAGCTGACTCGAGTGGGAAATAGATTGGCGGAAAAGTGTCACTCTGGCTACAAACCAAGCGCGCCTGAATAAGCCACGCGAGCTTTGCCGGAATCGCTGCGCTCGATACGCCCGATGCGGAAAAACTTCTCACGACGTTTTTTTAAATCGCCTTCCACAAATTTCACCTGCGCCGGCGGCACCACCAGAATCATGCCCACGCCCATGTTGAACGAATGCAGAAGCTCGTCGCCATCGATTTTTCCAATCTTGGCCAGATATTTAAAGATCGGGGGCACCGGCCAGGACGCCAGATCGATCTGCGCTTTGACGCCGCTGGGCAGCACCCGCGGAAGGTTTCCAGGAATGCCGCCACCGGTAATATGCGCTAGCGCCGATACACCGCCGCGCGCAACGATATTTTTTAGCGCCGGGGCATAGCACAGATGGGGCTTCAACAATTCCGCGCCAATCTTGTTCCCAACTTCCGCAACGTAAGTGTCGGGCCTGAGTTTCGCGACTTCGAATACCAATTTGCGCGCCAGAGAATATCCATTGGTGTGCAGCCCCGAGGAGGGCAACGCAATCAAAGCGTCGCCAGGCTTCACGGCTTTTCCGTTGAGCATGTTCTTGCGCTCAACAACGCCCACGATGAAGCCCGCCACATCATATTCGCCGGCAGGATAAAATCCCGGCATCTCCGCGGTTTCGCCTCCGATTAATGCGCAGCCAGCTTTACGGCACGCGCGGCTCATGCCGTCGACAAGCTGCTCCACAACTGTCGGTTCGAGCTTGCCCATCGCCAGATAATCGAGGAAAAAAAGTGGCTCAGCCCCCTGCACCAGGATGTCGTTGATGCAGTGATTCACGAGGTCGCCGCCAACCGTGGAATGCACACCCATGGCCACGGCAACTTTCAATTTCGTTCCCACCCCGTCGGCACTGGAAACCAGGATGGGCTCTTTCCATTTTTTAGTGTCGAGGGCAAAGAGACCGCCGAATCCGCCGATGCCGCCAAGAACGCCGGGCGTGAACGTACGGCTGGCGTGGTGGCGAATCCTTTGCTTCGCGTCGTCTGCGACCGCGATATCCACTCCCGCATCTGCGTATCTCATGAAACCCTTGTCTGCAATTCGAAGTCGGTATGAACTCTGCAAAAACTTAACAACCCACTAGGCAAATGCGGTAATGGATTTTGACGCGATTACAGCTGCTGAGGATGCAGCGGAAATCTCACCGTAGGAGGAATTCCCGCAATCAAAATATGTGAAACAATCTTCGCCATCGCACGCTACCAGGATGCAGGATAGCGTTGGCATACGCAAAAAAACGCTCCCGAATCTGCCCCGGCTCCCAAGCATCCGATGGCGCGTCCAGAGACATATAAATCATCACCGGCGTCCCGATAATATCCTTGCGCGGAACGCAGCCCCAGAAGCGGCTGTCGTAAGAGTTGCCACGGTTGTCGCCCATCACAAAATAACAATTGTCGGAAACCTTATACGGCGTGTGTAGCTCATAGGGCTCGCTGGCTCCCACGGCATACGGCTCAGTGAGCCTGTGACCATTGACCCACACAGCTCCATCGTGAATATCGACACTATCGCCCGGTAGCCCAATCACCCGCTTCACATAATCCGGAGTATCCGGCGCGAAGGGCGGCTTAAAAATAATTACCTGCTGGCGTTTCGGATTACGCCACAGCGGCACGTGCCAGCTTGTGAACGGAACTCCGGCATCGTAGCCGATACGGCTCATGATCAGGTGGTCGCCGATCAGCAAAGTATTTTCCATGGAGCCAGATGGAATTACGCGCGCCTGTCCAATCGTTCCATTAATCAGCAGAAATGCCAGGCCGACCCAAAACCACGCGATAATCTCGCGCTGAATTTTTGTGCCCACCGGCACGTGCGTCACTTCCTGTTTCTGAGTGCTGTCAGCCTTCACTTTCCACCACCACAGGCCTTTCCATTGCGAGTTCGTCAGCGGAATTTCCGTTCAGGTCACCGACCACCCCGTTGCCGGCGCCGGCTTTACCGGCGCGGACTTCCAGTTGCACGAGATCCGTGGGGTAAACGCCCGTATAACAGGAAGTGCAAAACTTTCCTTCCCTGTCGTCGACAGCTTGTCGCAACCCCGCCATGGAAATGTAACCAAGAGAATCGGCGCCAAGAAATTTGCGGATCTGTTCCGGTGAGCTGGAAGAGGCAATTAATTCCTCGCGCGTCGGCGTGTCCACGCCGTAATAGCAGGGCGAAATCGTGGGCGGACAACTGATGCGTACGTGGACTTCCTTGGCGCCGGCCTCACGCACCATTCGCACGATCTTGCGGCTGGTGGTGCCGCGAACGATGGAGTCGTCTACCAGCACGACGCGTTTGCCTTCGATCAATCCCCGCACCGGATTGAGTTTCAGCTTCACGCCAAAATTGCGGATAGCCTGCGAGGGCTCGATGAACGTGCGGCCAATGTAATGGTTGCGAATCAGCCCCATGCGAAAAGGAATTTTAGACTCTAGCGCGTAACCGACCGCGGCCGGAACGCCGGAGTCAGGTACGGGGACAACGATGTCAGCGTCGGCGGGATGTTCCTGTGCGAGCAGGCGGCCGAGCTCTTCACGGCTCTCGTTCACCGAGCGGCCAAAAATAATGCTGTCCGGGCGAGAAAAATAGACGTGTTCGAATACACAGTGTTGTTGTTGCTTGGGCGGCGCAAAACGAATGGACTCGATGCCGGATTTGGAGATGCGCACCATCTCCCCAGGCTCGACTTCGCGAATGTATTGAGCATTGAGAAGATCAAACGCACAACTTTCGGAAGCCACCATCCAGGCTTCCGCGGCAGTTTCCGTCGCGGGCAATCTGCCAAGCACCAAAGGCCGAAACCCGCGCGGGTCGCGCACCGCATACAGCTCGTCAGTCGTAAGCAACAGCAGCGAGTAGGCGCCTTCCACCTGGTTTAGCGCATCGCCAATCGCACCGGACAAATTTCGCGCCGGCGATCTGGCGATCAGGTGAACGATCACTTCCGTGTCGCTGTTGGTCTGAAAGATGGAGCCGCGATGTTCCAGCTTGCGCCGCCATTCCGCGGCGTTGGTGAGGTTGCCGTTGTGCCCCAGTGCGACTTTGCCTTTGTTGCAATCGATCATGATGGGCTGCGCGTTGAGCAAGGCCTTGTCGCCGGCGGTGGAGTACCGGGCGTGACCGATCGCGGCAGTGCCCGGAAGTTTTGCCAGCACCGCCGGTTGAAAAATTTCTTCCACTTCGCCCATCGCGCGGTGGAGATACAGTTCATGGCCGTCGCTGGAAACGATCCCGGCGGATTCCTGGCCGCGATGCTGCAAAGCATACAAACCCAGATAAGCCAGGTTGGCCGCTTCAGGATGACCAAAAACACCGAATACTCCGCATTCGTCGTGGAAATGATCGTCGGCGTAGGCGAGCTTGGGATTCATTGTTTAAGTGCGCGCTCCAGCGAATGGGCCCAGATATCGCGAAGTGTTTCAACGGACTCTTCGATTATGGCACTTCCATTGAGTTCGATGCTGAAAATGCCATGAGCGGTAACTTTGCCGATTTGTTTGGCGCTAACACCGTATTTTTGCGCCATTTGCAGGACAGCATTCAGCGAAGCAGTCGAAACGGAAACTATCGCGCGTGCCCCCCGCTCTCCAAACACGGCGGATTCAGCGGGATTGCGGTCTTCTATGCTTATGAGTGAGCCGAACGTATCGCCGGATTTTCGCGCAGGCCCCGAGGCGAAACAGGATTCGGCGACAGTGACCGCCAGTCCCCCGTCGCTGATGTCGTGAGCAGATCGAATTGAGCGCGATGCGGCCAGTGCAACCAGGCACTGTTGCAGACGTTTCTCGGCGGGAAGATCGATGGCTGGCGGCTCACCGGCGACGATACCGCCAATAGTCTTGGAATATTCGGAGGACGAAAATTCACGCGCTAGATGAGAACCCGAGCCGTTCGAACGGCTAGCGCCTGACGAGTCGCTTCCGCCATCAAGCAAAACCACAATATCTCCGGCGTCGCGAAACGCCATCTTCAATACATTCGTCGCGTCTTCCATGACCCCTAAAATTCCGATTACCGGGGTCGGATAAATCGAACTGCCCAGAGTTTCATTGTAGAAACTAACGTTTCCGCCGGTGATGGGAGTTTCAAGTTCGTTGCAAGCGGCAGCCAGCCCGTCAATCACTTCGCTGAATTGCCACATCACTTCCGGCTTTTCGGGGCTGCCAAAATTCAAGCAATTCGTAGCGGCGATAGGTTTCGCGCCTGAACACGCTACGTTGCGGGCCGCCTCGGCCACCGCATGCATAGCGCCCAACCGTGGATTTAACTGGCACCAGCGGCCATTCCCGTCAGTGGCCAGCGCTAACGCGCGTGCGGTTCCTTTTATGCGCACTACAGCAGCATCGCCCGCACCCGGGACTGCGAGTGTATTGGTCCGCACCATGGTGTCGTATTGCTCGGTAATCCAGCCCTTGGAAGAAATTGCCGGCGATGCGAGCAGTCGCTTGAAATTGTTGGTAAGATTTTTCTTTTCCGGGGCGAACACGAACCAGTCTGCCGCCGACTCTTCCTTCCGCGATGGCTTAGCCATCGGCCGCTGATACACCGGCCCTTCTTCAGCGAGCGGATGCGCCGGAATTTCCGCAACAACTACACCGTGATCTTTGACGCGCAAGAGCCCGCCATCCGCAACTTCGCCAACCACCACCGCGTCGAGTCCCCACTTTTTGAAGACTTGCAAAACTTCAGGTTCGCGGCCCTTCTCGGCCACCAACAGCATGCGCTCCTGCGATTCGCTCAGCATGATTTCATAGGGAGTCATGCCGCTTTCGCGTTGCGGCACACGGGCAAGATCAATCTCTATGCCGGTGCCGCCTCGCGAAGCCATTTCTGTGGTGGAGCACGTCAAGCCTGCCGCGCCCATGTCCTGTATTGCTACAACTGCGCCAGTGTTCATGGCTTCCAGGCAAGCTTCGAGCAGCAGTTTCTCTACAAAAGGATCGCCCACCTGAACGTTGGGGCGCTTTTGTTGCGATTCCTCGGTGAACTCGGCAGAAGCAAGCAGCGATGCGCCATGAATTCCATCCCTGCCGGTTTTGGCGCCGACATAAATTACTGGGTTCCCGGTACCGCGCGCCTTGGCAAAAAACAAATCTTCTTTTTTCGCGATCCCCAATGCTAGTGCGTTCACCAGAGGGTTTTGTGAGTAGCACGGTTCGAAACAAACTTCTCCGCCGATCGTCGGCACACCAAAAGAATTCCCGTAATTGGCAATTCCGCGAATCACACCATCGAGAATGCGGCGGTTTTTAGCAATCGTTGCGGGCGAGACCGAAGGCGCGGAATTTTCTACGATGATCGGGCCAAAGCGCAAAGAATCAAGCACGGCAATGGGACGAGCGCCCATGGTAAAAATATCACGCAAAATTCCGCCCACACCAGTGGTGGCGCCCTGAAACGGCTCGACAAAACTAGGATGATTGTGCGATTCAATTTTGAACGCCGCGACTAACCCGTCGCCAATATCCACCACCCCCGCATTTTCACCCGGTCCCTGAACGACAAGCTTCCCGCGGACCGGCAGGCGCTTCAGATGAACCTTGCTTGATTTATAAGAGCAGTGCTCGCTCCACATCACGCTGAAAATGCCCAATTCGGTGATGTTGGGATCACATCCGAGGATTTGCTGCACGCGTGCATATTCCGGAGCCGATAGGCCGTGCTCCGCGGCGATTTCCGCCGTAACTTTAATTTCCGCGCTTGCCGTCGCCAATTTTCCTACCTAGAAACCACGGGGAGAAGCGAATTAAATCCCGAACCTGCGAAAACAATTTCCGAATGAATCTTAAGCGCTCGCCTTCGCGGGAGTCACCAAAGACTCGACCATCGAACGGAATATCACCAGCCCATCGGCGGAATCCAGAACCGATTCCACAGCCCGCTCCGGATGCGGCATCAACCCGCTAACATTGCGCTCGCGATTGCAAATGCCGGCAATATTCTCGAGGGAGCCGTTAGGGTTACCGGCAGCATCATTCTTACCGTCGGCGCTGGTATAACGGAAAACGATCTGCTCATTTTTTTGCAATTCCGCGAGAGTCTGCGGATCAGCAGTGTAATTTCCATCGTTATGCGCAATAGGAATTTTAAGAACTTGTCCCGGCGTGGCTGCTTGCGTAAATGGCGTGGCGGTATTGTCCACGCGAATGTGAACGTGGCGGCAAATATATCGCAAACCGATATTGCGCATCACCGCGCCGGGAAGAAGACCCGCTTCCAGAAGAATCTGAAAGCCATTACAAATCCCAAGGACCAGGCCGCCGCTCTTTGCAAAAGTTTTTACCGACTTCATCACCGGCGAAAACCGCGCAAGCGCGCCGGTGCGAAGATAATCGCCGTGAGCAAACCCTCCCGGCAAAATAACCGCATCGCAATTAGCTAAATCTTCGGATTGATGCCAAATGAACTCAACCGGCTGTTGGAGAACATTGCTTATGGCGTAGAACGCGTCGTGATCGCAATTGGATCCAGGAAAGACGACGACTCCAAATTTCATGCGCTGGCGGCTCCGGGTGGCGCTGTGGGAGGTTTTATTTTAACACAGCGCGTACATCGCAGCCACGAACGGGCAGGATTCCTCAGCGTCTCCGTTTTTTGGATGAACGGCGCGATTTTTTCGCAGCGACTTTTTTAGGCACCGACGCAGACGCCAGTTCGCGGCGCTTTTTCGACGCCCAGCCAATTTTGTTCATCTGGCGCCCGCGAGCAATTCCCAGCCCATCCGCCGGAACATTTTCGGTGATGGTCGAGCCGGCAGCAATGAACGCGCCATGTCCCACGCGTACTGGAGCCACCAGAGCGGAATCGCTGCCGATAAAAACTTTATTCCCGATAGTGGTGGGATGCTTGTGGAAGCCGTCGTAATTGCAAGTGATGGTGCCAGCGCCAATGTTCGTTTTGGAGCCGATCTTCGCGTCGCCAAGATAGGTAAGGTGCATCGCTTTGGTGCCTTCGCCGAGAGTGCTTTTCTTCACCTCTACGAAATTCCCCACGCGGGCCCCGGCCTTCAGGTAGGCACCGCCGCGCAAGCGTGCGAACGGCCCAATGATCACGCCATCATCCAGCCGGCTATCCGCGACCAGGCTATGCGCCTCGATAACCACATCATCTGCAAGAATCGCGTCAGTTAAAACGCTGCCGGCGCGAATGACGCAGCGCGCGCCGATTTTTGTTTTGCCCAGTAGTTGAACGCCCGGCTCAAGCAGGGTGTCTTCGCCGGCGACCACGTCAGGATCGATCAAAACCGTTTCCGGCAGCTGAATAGTTACACCGGAGTCCATCAGCGCCAGGCGTTTCCATTCCCGAAATATGCGATCGACTTCGGCGAGATCGGCGCGGGTGTTGCATCCCAGAACTTCCCGCGGATCCGCGGCCACTTGCGCGAGGACGACTTCCCCCTTGGAGGCCAAAACCGCGACAGCATCCGTCAAATATAATTCGCGATGCTTGTTGTTGGGCTTTACCTGTGCAAGAGCGGGCCACAGTTTTGCCAAGGTGAAGCAATAAATAGCAGAATTTATTTCGTTGATCTCCGCTTGATCCCCGCTCAGTTGAGATTCCTCCACTATGCCGGAAATCGCGGTATCGGATTTTCGCAGAATTCTTCCGTACCCTCGTGGATCCGCGACCACCGCAGTCAGAACTGTCGCGGCCGCATTGGCTGATCGATGACTCGCCAATAAAGCTTTCAGCGTTTCAGGGCGAACCAGGGGCGCATCGCCGGGAAGCACGATCACAAATTTAGAGTTTCCGAATGCGCGGCGCACCACTTGCATGGCATGACCGGTGCCGTGTTGCGGTTGTTGCAGAACCGTGGTTGCGCCAAGCGGCTCGACAGTCGCCGTGACAACTTCGCTCTGGTACCCGACCACCACGATAGTCTTCTTGGCGCCCAACGGCGCACACGCGCGGATAACTTGCTCCACCAGCGTCCGCCCACCGGCGCGGTGCAACACTTTGGCAAGGCTCGATTTCAGGCGCGTGCCTTTGCCGGCGGCGAGAATGACTACGGCAAGATCATTGTTTTTCATGAGAGCCCAGTTCAGTTTGTGGGAGCGCGCAGAATTTCGCAACGCGGCAAGACGGCTTTGGGGGCGAAACACTAATCAGGTTACTAATCCGCGGCAGAAACGGACGGCCCGGTTAGCTCCATTTCGGTCACCGAAGCCTCGGCGGTAGTTATAGTCCAGAGCGAAGGATCAGCAAGCAGGCGCCCCACAAGCTGAGTATGAAGGGCATGCCCGGCTTTGTGGGCTTCCACCCGCGCTAGCAGGGGTAAACCCACAAGCGCCAAATCGCCGATCAGGTCCAAAGCCTTGTGCCGGCTGAACTCATCCGCGAAACGCAACGGACCATTCATAACTCCACACTCCGTCAGGACGATGGCATTTTCGAGTGAGCCTCCCCGGATCAGCCCCATGTCTCTGAGTGGTTGAATATCCCGCTCAAAGCAAAAGGTTCGCGCGCGAGCCAGCAATTGCCGGAAGCTTTCTGCGTTCACGGTAATCTCAAATTGCTGCCGGCCCACCAGCGGATGCGGAAAATCCACATAACAACACACGCGAAAGTCGTCGGCAGGATAAATTCCGATTCTTCGGTCGCCTTCAACTACTTCCAATGGCTTCAAAACCTTTAAAAAACGCCGACGACGACGCAATCTCCGTAAACCACTACACTCAAGCATCTGCATGAAAGGTTCGGCGGAGCCATCCAGTATGGGTATCTCAATGGAGTCGATATCGATAAAGATGTTGTCGATGCCGCAGGAGTAGATGGCGGCAAGTAAATGTTCGGTGGTAGAGAGCAACACGCCTTGTTTCATCAAACTGGTGGCGTAACTCACGCGTGCAACATTGTGGCCTTGGGCCTCGATGGGAAAGTTGTCGAGATCCATGCGCCGAAATACGATCCCGGTCTCCGCAGGCGCAGGAGACAAGGTCAGGTGGCCGTACACACCCGTATGGAGTCCAACTCCCTCCGTGCTGGTAGGGGACGCAATAGTGGTTTGGAACATTGGGCATAGATAGAATAGCAGATTGCAGGCCAATAAATGCCAACTTTGTGGCTTGTTTTGAAGGAGTTAGCGCATAAAGCACCGTGAACAAATGACACAGTGTGGTTAAATAGCATCAAAATTGAAGGTCCCCGTGTCTGTTCGTGCTTTTCGCCTCTCGGCGACCCTTGGAAGCGTCGAGCCGTAAAGGCTTCCTTTCTGTTGTACGGCGCGTCCGACTATAAAGCGGTGTTATACTTTTGAAAGTTTCCAGATAGGTGGATCAATGAGTCGAGCGACGCGTGTTGGGCTGATTTGTGTATCGGTAGCGATATTGTGCTATTCCGGAATTGGTTATGTCCGGGCACGCACTCCAGACGATAAAGCCTACAAGTCGCTCACTGTGTTTGGCGAAGTCTTGCAGAAAATCCAGCAGGACTACGTCGACGAACCAAACATGCACACGGTTACCGCGGGATCGCTGCACGGCTTGCTGGAGTCACTCGACACGCAATCGAGTTACCTGACTCCTCGCGAATACGACGAATACAAGAAGAAAATTCAGAGCTCCAGCACAGGAGATAGCGGCATTACCTTGAGTAAGCGATTCGGTTACATCATCGTAATTTCCGTGCTGCCGGATAGCGCGGGCGCGAAAGCTGGAATCCACAGCGGTGACATTTTTGAATCGATCGGGGGCTTTACCACGCGCGACATGTCCGTGGGTCAAGCTATGAATCTGCTCACTGGAGCGGCTGGTACTGGAGTGAAAGTGGCGGTGATCCGGCGCGGTAAGGCGACCCCGGAAGAAGTGGATGTGGTCCGCCAGAAGGCGGCACCGGTAAAAATAACAAGTCAGAAAGCCGAACCAGATACGTTGGCGTTGCGCCTCACCTCACTTGATCCCGGTCGAGCTGATGAAGTGCGCGGGCGATTGACGGAAGCCGAAAAGCAGGGCGTTCACAATATCATTCTGGATTTACGCGAGTGTGGCCGCGGTCCGGTTTCAGAGGCGATTTCTGTGGCCCGACTTTTTGTGCCATCAGGTACGCTGGCCACTTTGCGCGGACAGACCGTCTCTTCACAAACTTTTTCAGCCGAACCGAAGCAGGTAGTTTGGAAGGGCCGCGTTTCAGTGTTGATTGACGCTACAACTTCCGGCGCAGCCGAGGTGCTGGCTTCCGCGATTGCGGCGAATCGCCGCGGAGATGTTGTGGGTGAACGTACCTTCGGTCTGGCTTCGGAACAGAAATTAATCACCCTCGATGATGGCTCGGCGTTAATCCTGACGACTGCGAATTATTACAACCCGAGTGGGAAAGCGATTCTTGAAGAAGGAGTTACCCCTACGGAAGTAGTCCATGCCAGCGCGGAAGATGATTCCGACGTCGACGACTCAGCGACAGATGCCACTCCCAATAAAGATCTTCCGCAAGGACCGCGCCCTCTTTCGCCGGAAGATCCGATCTACCGCAAGGCGCTCGAGCTGGTAAAGACGCCGGTAAAGAAAGCCGCCTAGTCTTCGGTGTTGCCAAGTTCCTTCGCTAATCGTAGTTTTCCAACTCGTTCGCCAATCCTCAAGATCGTTGCTTTCCTTTGTATCTTCACTGCCTGCGCCGCCGGTTGCCATCGGAGCCGGCAAAAGCGCCTGACCGAGGAAGAGATCCACCGCATCACCCGGGAATTCGTGTTCGCGGCGAATTCAGCGGCGCCGCGAGGCTCCGAGGTACACGGTGAGGTGGGCGCCTTTGACAAAGTCGCAAACTCATCCGATCTCGTAGAGATACATATTTTTATCAAGCGCCACGGGAAGGATTATCCGCCGTCAGTGAAGCGCCTGCTTGACGAACTCAATGGCATCGCGACAGCACACGGTTTGACGCCAGATCCTCAAACGGAAAATGGCGATGCGATTTTTATAAGTTATCGCCACGCTGGCGTAATAACCCACACCGTGCATATCCACTTTGCCGGAAGCACAGATGCATCGCGCAATTCAGATTCGGCGCCGCCAACAAGTGATAATCAAGTCCCGCGCCTGGCCATTATCCTGGACGACTTGGGAAATGATAGCGGGGCGGCCCAGGCGGTTTTTGCAATGCCGTATCCTCTGACGATTTCAATTTTGCCGAATCAGACTCATTCCGCGGAAATTGCGCAGCAAGCCCGACAGCGCGGTGACCAGGTCATGCTCCATCTCCCGATGCAATCCCTCGCAAAGGAGCACCCGGAGGCCCAGGAGCTTCATGGAGGCATGTCCCGCGCCGCCATTTCCCGGCTAGTGTCCCAATTTCTTAATGAAATTCCCGGAGTCATTGGCGTGAACAATCATCAAGGGTCGGCATCCACGGCGGACAAAAAATTGATGGCTGAATTGATGCCAGTATTAAAGGAGCACAAACTTTTTTATGTCGACAGCCGCACTAGCGCGGCGACTGTCGCGTATGATACCGCGCAACGATTTGGAGTGCGCGCGGCATTCCGTAACGTACCTTTCCTGGACGACGTGGAAGACGTGTCCGCCGTCCGCAAACAAATTGAGATCGCTATCGCCGCTGCCGCCGCGAAAAAAGACACTATTGCCATTGGACATGCTCATCCATCAACGCTGGAAGCGCTGAAAGAAACACTCCCGCAGGCCAAGACTCACGGCGTGAAATTAGTATTTGCGTCGGAATTAGTCCGGTAAACACTGGTGGCGGCCTGCTGCGGACTTTTATTCGGCGGATACAGCCGGTGAATTACGTAAAAGAAAGTAAATAACAACACGAAATCGAAGACACTTGCCTCGGGGCCCACGCTGCCTCCCGTAAGCCACGCCGGGCCGTGAAGCGTGGCGTCAGAAAGATGACCCGGCAAAACCATGCCGCTGTCTGGAACGGAATAGAAAAAGGTCTCGCCAAAGTCAAAAGCCGCGTGCATCCCAACCGCTAACCACAGAGAGCCTGTCCGCCGCACCGTAAAGCACCAGAGCAGTCCCACAACAAAGACACCCGCCACACCCACGCGACTCTCGCCACTGTTTTCCAGATGCACCCTTGCAAATAGGAGTGAGAGCACAATTGCAGCAGGCCAGAAGCCTACGCCGGAACTCAGCGTAAATAAACTGTAGCCGCGGAATAGAAACTCCTCGAATAATCCGACAAATGTCAGACAGAGCGCCCACAACCCCGCCCAATGAATTATTTGCGCTCCGTGTAATGCCAATGGGCCAAAAGAATATCCCCCAAACGCGTAAATCACTCCGATCAGCGCGCTGATTTCTAGAAAGCCGAGTAAAACTCCCTGCCAGAAAAGCTTTCCGAATGCCTGGTGCACCGGTAAACCGTAGCATCCCACCGGACGATGCTCGAGGAAGGACATCACTACCGCCGCGCCGAATACGGAAATAAAACCAATCATCTCCGAGTATAGGACGCTCTCAAACGAAAACTTGCCCGGTGTGGATCGATAGAATTGCATCAACAACATTTTCAAGCCCAGGAAAAATCCGGCCATCATTACGACGTACAACAGCAAACGCCAACCTGCGCGCAGGCCTTGCGCATTAGAAAATATTTTGCTTAGCCTGTTGGAGGAAGTGTCAGGAGTGTCGCGGAATTCCTGGGTGGGTGACGTTTCTTCGGGCCTGTCTTGCTCCATGCATAATCACCGAATCACTCTGTGAGTCTTAATCAGTACACTCAGACGCGTCAAGTCAGGTCCGGTAAGCACTCGCGTTCGGCCCACGCCATCAAGAAAAAATAGCTCGAGCGCGCAAGGTTAACTGGCTGCGCCATACTTGCATAACCACACCGGAAATTTAGTCCCAGCTAATATTATTTCACCATTTCACATACTTCGGAGGCTTGCCTTTAGACCAGGGGTCGTACGCGTGCGCGAATACCAGCCGCTCCGCCAGCGGCGGATGGCTGTAGAGCCAGAACGTAATGAACGCCGGAGGATTTGGATCGGAGAGATCTAGTTCACCCAGTACCTGAAAACCGTGTGCGGCTACTTCCTCAGAGTTGGGCACCAGGCCGTGAATCACTTCCAGGCCGTAAACATCGGCGGCATGTTCCTGCATGCGGCTGAATCCGTTCACGATCGGTGAAGAAATAAATGACAGAACCTCCAGCCATAATAAAAGTACGGCGATAGCGGCCCAGTCTTCCGGTCCATGAATTTTCCACTCGCCGCCCCAGCGATCCAGGGACCAATGCAGCGCGTGAAACATTACATACAACGCCAGTAGTAATGACACGGCGAAAAACAGGAATGCAATGGCAACGTGACCAAGCACGTAGTGTCCCAGCTCATGGCCGAGGATAAACAGCGCTTCGTCCGTAGACGTTTTTTGAATGGTAGTGTCCCACATAACCACGCGCTTGGATGCGCCGATGCCGGTGACGTACGCATTTATCTGATTGGTTTTCTCGCTGGCCTTCATCAGAAACATACGATCCGGGGGAATTGGTGCACCAGCCCGTTGCGTGAGCGTTTCGATAGCCGTCACCAACTGCGGGTGCTTCTTCGCCAGGGGCTCAAAATGATTAAACAAAGGATCGATGAACCACGGGCTGATAAAAAAGAAAAAAAGCAAAATTGGGAGTGCCGCGAGCCAAAAATAAAACCACCAGCGTCTCGGACTCTTTCGCATTGCGAGAGTCAAAACAAAAACCAGCAACACGGCCAGACCAATGCTCAAGGCTTCTTCTTTGGACCAATCCACGAGCCAGGAGCCCCAGTGTTGGATGGATTGTTGGTAGCGCAGGCTCAGCGCGTGCCAATAAACGCGCACCGGCAATTCCAAAAAATCGGTGAGCAATATCAGCAATGGCACAAAAACGAGGCATTGAATCCATTTCTTGTCGCTGACAGATTCTGCGATGTCACGAAACCTTGCGGCCACGCCCAGGCGCAGAATCAAGAGAAGTACGATTGCGCTCACAAAATAGGAAATGAAATACAAAGTGTAGCCGGCGCGAGAATACGAAACGGCCTTCTGGTAGCGCTCCCTTGAAAGCCGGTACTGATCTGTTTCAGTCTGTGTGGGCGAGGGAGGTTGTTGGTTGTTCGGCGAAGAATCCGGATTTGATTGAAAAGTTTCAACAGCGGACCCGGAGGAATTAACGTTGTTCACGCTTTGCGCGCGGAGGTGAGGCGCGGCAAAACAAAAAAACAGAGCCAGAATACAGAAGAAACGGTGAGCAGACACACACCGTTTCATGCGACCTAGTCGCGTTTTAACGCGAAGCCGGTGCAACGAGTCCCCTGGAATGCGTGGCGAGTATGCCGCACCCGAAACAGTTCCGCAACAGCGCCAAAAGATTAGACGGCCGGGAACGACAAAGCGTAACGAGCATTGTTCCTGAGAGGTGCAAAGCCTCCAAAACTCTAAACTACGGTTGCGCGCCGGCGATTCCCCGGTGAGCTGTCTTCAGAGAATAATTGCGCACCGCGCCGGTGGTCGCGAGTCCGATGTGAACGATGGAAGTCCAGCGCTCCAGTTTGTGATGTCCGTAGCAATGAAAAAGATAAGACGCGCCAATGGAGACACCGGTTGCACCGGCTTCGATGAACGCAAACCCGGCGTGATTATCGACAGCATCGTTGGTCAGAAATATTTCCTGGCGGCCGCGTCGTCGCATATTCAGCGTGGAGAAATAGTCCAAAGTGCGGGCGGCGGCAACTCCCGCGAACAGCAGGTTGTTTTCCTTATCCCAAAAACGATGCTCAATTGGCAGAACGGTGGTCTTCGAGGATTGTTGCTGTCCGGCTTGCAGGTTGATATCATTTTCCGGCGCTCGCGATGGTTCTTGCGAGTACAGCGGCTTTGCTGTGCATGCGAGTATCAAAAAGGTTACGAATCCTATTGACCGTTTCAACCAATGTCTCCGCGTTGTTAGAAGTTCCTAAGTATCCGCGATTCTGCTATTAAAAAGCGCGCGTTTTCAGTGGCTACGCCGTTGTCGCGAATGGCATCTGCGACACGCGCGAATCGGTGCTCGGCGCTCCCGGCCTCCTCGGCTCACGGGCCTTGACCGGCGTTACCTATGCGCACGGTAATGGCGCACGCGAACTGGCGGTAGGCCGGAGTTAGAGTTATCTTGGAGCTTCGGGTATTTGCAATGGCACGAGGTGACGAAATGTCAGGCCGAATCTTCGCTCCGTTCCTCCCCAAGTTGACCATGGTTATGCCGGCGGCGCTATTTGCGGCCATGACCATGTGTCCGGCTGCTTCGCCGAACGGGCAATCACAGGACCAGCAATCTCCGGACGCGCAAACCCAATCCATCGCCGACGCCGCCCGGAAATCGCGCCAAGCGGCGAAAAACTCTACCAAACCATCCAAAGTGATCACTGATGACGATCTTGATAAGGAAAACATAAAACCTGGCGCGCAAGGATTGACCGTGGACGCTCCGGCAAAGCTGGAAACTGAGCCGCCTAGTCCTGAGGCGGTGGCTGATGCAGCCGCCACGCCCTCCGTACCTCCCGATCCGGCAACTGCAGCAGCTGCTTCTGACGATCCAGAGATCACTCGACTAAAAGATTCGATCGCTGATGCGGAAAAAGATGCCGATTTGGCGCGGCGCGACCTGGCATTGCAACAAGACACGTTTTACTCCAATCCCGACTACGTGCACGATACCGCCGGTAAAGCCAAGCTTGCTGCGCTGCAACAACAAATCAACGATAAGCAGCAAGAGATAGACCGCCTGAAGGCGCGCCTGGCGGCGCTGGAAGCGTCGCAGAAGAAAAAGCGCGCCAAGCCAGCGGCTGCGCCGGCGCCTGCGGATCAAAGCACGAATCAAAACATTCCACCGGCCTCGCCAAAACCCTGAAGACCGATTTCCGCAGCTTGAAACTAGCTGCTACCTCCATGACAAAAGCTTAACTCACCGTTTTTCCACAATTGCAAGGCCACCACTATAACTAGTGGTGGATTCTTGTTGACACCGGATGGTCTCAAGCGCACAATCCCGACATTCAAAAAATATTTTGTAACTTAATTCCGTCAGAAAAGTGTTCGTAATCGAAACGCGATGCACGGGCTCCAGGGCGACGCAGTTTCGGGGGGAATGATGCAATATCTGCCGGGATTCACGGTTCAGTGCATCAACCAATTGTGCGAAGCGCGAGGTCATTGGTTGCGTGCGGATGCCACCGCGGCTACCTCGCATGAAGGGCGCTGCCCGTGTTGCGGAGATTTTCTGCGGAATGTCCCACCACCCCTGGCGCCCAGATTCCGTATGCGCCCTCGAGCATTGACTTCTCATCGTCCACCGATGCGGCGGCGGTGACGACGTAACCGTCCCTACAATAACCACGCACGCAGAATGCGATAGACCTGCGCCTTGATGCTCCTCAGCGTGAGACCGGGATTAGTTCATCTAGGCATAGTGACAAAAAATTACCCCAAGACCCGAGTTCATACCTCAAATACGACCCGGGCACCTCCTTGTATCTGTGTTTGGTAGCTTGGTGGCTGGCGTCGTTACGTCATGCTTAGCGATTCATGCTGTCTGTACCCCTATACCCCCGGTGTTTTTGGCAAAAGAGTCAGCAATGTGATTTCGATATTCTGACTTGGCCCCTTTCGATACTTTGATTTGGCCCCACCTTACTGAAAACCAGATACGGTGTACTCCGCTTCGGGCTCAGTCGCCCAAGGGGAGGCCGGGTGGACAGGAGAGCCAAGGTGGAGCTATTCGAGCAGATCCGACGTGAGTATGAGCATGGCGGGGGAACGATTCGCGGGATCGCCAAGAAGTTGGGGATACATCGGCGCATGATTTGCGCGCAGACTTCGAGACGGGGCGGATGTTGGCACTCTTGGCCGCAGAGAGGCAGTGCAGAGGCAGTGCGGAGGCAGCAATCATGCGGCATTTTACCACTTAGTTAAATTAGCTACAAGATCACTTTAGAGCGGCGGTAGACGTCGCCGTGGCATCGCTAGGATGCGGGATTTAATCCTGGATGAGGCCTTTTTCGGCCATTTGTTCGTCGGTGAGCCAGAGGTCGGGGATGTTGGCGGAGCCCAGGCGGTGAATATCATTGAGGGCGCCGCGCACTTCTTTCAGTTCGAGGTTTACGCCGAGTTTCTCAAGCATCTCTATGAGGATGCGGGAACCTTCGGCCAGGACGGGTTTGGGAGTTGAACCGATGCGATCGAGCCTGCGGTAGGTGAGGACGTAGATTGCGGCTTGACCGATGCCGTGGCGCACGATGTTGAGGAAGGCGCGTGTAGCAGGCGGCAAGGTCGACTGCGTCGGGTCGTGCACGGTGTAGGCTGGTGACAGGTCCTGGACAGGATCGGATTCGGGGACGGGAGTGGAGCACGGCGCCGGTGACGGTTGCATGGGAGCCGAGAACGCGTCCTGCTCCCATCCTACAGGGGGAATGCTCATTCTTCGGGGACCCCGCTAAGCCCGGTTGCTTCCGGGCACTTCAAAACTTTTAGCTGCAGCCGCTAGTGCTGCCACAGTTTTCGCATTTGTAGCAGGCGCCGTTGGGAACCATGAGCATGCCGCACTCGGAACACGTGGGCGCGCCTTCATGAGCATTGCTGGGCTTCGAAGACGCGTTGGACGCGAGCAAGGCTGGCAATGACGCCATAGCCTGCGCGACTGCAGGCACCGCGCCAGCGGCTGCGCCAGCTTCGGGCATGGCAGCGCCGTTCAGCTTCAGATAATCCGCCGAGATGAAGCGGCCACCCAGCCAGCGCGCGATGTAGTCAAGCACGCTGGAGACGAAGCGAATCTTGGGATTCGCGGTAATGCCGGAGGGCTCAAAGCGGGTGTTCAGCAGCTTGTCCACGTAAACTTTCAGCGGCACGCCGTACTGCAAGCCGATGGAAACGGTTAGGGCCAAGCCATCCATTACGCCGGAAAGCGTGGAGCCTTCCTTGGACATCTTGATGAAGATTTCGCCAGGGCGTCCATCTTCGTACATGCCGACGGTGATGTAACCTTCGTGTCCGCCAAGACTGAATTTGTGAGTAACGGAGGCGCGTTCAGCGGGCATTTTTTCGCGTTGCGCGCGGGCGAATAGCTCCTGTTGCAGGGCTTCCACGACAGCGGCTCCGGGCTTCTTTTCGTCCTTCTTCTGGCCGGCAGCGGACAAGGGCTGGGAGCGTTTGGAATTGTCGCGATAGATGGCTACGGCCTTGAGTCCCAGCTTCCAGGATTCGATGTAGGCGTCCATCACATCTGCGACGGTGGATTCCTCGGGCATGTTGATGGTTTTCGAAATGGCGCCGGAAAGGAACGGCTGTGCCGCAGCCATCATCTTTACGTGCCCGGTCCAAGTGATGGAACGGCCGCCGCCAAGAGGAGCCAGAGAGCAATCGAAAACCAGAAGATGCTCGGGTTTCAGGTGAGGTGCGCCTTCGATTTTGCCGTTTTGATCGATATGCGAAACGATTTCGCTCATCTGCTCGGGGGTATAGCCAAGGCGCATCAAGGCTTCCGGAACGGTGTTGTTGACGATCTTGATCAAGCCTCCGCCAACGAGCTTTTTGTATTTCACGAGCGCGAGATCCGGCTCGATGCCGGTGGTGTCGCAATCCATCATGAAGCCAATGGTGCCGGTGGGAGCAAGAACAGTGACTTGCGCGTTCTTGTAGCCAAACTTTTCGCCGTGCGAGAGCGCGGTGTTCCAGGATTCTTGAGCAGCGGCGTAAAGCTCAGGTTGCACATGCTCGCGTTTGATTCCGCGCATGGCGTCGCGGTGCATGCGAATTACGTCGAGCATAGGCTCGCGATTTACGGGGTAGCCCGGGAAGGGACCCATAGCTTCGGCGACGCGCGAAGATTGGGCGTACGCTTCGCCGGACATTAGTGCGGTGATTGTGCCAGCAACGTCGCGTCCTTCGTCGGAGTCATACGGTAGCGCCAAAGACATGAGCAACGCGCCGAGATTGGCGTAACCCAAGCCGAGCGGACGGAAATTGTGAGAATTTTCGGCGATTTGCGGCGTGGGGTAGCTGGCGTTGTCCACCAGGATTTCCTGCGCGGTGATGGTTATATCGACGGCGTGTTTGAAGGCCGAGACATCAAACTGGCCGCCGGAATTCACGAACTTCATAAGGTTAAGCGAGGCAAGATTGCAGGCGGTATCGTCCAAAAACATATATTCGCTGCAAGGATTGGAGGCGTTGATGCGCGCGGTGTTCTTGGAGGTGTGCCAACGGTTAACGGTGGTGTCGTACTGCATGCCCGGATCGCCGCAGTGCCAGGTGGAATCGGCAATCCTGAATAACAGATCGCGTGCACGAAGTTTTTCGGCGGGCTGCCCGTCGATGACGTTCTTGGTCCACCAATCTTTGTCTTCTGCGGCCGCACGCATGAAATCGTCAGTGACGCGAACAGAGTGATTGGCATTCTGGAAAAAGATGGAACTGTAGGCGTCGCCATCGATGGCCGAATCGTAGCCCTGCTCGATGAGCACATGGGCTTTGCGCTCTTCCTTGCGCTTGCATTCGATGAACTCGACGATGTCGGGATGGTCGATATTGAGAATCACCATCTTGGCGGCGCGACGAGTCTTGCCGCCACTCTTAATCACACCGGCGAACGCATCGAAGCCCTTCATGAAACTTACCGGGCCGGAGGCAATGCCACCTCCGGAAAGGGTTTCCTTGCTGCCGCGTAAGCTGGAGAAGTTTGTTCCGGTTCCGGAGCCCCACTTGAAGAGCATGCCTTCGGTACGCGTCAGGCCCATGATTGATTCCATGGTGTCTTTGACGGAGTTGATGAAACATGCGGAGCATTGCGGCTTTTCCTGGACACCTACGTTGAACCAGACCGGTGAATTGAAAGCCATTTTCTGTTCTACCAGCAGATGGATGAGCTCATCGCGGAAAGCGTCGCGAGACTGGGCATCCGCGAAGTAGCCGCCCTCTTCACCCCAACGCACGATGGTGTTCACCACGCGAGCGATCAGCTGGCGCACGGAACATTCGCGCTCCGGCGAACCGGGCTTGCCGTGAAAATATTTACTGGTGACGATGTTAGTGGCGGTCTGAGACCAGCTCTTGGGAACCTCGACACCTTCCTGGCGGAAAATGGTCACGCCCTTTTCATTGCCGATCAGAGCGGTGCGCTGTTCCCATTCGACGAGGTCGAAGGGAGACTTCTTGCCATCGGTGAAAAATCGCTCGAAAAACAAACCGGTGCCGCGTCCCGCGGGAGTCTTTCCCGATTCCATTTCAGTTTCGAGTGATCTGCCATTTAATGCGGATTTCACAGTGGCCATTGTTCCTCCACGCCTAAGATTCGGTGTCCGGGGACGCTCTAATTTTGGTGCTCTACTATTTGATGCACCCAGTAGCGGGCGATACGAGTCAGGTCAAAGCGACGCATCAGCTATAAACGACGTAAAAGGTAAATGCTCTGCCATCTGGCTGATTAATTGGCACCAGCCATTGTGCAGTTACCGCGCCCCAAAGCGGCGCGTAGCTAGGTGTTCGCGCTCGGTTTTTTGCTGTGAACCCGGCTTGGTCTCGTCCAACTCCAAACGCGCCGTGGCGCTCTTGACTTAGGCTCGTTTGGGGAGTGCACGTCCCCCGAATCTAGGTTCGCAGTATCGGCCTGCGCGAAATAACTGTCAAGAGTTTAAAGCAGGTAATTTAGAAAAAGTCGCAAAATGTACTAGTGGCTGTGACTAAACTGTCTATAAGTAGTGGTGCCATTTCAGTACCAACAATGGCGTCAAACACTTAAAAAATAAAAGCTTAGAGGAGGATATGCACCGAATGTGGGCATCAAGGTTTTTCCATCCTTCCGTCCTTTGGAGGCATCAAATTAACAATGGGACGAGTTCGTGTAGTTCTTCTCGCGCTGTTGGTGTTCTGCGTAATTCCGCACGTCGAGGCTCAAGATACATCGAAACCGATTACGCAGTCGGTGATGTCGTCTGCGTATGGCGAGAAGTTAAAGATTCGGGGTGTGCCGAATCCAGGAAAAATCAATGATGGACTTTACCGCGGGGCACAGCCGAATGAGCAGGGGCTTGAAGAGTTAAAAAAACTGGGGATCACCACTATCGTCGATCTGCGCGCGGAAGATCGCGGCAAGTCGGAATGGGAGCGGCAACAAGCCGAAAAATTGGGCATGCGATTTGTGCACATTCCCATCGCGGGGTTTGCGGCGCCCACCAACGAAGAAGTGGCGCAATTCCTTTCGTTATTTCGCGACTCACAGCAGAAAATCTTTGTGCATTGCTTGCTGGGTGAAGACCGCACCGGAGTGTTTGTGGCTACGTACCGCATGAGCGTGCAGAAATGGCCGGTGACGCAAGCGGTACGAGAGATGAATACCTTCGGGTTTAACGGCTTCTGGCATCCGGCCATGAAGGCATTTGTGCGCGATTTTCCAGCGCGGCTTACCTCCGCGCCTGCGTTTGCGTCTTTGCAGGATGGCAAGGCTCCTGCGCCAATCGTGTCGGGCGCAAAATCCAACTAACATTTTCCCCGGAAGACTCTCCGCAAATAGGGCCTCAGACGCTGGCCATACACCAACCGAAGACCCAGGCTAAAAAGCGAGCCTGGGGCCATCCTCCGCGTTTTTGTTGATTGCGATAAGGAGCGCTAAGAGCCGTTCGATAAAGTAGTACGCCGGTACTCTTACACCCAACGGATTTGGACGCTGTAATGAGTGGCGGGCCAAACTGTGACGACAACATTTTCAACGGCTATTAGGCCGGCTGGCGCATCGCTCAGGAAGGCACCCTTGCAGGTCGGCCGTTACGAAGTTTTAGAAATAATTGGCACGGGCACGAATGGGAGCGTAGTGCGCGCGCATGACCCGATGATCGGGCGTCTCGTAGCCATCAAGTTACTACCGCCGGAATTGGCAAAGGGAGAGGCGCGGAACCGTTTCCTGCACGAAGCGCGGGTGGTGGGCCAATTATCTCACCCCTCCATCATTACGCTGCATGACATGGGCATTGAAGAGTCCACGTCCACGCCGTACCTGGTCATGGAATTCTTAAACGGCCAATCGCTGGATCGAATTCTAGAAAAGGGCGCGGTACCCACGATGCGTACCTGCGTCTGGATAGCGGAAGTGGCCGGCGCGCTGACGGCGGCACATCGCAAAGGCGTGATACACGGAGACGTCAAACCCGCGAATATTTTGATCACTGAAGACGGTCGCGTGAAATTGATGGACTTCGGCATGGCGCGGGTGGCGGCGCGCGAACAAAGCAGCCGGCCGCTTTCGGGCACGCCGGCATACTGGTGTCCAGAACAAATTATGGGCAAACCGCAGGACGGGCGATCGGATTTATTTTCGCTTGGGATTGTGTTGTACGAACTGCTTACGAGGCAGCGCCCATTCGACGCAGACTCACTGCAGGGCGTTTGCAACCGCATACTGTCTCACCAACCTTTGCCCCCCGCGCACATCAATGCGTCGCTTCCGACAGCGTTTAATGAGGTGCTGGCGCGATGCCTGTCAAAGGATCCACACGCGCGTTATCAATCTGGAGAAGAGTTGGCAAACGACTTGTATCCTTTTGCGAGGCGTAAGGCTACCGGCCATGGGTTGGGAGGGCCGATTAGAGCGCAATCTCCGACGTCCGGGTCTCGGACTGGAAAATATGTGCGCTCGGCGTAGGAATCGTGCGCGAAATTCGAACTAAGGTGTTTCCTGTAGACCGCAGGGACAGGGTACGCGAGTTTTACACACTGGAACCATTGGGTGATTCCCACCGGAGGATCGATAAGTGAAAATGTTTCTGTAGCAAAGGCGGAAGGCTCGCTCGCCTAAGCGAAAAACTTTATGATTACTCCGCAAGGCCGTTACGAATTTATTGAGACGCTGGGAACCGGGGCAACCAGCCGGGTGGATAAAGCTCGTGACACACTGATTGGGCGCATTGTCGCGCTGAAGACCTTCCTGCACGGTTTCGGCTCCGGAGACGTTCAGAAGCAATTCCTTCGTGAAGCACAGATTATTGGCCGCCTGGCGCATCCCTACATCGTAGGGCTTTACGACGTTGGAACGAATGCCGAAGGTGTGCCTTATTTCGTGATGGAGTATGTGGACGGAAGGACGCTGGAGAAGGTTCTTGATGATGGGCCGCTACCGCTGGAAAAGGCGGCGTTGTGGGCCACGGACCTTGCTGCCGCGATCGCTCGCGCGCACCGCGCGAAAGTCATTCACGGGGATATCAAGCCGGCCAACATCCTGATCACTAGAGAAGGGCAAGTTAAGCTGGGCGATTTTGGAATTGCGAGATTCGCCACGCAAGTTTCCAATTCCGGGGTATTAATGGGCACGCCGGCTTATTTGTCTCCGGAGCAAATTCAGGGAAATGCGCAGGACACGCGTTCGGATCTTTTTTCGCTGGGGATCATTCTGTATCAGATGACCACTGGGGTGCAGCCGTTTAGCGGCAGCTCGGTGAGCGCGGTATGTGCGCAGATTGTGGCGATTATGCCGCCGCCGCCTTCACATCACAATCCAAGTTTGCCGGTAGCATTCGACCGCATCGTGATGCGTTGCCTGGCCAAGGATCCCGCGGACCGCTATGCGACCGCGGAGGCGTTGGGCGCTTCGCTTTATCCCTTCGCGCACGCCCAGGAAATGGCGACGGTGGTTGCCGAAAAACCCTCGCCGGCTGCTGAGTTTGTTGGGCGCGCCGAAAAGTGGATGGCAACGGCAGTGAAAGCATTGAAGGCCGAAGCGCAGGAACAAGCGCGAGGCGTGAGCTCGTTGGCAACGGCCATCTGGACTTCTGATGCTGCCTGGTGGAATCGTCCAATGCAGCGCAAAGATTTATGGGCCGCGGGGACTGTCGCGGTGTTGCTGATCGGGCTGGTGCCCATGGCACGCGCGTTACGAAATCACGCGCACGCTCAGCCGGTGGTATCGGCGGCGCCGGTAAGCGGTGCAGGCTCTTCGCTTGCTGCGTCAAATGTTAGCTCTCAGGCGCCCATTAACTCGAACGCTTCGATGATTAATATCAGCTCGTCGTCAGTAGCCAATCCCGTGGTTGCGACTACCGATACGGGGGTTAGTGAAAGCGCCAAGTTAGCGGTGAACTTCCAAGACGAGAAACCCGAGAAACCCAAGACAGTGGTGAGCGAGGGGTTCGAACGGCATAGCGCGACGGTGGCGAAGCCGCGTCAAGTAAGCCGGCAGGCGGCGACGAAATCGGTTGCAGCATTACCAGAGAGCCTGCCGGTTTATGGACCGAGCATGCTGGCCACTGTGCCAGTGGTGGAAATGGTACCGGCGAGGCCCGCTGTGGAACAGACGACACTGCGTATCAACATCGTATCGGAAGTGACCGAGCAGACTACCCTGGCGGTCTTTTCTGGTGATGAGTTGCTGCTGACGACGCCATTGAAGCCTGAGCAGATCGGCGACACGTTGCGCTTCAATTGCCCGATTGTGGCGGGTGAACACGCGCTGCGGGTGGTGCTGTATCGCGCGGATAAGACGGTGTTCATGCATAAGGAAAATAAATCTGAACTGCATGGCGATGGCGCCGACACGATGGAAGTGCACGTGAACCGCAAGTCGAAGATGTTGGTGAAACACGAAACTTCGCTGGAAGTGGTATGGCCGAGCAGGACGGCTTCATCGTCTGCGGAGGCCATTCAGGGATTCAAACCAGCCGGCGCATTGGCGCTGCGTTGATTTTTTAGTTCGCGACGCAACTCGATAAAAAGAAAATCAAAACCCCACCCTAAACCAAGAGTGGGATTTCTGCGTGTTTTTGTGACTTGTAGGCGAAATGATTCTGTCGCCTCAACATCGCTGATTGGGTATGCTGCGATCGTGCTAGCAGCTAGGCGGGGGCTCCGGCGACTAATTTAGTTATTCGTAGCGCAGGGCTTCGACCGGGTCGAGTTTGGCGGCTTTCATGGCCGGCCAGACGCCAAAGAAGAGGCCCACACTGATACTGACGATCAGGCCGGCGACGGCAGCCCACACCGGGACGCTGCCATGCCATTCCAACGTCAGGCGGATCAGCAATACCAAGCCGTTGACGAGAATGAGGGCGATGATTCCGCCTGCGCCCGTGAGGGTCATGGCTTCCAACAAAAATTGCCAAGTTATGTCCTTGCTCTTGGCGCCGATGGCCTTGCGGATACCTATCTCGCGAGTGCGCTCGGTGACGCTGACGAGCATGATATTCATTACGCCTACGCCGCCAATGAGCAGGCCTACGGAACTGAGCACTACCGCGGCCAGCGCTACCATGCCCACGATGCTGTGGAATTCTTGTACTTCCTGCTGAGCGGTACGAATGACGAAATTATCCTTAGCGTTGTAAGCGACGTGTCGACGGCGGCGCAAAAGTTCAGTAGCCTGATCGACAGACTGATCCAGCATGTTGGGGTAGGCCTGAAAACGAATATTGTGTTCATAGGCGCCGGGATAAATTTTGCGGAAGGTGCTGTAGGGGATCAAGACGCGGCGGTCTTCATCTCCGAATCCGAAGCCACCTTTGGGTTTTTCGACTACACCGATCACCAAAAAGTCCGAGCCATCGATCAGCACGTCTTTGCCTACCGGGGATCCTTCCGGGAACAGGACGGGTGCGACGTTCTCGCCAAGCATGACCACCTTTTCGCGATGGATATCATCGCCTTCGCTGATGAACCTGCCGGAGAGAGTGGCGGCATTGGCGTACACCTGGCCAAAATTCGGCTGGACGCCGCGAAAATCGATGGCGATGACTTCGCCGGCCTTGGTGCGCACGGTGTGGTTCTGCTCCCACCAGATCAAGAAGACGGTGACGTTTTTTATGGCCGGGCAGCCTTCCTTCAAGGCTTCCGCGTCTTCCAGGGTGAGGGGCTTGCGCAAGCGTTCTTCGAGCGGCCTGGTGTTGCCGTGGGGACCCTGATCCCAGCGGGAAACGAATGCGGTGTCGGCGCCAAACTGCTTGATGTTTTCCTGGATAGTTTCGTCGAACCCGGTGATGAGCGCGGCAACGAGCATGATGACACTTACGCCGAGCACCACGCCAAATACGGTAAGAGCGCTGCGCATCTTGTGAGCGCGCAAGGTATCCATGGCCTGTTTTAGATTTTCAGCATGTGAGTGGGCCATGTTTAAACCTCAGCCGTCCGCGCGCAGCGCTTCGATAGGATCGAGTTTCGCCGCACGCACCGCGGGATAAATTCCGAAGAAAAGGCCGACGGCAGTAGAAACAGTGAGCGAAATAATCACCGCGCTCAGCGGTGTCTTTACCGGGATGGGTGTTACGGCGCGGACCAAGGCCACGAGTCCGTAGGCCAAGGTCAGCCCCATTATTCCGCCCACAGCGGCAAGTACGGCGGATTCGGTCATGAACTGCAAGACGATATGTTTTTTTCTTGCGCCTAAAGAGCGGCGCAAGCCGATCTCGCGAGTGCGTTCGGTCACGCTGGCCAGCATGATGTTCATGATCACGATGCCGCCGACCACCAGGAAAACAGCCGTCAGGGCTACGGCAACAGCGAATAGATTGCCAGTGATCATGTTCCACAGGGCCATGATGGAGGCCGAACCAAAAACAGCAAAATTGTCAGGGGCATCATAGGGAAGATGACGCCACGCGCGCATGAGCATGCGCGCTTCATCTTCGGAAGCCTGCATGACTTCGGCATTCTGGGCCTGTACGAAGATGGTCAACCAGTCGTTCTGTTTATGCCAATCCTTGTAGTAGGTGGTAAAGGGAATGAGGATGTAATTATCCTGAGATTGACCGAAGGCGCTGCCGATTTCAGTGGCCACTCCGACGACTTCGTAAGTATTGGTGCCGGCGCGAATGGTCTTACCGATGGGATCGACGGTGGGGAAAAATTTCTTCAGCACGTCGGTGCCGATAAAACATACCGGAGCGTGATGCAAATCGTCGCCTTCGGTCAAGAATCGCCCGGCCAAAAGACTCATGTTACGGATATCAGGGTAATTGGGCGTGACACCGGTGAGGTCGGTGTTTTCCAGCAGGATATTTCCGGAACGCACGTCCATGGTGCGGTCATCGGTGGCGGCGACATTGGCCGCCGTCTTCATATTTTCGCGGAGGCGTTGATACTCTTCGAGGGTGATCAGGGGGCGTTTCTGGGCCTTTACCCAAGCATCCTGGCTGGTGATGATGCCGAAGCGGTCGACCAGATAAACGTTCGCGCCAAGATTGGCCACGCGGTCGGCGACGTAGAAATTCAGTCCGGCGACGACGCTCATCACCGAGACCAGGGTGGCTACGGCAAGGATTACGCCCAGGAGGGTCAGGAAACTGCGCAGCTTATGGGCGCGCAGGGCGTCCAGCGCCAGGCGAAACGTCTCCATGACGGTAACGGCGGCGGCAGCGATCCGGCCACGGCGCCTGCGAAGGGGCGCCGCTACGGCGGGCAGTCCGCTCAGACGATCGATAGGAGCTACACCCAAGCAAGGCCTCCGGTTGTTACTTACTACGTGGAGGGACGCCAAATCGTTCCCGCAAAGCTTATCTAATTAGACGTGTGAGGTACGGTTTTATTACCGGTCCAAGGCTATTTTAGCGCCTTTTAAAGAGGTATAGAGGTTCTTTGTGATGTTGCGTTGACCATTGCCGCTTCCGCAAAGGCGTGGGGTTTAGCCGCACGACTGTAGGAAAGACTCGTGCAACAATTGGGCGAAGAGGCGAATCCTAATATGTTCGAACCGGGCTGCCAATAAGCCATGCACATAGCCGCCTTTCTGCTTGCCAGCGTCTTTTTCGTGTTCGCGGGGTCGGGTGAATATACCCAAGAACCGGTAGTCGTTCATGTCGCGGACAAACCTAACGATCATGTGTTGTTTGACCGCGTGGTGGAAAACCAGAAAAAAAGCGATGCGGCCATGGATCTGTATGAACGGCTGGAGCGCGTGGAGATTCATAAAGTGAACGGAGAAAACCAGTCGACCGAGGTCAAGATCTCTCGTGTCGTTCCGGCGGGTACGGGAGCCGCCCATATTCCTGTTGGACCGGACGGCAAAGTCTCCGACCAGAACGCCTATCGCGCGGAGCTTGAAAAACTTGAGAAGTCGCTGGTATGGGCCGCCGAGACCGGCCGCACACAACGTGATGCATATGAGAAAATTGCGAAGAAGAGGAGAGAGCGGGAGGAGCTTATCGGTGCGGCACGTGCGGCTTTTCTGTTCACTTTGATCGGCACTGAGCAGCGCAACGGTCATGTACTGCTTAAATATCACATGGACCCGAATCCAGCTTTCAAACCGACTTCGCGCGCGACGTCCATTTACCCGCGCGTTCGTGGCACGGTCTGGGTTGATGAAGCGTCGGGGGAACTGGCGCGCATTGAGGGAGAGGTAACCGACGATATTTCGCTGGGGCTTTTTCTTGCCAAAGTCTACAAAGGAAGCCATTTTATGCAGGAACGTTACGAAATGGTACCCGGGGTATGGCTGCCTTCTTTTTCCCAATACGACTTCGATGGCCGTAAATTTTTGTCGAGTTTTTCACTGCATGAGCGGACGTTTTATTCGAACTATCGGCGAGTGGGTACTCCCAAAGAGGCATTGGAGCTGGTGCGTGCCGAATTGAAGGATATGAAACCTGGCGGAGTTGCCAGCCGATAGGATTTGTGACTGGCCAAGTTGAACAGCTAAGCGAATGATGGCCGTTTCAGCAACCATCCCCTCAACATTAGCTCTCCCTTAGAAATACAGGCCTACAATTTAAGGTGGCTACGGATGAGGGGGTGCTATGAAATTCTTCGTCGTGACGGCAGCATTTCTACTGTTTGGCAGCGTGTCTGTTCGTGCAGGGCAATCCTCCAATTCCGGCGGTCAGGCCGCTTCAGACACAACAAAAGCCACGGTGCAAACGTCTGGGAATTCGATAGCGAACACAACGGAAAAGCCCAAAATCAAGCCCAAGAAAGTTTGGACCAATGATGAGGTTTCCAACGTGGGTGGCGATGGGGCGATTTCCGTGGTCGGCAAAGCTGGCGCCGGAGATTCTAATCCATCATCAAGCAATCTCCAGAAAACTGCGGCCGGCTCGAGTGCCAGGGAAAAGCAAGCCGCCGCTTACCGCGATCGCATTCATCAACTAAACAACCAATTGGAAACCATCGACAAGAAAATTTCTCAGCTGCGAAATTTCAAGGCCGATAACAGCAGTCCATCAGGCGGCATAGATATGCATCATGGTTATTACATGACGCCGATGGAAGACCAAGTCAAACAGCTGGAAGAGAAAAAGAAACAGATTCAGGCGCAGATCGATGCGGTCGAAGACCAGGCGCGTAAGAACGGCTTTGAACCTGGGCAATTACGCTGACACTCCGAGTGTTACTTCGCTTCCGGACATTCCCAAAGAGTTCCATCCAGAGCTGGTGGTTTAAGGGCAATTTTTGATGGATCGCTTCAGGCGTTCGCGTATCAATCTCCGCCACAGGCAAATCCGATAACCTGACGCGCGGGCGCGCGATAGTTTCTTTTCGCCCAATTATGCGAACTTTGAGCCCTGATGCGCGTAGCGCGTTGGCGAGCCGGAGGAAATTTCTGATTCAATTTTTCGCGAAGCTTTCGGTGGGCGCGGAAGAGCCGCAAACGCACGGCCACGTTCGAGACACCCACGAGGTTGGCCACTTCTTGAGTCGAGTAGTTCAAAACATCCATGAGCAGGCAGACCTGGCGCAGCTCGGGCGGTAGTTCCGAAATAGCAGAGGCCAACAGCCGGCGTGATTCCTGACGCAGAAAGCCTTGTTCTGGATTCGCTCTCCCCGAAGGAATCTGCGCTGCCCAAGGCTCATCGGAGAAGTTGGCAGACTGGTCCAGGGAAAATACTTTGCCTTCACGACGGCGGCGGATCACGTCGATGGAAGCGTTCCTGGCAATGCGTGAGACCCACGCGTGCATATCGTCGCGCGGACCGGTTTGCGCGCCGACGAACTGATCAAGGCGCGCCAAGGTCTTGAGTAAGGTTTCCTGCTGGACGTCCTCCGCGTCGTGGGCATTGCCGGTTAACCTGAGGCCTGAGCGGTATAGGCCGGTGGCATAAGGCATGACCAGTTCCGCGAGCGCCTGGCGGTCGCCGGCGCGCGCACTGTGCAGCAGCGCGGAACGAGATTGCCAGTGTTGCAACTCGGTGGAAGGGCTCACGTTTGCCTCCGCGTTTTCATTGGTGTTCATACCCTTGGTTGAATGGCAGTTTCCTGCCCACCTAACGTGGAGCCGGAACATACACAAAACAAGGCACAATTTGGCTGGGGGCGTTCTCGGTGCTCCCATGGGGTTTGACCGCTTATGGGATTTCCTACCGCGAAATCGGTCACCCAATGTTGCTAAGGGATTACAACGGAGCGGGATAGCATCCAATGTGACTTTTTTCAACGAACATGGCGTGCGGGTTGAAAAAAACTGGCGCGCCGATCAAGGCGACTCCGCTTGTGGTACCGCATCAGGTCAAGGGTTAGAGGCTTTTCTCTACTTTGTGACGGGTAGTAGGCCGCCCCCGATCCATCGGCAAGTATAACCAGCACAGTTGTAACTCTTACCTCGCAACTCTGAGTGATCTTCATCATCTCGCCAGGGTGTACCGGGACTCACAATCTGCTGAGGGACAAGACGTTAGCGGCATTTTCACTTGACACGCAAAGTAAAGAGATATATGGAGCTACCCCGGGTCATTAATTAATTTATCTTTTCTTTTGCACTACTCGGTGACGCTTGTGCCCTCGCGTCCGCAAGAAACCTGCCGGCCCGCGCTCTCATCCCCACAAGAGTTGGCGTCCCTCTTAACTGTTCAAGTGCCACGGATATCCGAAGCTACGCCTCGCGCGAGGCGAGAGCAAAAAGCTCATCAAAGTAGCATGTATCCGAGGGCGGACCATTTTCAGTTGGAGAAGTTCTTTAAGAGAGGGAGGAAGAACATGAAAACGAATATTAAAGGATCGTTGGTCATCGCGATCGTATCGCTGTTTGCTACCTTGGCGCAGACCACCGCCGCCCAGAGCACTGGAGTGCCAGCACGCCAGCTCAATGCGGCGTTCGCAGAGCAGAGGGCTGCGATATTAAAAATCCCCGAACGCAACCGCAGGCTTCTTTCTGCCGGCATGCAGAACTTCCTGGCGTTATTGGAGGTTCACAGCACGTTGCCAGAAAGCGGTATTCCGGGGATGTTAGCGTCAGCTATTGTTTCCAACCCCAGCCAGGATACTCAATCGGTTATGACCGGGTTTGTGCAGAGCGAAACCTCCACCGCGCGGTGTGGGAACCAGGTGGTAATCGGTTTCAACGATTCCAACAGCGTTATCGAGAGTGCCATGGGATCGGGAGGATTAAGCTTTAATGGCTACGCCGTCTCGACTAATGGTGGCACCAGTTATACGGATAAGAAGTTTTTGAATCCCGGACCAGCGAACTTTTTTCTGCTCGGCGATCCCGTGGTTCGCTGCGCCAGTTCCACTATCTTTTACCAATCGTCACTGCTGGAAGATTCCTCAGGGAATAGCGACGTTTCCGTATCCATCTCCACAAATGGTGGGGTCACTTACGGATCTCCGGTGGTGGCGGCGAGCAAAAGTTCTTCGACACACAATTTGGACAAGGATTGGATGGCAATTGATCCGAGCAACTCGAATAACATCTATGTGACATATACCGACTTTGACAGCAGCGGAACATGCGGGCCCTTTTTCAGACATGGAATCGAGTTGGTTAAGTCCAACAACGGAGGCGCAACCTGGAGTGCTCCCGTTAAAGTCTTTGACGCTTGTAATGGGCTAACCTTTTTTCAAGCATCACAGGTGGTTGTGGGAAGCACAGGGATAGTGTATTTGGTCGCCTTGAAGTACGACGAGTCGGTCAGCAGTGGCAGCGATGAAAGTTTCGTCACGGCAACGTCAACCGATGGCGGATTAACGTTTACGGCCGGTGGGTCCATCCCGGTGAACTGCGTGGGCGCGGGATACCCCTTTGGGGCGGCGTTTACTTGCATCGCACGGCTACAAGGCGGATTCAACAACCACGAGTTTCCTAGCCTTGCAGTGAATCGGACTAACGGGACTCTTTACGTTGCCTGGGATGACGGTACAAATAAGGTTTCGGATAGTTGGAATGCCCCGAACCCGGGCTTCTACAACTATGGCGACATCGAAATCACCAAGTCTACCGACGGCGGCGTAACCTGGAGCGCGCCCGTAAAAGTAAATCAGAATACGAACGAGCCGTTGTCTAATGGCCGGGGGCTGGACCAGTTCCAGCCAGGCGCGGCGGTGGACAAAACCGGACGTGTCGAGGTCTGTTATTACGATCGCCGCCTGGACGGAACCATGCCATTTCCAAAGCAAAATTTATTGTTTGCGCGCTTCTGCTCTCAGTCGTCGGACGGCGGAACAACCTGGGCAGACACCGAAATAACCGGAAACTCAACGCCTATACATGCTAACGATCTTTTCGTGGTTACAAATTATCTGGGCGATTACGACGAGGTGGCCGCCGACTTCACGTTGGTGAATAGCGGATTTGTCGGTGGTTTTGAAGTTATCAGCACGCGCGGCGACCCAGATGTGAAATCAGAGAAAATACCGTAGTGAACTGAGCCATTGCTGCTTATTCCTATTGGAATCGAGGGGAAGAGACACGAGCAGGTTTAGTCGCCGAAGAGTGTCCGTTCCGAGGGGAAGCAATGCGGGCCTCCTGTGAGTTTAGGCGAGCTGATTGGAAGGAATGAATAGTTATTTCGACCGAGGAGGAGCTGACATGGCTCATTTCAGGTGGTCGCTTTTATTCACGATAGCAGTGCTTCTTGTTCCCCATTCCATAATGGCTACAACTTTGACGGTCGGGACTTGCAAAAGTCCGCACTATCCGACTATCTCGGCCGCGGTGGCTGCTGCACCGTCAGGAGCAATCGTGCAGGTTTGCCCCGGTACTTATCCCGAGCAGGTCGTGATCGGAACTCCGCTTACCTTGGAAGGCATCGCAAGCGGCAACGCGGATCGAGCAGTGATTACAGTACCGGGGAATGGCTTTCCCACGACCGTAACAACGCTCATAGGGGGGACAGTTACGCCGCAAGTACTGGTGACTGTACCCGGGGTCAACATCAGCAATATCACTGTGGATGGGGCGGGCGCTTCGATTTCGACAACATATCTCGCCGGAATTTTCTATGAGAGCGGTTCCTCGGGCATCGTCAAGGAGGATACCACTCGCAACCAAACGAGTATTGGCGCAGGAATCTGGGCTGAGAATGGAAATCCTACCAGCGAGTCAGTGACTATTGAGAACAGCAGCGTTCACGATGTGGATTGGTTTGGAATATTTGTCGCCAGCAACCAGACCCCGCCAACGCTCACAGCCACCATACTAAAAAACTATGTGACGGTGACCAGTTACATCAGTATTTACAACTATAACGCAAACGCAAGTATTACAAGCAATGTTATAAGTGGTTCGCAATACGGTGTTGTTATGCTTTCTAATTCTGTTGGCTCTATAACAAGCAATACAGTCTCAAATGCGGGTTATGCAATATTTGATGAGGCGAGTACTAGCAACATCAAATCCAACCTAATATTGAATTCTACTTATTTCGCTATTGAAATTTTGAGCCCGAGCAACGCAACCATAGAGTCGAACACCATAAGGAAGGCTCCGGTTGGAATCGAGTTTGGCTGTAGTGCAGGTCCCACCGTGAAGAGTAACACCATCAGTGACGTCACCACCGGTCTCGACTTTGTTCCGTTGAGCGTGGTCTCGCCGAACACCTATGACAACGTGGACACAATCAGAAATGGAGGCTGCGGGTTCGCACCCACTACTGCTCTGCCGTTACCCCAGAGGTGATAACGGGAGACTCACGCTCCAGATCGCAACCCGAAGAGGCCGCACTCGGCGCTGGCTAACTATGTTTGAAAGTGAGGGGAAGCAATCCCCTTCCCCTCGATTGAGTGTTGTTACGCAGTGGCTGCGGAAGCTTCTTTCTCGATGGGTGCGCCAATGAGGTTTCCCCACTCGGTCCAGGAGCCGTCGTAATTGCGCACATCTTTTATGCCGAGAAGATACTTCAGCACGAACCAGGTATGGGAGCTGCGCTCGCCGATGCGGCAATAGGCGATGACTTCCTTGTCGCCGGTAATGCCCTTGGAGGCGTAGAGCTGCTTCAGGGCGTCGGCGCTTTTGAAAGTTCCGTCTTCGTTCACCGCTTGCGACCAGGGAATACTTGCGGCTCCCGGAATGTGACCGGCGCGTTGCGCGGTTTCGGTCATGCCCGGCGGAGCGATAATCTTGCCGGAAAATTCATCCGGGGAACGGACGTCTACCAACTGGGTGCCGGATTTTTTCTCCACGGCGGCGAAAACATCGTCACGTTTTGCGCGGATGGAGGCATTCGGGGTCTTAACCTTGTAGCCCGCGGCGCTGACAGTGGGCTTCGCAGTAGTGATCGGGCGCTTTTCTTCCACCCACTTTTTACGGCCGCCATTCATGATCAAAACTTTGTCGTGGCCGTAGTATTTCAGTTGCCAGAAAGCCCAGGCAGCGAACCAATTATTATTGTCGCCATAAAGGACGATGGTGGTTTCGGGAGATATTCCAGCTTTGCCCAGCAAGGTTTCAAAGGCCTTGGGATCGGTGAGGTCGCGGCGGATAGCGTCCTGCAATTCGGTTTGCCAGTTCCAGGAAATCGCTCCGTCGATGTGGCCCTGATCGTAGGCGCTGGTATCCACGTCCACTTCCACCAGGCGAACGCCGGGATCTTTCGCGTGGGCTGCGACCCATTCGGTAGTAACTAAAACTTCTGGATGAGCATAGTCAGACATTGGTCAATTCCTTCCTCGATTTAGAATCAAAAAGCGTAACGCAGAGCGGGCTGTGAAGCATCTCTTTTTTTTGCCGGGCCCACGTATTCGGTGGCCGAACCTTTCAGTTTCAGACTTGAATGAGTTGGCCCTCTCGCGATTCCCATTCGATGCGCACCAGCCAATCGAAGTGCATACCTTGGGCTTTGAGCCAGGCTTCCAGAGCTTCTCGGGAATCGGCGCGAAACTCCGCGAACATTTTTCCTTCAAGCATGTTCACCATAACGCGTTCGGCTTTGGCCTCCTGCCCTGCTTGCATGCGCCGGGTCAGCGCCTCGGCGCCCTGGCGAGTGAGGCACGCCAGCGTATGCTGGCTTAAATAAAGTGGCATCAGCGCTCCCGACGGAAGTTTGACACGCGCGCATCGGAGGCAAGTTATACAAGCAGATTAGACGGCTCATCCACCTGTACCGATAGACAGTTAGTTGCCGCAACACACGATTTGTAACGCGAGTCCGGTAATTGGTTGGATGGTACTACACTCATGTGGGAATCCAGGAGCAATGGCGGCATGAGACATTCTTCTAACTTCTTGGCATTTAACTTCTTGGCATTCGTTTTAGCGTTGGGCTTTGGCGGCACTTGCGTATATGGCGGTCCGCAGCGAGGGCATAACGCTGAGCTTACTGGCGAAGTTCTCAGTCCTACTGGGAAACCAGTGGCGGGCGCCGTGGTGACTTATCAATCAGGCGGCGGACATACGCCTCACGCCGTACATACGGACGTGCATGGCCGGTTTACGATCGTTAAGCTACGCCGAGATAACTACGATTTACGCGCATCGTCGCATGGTTTGAATTCGACCTGGGAGAAAAATGTGATGGTGCGGTCCGGCGAGGTGAAAACCGTCAATTTGCGTTTGACGGAAGGCGCGGAGGCGGCAAAATCTTCCGTGGGGACGCCTCGTCAATAAACGCGATCAGTGCGAGACTTGATCGAAGTACTACGGGGATGGCTCAGAGATCAGCAAATCTCTAGACATAAGTCATTTATAATCTGTATATTGAAGGCTATGCTTGATAGGGATTTCCCGAGCGCAGAGTAGTACTAGCTGGTGGGTACTGCGGCTGGTGGGTCGGGTGGTCCATTGAGGCGAACAGCGCAGGTCTGTAACTTACTAAGAACGGGTTGGGGGCCGCGCGGGGACAGCGGCTCCGCAAGGGGTCGTGTGCGAGCTACCCAACCCGCCAGTCTCTTTCTGGCACCCTCGTCGAATAATTTACCTTCCAGTCTAAAATGTGGCGGGTCTGGTTGCGGGCTCTTCGATGCCGGCCGTTGTATGTTTCCGACCATGCATTCTTCAAACTGACCCGAGCAAAATTCTAAAATTGAGCGGCGATGGAATTCCGTTAGGATTTACCGAGTTGGTGTGCCGCGGGCTTTTTTGCTTCGTGCAACTTCGTTTAACCACTCCCACGTGGCTTGTGCATTGCGATCCCAAGTGTGATTTTGCGCTGTGCTGGTTGCGTGCGCTCCTAATTGCACGCACAGGCTCGGGTTTGTAATCAAAGAGCGCAATGCGGCGGCGAGTTCCTCAGCATTTTGCGGGTCGCGCAAAATTATGCCGTTCACGCCATCGGCAATGATTTCGTAGGAGCCAGCCCGGGAACTCGCGACGACGGGCAAACCACAGGCCATGGCCTCGATGATGGGCAAGCCGTAAGCGTCCTCGAGCGAGGGGCCCGCGTAAGCATCCGTCGCAGCGTAGAACTGCATGACGTTGGGAGACGGAGGCAAAAAAATTACGCGATTCGAGATTCCGTAATCGCGAATCATTTTGTCGTAGGGATCACGGACATCTCTGCCGACTACCAGAAGTTTCCACGGTAATTCCCGGATAAACGCGAGAGATTGCAGTAAGGCGGCGAGGCCCTTCGTTCTCCAATCATTTCCAATCAGCAACAACGCGAAATCTTCGGCAGATAGTTCGAAGAGTTTGCGCGCGGCGGGACGTTCCGCAAGCCTTCGAGTGACAGAGAACGCTTGCACATCTACTCCGTAACGTATTACGCAGGTAGCGGCGGGGTGAAAATACTTTTCCAGTAACGCTGCGGCCGAAGCTGATATCGCCGCTAAGGAAATTGTGGCGCGGCGATAAACTCGGTTTTCGAGTGCCATGATCAGTCGATAGTAGGCGCGGCGATGTGCCAGGCGGGGCCAGGCGGTGAGCGGCGTGGTGCGGAAATTTAATTGCGGCAGAATCTGACGGTAGAATTCATGAAATACGACGTGGACGCTAATGGCATCGGCATCCGTAGCGTTAATACCTGGGGAATATAAGAGATCGTATCGCGCATCATGGAATGCGGCGTCCCACCAACGGCATATACGATTGGCGAAAAACCAAAAAATGTATCGCAGCAAATGTGGGCCGGGGATAGAGGGTACTTTGTGCCAAAACAATCGAAGGGCTGGGTTTGGCCCCGCGCCATGATCGGCTGATTTCGTCGCCGCGCCATATTTGTAAGGCGTAACGCCGCGTAAGTCTTGAACCCTCTGCGCGTAAATGTGAATTTCGGCGCCGGGCTCGAGGGCGAATCTCTCCAACTGTTCGACGATGCATCGCTCGGTGCCATGGCTGCGGTCCAGAAAGGGGGAAATGACAGCAATACGCACTAGCGTGGCCGGAGACGAGGGTTCCCCGCCGGAAGGGATTGGTTAGCAAATTGCGCGGAAAGAGCAAGACTCGGCAAGCGGAATAAAATGCCCAGCAGCGTCCAGAAATAGGCGTTAATGACGAAATCTTCGTAAGCCTGCATGGAGGTGAAGGTCATAGGCAATAACAACACGAAGGCGTACAAGAAGATGGTGAAGGCGATGGGAAACCAGGGCGAACCTTTCAGTTTTTTAACTACTCTCCACGCCGAAACAAGAATCGCGATACTCATGATAAACCATAGAAACGAGGCCGCCAATTCCCATTTCTACAACCGGCGCACCGAAGCCGCTCTCAACGCCAACACCCATGGGCATACCATGAAAAATTTTAGCTACGTATTGAACTCCCAGGGAGCTAGTTCCTATACCGTAGCCGTAAGGCCAACGATCGTAGTTGAAGGCGCCCAAAAAATTACGGAGTGGGTAGTCCCAGGTGCGGCTTTGCAATTCGCTGTGAGTAGGCAAGCGAAAGCATATCCGTTGGATAGATCGTTCAACGTCGGCGAGCCCGGTTAGCAGATGCCCGTTTTTCTGAGTTTCCGGTCATAATATCTGCAGGCATCCGAAACCGTATCTGAGCAACGCGTATTGGCAACTCTGAACCTAATTATCTTATTTTGATTCCTGAGGCAGAAGCTTTGAATTTTCGTTCCACAATGGCACCCGTAGATTCCTCGCGCAAAATCCTTGTCGCGTTTGTTTTTGTTCTCATATTTGTTGCTGCGGCTTATGAGCTTCTGATCAGCGAGACTCGCGATAAATTTGTGCGTGCTCAGTGAGCATCTTAGAGCGTTGAAAGAGTTGCAGCGCCCGGCTACGCGCCTTGTCGCCATAAGAGCCAATCAGCGCAGGATTTTGGATTACGCTGCGCAAGCAATTTGCGAGAGAAACAGCGCTTCCCGCCGCAAATTTTAGTCCCGTGTCGCCGAGTACTTCGGTCAAACCGCCAATGTCGGCGGCAATCACCAAACGACCACGCATCATTTGCTCGATGGCCGCGAGGCCGGCTGTTTCCTCCCAGGTTGAAGGCATCACCACGACAGAAACGTCGCGCAGCGCATTTGCGAAGGCGTCGCCGGTCAAAAATCCTGTGATGGAAGTAAAGGGCTCAAGTTTTTCTCGCTGAATGAGCTCTTCCAGTTTGGAACGCTCGCTGCCGTCTCCGATGATGCGAATTTCAAGATTATGACCTTCGTCCTTCAAAATTTTGCTCGCCTCGAGAAGCACCGGGATACCCTTCTCGGGGACCAAGCGACCGACGTAGGCAATGCGTAGCTTTTGAGAAGGAATTAATTGCTCCGGATTCGGAAGTGGATCCTCAATGCCGTGATAAACAACTTTTGTGTGGAGTAATTTCTGACGTTGATCAACGTGGCTGGTCACCGCGATATTGGTGGTTGCTGTGCGTGCGAGCCAATGGCGCGGAAACATGAAGGCCAGGAGTTTGGTGGCTGTCCATCCGCTTGAAAACTCCGATCGTAGGCACTGGAAACATTCGCCATAACGGCCAGCCTGGAAATAACCGGGACAAATGGCGCGATCCGGTTGATGAACAAAAAGGCCATTGGGGCAAGTAGCTTGATAGCCATGATGTTCGACCACGAATCGCTTGCACGAGAGCCAAGCCAGAAACATGGGTAAAAATGCCGGACCGGCTAAGTGGATCACATCGGAGGCGCGCACAAGTTGCCACAGCCGGATTACACCGGGGCGGCGGACTACACGGAAAGGAAATTTAGCGTCGTCATAGCTTCCCGCCGGCGTTTCGGTGACCACCGTAACGTTAAATTCTCGATCGCCAATCAAGGTACGCAGTTCGGCAATGCCGCCGGCCAGCGACTGCACGATGCTTTCGACGCCGCCGACACTGGGCGCGAAATAATGGGAATAAATGAGTAAATTCATGCTCGATGCGGGTGCACCTGGTGGAAAATATGCGCCCTGCTCACGGTACGCGGTGTCGCTGGGATAGATGTTACGCTGGTCCGGGTCAAATTATATCTCATGGAATGCATGGCAATTCTGGGACGCCGTGAAGTACCGACGGATGGAGTGCAGGATTATTGCTGTTATCTGCGGGACGCGCTGGCGAATGAACGGGTGAATTTAACGCTGACGCAAGTGAGATGGGCGGAAATTGGGCGAAAGGCCAGCCGACAGGAACTGCTTCTAGCCGTCAAAGATAAACAAGATATGTTATTTCTTCTGCAATACACGGCGCTGTCGTGGTCGCGCCGGGGATTTGCGCTGCCTGCCGTGGGCATTCTGAAATTATTAAAAAAGAATGGCGGGCGATGCGCAGTGGTATTTCACGATCCCGATGGGTACGCCGGAAGCCGCGCGGTGGATCGCTTTAGAAGAGGTATTCAACGCTACGCGATGAAACGGCTGGTGCGGCTAAGCGATCTCGCTATTTTCACGCTGCCTCGCGACAAGATTTCCTGGCTTCCCGCGAACACGCAGAATTTCGTTTTCATCCCGGTGGGCGCGAATTTGCCTGCGCCTGAAAGAGCGTGGGAAGAGAAACGCAATTCAACTGGAAGCAAACCACTAGTGGCTGTTTTTTCTCTATCGGACAAACCAACGTTGGCAAAGGAAGTTAGGCAGATTGCTCAGGCGGTGAGCGATGCAGTGAAGCAGGTGGGCCCGCTGGAGGTCGTCGTTCTGGGGCGGAACTCGGAAACTGGCGGGGAAACACTCCGTGCGGAGCTGGCCGGCTCGCCCGCGGAAGTTAGGGTTCTAGGACTCATCTCTGCGGACGAAGTTGTTCGTGTTCTGGGGGCCTGTGATGTGATGTTGTTTGCGCGTGGTCCGATTTCGAGCCGGCGTGGCAGCGCGATCGCAGGCATAGCGTGCGGATTGCCAGTCATTGCCGAAGAAGGATCGGAACTCGCTCCGCCGATCACGGAAGCGGGAGTGGTTTTAGTGCCGGAAGAGTTGGTGCCTGAGGAGTTTGGGCCGGCTCTGGTGCGTGTGTTGACCGATCAAGCTTACCGGGCGTCTTTGGCGCAGCGCAGTCGCGATGCGCAAAGCCATTATTTTTCGTGGAGCGTGATCGCCCGACAGTATGCACAAGCGTTGCGAGCGCTTGGCGCGCCTTCAGGAGAGTAAGGCGCGGCACCAGGCTCGGGCATTAAACGGGCGGGGCTCTAGTATACTGTCGCACAAAGCGACAACTTAAATGAAGATTTACGAACCCCTTTGCTGACACTGGAAGAGCAACGCCTGCGTGCCGCCGAAGCGAGCGGCGGCATAAGTTCTGAGGTCATCTACGACCGCATCCTGAATATTATTGGAGACTACGATCTGCGCGGGCGCGCGCTCGATTATGGCGCAGGAATCGGCAATTTCACGCGCAAACTGTTAGGGTCAGGCCGATTCGAGCAGATTGATGGCGCGGACATTTTGTCGCGGCCTGGGAATCTGCCCAGTACGATCACCTGGCACCGGCTGGATTTGAACGATGCAGAAGCGATCCCGGCAGCCAGCTTCGATGTGGTGATCGCTGCAGAGGTCATTGAGCATCTGGAGAACCCGCGCCAGGTTGCGCGAAAGTGGTTCCAGATTTTGAAGCCGGGTGGCAGGCTCGTTTTATCGACACCCAATAATGAAAGCATTCGGTCGTTGATGGCGCTGTTGGTACGGGGACACTACGTCGCTTTCCTGGACAGTTGTTACCCGGCGCATATCACGGCGCTGCTTCGGAAGGACCTGGTGCGGATCCTGAGCGAGGCTGGGTTTTCCGACGTTCGGTTTCACTTTACCAACCACGGGGGCCTGCCAAAATTACCAGCGGTGAGTTGGCAGCAAGTTTCTTTGGGACTGCTCAAGGGTTGCCGATTCAGCGACAACTTAATCGCAACCGCGAAGGCGGCAGCCCCCAGCCATTGAGCCGGACAGGGGTGCGCGACATAGTTGTGGAGATCATGCGGCCCTGACACGGTTCTCCCAGTATTGTTCGAACCGCCCACTGAGGCGGTTTGCGCGGAGGGCTAGGATGGCGTTGGCACCGCGCAGAGTCCAGAAC
>Ga0185299_10000703_pt1 | contig 81535 bp, 79 predicted proteins | sample PaiPotPPA55metaG_FD_128002 | JGI IMG/M metagenome (GOLD analysis project Ga0185299, IMG submission 128002) | Iron sulfur acid spring bacterial and archeal communities from Banff, Canada, to study Microbial Dark Matter (Phase II) - Paint Pots PPA... ...
AGTCGGAACTGGATCGCATTCTGCGCAGCCGGGCATTTATTCAATCTCATAGGATCCGCCGTTTCTTGCAATTCGTAGTGGAAGAAAGCCTACTCGGCCAGCCGCATCGGCTAAAAGAGTACCTGATTGGTCTTGAAGTATTCGACCGACGGGAAGCGTTCGATCCGCGCGTGGACTCCATCGTTCGGGTGGAAGCGCGTCGCTTACGCAACAAACTTGAGGAATATTATCGGACCGAAGGGCAAGAAGATCCCGTGCGTGTCCTGCTGCGGAAGGGCAGCTACGTCCCGATCTTCGAGTACCGCCACGCCAGCGCCACGTCCGCCGCACCCTCGCAAAGACGAGTGGTGGAGATCGCTCCGTTCAATCTGGTGCAGGCGCCGGCCGGCTCAGAAGGCATCGCAGACGAGATCCAGCGGCGCTTGTCGCATGTGTTGATCAAAGAGGGCTGCTTTCAGGTAATCGCAAATTCGCGGCCTAATACAAGCGACCAGCTCGGGCCGGATACTCATTCGAACCCGGACGACCATTCGAACGGAACAAATGGAAATGGCCATTCTGCCCCGGCCGCCGCACCGGATTATTCGGTGGAAGGCAGCATTGAATTTCAGCCGGGTGGCTTTCATCTGATTCTGCAACTGATCCAGTCACCCGATCACTCGTACATTTGGTCGGAGGCGGCCGACTACCGGCTGGATGACTTGGCGCCCGTGGAACAGCTGGCTCAGCTCCTATTACGAGAGCTAGCGGCGTTTCCTAACGAGTCACTGGCCAGGCGGCAAGCCTCCCATCAGGACGGCCGCGATGCGTACCTGCAGGGCCGCTATTACTGGAAGCTCGCTACGCCCGATACGATTCGCAACAGCGTTTCGTGCTTCACCAGGGCTGTCGAAAGCGACGTAAATTATGCCGCGGCCTGGGCTGCCTTGGCTGAAGCCCTGACGGTGAGTTCCATGTTCGGTTTCCTCGCCCCAAATGAGACCGGCGGGCGCATGAAAGAAGCCGCTCTCAAGGCTCTTTCGCTGAATACCATCCTGCCCGAGACTCACATCGCGCTCGGGTCGGTGTTGTCCATTCTCGATTGGGATTGGGAAGCCGGCGAACGCGAGCTCCAAAAGTCGATCCAGTTGGATAGCCATGATCCAATCGGCCACATTGCCTATGGCGTTCAACTCGCCTGCCGTGGAATGTTCGATCCCGCGGTAGTCGAGGTGGAGCGGGCTCTGGAAATGGACCCCGCTGCCCTGTTCCCGAACTTTGTATTGGGATGGCTCTATGGCGTGTGCCGTCGCTTGGATGAGGCTATCTCGCAGCACCTTCTAGTATCCAAGTTGGCGCCCGATTATGCACTGCCTCACTTCGGCCTGGGACTGGCTTATGCAGGTAAAGGCATGTTCCAGGATGCGATCGCGCACTTTACCAACGCCACGCAGCTGAAATGCCGCTCGCTTCTGGGCGGCCAGCTCGGCTACTGCTACGCTATGGCCAATCGGCGCGAGGAGGCCCAGCGCGAAATCGCTAATCTCACTATCCGATCCGAATCGCACTACGTTTCGCCGGTGAGCTTTGCGAGCATTTATTGCGGCCTGCAAGATAAAGAGAAAGCGCAGAGCTATCTCGAACAGGCACTCGAGGCTCACGATCCCTCTCTACCGGTACAATTGCTCAACCCAGAGTTCGACAGCCTGCGAAATGAGCCGCGTTTCCAGGCACTTCGGCGGCGTATAGGCTTATTGCCAACCTGACCTTGTTAAAATAACCACACGAGCGCACGGGCGAGCCAAAGCTCACAGCGCGAAAGAAAGTGTCCGTGCGCGAGGGGTTCTTGCCCCTCTGGAGAAGTGTGGAGCAGATCGGCCGATACCGAATCTTAGATGAACTCGGACGAGGGGCCACCGGGATCGTTTATCGCGCCCAGGATCCCGCCATCGGCAGGGTGATCGCCATCAAGACCATCCGGCTATCGGATTTTACCGATGAAACTGAGCGCGACCGGCTGCGCGAACGCCTCTTTCGCGAGGCGCAATCGGCCGGTATACTATCCCACCCCAACATCGTCACCATCTATGACATTGCCGAAGAGAACGGCCTGGCATACATTTTCATGGAATATGTCGATGGCCCTCCCCTCGAAAAAATTCTCAACAGCCATGAAGTTCTGGGCAAAGACGTGGCACTATCGATCTTCAGGCAGACCGCCACCGCACTCGACTACGCCCACAGAAAAGGGATCGTACACCGCGACATCAAGCCTGCCAACATTCTGATCCACGAGGGCGCGCTTGCGAAAATCACCGATTTCGGAGTCGCCAAAATTCTTTCTCAGCAAATGACCCAGAGCGGCGTCATGATGGGGACGCCGAACTACATGTCGCCCGAGCAGGTGCAAGGGCATGCGGTCGACGGCCGGGCCGACCAGTTCTCGCTGGCCGTGATCGCCTACGAAATGCTTACTGGCGAGAAGCCCTTCGTCGCCGACCATTTGCCGTCCCTGCTCTATCGCATTGTGCGCGAGGATCCAGTACCGCCGCAGCGGCTCAATCCCAGTTTGGGGCCTCAAGTGGAAGTTGTGCTGCGTAAAGCGCTTTCGAAAAATGGCACCGAACGATTTGCGGCCTGCATGGAGTTCATCGAAGCGTTGGCCGTGGCGTGCAACGCAAATCCCAGCTGGCGGCCCCTGCCGCGAGCCACTGCCCATACTCTGCCGACCCTCGGAGCTGGGGCGGCCATTGACCATACCGCCGTCCGCCCGCCCGCGCCTCCGGTGCGAAAGCCGCAGCCGGCGCCCTCGCCTTCCATCCCCGTCGAAATGCCGCCGGCCCGCACAATCCGGCGCGATGAAGCGGAGTCCGGCAACCCCTTGCTCCGAAGTCTGATGTGGATGCTAGTCGGCATTGGATTGGTTGGCTTGGTGTTGTTTGGCGCTCAAAAGTTTTTGTTCAACCGGAATTCGGAACCTGTGGCCGCTCCGGCTGCGGAAACTCAAGCGCTACCACCCCCCGCCCCTGGTCCATCGACCAAAGCGCCCGACACTTCGGAGTCTAAGCCCAGTCCGGTTGGCGAAGCGCGCGCCACCGAAGACACGTCCAAGCAACCTCTAAAACCCGAGCCTCCACCCAAGACGACCACTCCGGAAGCCAGCAAGCCCGAGACTGCGTCTTCGGAAAAGGCCAATGCGCCTCCGCCCAGCGCGAGTGCTCAAGGTACGTCCCCGCCAACCCGTGACACGCCGCGCGAAGCTCCACGCCGCGAGGTATCCTCCATTCCTTCGCCAGTGGTCGCCCGACCCACGGCCGACCAGACCGTGCAGTTTCTGACCGACCCTCCCGGCGCTCAGGTGAACATCGATAACAACTCGTCACTGGCCTGCAAGACGCCCTGCCTGTTGCCGGTCCCTCCTGGCCGGCATGTGTTAAACGTTCAGCTCGCCGGCTACCGGGCTTATCCACGGGTGTTCAATGTTCCGCAGGATGGAGACATCTTTCTGCAATTAAATAAGATTGTCGCCTCACTAAGTGTGACGTCCACGCCCAACGGTGCAACCGTTGAGATTAACGGGGAGCCGCAATCTCAACGTACGCCAGCGCTCTTCAAATTCCCACCAGGAACTTATCACATTCGCGTGGCCAGGAATGGAGCGTTCCTCGATTTCGACGTTCAGCTCCGCGATGGTGAATTCATCAGTAGAAATGTGACCTTTTGATGAACCTTACTCGACGCAAACTCTTTCTGGCTGCCGCCTCTGGCATGTTGCCACGCTTCGCTTCCGCCACGGATCCTTCCAAAATGATCACGCGATCCTCCCGTCCAGCGGATCTCGAAATGCCGTTGGATGGTTTCAATAAATGGATCACTCCCGTCGACCGCTTCTTCGTCCGCTGTCACACCTACTTCCCGGAACGAGCCAATCTGGCCGACTGGCGTTTGAAAATTGACGGCGTCGTCAATCAGCCGCTCGCGTTGACCATGGACGATCTGAAGAAGCTGCCACGCGTCGAGCTGGTGGGCGTGCTGGAGTGCGCCGGCAATGGGCGCAGCTTTTATCAGCCGCGCGTCGCGGGCACGCAATGGGCCTTCGGGAGTGTGGGCAATGGAAGATGGGCCGGTGTCCGGTTCCGTGATGTACTTCAAAAAGCCGGCCTGAAGGAATCAGCCAAAGCGATTCTTCTGGATGGATCGGATTCTCCACTCGGAAGCATGCCGAAATTCCAACGGACCGTCACGGTGGAGAAAGCGCTCGATCCCGATACCCTGCTGGCCTACGAGATGAACGGCCAGCCTTTGCCCGACGAGCACGGCTTTCCGCTACGGCTGATCGCCTCCGGCTGGGCCGGGGATTCCTGGGTGAAATGGCTGCGCCACGTTGAAGTTCTGGACCATGAATTCGAAGGCTTCTGGATGAAGACCGCCTACCGGCATCCCACGCATCACGTCGAGCCCGGCGCTGCGGTAGATCCATCCGAATTGGTGCCCGTCACCGATCTGAATGTGAAGTCCGTGATAGCAACGCCCGGCAATTGGGCTAAACCCCGGCAGGTTCGCATCACCGGGACCGCCTGGTCGAATGGGTCGCCGGTGACCAGGGTCGACATCTCCGTGGATGGCGGGAATAGCTGGAAGCCGGCCAAACTTGGCAAGGATCAAAGCCGCTACGCGTGGCGTCTGTGGGAGCTCGATTGGCCGGCGCCCTCCGGCAAGTACACGCTAATGGCCCGTGCCACCAATGCCGCCGGCCAGACACAGCCACTCCGCGAAGAGTGGAACCCGTCTGGATATTTGTGGAATGTCGCACAGCCGATGGAAGTCGTAGTCTCAGGCGAGGAAGTGCCACCCGCGGCCACGGGCGTTCATCCGGGCCAGCAGCCCCCCGGCTACAAGAACACGTGCTTCACCTGCCATGACGAATCCATGATGACGCAGCAGCGCCTCACCCCAGCGCAGTGGGACCGCGAAGTACAAAAAATGACTGGCTGGGGAGCGCGGCTCAAGCCCGAAGATCGCGAGGCGATTCTGAAATACCTGTCAGACAATTTCAAACCGTAAATGAGCGGCGTGTTGATCGTCGGTTCATCCGGCCATGCACGGGTGATAGTCGACATCATCGAACGGAGCGGCGCTCATACCATCCTGGGATTCCTCGACGATGCCAAGGCCCCAGGGATGGTCGAAATCGGTTACCCAATCTTAGGCGGTTTAGCTGACCTCTCTGAAATAGTTCGCAGCCAAAACCCCCAAGGCTTCTTGGTCGCCATTGGCGACAACTGGAATCGAGGCATGGCCGCGGAGAAGGTGAAAGAAATAGCCCCTTTGCTCCCAGCCATCATTGCCGTGCATCCTGGCGCAGAAGTGGCTCGCTCCGCTTGTCTCGGCCCAGGCACGGCGGTCATGGCTGGCGCCGTGGTTAGTAGCAACGCATCGGTGGGTTCGTTTTGTATTGTTAACACGCGCGCTTCAGTCGACCATGACTCGCATCTTGATGATTTCGCTAGTATCGCTCCCGGCGCCACCCTGGCAGGCAACGTCCGCGTGGGAGCATATTCGGCCATATGTCTGCAAGCCTGCGTGGCCGAAAAAGTCCGCGTCGGCTCTCACACGGTGGTCGGAGCTGGGAGCGTAGTGCTCGGCGATCTGCCCGCCGGAGTGATAGCCTTCGGAACCCCCGCACGGGTAGTCAGATCGCGAAGCAAGGGCGAGCGCTATCTGCGGTGAGTTCTATTCCCCTTGGGTATACCTCTACATTGTCGAGAGTTTATCTCGTTCACCGGAAGTAGCTGTCGATGAGATACCAGAGATGGCCACGCGGCGGTTACCTTATCCAGTGCCAACCAGGCCGGTGCTTCGACCAGCGGCGCCAGCGTCGAACCCTCCACGTCGCCTGCAGGTCCTGAGACCGCAGCTTCCGTCCGCAGCGGATCTTCTACCCTATCTCGCAGAGATCGACCAGCTCCGCTGGTATTCGAATTCCGGCCCGCTGGTGGTGCGGCTGGAGGAGCAACTTAGCCGGCACCTGGGCTTCTCCAGCCCCGGCGTGATTACTACGGCCAACGCCACACTGGGGCTTAGCGTCGCGCTCATGGCGCGAAGGGTTCCCCCAGGTTCCATCTGTCTGGTGCCCTCGTGGACCTTCGCTGCTACTCCGCATGCGGCGCGCGCTGCGGGGTTGATTCCGTGGTTCATGGACGTGGACCGGCGGACTTGGGCGCTAAATCCCGACCATGTGACTGAAATGTTGAAGCGAATGTCGCGTCCGGTGGGCGCTCTGATAGTCGTGTCGCCGTTCGGCGCCCCTATCGACGTCCAGGCTTGGGAGCAGTTCGAGGATCGGACCGGCGTCTTGGTAGTGGTTGACGCTGCCGCTGCGTTCGACACTACTCGCCCGAGCCGCCTTCCCTTCGTCGTCAGCCTGCACGCCACCAAGATTCTGGGCGCCGGCGAGGGCGGCTTCGTCGCCAGCACCGATTCGCAATTCCTGGAGCGTGTGAGGGCCAGCTGCAATTTCGGGTTCCAAGGCTCGCGCAATGCGATGCTGCCCGCCTTGAACGCAAAAATGAGCGAATACCATGCGGCCGTGGCGTTGGCCAGCCTGGCGTGCTGGTCCGAGACGCGCCAGCGGCACATCCGGATAATGGAATGGTACCGGCGCGCCGTCGCACGCCTGGACCGGGCATCGCTTCAACCGAAGTACGGACACGGTTGGGTCTCCGGGACAACCAGCGTGCTATTACCACCCCGCACCAGGGAGCGGGTTGCCCAAACCTTGCTTCAGTCAGGTATCGAGACCAGGCTGTGGTGGGGAACCGGATGCCATACCCAGCCGGCTTTTATGGATTGTCCCCGCGGGACTCTGCCGGTCACCGAAGAGTTGGGCGGCCGGGTTTTGGGTTTGCCCCATTTTCCGGACATGCGCAGACAAGATGTGGACACCGTGGTTAATTTTTTGTCAGAAGCGTTGAGCGGACGGACTAGTGTGAGACGCCAAACCGCTTAGCTTCGTTTTGGGACCGGCACCAGGTGCGCCACATTTCCCGATATGCGTTTTCCACATCTCGCACAATCCCGATCTCGTCCATCCACGGCGACGCGACCAGAGCACGACGGATTTCCTGACGCAGATTCGGCGTTTTCGGAACAACCGCGGCCAGGTATAGAGCAATCTTGAGATACTGCTCAGGAGTCTGGGCGATAAAATCGCCAAGTCCGACAGCGGCCAATATGCTTGCGCCAATCCGTTGCACCGGCATCCGCCCGGCTAACGTGACCACCGGCACTCCCATCCAGAGTGTGTCCAGCGTGGTGCTGCCCCCGTTGTACGGGAACGGGTCGAGCGATATGTCGATTGCGCCATATTCCCTCAGATATTGGGTTGTTTTGCTGGCGCCGGCGAAGGTTAAGCGTTCGACCCCGATGCCGTCTTCGACGAACCACTGCCGCAGCCGGCGCTGTTTCGATTCCGTTTCCATATCGTTCCATTTCAATAGCATTCGGCTTTCAGGGACCAGATGCATAATGGCCGACCAGAGTCTCACGACCTCGCGAGTGATTTTGCTTGGATTATTGCAGCATCCGAAAGTTATATAGCCATTCTTCAAAGACGGCGCCGGCGCGACCGGAACGTTGTCCGTGGGTCGATAGCAACCAAGGCTGCGCGGCAGCCGATATATAGTTTCGGTGAAAAGGTGCTCGGTCCCGGGACACGGCATCTGTGCATCGCCGAGAAAGTAGTCCATGGTCGGCATACCGGTCGTACTGAGAACCCCTAGCCAGGACACTTGAACCGGGGCTGGCTTCACTGCGAAAAGGAGGTGAGCCGGGCCGGTCGTATGCCCCGCCAGGTCGACCAGGATATCGATTCCATCCGCGCGGATGCGTTCCGCGAGTTTAACATCCTTCGCCTCGGTGGACACGAAGTTTTCGGTGCTGTTGCGTATAACGTCAGTGATGGAGTCCGCTTTGGAGCCGACTGAGTAGACAAACACCTCAAAACGCGAGCGATGGTGGAATTCGAGGACGGGTATCAGGAACTTCGAGATCGGATGCCCATAAAGATCCGGCGAAACGTAGCCCACTTTGAGACGCCGCTCCGGATCGGGCGTGTTACAGTGTGGACGGATTTGGTTAGCCAAGGGCGCGGCATACCAGGCATTCCAGCGGCAAGCTTCTATATAGAGGCTCTCCGGCGTCGTTTCCCGCAGATAGTTCATCTCGAACAGTAAGCCGCTGTGCAATTCACGATTCGGCAGAATTTCGAGAGCGCGAAGCATGCTTGGGATGCTTTCCTGAATGTCCCCCAGCTCCGAGCAACACTTGCTGCGGACAATGTGCGCCAGGAAGAACTTGGGATTCGCTTCCAAAGCGCGGTCGGCGGCCGCGATTCCCTCTTTCCAATTCTTCTCAAACCAATACATGCGGGCCAACAAGGCCTGAACCGCGGCCTGACGTGACGTGTCAAGCCGCAAGGCGTGGCCCAGATGGTCACGGGCTCGTCCATTGTCGCCCAGATGTTCGTAAGCGCAGCCAAGGCTGAACTGCCCTCTTACCCAATCAGGTCTTCGAGACACCACCCCCAGCAGGAGAGCGACTGCTGTCTGAGCGGGATCGTCCGCTTCGACTTCTCCATCGCGTCCCCCCGCGATCCGCCGAAAACAAGCGGCACTCTCCCGGAAACGGCGACAATCCATCATCAGGCAGCCCAATTCCGTCCAGGCGTCGTCAAAGCGCGGATCGATCCGGACTGCCTTACGATAAGCTTCTTCGGCATGCGGGAAGTCGCCCGATTTGCGGAATCCGCCCCCCCGGCGCACCAGGTCGAGCGCGGAATGACGCCGGCGCACACGAGTAATATGCTTTGGCACGTTGTTTTTTCGAGCTGTGACTATCAGGTAAGTGTACGCCGGGGATGAATAATTCTCGGCAGTAGAAAAAAAGAGAGCGAAGACGCCCTGCAGGACGCCTCCGCTCGTTTTTAGTTCTAGCTCCCTGGAGATTAGCCCTTCAGGAGTGAAAGAATCGCTTGCGGGGCCGAATTCGCTTGTGCGAGAGCGGCTACGCCGGCTTGCATTAGAATCTGAGCTTTGGTCAGATTGGCTGCGGCGGTGGCCAGATTGGCGTCACGAATGCCGGATTCTGCTGTCGCCAGGTTGGTTAGTTGGGACTGCGCCAAATTGATGGCGTAGTTAAATTGGTTTTCGCCTCTTCCAACCACGGCCTGGGCATTGCCCAGGTTCGAGACTGAATTGGCGAGCGCCGTAACAGCTGCCTGAGCACCGGCCGCCGTGCTGATATCGGCCGAAGCACCGCTGCCCACGTCGGTCGACTGGACAATTGTGTTGTAGCCTGCCAAGCCATCGGCGACGCTGGTCGTGCTGGTGGCTGCTTGGCCAATAGTCACGTTAAACGCCGATCCCGTGCTGCTGGCGAACGAAATATGTTCGCTGCCCGCTGCTTGGTTATCAACTACGGCAACAATGCCCCGAACCGCGGCGCTGTTGCTGGATTGGAGCGCGGCATTGATCTGTTGGATCGCTCCTGCCGCGGTCACATTGGCCGCACCGGCGGTGCCATTCAGTGTGACGCTAGCGGTCTGTGGCGTCCCGGTGGAATCGTTGATGGCGAACGTGAGTGTCTGAGTCTCGTTGACGGTCGCAGCAGAGCTATAAACCAGGGATGCAAAAGCCAGCCCCGGTCCTTCCTGCAAATTAGTAGTATTAATGGTCCCGGAAATCTGCTGCGTTCCCTGCGATACAAACGAGGCCAGGTGCCCTGTTATGGCGGCGCCCTGTGCGTTGGTAGTGGCGCCATTATTACCATTGGCGCTGCCGGCCAGGAAGTTGCCCATTAAGGCATTGGCGACGCTGTCGCCGGCGGTCACCTCAAAAGCGGAGTTGGGCGACACAAACTGGAGTTGCTGGGCGCCATCCGCTCCGGTATGAATCTGGGCGGTAACGTTGGCCGCCGCGAATGCCTGAGCTTGCGCGTTGCCTTGTAGTCCAGCGCTCGCGATGCCGGCATTGATGGCCGCAGTGAGCGTGGCCGTATCCGCCACGCCTTTCATACTGGCGGTTATCGTAATGGCCCCACCCGCGCCGGCAGAAAATCCCGGTCCCATGATGGTGAAGCTGATGTTGCCGCCATTGCCGGTCACGATGCCGGCGTTGGTGGCATTTGTAAGTATGCCCGATACACTGGTGTCTACTGAACCGGAGCTCTTGGCTCCAGCATTCAGGTTGTACAAACCCGTGTCCGCCGCCGCGCCGGGGGCAGCCTGCCATCCAGCCGTGAAGCCCTTCAAACCCAGGCCCTGCGTGTCCACAGTGGACTGGCTGAGATCTACCGAAACGGTACCGTTAGCGTTGACAGCCGCACTGTTGGTGCCCTGGCCGCCGCCGATGAACACGCCCAGAGTCTTGGCGTATTGTCCGCCTTGATTGAGACCGATAGATTGCGCCTGCCGGTCAATTTCCGACAACACGCTTTGGAACTCGCCATTCAGTTGCTGCCGGCCAACCGTGCCGCCGGCGAAGGTGCCGGATGCCGATTGCGTCGCCAAAGTGCGGGCGCGGTCCAGAAGCTGTGAAATATTGCTTATGCCGCCATCCATGATCTGGAGCTGGCTTAAGCCGTCATGAGCGTTCTGAACGCCCTGGGTCAACACAGCTTCCGTCGATCGATAGCTGTTGGCAATGGCCAGGCCGGCCGCGTCGTCGCCGCTGTTTACGATTTTCAGGCCCGAGGTGACCTGTTCAATGGTTTTGCTTTGGAAGTTGCTGTTGACGCGCAGATAATTCTGCGCTTGCAACGAAGCAACGTTGGTATTAATACTAAAAGACATGATTTCTCCCTAGATTGAGAACTCGAGTCCATGAACCTTCACGGCTTCGGAACGCCTTTGGCGAACTCAAGAGACCGATCCCCCGTGCGTGGGTCAGGAACTGGCTCTCTCTTAAGCCCTCACCTAGCTCATCGGAGAGAAGGATCGATCTTTGAGTTGCCGCGAAGTTTTTCTGGCGCCTGTTGGAAGTCTGCCCCCGTAAGCCCATGAGCCGCCTCTTCATTTTGTTGCTGAGTAATTTTCAACTCTTTGCGCAATACGACGGTTTCTCGGGGGGCCCGGATGCCAATTTTGGCGCCTTGCGCGGTGATCGCCAGGATTTCGACCTCCACATCGTCGCCAATCAGCAGCGACTCGCCCGGCCTGCGGCGCAGCACTAACATGAGACCTCTGGACCACCCGCCACGGGCCCCCGGGAGGCAATCAGATGTTGATGAGAATAAACCCGATCTTGGCGGATAGCCTGAAGACCTCGGTGCGTCTTTAGATTGAGCACCACCGGCGCCATTAAATTGGCGGTGGCGGAAAAACGGTCATGGAGGGAAACGAGCGCCAGCACTAGCACCTCGCGACCCAGCTCCGGCTGCCGTCCGCGATCGAGGTTGAGGGCTGTCAGATCTTCCACTGACACTGCTAGTTGGTAAGCCCGATCCGCCACCAGAATGGGAAACGCAAGAAAACAGAGCGTTGGGTGAGTCAAGCTTTGCAGGAAAACCAGCGGGGCATTTTCGGGTAGCTCGATCAGTACGAAGTGCTTTTCATCCTCAAAAGCCGGCATGCCTCCGAGAAATTCGAATACCTCTTCCTCACGGCAGGAGAGAATTCCAAAGTATTTGGTCTGAACCGAAAGCATTCCAGCTGGTGGCTAAGCAAGCCGGAGGCCGTTGTCTGGTTTCTGGTTTCTATTTTTTGGTTTCCGGTTTCCCGGGGGTTTCGCCGTCCGTACGTTCCACGACTAGCGTGAAGTTCGCCACCAGCGCAGCAATGGCCCCTAATGCCGCCACCAGAGGAGCAGCCAGTGCGCCTACGGCGGCGACAGTCAGGGGAATTTCGAGGAAGGTCTGACCCTTCTCGTCCTTGAGAATAATGCGCCGCGCGTTACCTTCGTGGACGATAGCCTTGACCTTGTCCACTAAGTCTTTGCCTTTTACCTTGAATTCTTCGTAAAACTTGTTCTCCATGGCGATGACGAGTGTAGCACGCGGCGCGTGCCTCGCCGCCGCCGGCCCGGCGCCGCTCAACCGTGCTTATACTGTTCGTCGATTTGAAAGGCGCGCTTCCTTCCCGCCGTAACGATATGTCCGCGATACTTCAGTTTCCGGTTGAGGATTAAATCGACCTGCCGGCCTATCGGGTAGTCGAACGTGAGGACATCGCCTTCCTTAAGCTCCATCAGATCTTGCATGCTCATGGTGGGGCCTTCCAGCCGCCCGTCCAGATGCATGCCAGAAGGCCGGATCAGCCGTAGGACGCGGGCCTGCTCATGTTCGGTGGACTCGCTTTTGCGCACCGACCATTGCTGGTCAAACTTATGGCGCAGCATTTTTATGACAATCGACGGGATGCCAATGTTCATCATCCCCGCGTTGTCGCCAATGTGAACTTCCATGCTGACTGCCACTACGGCTTCGTTGGGCGCGAGTATGCGGAGCAACTGCGGCTCAGTCTCGTGCGCCTGTATCGTGAATTCCATGGGCGTGACCGCGTGCCACGCCATTTTTAAGTCGTTCAGTGTAATTCGGTACAAGCCTTCCAAAACGCTCTGTTCGATCTCCGTGATTTCCCGATTGACCTTCAGCGGCACACGCGCGTTGCCGCCCAACAGCATCTCGATGATGGGAAAAACCAGTGCGGGGTTCAGCTCCAGCACCGCCGCGCCTTCGAACGGCTTCATGTCGAGCGCCACCAGACAGGTTGGCGACGGCAGGCACTGCGAGAACTCCATGAAAGAAAGCTGTTCCACCGATACGAGGTTTACGGCTACATAAGCGCGCAGATAAGCGGACAAGCTGGCCGCCAGGCTGCGGGCGAAGTTTTCGTGCAGCAGGTGAATGGCGCGGAGCTGGTCTTTGGCGATGCGGTCCGGACGTCGAAAATCATACGGCAGTGCGCGCTTGGCCGGTTCGTCGTCTTCCGGCGTGTCTCGCAGATGCCGAAATACATCATCGATCTCATCCTGAGATAGAACGCGATCCGTCATCTAACTGTCCATCGGCAGCATTCGCCTTTTCTCTTACCCAAATAAATCTCGGGATTGGGTAAGATTCAGCGCCTGCTAAAATCGGATCGGTGCCCAGCTTCCACGTGCACAATTTCGGATGCCGTGCCTCGCAGGCCGATGGCGCCGCCATCGAATCGGCTCTGGTGGGCCAGGGAATGTGCCCCGCGGACGTGGCAGAAGCCCAGCTGGTTGTTCTAAATACCTGTACCGTCACGGCCTTGGCCGATCAAGACGTACGCAAGGCAGTGCACCGCGTGCATCGCGAAAACCCTGGCGCGCGAATCCTCGTCACCGGCTGTTATGCCCAGCGCGCCCCCGAAGAACTCGCTGTATTACCCGGGGTGCATTGGGTGGTAGGAAACTCGCATAAGGTCGAAATCCCCGAGATTGTTACCGATCCCGACGCGCCTTATCATGGCCAGATTAACGTGGGTGAGATCCACGTGGGCCAGATTCACGTAGGCGATATATTCGCGACCCACGAATTCCTCTCCGCCCCAGTGGAAGACGCGGCCGGCGATCGAACGCGCCCCAATCTCAAGATCCAGGACGGCTGCAACAATCGCTGTTCTTTCTGCATCATTCCGTTCGTGCGCGGCCGCAGCCGCAGTGCGCCAGCCGATCGAGTGATCGAGCAGGTGCAGAATCTCGCCGCGCGCTACCGCGAGGTGGTATTGAGCGGTATTAATCTGGGCCGCTGGGGACGCGAGCCTGGGAGCACGACTCGACTGGCGGGCCTCATCCGCAGGCTGCTCGATGAGACTGCGATCGAACGCTTGCGCCTAAGCTCGGTGGAACCGATGGACTGGAGTGACGATCTGCTCGGTCTGGTCGCGTCCGAGCCGCGCATCGCAAAACACGTGCACGCACCGTTACAGTCCGGATCAGATAGCGTGCTGCGGCGCATGCATCGCAAGTATCGGCCGCGGCACTATGAAGAACGCATACTGAAAGCACGCGCCTTGATGCCAGATGCAGCCATCGGCGCCGATGTGATGACGGGTTTCCCGGGCGAGACGGCCGAAGAATTCGAAGAAAGCCGTTCCTTTATAGAGAGCCTGCCGTTCACCTACCTGCACGTGTTCACTTATTCGGAGCGGCCGGGAACTCCGGCGGCGGCGAGTTTCGATCAGGTGCCGTTCGAAATCCGCAAAGAACGGAACCGTATCCTGCGAGAGTTGGCCGCGCGCAAGAACCTGGAGTTCAGGCGGCGGATGATCGGCCGCACGCTGTCGGCGGTGACACTCGGGGAGGGCGCTCTATCGGATAATTTCCTGAAGATCGACTTAGCCACACGAAGGCCCGCCAATCAGCTCATTGATGTTCGGATCGGCTCAATTAGCGCGACTGGCCTGCGCGAGCATTCGGCGCTGACGGTTTTGTAACGCTACAACCCCGCGAGCAGCCCCGCCATCAACTCAATCCCGTCCCACAGATTTTGCAGCCGGAGGTTCTCGTTGTAGCTGTGCTGGTTATTGTCGTGGTTGGCGATGGGCGTGGAAATGGTCGGCACTTTCAGGATGGTCTCGATGGCGTCGAGCGGCACGCTGCCGCCCATGGTGGGCAGTCTGATGACCGGCCCGCGAGCGCTTTCGGCGACGGCGATGACGGCCTTGGAAATCGGAAGATCCATCGACGTACGGACGGCATTGTAGCCGGACTCTCGGGTCGCCACTTTCGCCACTTTGGGATACGACATGCGTGTCTCCGGGTCGGGATCGTGATCGACGATGAAATAGCCTTGCTTGCGGATGTGCTCGATTACCCGGCGCACCGCCTCGCGATGATCGATGCCTTTCACCAGGCGGATGTCGAGCGATGCGGTCGCTGTGGCCGGGATCACGTTGCTGGCTTGCGCCCCGCCCCGCGCGCTGCTCATGCCGCGAATATTGAGCGAGGGTTGATTTAGCAACTCCAGCAAAGTCTTGCCGCCGCCGTCGGTGCGGCCGAGCGCGAATTCCCGTTTCAAATCTTCGTCGGCGTTGGGTGCCTCGGCGAGCGCTCGCTTTTCAGTCTCGCTCAGAGGCTCAATGCCGTCGTAAAAATGATCGATGAGCACGCGGCCGTCCGAGTCCTTCATCGAAGCCAGCAACTGCGCCAGCAGCATGGCCGGATTCGGCGCCCAGTTTCCATAATGGCCGCTATGCAGCTCGTGCGCCGGTCCGTAAATAGTAATGTCGAACGTCTCGACTCCACGCGCACCAAACACGATGGTCTGGCGGCGGCTCTGATGCGCCGGACCATCACAGATCAGCCAGACATCCCCGCCCAGCAGCTCCTTATTCGCCAAGATAATGTCACCCAGGTGCCGCGAGCCGGCCTCCTCCTCGCCTTCGAAGATAAACCGGATATTCGATTGCAGCGAGATATGGGCGGCATTGAGGGCATCGAGCGCGCTGGCCATGGCGATAATCGGCGCTTTGTCGTCAGAAGCTGATCGTGCATAGATGCGCCACTCCGGATCAAAGCGCGCGCCGGCCTCAGGCAGCGGGATGACCTTGCCGTCCTGATCGAGCGGACGATCGCGCAGCACCGGCTGCCAGGGCGGTGTGGCCCACTCCTTGGGATCGAGCGGCTGGCCGTCGTAATGGGCATAGAAGACGATAGTGCGCCGGGCGTTGGGTGTGCGGATCTCGCCGTAGACGGCCGGTGGCGCGCCAGGGATTTCGAGCAATCTCGATTTCACGCCGCGCTTTTCGAGAATCTTGACGATGGCCTCGGCATTGCGGCGGGCGTTGGGTACATCGGAGGCGAGGTTGGGGATTGCGAGCAGATTGAAAAACTCTGCGACAATGGCGTGCTCGTGACCTTGTCGCCAGGCGCGGGCGGCCTGTGCCGGTTGAGAAGGCTGGCCTTCACCTGCCTGCGCAAGCAGGAAAAGAATCAACCAAGGAGAGACACGCATGTTCACGGATTCTCATTGTGGCAGAATCCTAAGTTTGACGGATCAGACGGCCTATCATTCGTAAATAGATTCACAGTCCCGCAACTCGGACATGGGTACGCAGGAATCAACCAATGCCGTACAACCCTGCGGTCATTCAAGAGCCAACCTGACGGGTGTCCGGCTCCGCAGAAGATGCAAACGTTAGTCCACGGATTGCGATCGATCGTCCCGCAATTGTTTCCGAAATAGAAAGCCCATCCGTAAACGCTCGTGCGGGTTCCGAAAAAACGATCCAGTAGCCGGAAAGCGTAACTCAAAAGCCGCAATGATGCCGCCGTGCCTCCGCCGAGCAGCAGCACACGCCTGGGAACGCGATGGTTGCTCCGGTTGAGAAACGAGAGTGAGGTACAAAGAGTGCGGGTGGCCGCGTGTCTAAGCCTGGTAGCGCGCTCGATCTTCAATGCGAGTTCGCGTGCGGAGCAGAACTGGTTGACATGACCGCCACCCCGAGCCAACCAGCGATAGAGCCGGTCGGTAACAGTGGTAGCGTCGGGCACGCCAACATACAGGGACCCGCCCGATTTGAGAACACGGCCTATTTCTTCCAAAGCGCTGGCAAGGTTGTCAACATGCTCAAGGCTGTGGTTGGAAACCACCAGGTCAAAGCAACCGGCTCCAAAAGGCAAGCGGGCCGCATCAGCTTGGACAAAATTGGAGACTCGGCCGGATTTAGCTTCCAGGTCAAGCCGGACAGCGGTGAATTGCCTTCCGGCTGAATCGAAACTGGCTGCCCCGCAGCCGAGGTCAAGGACAACAGCTCCTGGAGGAAGAGCCCGCAAAAGCTCATGCATCGATTTTCTACTGAGACCAGGGCGGGACGATGCCGTTCATCCGCGCATACGCCACCAGTTGACCCATGTGCTCGTTGGCATGCACGATGATCCGCAGATATATGCCGTCCACGTCGGCGTCAACGCCTTGGATTTTGACTTTGCGCCGGAGGTCGGCGGCCTTGGCCGCGGCGTGAGCGATTCTTACGGCATCGAGCGAGCGCTTTAGCCAGTTGATCACTTGTGCCTTGTCGGTCACGGTTTTTTCCATGTCGGGCGACGAGAGCTCGGCGGGCATCTTCGGGCCGGTTACGCTCAACAAATAGAAGTTACCGATGGCGATATGCATGTAGACTTCGCTCATCGACCGCACGCCTGAACCCGGCCGCCACGCAAATTTTTCGGGTGGCGTCGCTTCGGCCAGCGCTACCAGTTGGTGGGAGACATGGCCCCACTCCGGGTCATAGCCTTGCCAAATGCCGTCCATCTGGGCGTCCAAAAGAGAGCCGCCGAGAATAATAGCTGCCAAGAAAGTCTTCATCTACTCGTCCATCTTGAAATCACTCTTCGATCTTTTCGAGTATCTGCTTCAGGTCGGCCACCGGGATGACGGGGACCTGTACGGGGACGCTGCCCCCTTCGGAAGCGTCCACTGTTTCGCAGCGGCTTTCGAGCGCAGTACGCAGGGCACGATTTTGCATCAGAATCCAAGGCTGCGCGATCGCGAACGCACAGACGTGATATTTTCCGGGAGGGACCTGAATCGTGTTGGGGTTTTGCGCGTTCATCGAAAAGTTTTGCAGGAAATTGGGATCGCCGTTAGCGGCCCAAAGCATGCCGGCTACTTGTTCGGTGCTGGTCGTCGAAGCTGACAGTGTCGCCTCTACCTTGGCATATTTGTTGCCGACCAGGATCTTCAACTGGCTTGGGGACGACCCGATTTCAAGATCCCAGGGCAACGCTTCTTGACCGCCCTGCTGAATCGACCTGATATAGCCCTGCACGCCGCCCAGAGAGACCCGCCAGCGCCCAGGCGTGACGGAGTTGATGACGAACGTTCCATCGCTCTGCGCGTGGCCTTGCGGCGGCCGCTGCCGCATAGGGCGGCCATCTATCGGACTCATCACCACATCCCCGTTGGTCATGGGTAGGTTCGTATCGCCTTCAATCGAAATGGTCCCGCTGACAGTGGGGGCCGCCGCCAGGGTCAGATCGATGGGATCGAGCGGCGCATCGCCAACCTCGACCGACGCCTTGGCGATATCGGAGCGCTGTTCATCTAAAGTTTCCGCGAAAAGGTCATATGATCCCGGCAGTACGTTTTGAATCCGAAATTCGCCGGTGGATGCATTAACTCGCAATCCCTGGGTGCGGGAATCCCGCATCAATGGATCCTTGGGCGTAAGCGTGACTTGAATCATGCGATCGGAGGCAGAACCGACGTGTCCACGAATGGTAATGCCGCGCGCCGGGACCATTTTGAAATCGATACCTGATATGTCGGCTCCCGGTGCTGCTTGTACTTTGGCTGCGCTCATTGGATCAGGGGCGCCAGGATAGAAGAGCGGCTCGTAGGTTAGCCTCGGCACATCCATGAGCGCATCCCGGCGGACGAAGGCGTGTGGCATGGGTATGGTCTTAAAACAGCGCGCTTGAATGTAATACTTGCCGCGGGGAAGATTGGAAATCCGATACTCACCCTTTTCGTCGCTTTGAGAACTGCCATTCTGCTGCAGGGTTCGGCCCATGCCAACGTCGCGAAGCTGCATGGCCATGGCGTTGCAGCCGGACATCGGATTGCCTTCGTCATCGACGATACGCCCACGCACCGACGCGCCCGGAGTCAACGATACCGTAATATCCTGTTTCTGCTCGTCGGCCGCCAGGGAAACGGCGAGCTGCTGATTTCCTTCGATAGAATCCTGCACCGCCGGATATTTATCGTTCTGTACGAAGAGGTTGTATCGCCCGGCGGCCAATTGCCGGAATGCAAAATGACCCGACGCATCAGTGACGGCGCTAAGGCCAGCCCCGCCGTTGAGCATAACCGACGCCTTTTTGACGGGCTCGTGCGTGACGGCATCCAGCACGGATCCTTCGATGGAGGCTTTACCGGTCTGGACTTGCGGAGGCCCCGATCCCAGAACAGACATTTGGCGAGTTTGGGCCGCCAGATTGATCGATAGAAAAGCAGTGCACATTATGGCCGGCTTCATGGTTGTGGTCCCGCTGGCCGCATGGCCGGAATCAGGGAGAGCTTCTGCGAATCGTTGGGTCCTTCCCGCAAAGTGACCGGCACACCAAATCGTTCGAATGGTTTGAGAAAGTCTGGATCCTGGATTGACCGCTGGTCCAACTCCTCAAAAGCATACAGTCGATATTCCCCCGGCGTTGCGTTCTTGATCTCAAAGTGGCCCTTGTCGTCAGCCACAGCGAAGCGATTGAAACTGGTCACGCGCCGAAACTTTCCATCCGGCGCCAACAGAATCGCAGCGCGTGTGGGCTGATCGCCCTGTACTACATCTCCTTCGAGCGTGGCCGCGCGCGTGCTGAGGACAATCTTCAGGGGCTCCGCCGTGGAGGGGCGAATCATCATCTCTTCAGTCAGCACATCCTGATCGCCGAGCCGCATCGACTTGATATAGCCGCTGGATGGAATCGGCCCGGCATTAATATCCCAAACGCCCGGTGGGACGCCGGTGATTTTGAAGCTGCCATCCTTGTTCACATTAGCCCGAAGCGGCGGAGCGTTCCACGGAATATCATCGCCGGGAACCAGAGTGACGAAGGAGGCAGCATGCTTTCCCGCATCCGGTCCCTCAACTGACACGCTGCCGGTCAGATCAACGCTCGCTTCGATCGGAATGGCGATGTCGTGAAGGCCTTGCGGCCCGAGGTCGATCATCTGTACCCCGCGATATGGCCTGCTCTCGATGGTGGCCTGAGCGACCAGGAGATACGAGCCAGGTGCGAGTTGGGGGCCCCTGAAATTATAGTCCGGTGGTGGCGCGCCGGCCCCCATGGCCATCCTGTTTCCGAGATCCTGACTCATAATTCTCACGGACACGTCCTTCACAGAGCCCGCGTTCGCAGGGATGATAATCTTCCCGCCTATCAATGCGGCCGGACGCGCTTGCAGTCGGAAATCAATTTGCGATATTTCCTGCCCCGGTTGAACCGCAATGAGCGTCGCTGATTCAGCGCGATCGGCGCCCGGATAGTATTGAGCGCCGTAAGAGTATTGCTGTTGAGGTTCGCCGGCGCTCGCTTCGGGATGTATCTTGACAGCCGCGCGATTCAAACTGTTTACAGCGACCGCGTATTGCCCTCCCACCAGCCCGCTCAAGCGATAGTGACCAGTCCTATCCGTCATGGCCATGGGTCCGGGCATCAGTTTGCGCCTTCCGCGCCGGAACTCCGGCCTCATAACCAACACCTGAACTCCCGGCAGCGGGTCGCCGTCTTCATCCAGGACGACACCATTGATCGAGCTGATCAACTTCAGGCGTAGCATCAAGCCGCTTCGAGATTCGCCGACGGCGAGTTGGATGGTCTCCGGCGGCCGATTCGGGTTTCCAGCGCCGTTATAAGCGGCCGGTTGATAGCCGTCTTTCGTGACCCGGATTTGATAGCGTCCCGCCGGAAGATAGCCGAAGGAAAAGCGGCCATTCGCGTCGGTCCAGGCGACCGCGTCCTGGGGCTGTGCTTCGACCGTAGATAGCGTGACAACCGCGCGCCGAAGAGGCGAGTTCTCGCCGGCATCCAGGACAATCCCGGCGATGTTGCCGGATGCGGCAGAGGGTAGCGATGTCTGCGCAAACGCGCCAATCGCCAAAGAGCATGACAGCCCGACGGATGCACGGAACGCCCGAAATCGCATACGCTCAAATCCGCGAGATACACTGATTGTAAGCTATTGGCGGGAAGCACTCTGAATAGGTGAAGAGCAGTACGGTAAAATCGTTCAACAACTATTATGGTCGCTCGTGGAACTGTCGTGATCCTACTGTGTTTTGCCGTGATTTCGAGCGCACAGGATCCATTGCCGGAAGCACCGGCCAAAAAGACTGTCGAAAGTGTTTGCGGCGGCTGCCACGATCTGGACACCGCCATCGGAGAAAGGCATGACAAGGCTGGATGGCAGGCCGTCATTGCCACCATGGTAAATCGCGGCGCGCGTGCCAGCGATCAGGAATTCGATGCCATTATCGATTATCTGGCGAAGTACTTCGGCGTAGTGAACGTCAACAAGGCCTCGGCCAAAGAGATCGAAGATGGACTCGGGATTTCTACTGAGCAATCGGCTGCAATTGTTCGATACCGTGGCGCCAACGGGGAGTTCAAGGACCTGGAAGGCCTGAAGAAAGTCCCAGGTCTGGATGCGAAACTGTTGGAGGATCGCAAGGACCGGATCACGTTTAAGTAAGTCGAGTCAGGAGCGTTGCGATGAGACTTTTCGGAATCGTCTTATGGGCGGCGGTCGTCGCTCCGGTGATTTACGGACAAGGGGACTGGCCGTCCTATGGCCACGATCCCACCGGCCAGCGCTATTCGGCTTTAAAGCAGATTGACACCAAGAATGTTTCGAAGCTCAAGCTGGCCTGGCAGTACGGCGTCGATCCGGGTGGCATAGATCCCAACCCCGCGACACGCGCTATTACGTCCACCGAGGCCGTGCCTATTATGGTTGGCGGCGTCCTGTACACGCCCACCGTCCATCGCAGCGTCGTTGCGCTGGAGCCAGAAACCGGAAAGGAAATCTGGAAATACGATCTGGGGAAGGCAGGCGCTCCGCTGCGCGGCGTGACGTATTGGGCGGGCGACAAGGAAAATCCACCTCAGGTTCTGGCGGGACTCAGCGACGGCACGCTGATCGCACTCAACGCCAAAACCGGGCGGTTAGTTCCGGGCTTTGGCTCGGAAGGCACATTGGACCTGCGGCCTGGAGTCGCGGATAAATTTCCGAACGCGCCTTATCACATGAGCTCGCCGGGAGTGATCTACCGCAACCTCATCATCACCGGAGCACAGGGCCAGGAAGAGAATCCCGACGGGCCGGCGATGGATGTGCGGGCCTGGGATCTCCGCACCGGCAAACTGGGCTGGACCTTCCACACTATCCCGCATCCCGGCGAACCCGGTTACAACACCTGGCCCGAGAATAACTGGCTCACTGCAGGATCGCCCGCTAATTGGGGCGCCGCGACTGTGGATGTCGAGCGCGGCTTGATCTTCGTGCCGGTCGGCCAGCCTGCGTCCCAATACTACGGTGGAGCGCGGCACGGCCAGAACCTGTATTCCTCGTCGATCGTGGCGCTGGACGCCACCAACGGGAGGATCCGGTGGTATTTTCAGCTCACCCATCACGATATGTGGGACTACGATGCGGAAGCGGCGCCGGCGCTGATGGATCTGGTTCGCGACGGAAAGAAAATCCCCGTCGTCGTGGCCGTCTCGAAGCCGGGGTTGATGTTTTTCCTGGATCGCGAGACGGGCAAATCGGTTTATCCGGTGGAAGAGCGCGCCGTCCCGCAGAGCGACGTTCCGGGCGAACAGTCCTGGCCCACGCAGCCATTTCCATTGAAGCCTCCTCCGCTCGCGCGCCTGGGCATGAAGCCCGATGAGATCTTCACTGGCGAACCGGAGCACGAAAAGTTCTGTCGCGAATTGGTAGAGAAGATCGGCGGCGTCCACAGCGAAGGCGCGTACACGCCTTATAGCAGCAAGGAGATCAGGGTCATCTTTCCTGGCCAGCAGGGCGGACCGAATTATGGCGGCGTTTCAATAGATCCCGACCTGGGATACGTGTTCGTCAATTCGCGCAATGTCGCAGGTATGGGCCGCCTGGATAAAACGAAGGACGGAGACCAGGTGGCCTATCGCCGCTTCAGCCCGTTAGGCCGTGGGTCGTTCTATAGCCGCTTCTGGGATCCAGCTACGCAGTTGCCCTGCCAGCAACCGCCCTGGGCTGAATTGATGGCCGTCAATGCCAACACCGGCGATATTGCGTGGCGCATACCACTCGGCACGAGCGATGAAATGGAGGCGAAGGGCATTCATAATACCGGGGCGTTCGGACAAGGCGGCCCCATTACGACTGGAGGAGGGCTGGTGTTCATCGCCGGAACGATCGACAAGCGATTCCGCGCCTTCGATTCGCGCACCGGAAAGCAGCTTTGGGAAACGAAGCTCGATGCCGAGGGACATACCAACCCGATGACCTACATGGGACACAACGGCAAGCAGTATGTGGTGATCGTCAGCTCAGGTATTAACGCATTCGCGCTGGAGTAAATCGGCGCCGGAACATAACGGCCAAGGCCATGATCAGGCCAAGGACGAATACCGAGTGTGCCGGTTCGGGAACGGTCGGCGAGTCGATCACGTCACCGGAAACGATCTGCATATCATGGGTGTCGCCGCCAAACACGCGCCCCGTGATGTTAGTGTTTACGACGGATATCGGCCCATTCGGGTCCAGGAAAACGCCTTGTACGAGATTGTTGGGGCTAGAACTGCCATTATCGTTAATCTGCAAAGTCGGCCCACCGGTCAAATTGCTTCCACCAACGAAATTGTACAAGACCTTGTCTTCCGATATGCCATTGAGAACAACCTGGTTATTGAAGTTGACACTGTTGGTGAAGTTTAAGACGACGCTATCGCCGGCTGCGTCGCCGTTGATGGTCAGGGTGTCTCCATTCGTCGTATTGAACCCAGTTACGGTAAACACTCTGTTCCCGTTAGAATCCAGAGTACCGGCACTCGCGTTGATGGTGGTTGTCCCGTTGATTGCTACTGTTGTACCCGATTCGCCACCGAGCGAAGTGTTCAATGCGTTGACAGTGTTCAGAGCCGTCGTAACATCGGCATCGTTGAAGTTGACCATTCCCTTAATGATGTTGCCAGAGTTGTTGTTGCTGAATTGCCCTGTGTTGGCGGCAGAGAAGTCGATGTTGCCATTTACGATCGAAGGACCACTGTCAGTCAGCTTACCGACGCCGCCAACACCGACATTGAAGTTCACCGTGATGTTGGTGATTTGGAGCGTATTGTTGCCATTTCCCTCGTACAACACCGCGAAATTTGAAGCGGCGCCAAGAACGAAGCCAGCGCGGGCTGCTTGTGGCAGGACAAACGCAGCGAACAATATTGCAATATAAATTACACTGGTAGCGCGCCGAGACATAGCTCTTATAATTCCTCTAGTTGAGAGTAGGCCGGATCTTCTGCGTCCGCAAGGCTAAACACAAAAATGCTCAATCGAAAAGTACTGGTACCTCCAGACAGCTTGCGGGTACGTGGCATCGCTCATAATATGAGAACCAGATGAAAAAAGCCCTCCCGGTGTTGGCGGCTATGGTTGCGGTCGCAGGTTGCGGACGCAGCTCAAGCTATTATCTCGCCAAGGGACGGGAGCTATCCGCTAAACAGCAGTACGCCGAGGCCGCCCTCAATTTTCGCAAGGCCGTTCAGAAAGACTCTCGATCAGGTGAAGCTTACTACCAGCTGGGGCTTACCGAGATTCGTTTGAATCAGCGCCGAGAAGCGTTTCAGGACCTCTCGCGTGCACTCGCATTACTGCCGGGCCAGGATGGCGTCAAAGTGACGCTGGCGGATTTCAGCTTTAACGCTTATGTCGCGGACAGAACGCGCCCCAAAATGCTTTACGATCAGGTGACGCGGCTCTCCGATCAGCTCATCGCCGCGAATCCCAAATCGTACGATGGCTTGCGATTGAAGGGCTATCTGGCGGCCTCCGACAAGAAGTTCAAGGACGCCGAGGAGTTCTTCCGCAGGGCGAATTCGGCCAAGCCGTTGGCGCCGGAAATGACGCTGATGTGGACCGAGGTGCTGTTTCGGGACAACCAGCAAGCTGAAGGCGAGAAACTCGGGCGCCAACTAATCGACAGCAACAAAGGTTATGGGCCGATTTATGACGAGTTATTCGCGCACTACTTATTGGTCAAGAAGTCCACTGAGGCTGAGGAAATCCTGAAGGCCAAAGTGAACAACAATCCCTCGGACGCTGGAGCCGCGCTTCAGTTGGCGGCGTTTTATCTGGGAGCGTCACGGGAAACGGAAATGAACGGTGTATTGAAGGGAATGCTGAACAATCCGGCGGCCTTCCCCCAAGCACCACTTCAAGTGGGGGATTTTTATGAACGGATGCAGCACTGGGACGACGCCCTTCAACAGTACGAAGCGGGCGCCAAGGCGAATCCCAAAGAGAAGATCATCTATCTGAAGAGGATCACGAATGTCTGGCTGGCGCAAGGGAAAGGGGAGCAAGCCTTACAAGAAATCAACGAGATCCGCAAGCAGGAGCCTTCCGATGAAGCAGCGCAGGGGGTGCAGGCTTCCTTGCTACTTGCCCGTGGCCAGCCTGACCAGACGCGCGAAGCCGTCTCGCTGTTTCAGGGGCTAGTGAAGAAGAACCCTGAAAATTTCATCTGGCGCTTCAACCTCGGGCGGGCGCTCGCGGCGCAGCGAGACTCATCTGGAGCGAAGCGCGAATTCCTGGAGGCCGCCAAAAGAAAGCCGAACTTTCTTCCGCCACGAATAGCCCTGGCCGAGCAGAGTCAGGCCGAGGGCGACTACCAGAGCGCTTTACGGTACGCCAACGACATTCTGGCTATCGATCCTGACAGGCCCGCCGTCCGATTAATCCGCGCGGTGAGTCTGATCAATACGGGGAATGAGGCGCAAGCCCGCGAAGAACTCCTCAAGCTGCAGCAGATATTTCCGGAGGAGGTCCAATTGCAGTTCGCGGTGCTCGATTTGAAGCAGAAGAAGTTCAAGGAGGCAGAGATCGGTTTTGGAAAGCTCCTCCAGCAAAACTCTGGTAACACGCGAGCATTATCGGGGTTCGTACAGACCGAAGCAGCTCAAAACCAGCTAGAAAAGGCGCTTCAATTACTGCGCCAGGAGTTGAGCAAGTCGCCCAATTCGGAAGTGGTCGGTCTGCTCCTCGCCGACGCAGAGGTCTCTGCCGGCCAGCTTGATCCGGCTATTGAGCAATATCACCGCTTGGAGGCGATGAACCCGCGCTCAGCGCAATACCATTTGTCGTTGGGGCGGGCGTACCAGCTAAAAGGAGAGCTCTTCAAGGCCATTCCGGAAATTCGGGAAGCGGGCCGGCTGGCGCCGAAAGATCCCGTACCGCCTGCTCTTCTCGCGCATACGATGATTGCCGCGGGCCAAACGCGCGAAGCGATGAACGGTCTGCGTCATGCGCTCGAATTGAGGCCCGAGAATGCCGCGTTGATGAACGATCTGGCTTATCTGCTCGTCGATTCGGGCGGCAACTTGGATGAGGCTTTGGCTCTCGCACAGAAAGCCGTACGAGCGGCTCCAGAGGAACCCGAGATGGCCGACACCCTGGCCTGGATTTACTTTAAGAAGAACCTGAACGAAAGTGCTCTCCAGATACTTCGCGGGCTGGTGGGAAAATACCCAGACCGGCCGAACTTTCACTATCACTTCGGCATGGCGCTCCTGGCAGCCGGTAATGGCGCATCCGCGAAACGGGAATTCAACTCCGCGCTTTCGATGAATCCACCCTCGGACCTGCGCCAGAATATCAAGACAGCGCTGGCTAAGCTCGGCTAGATGGCAACATCACAGTAGCTCTATGACGCTAGTGACGCAGACGCTGACACCCACCGTGCCGCTCCATGACCCGGTCCAGTTCGAACCTCCGCCGCCTCTGGCGCCACCGGTGACAAAATCTTTGAACAATTGGCCGCTGTTGGGGTCCACGCCTTCGGGCGTTCCCGCATGGTCTGAGTTCTGATACAAGCAGGCGCGCGTGTGCGCCGGCTTTATACCGAGAGCGTTGTAATCCAAGCTGAAATTTTTGTAGACTGCCGCGCCCCACTTCCACGCCACGGAAATGCCCGCCGTATCCGCGGCGAAGGTGCCTTGCCAGCTAACCGGGCCTTGCATCCGGCCGCCAACCGTGGCGAAGCCCGCTGGTGCTGGAAAAGCCACACCGGTTAGAAAAACCTCGTCGCTCCCGGCCAGCGGAACTGTGGTCATCCAGGTGTTCGAAGCCGTGTCGAAAGAAGTGACGGCGCACACGGCAGTGGGACTGAAGGTAATCTGCGCATTTGGCACAGCAACGGTGTAGGGTTGATCGGCCGTGAATGTAACAGTCGAAGCTGTGAAAGAGATCGTCGCGCCGGTACTCGGAATCCCGCTCGCGGTGAAGTTGGCGTTGAACCAAATGTAACTGTTTGGCTGGATAGGCGTGCCGTTGAAGTTTGAAATGTTGGTCGACGAAGAGGGGCAAGTCTGAGCTGCCGCCGAGCTTGCCAACAACAGCGCGGTGCTGATGAGCACTATTACAGATGATTGTTTCATTGAGTGTATTGAACCTGCGTTCAGTTCGGCAGCATGTCGGCGGAACTTGAGGTATTAAGGACCTTGCCGGCTAGCGTACGACGACCGTCGTACGACTTCGTCAGTCTCACATTCTAGTGGGCCAGGCGCGATCCCATTGACATCAAAGCGCCGGTGTGCGTATGCTTCCATCGTGCAGCTAAAACTCCTGACCATCCTCATCCTGGCAGGCTGCTGCCTTGCTCAGCAGCACCCGGCACCCAAGAATCCCTACGCGGGCGACGCCCAGGCCATCGAATTAGGCCGCGTGCAGTTTCGGATGTCCTGCGCTGGATGTCATGGCTTGCATGCCACTGGTGGACGCAACGGTCCCGACTTGACACGCGGTACTTTTGCAGCCGGCGATACCGATGCCGACCTGTTTCGCGTCGTCTCGGACGGCGTGCCCGGCAGTGAAATGCCTGCGTTCGGCGGCCGGATGGAAGATGAGCAGCGCTGGCGGCTGGTCTCTTACGTTCGCTCGCTCACCCCTCACGAAAGCGCGCCCATCACAGGCAACCCGGCCGCAGGCGAAAGGTTGTTCTGGGAAAAAGGCAACTGCGGCCAATGTCATCGAGTGGGCCCTCGCGGCAGTGGGCTCGGACCAGACTTAACCCGGGCAGGACGCCAACGCAGCGTGACATACTTGCGCGAGTCGGTGGTCGCTCCCAATACCGAAATCACGCCCGGTTTCGACACCCTCACCGTGGTAACTCACGACGGCAAGAAGATCACGGGCCTAGACAAAGGATTAGATAATTTCTCGGCCCGATTGATGGATCTCTCCGGGCACTACTATTCTTTTCAGAAGGACGAAGTGACATCCATCCAGCGCGAGGACCGGTCCTTGATGCCGGCAACGTATAGCAAGATGTTCAGCGCCAAAGAGTTGGACGACCTGGTGGCTTATCTGGCCAGTTTAGGAGGAGGACAACGATGAAACTCTATGGGAGACTCACCGGAATCGCATTGCTGCTAGGGACGGCGCTGCTCGTCAACGCCCAGACCAACTCGGGAGAATGGCGGACCTATGGGCAAAACCCGCAGGGCTGGCGCTATAGCGACCTCACCCAGATCGACACTCGCACGGTGGCGCGCCTGGCCCCCAAATGGATTTATCAGACCAACGTCGGCGGATCGGAAACAACGCCGCTGGTCTTCGATGGCATGATGTTCGTCGCCGGTCCATCCAACAACTCCTGGGCTTTGGACGCTATCACCGGCCGGCCCGTCTGGCACGTTCACAAAACTCCGCCGGGACCGCTCGATCTGTGCTGTGGAGAAGTGAATCGCGGCTTCGCGGTGCAAGGCGACAAGCTATTCCGCGTGAATATCGAAGGAACGCTGGTTGCGCTGGACATAAAATCGGGCGCCACTCTTTGGGAAACGCCAATGGCCGATTACAAGCAGGGCTATAGTGCCACCGCTGCGCCGCTGGTGGTCAAGAATCTGGTCTTGACCGGAATCGCCGGAGCCGAATTCGGCACGCGCGGGTTCGTCGATGCCTACGACGCACAGACCGGCAAGCGGATGTGGCGCTTTAATACGGTCGCTGGTCAGGGCGAGCCGGGCGGCGAAAGCTGGTCAGGCGATTCCTGGAAGCGCGGCGGCGCATCCACCTGGATCACCGGAAGCTACGATCCCGAACTGAACCTGGTTTACTGGGGCACTGGAAATCCCGGACCCGATATGGACGGCGATGTCCGGCGCGGCGACAACCTTTATTCCTGTAGCGTGGTCGCGCTCGACGCTGATACCGGAAAACTGAAATGGTTTTATCAGTTCACGCCGCACGATGTGCACGATTGGGATGCGATCAGCGATCTTCTGCCGGTGGATCTCACCGTCGATGGCCGTAAGGTGAAAGCTCTGATCCAAGCCAATCGCAACGGCTTTTTCTACACGCTCGATCGCACCAATGGCAAGGTCCTGAAGGCCAGGGCGTATACGAAAGTGACTTGGGCGGATGGGATCGGTCCGGACGGCCGGCCCATTCTGATCGCAGGCCAAGAGCCCACAGAAGAGGGCAAGTACGCTTGTCCGGGTCTGGGCGGTGGCCACAATTGGCAAGCCACGACTTACAGTCCGCGTTCGGGTCTTTATTATTTCAGCTCCAGCGAAAATTGCCACCTGTTCTACAAAAGCAGGCAGGAATTCACCGCTGGCCAATGGTATCAGGCCAGCAACGTGGAAGGTCCGCCAGGCACGCACGGAACGGGCGCGATCCTCGCCGTCGATCCGACCACGGCTCAAACCAAGTGGCGTTTCGACATGGTCACCACTCCGTCGGCGGGATTGCTCGCGACAGCAGGCGGCTTGGTATTCACTGGCGATCCGCAGGGCTACCTGATCGCGTTCGACGACCGCACCGGAAAAGTGCTATGGAAATTCCAGACCGGGGCGTCGATCCACGCCCCGCCCATTAGCTACGCGGTAGCGGGAACGCAGTACATTGCGATCGCCGCCGGCGACTCGATCATCACCTTCGCGCTGAAATAGTAGCTCGGGCGTATATCTCAACCCACTGGCCCCGCCGCGTCCAACGCTGGACTGGGATCAATCCGAAATGCTCGCGCACCTGCGCCGTATCCATCTGCGGTTCGTATTCATAAAAACGCTGCAGGAATCGCTCGACCGCGCCGAATCGCAGCACGCCCCATTCCGGTTCCCAGGTCCGCGAATACAGCACCAATACATCGACGTCTTTTGGTTCGAGAGCACGCAGCGTTGAAAATCGCAGATCGCCCGTTTCGGCGGGTGACAGCTTGGCATTCACGTATCCGAATGCCGGATCGCGCAGCGCCTGCGTAAGGGGCCAGGCAGTATAGATTCGGCGAGTCGGATAAGTCTTCTCGAGGAACTGCGCCGCGGTCCGCTGCAGCTCGACGAAATCCACCATCGCCAGATTGTTTTCGAACGGAAATGGAAACGGAGGATTCAACACGGCCCCTACAATAAGCCCGGCCACGACCACCGCGATACTTGCGTTGCGCCACATGGGCCGCAGCTGGGACCATCCCGCTCCCATAGCGATGTAGACCAGCGGCAACACCGGAAGAAGATAGCGCTCCAGTTCCGCGCCGCCCAGCACACTGACCATCAGAACGTGAGCGCCGATAAACAGCCAGGTGATCCGCCAAGCCCGATTGGAGTAGATACGCGTTTTTTTCCACGCCAGCGCGACGGCCACGGTTCCCACCCAACGGAAATCGGCCAGGAACAAGTAGTAAATACGCCGCAGCAGACACAGCGATGCGCGCACCGGATTGAGCGCATAACCGAGATTGTAGTGCGTGAATCCGGCATCGCCGAAGAGGTGGCCAGTAGCGCGCCACAAGACAAAAAACCACACCGCCAGCACCGCGAATGGCGCAATGTAGTAAATAGCGAACTTACTTCGCGGCGGATCAGCCAGTAGCACCAGGACAAGAATCAGCGGCAATAGCGCGCCGGTCTCCTTCGAAAGAACCAGCGCCGTCGAGGCCAGGGCGGCGGCACGATGCCGGTCCCGCAGAAAAAGTAGCAGCGCGAGCACCGTGAAAAGCATGGCCGGCATATCCAGTTGCGCCATCATGGCCTGTGTATAGAACAAAGGATCGATCAGCAGCAACAAGGCCGGTGCAAACGCCGGCGCGCCGCGCAATCCACGGCACAAATGGATCGCGAGCAGGAAGGTGAAGAACGAGGCGCAGCTCCCCAGCAGCAGCATCGCGGCACGAGTGGCCGGGATCGAGTACCCGAAGAGGTCCCACACGCCGGCGAGGTATGCCATTACGCCGGGAGGATGGGCGTTTGGAACCGTGGAATGTGGGATCCACGCTCCATCATGGTAGATGTCGAGCGCGGCCGGCACGAACTGGCCCAGTTCATCCCAAAAATAGGGAAGACCGAAGTAGGCTGAATGCGTGAGAAAGACAACCAGCGTGAAAGACAGCAGGAAAAACAGATAGGTGTCCAGCCGGACGCCGCGCTCGCTCTTCAGTCCGGCCTCGGAGGGCGCCGTCATTATTGAATAGCGCTGGCCTGGCCGGTGCTATGAGGCTCCAGCTTGATCTCGCCGAAGGTCGCCTCGTATTGCGAAATGTTTTGGTTCAGGACATTGAGCAAAGCTTTGGCCTGCTGCGGGCTGAGGTAAACGCCCTGGAAGTTGTGGATCACAACATTCTCGGGCGAGGTCTGATTCACGGTGCCGAACATCAGGAAGAAGTCCCAGAGGTTCACTCGAATCTGCACGCTGTTGGCGTAACTTTCCCGGTACTCCGGCGTGTTCACCAACTGAAATTTCGGCTGTACTTGTGGCGTCATAGACACCACCATACTGACACAGCGGAGCTCTGTGATAATCTTGCGAAGGATCAGAATGTCGAACCGGGCGCTCGCCATTATCGTGGCGGTTGTAATCCAGTGCGCATGTATCTCGGCAGCCACACAGGTGGTCTTGCTGGGAACCGGGACTCCGGCAATGGATCCCGACCGTTCGGGCCCGGCTACCGCCATCGTTGTGGGTGACACAGCGTATCTCATCGACTTCGGCCCAGGTGTTGTTCGCCGTGCTGCAGCCGCCGCCGCGAAAGGCATCCCCGCCGTCCGGCCGGAAAATCTCAAGACCGCGTTCGTCACTCATCTGCACTCCGATCACACCGTCGGTTACCCCGATCTGATCTTCACGCCCTGGGTCATCGCGCGCAAAGATGCGCTCAACGTTTACGGACCGAAGGGACTGCAGGCCATGACGGATCACATTCTGGCAGCCTGGCAGGAGGATATCGATATCCGCACCACAGGCTTGGAGCAGCGCTGGCCGCTACGCGTGGTCGCTCACGAAATCAAGCCGGGCATTGTCTATACCGACGCTTCAGTTCGCGTAACGGCTTTTCTCGTGCCGCACGGGCAATGGGACGAAGCTTATGGCTATCGATTCGATACTCCGGACCGCGTGATCGTCATTTCCGGCGATACCCGCCCGAGTCCGGAACTGGTGAAGGCTTGCCGCCGGTGCGATATTCTTATCCACGAAGTTTATCCGATGGGATCCCGAGCGACCATGCCGGACTGGCCGAAATACCGCGCCCAGTATCACACGTCCACTCAGGAATTAGCGCAGATTGCCAGCCAAAGCCAACCTGGCCTTCTGATTGTCTATCACCGGACCGGAGGATTGACAAATTTTTCCGACGAACAGTACTTGAAAGAAATTGGCCAAGGGTATTCGGGAAAGGTAGTGATCGGACATGACCTTGAAGTATATTGATTCGGCCAGCTTGGTGATGCTCGCAGGCTCGGCGATTTTGTTGTGCGCAAGCCGGCCCGCCGCGGCGGAAGTACTCGAAAAAAGCAAAAGCATCGCAGGCGTCACAGTACACTACAAAGTCGTGCTTCCGAGCCATTACGATGCTGCGAAGGCTTATCCGGGCGTGCTCGCTTTCGGCGGCGGTCCTCAGACTATGAACATCGTCGATGGCGCGATCCAGCGCAACTGGCGGGATCAGGCGGAACAGCGCGGCTACATTGTCGTGATTCCCGCGGCGCCCGATGGTCAGTTGTTCTTCGAAGGCGGTGGGCGCATTTTTCCCGAGTTCTTAACCAAGATTCTGGCTGATTACAAGATCGCCGACAGCAAGTTTCACATCGCCGGGCAGTCCAATGGAGGCATCAGTGCATTCCATGTAGCGGCGCTGTATCCACAATATTTCTGGTCCGTCACCGGTTTTCCCGGCTATCTTCCGGATGCGACACCCGCGCGTCTGGGCGCTCTGGCGAAGATGTGCATCAACATGCATGTCGGAGAACTGGATACGGGATGGAAAGAAGAGATGCAGCAGCAGGCCGCGCAATTTCGCTCCAAAGGGATGACCGTTCGAATCACCGTCGAGAAGGGACAAAGCCATCGCCTGGATACGTTAGCCGGAGACGGGGCGGCGCGGCTTTTCAATCAGTTCGAAGAGGCGCGGCAGGGTTGTTCCAAATGACGTCGCGGCTATTCACCCTGGAAAAGAGTTTCCAGTAGCTGGCAGCTCGAGTCCATTAAGTGGTCGATTTGAGGCTGCGCCAGAGACGACCGGGCAATGGACGTGATTCGGCGCGAGATGGCTTCCGCCGTTACCCGCTTTCGTTCTGACGGCGGCCAGCTGCTGATGACATCCAGCCGGTACTCCAGGAACCGGAGCTCAGCTTCCGCGGGAGTCTCCAAAATTGTGGTGGTCACCATTCACTTATCGACTCGGATTCCGGCGCCCGCTCACATATTGCTAGACCTCGCCGATAAGGCAAGAGCCAAAGGAGACGCATGACGACTGCAGAGCCCGAAGCCCCAATTTCCAAGCCACCGGCCGAAACGAGACCCTGGGCCTTGGAGGATCTGCCGCCGTTTCCCCCGGTGGCGACCCGGCTACTGGAGGTGCTTTCTCATGACAACACCCATATTACGGGCGTAGGCCGCATCATCGCAGCCGAACCCGTGTTTGCCGGCCGCGTGCTGCAGATGGCCAACTCGCCGCTCTTTGCGCTACAGACTCAGGTGAAGACTATTTCCCATGCCATCGTCCTGCTGGGATTGGACCGGGTGAAGGCGATCACGGTGACGCGCGCCCTGGGGGATTTTGTCGGACCCGTTCTGAACGACAAAGCTCTGCGAGCGTGCTGGCAGAACAGCCTGGCTTGCGCGCTGCTCTCGGAAAAACTCGCGCGAGCCTGCAAAATGGATAACGATTTCGCTTATGTCGCGGGCCTGCTGCGCGACATCGGCCGGCTAGCCTTGCTGGTCAAGTACCCCGGCTCTTATACCAACCTGTTGGCCGTTGCAGGCGAGCAACGATTCGATCTGATCGCGACCGAGCGCGAATTATTCGACATCGATCACTGCCAGGCAGGCGCCTGGGTGATGGGGAAAATGCCTTTCCCGCAAGAATTACGCGAGGTAGTGGCCAAGCATCACGATCCGCCTAGCGGCCTGTTTCGGATGGTGCATCTGGTCCGGATAGGCGGCCTGTTAGCGGATACGTTAGGCTTCTCTGTGCTCCCGGAACTCACCTATCGCCCCTTCGCTGAGGTGATCCAGGATCTGCCGGAAGCCGCCTGCCTGCGCTTTACTGCCGATCCGCGAGAGCTGCAAGCGGATATCGCGGCCAGAATTCAGTTCTGGGGCTGAGGGGACGCTTGGGCCGGACTACCGAATGTCCGAAAAGGGCAGTGGCCGCAGAATAGAGTTGCTGATGTTCGATACATTCTCGGTATCGCTAAAGCCCGGCTGCACCCGAAGCTTCTGCCATTCCGGATCGGCGCCGAAGGCCTGCCATAGCTTTTCACGCGCCGCCAGATTGTCGAACCCCAGCATATAAACTAAGTTGGGCATGCGTGATCCGATCAGCGTCTCGCCATAAAAGACCGGCCGCATTCCCAGTCTCTTGAAGATCCCGATTTCACCTTCGTTAAACATCTTGATTTTGCGCGCCAGCGTGAAACTGTTATTCGATTCGTACATGCGTAGCTCGAAAACGCGTGGGGCACTCGAACCCTCGGTGGGCGGCGGTTCCACCTGCGGCATGCCTTCAAAGCAACGCAACAGCGAGCTTTCCATGCGTTCGAAACCGAGGCCGGGCATGGCATTGTAGGCGTCGCGAGCCTGTATGTAATCTTTGTCGGCCGCCTGTTTTTCACGGGCCGCTTCCATCGCCGCCATGCTGGGGAACGCGGCCAGGGCCAGCAGGAACGGGCTCTCGTCGGCAATCACGCTTCCGAAAACTCCTAATTGAGTGGCGCCCGAGCGCTTCAGCACCGGCGCCGCCGCGCGCAGGAATTCGGTGGTCCTTTGCATTTGATTCTCGGGATTGGTGCGCATGTGAAACCAGCGCAGCTCCAGGATGCTCCTGGAGGTCGGGGCGGCGGCGGCCAAGGGTCCTGTCAGTGCGAGCCCTGATGCAGCGAGAGAAAAGTGTCGTCGGGTCATTCAAACTGACTGTACAATAAACTGCATCGGCTGTGAAGAGGCAGTGGCAGGCAGAATCGAGACGCCCATTCCCAAAAGCGGACATGCGCTATAAGGGAGATGCACGAGAATCAATGACTTGGGCTGGCAGGCGGGCTGCAAAGCAGGAATCCGCGCATTATGATCTGGCAAAATCTCAGGATCTCCGCTCGCTCCTTGCTGCGTACACCCGCGTTCACCTTGACGGGCATTCTAACGCTGGCTGTCTCCATCGGAATGGCTACCTCGGTGTTCAGCATCGTGAATGCTTTACTTCTCAAGGCGCTTCCTTACCGGAACGCGGAACGTCTGGCCATGATTTGGTCGGTATCGAACAACAGCAGCCGAGGGCCTTCGTCGTTCGACGACTTCGAGGATTGGCGCCGCGATAGCAAGACCCTCGAAAGTGGAGCTCTGTTTTCGGCCTATTACAAGCCCATCCTGACCGGCGCCGGACAAGCCCAGCGGTTCTCGGCCCTGCTAGTGTCGCACGAATATTTCAGAGTGATGGGCGTTCAACCGATGTTGGGCCGCTTCTTCCGGCCCGAGGAGGATCGGGACGGCCGTGACGATGTCGTGGTGCTGTCCTATTCGCTGTGGCGCGATCAGTTCCACGCCGACCCGCAGGTGGTCGGTAAAAAGATCCAGCTCAATTCGCGGCCGCACGAAATCGTCGGAGTTGCTGGACCGGACCTCCTGCCTCTGCCTCCCAGTCTGGCGCAAGAGCCGGCGCAGATTTATCGCCCTGTCGGCGAACCCTTCAACTCCGGATCGCGCGATGGACGGCATCTGGAATCGATCGTCCTGCTCCGGCCTGGCGTTTCAATCGAACAGGCGCAGGCCGAGTTGAACGTACGTTCGCGCGACATGGAGCGCGCGCATCCTGACGCGGACGCGCATCTGGCCGCTCGCATCGTCACACTTCGAGAGGACATGACCCGTAATGTCCGCGCCGGATTGCTCGCCTTGCAGAGCGCCGTCCTGGTGCTGATGCTGATCGCATGCGCGAACATCGCTAATCTGCTGCTGGCGAAATCAAGTGCTCGCCGCCGCGAAATGGCGGTGCGCGCTGCGTTGGGGGCGAATTCCGCCCAGCTGGCTCGATTGCTGCTCTCAGAAAGCCTGGTTCTCGGATTGGCGGGGGGAATCTGCGGACTACTGCTGGCAGCCTGGAGCACTTCCGCGCTCACCGCTGTAGCGTCTCGGATTCTGCCCGATGCCCGCCACATCGCGATCGATTTTCGCGTGCTGGGCTTCTCCATTGGACTGTCATTCGCGGCTGCAATTCTGTTCGGCCTGGCGCCCATTCTTCATCTGGACTCGACTCGCCTGGACAATGCGCTGAAGTACGGAATGCGCGTGGCTGGCGATCATCGCAACCGGCTCCGGCAATTGCTGGCCGCCAGCCAGATCGCTCTGGCTCTGGTTCTGCTGGTCTCGGCTGGACTTCTCGCGCAAAGCTTCATGCGCTTGCGCAGCGTGAATCCGGGGTTCGATCCCGTGGGAGTGCTCACTGCTTCCGTCTCACTTCCGCAGGTTCATTATCCTAACGACGTAGCGGTAGTCCAGTTCTTCGAACGCGCGCTGGCGAATCTGCGCGCGTTGCCCGGTGTGCGGCGGGCGGCGACCGTCAGCGTCGTCCCCATGTCCGGCGATTTCGACCGTACCAGCTTTGCGATCGGTGGCAAGACCTTGGGCGCGGGCGAGCAGACTAGCCCCGACCGCTACATCGTCAGTCCGGAATATTTTCAAGCTCTGCGCATTCCATTGCGTCTGGGCCGTCTGCTCGAACCGCGCGACGATGCGAATCATTCGCCGGTGTGTGTCATCAGCGAAACTGCCGCTCGCCTGTGGTTCGGCGGCGAGTCGCCACTCGGGAAGAAGATCCAGGCTGGCTCGGCGTCGGGATCGTTTGCAAGTTCACCCTTCCGCGACGTGGTCGGCGTAGTGGGAGACGTCGCCCAATACGGATTGGGACTGCCCGCGACCCCGCAAATCTACATGTCGCACGCGCAGTTTGCGAACCGTTTTGTGAGTTTCATGGTGCGGACTGACGGCGATCCGGACGCGTTGGCGGCGGGACTGCGGAAGGCGGTGTTTGCAGTGGACCCAGAGCAACCGGTATACGACGTGACGTCGCTCGATCAGATCGTTTCCAATTCGATTGCGGCCCGGCGTTTGGGACTTTGGCTCCTGGCTGTGTTCGCGCTGGGTGCGTTGACGTTAGCCGTGATTGGGATCTACGGCGTTGTTTCCTATTCCGTCTCGCAGCGAACTTCTGAATTCGGAATTCGCATGGCGCTGGGCGCCCGGCCAGCGGATATCCTTCGGCGAGCCATCAGCGATTCACTTCTGATGATCGTGGCGGGCTTGGCAGCCGGAGTGGCGGGGTCGCTCGCGATCTCGAAGGTGCTGGCAGGTTTCTTGTATGGAGTACGCGCAACCGACGCGTCGACATTCGCGGTCCTGCCATTGTTCCTAGCGGTGGTGGCATTGGCCGCCTGTTACGTTCCGGCCCGGCGGGCCGCAAAGGTGGATCCGCTAATGGCGCTGAGATACGAGTAACGTCTACGCTAACGCGGCCGCCGGGACTGCACCAAAGCGCCGATCGCGCGAGTGGAACTCAGCCACCGCCGCGCCCAGATCGGAAGCGGCGAAGTCCGGCCACATGACCGGAGTGAAGATTAGCTCCGCATAAGCGCATTCCCAGAGCAGAAAATCACTAAGACGTTTCTCACCTCCGGTGCGGATCAAGAGATCAACATCCAGCGCTCCCAATGCAGAATTGAAATCTTCGCGCGTGGCCTTGTCTTTGAGCTTGCGTGCGGCCTTGAGTATCGCATTGCGTGCTGAATAGTCCACGGCGATGCGAAGATGCAGTTTCTTGCCGGGCGCAGTGGCCTTCTCGGTGGATTCGATGACGGGCAGCAGCATGCGAGGTAGCCGGTCACGGCGCCCGATGACCGAAACCCGAACGCCGTTCTTGAGGCATTCGGCTTGTTCACGGCGCAAATAGGAGTGAAACAGCTTCATCAGCGCGGAAACTTCCGTGGTCGGCCGCTGCCAGTTGTCGGATGAGAAAGCATAAACGGTGAGCGTGCCGATGCCCAGGTCCGGCGCGCTTTCGACCGCACGTCGGAGCGCCTCGGCGCCGGCGCGATGACCTGCGATGCGCGGTAGACTGCGAGCAGTGGCCCAGCGTCCGTTGCCATCCATGATAATCGCGGCGTGCAAGCCGCGGGAAGTTCTTTGCGACATAAAGCGTTCCTCCAAAAAAAAGGGACCTACAGCTCGCGCATTGCTTGAATCAGCGCTTCCATGTGATTGAGATATTTTTCGAGCGCTCGCCGGCCCGCTTCGGTCAGACGATACTCCGTCTTGGGCATACGGTCCTGAAACGTCTTGGTACAGGCGATGTAATTAGCCTCTTCCAGCTTGCGCGCATGTACGCTCAGGTTCCCATCGGTTGTCTTGAGAAGCTTCTTTAGTTCGTTAAATGTGAGCGACCGGTTTGCGGCCAGAGCGCTCACGATTCCCAGGCGCATGCGCTCGTGGATCAAGCGGTCCAGATCCGGCAGCGTCTTGCCGCCTGCAATGGCGCGAGCTTCGGACAATTTCTCCGGCGGCGTTTCTTTTCGAGCGGTGTTTTGTCTAGCCACCATACCTCCTAGCGATGATAATTCCGAAAACAACATGCAGACCGCCGAACCCTACGCCCAGCAGTGCCGTGCCCCAGGAGAATGGGCAGAACAGCGCCACCGCGCCTACCAGCATGAAGCACATCCCCATGATTGGGACTACGCGCACCGAATAGGCGCCGCCCGTCACAACGCCGGTGCCGTAAAGCAGCAGCCAGGTTCCCGGAATCACGCGGGTGAGCCCGGCCTGATATAGCACCAACGTCAGCAGCGCGCCCACCAACAATGGCGGGGCAAAGCTTAATAGAAATCTTCGGCCGGGCGCCGACAGCAACGGGAGTTGTGCGGAATCGGCCTTGCGCTTCATGGTCCACGCGCCCAGCGCTATTGCGAAAATTCCTTCGATCAACCAGATGGCCAGCCAAGCGCCTGCGCCGGATTGGCGGGCGGCGAACGCGGTGGCGGCGAGCGCGCTTACGCCCATCGCAAAGCCGCCCCAGCCCGGTACAGCAGTGAACGCTCCGGCGCGCTCCATGGTCTCGCGAATGAACCGCAGGTTGTCCATCGCGCGCGTGTGCAGCGCGACGGTCTCAGGCGGACCTACCCGAATGGGGCGAACGGAAGCCATGTGGAGATTATACGCGATCTACTTTGCGTTGTAAAGTACCTCCTCGTCCTGTATAGGTCCGGGCGGGTAAAGATCGATCTTGAGGTCCAGACCAAGTGCGCTTAAGCGTCCAAGCAGGTCCTTGTCCAGTACTGTGCCGCCCTGTCCATGCGTTGACGAGAAACCGCAGAACAAATCGACCTTGCACGTTTCACGAAGCGTTCGCAGGGCGTCGGCCTTCGATCCAACCAGATCGAGCAACCAGCCCAAGTGCACATCGATGCCCTGGTCTTCCGCGACCCCACTCTTGAGGAGCCAGGCATTTGTCCGGCGCAACTGTGGACTGCGAGCGCTGACAAGATCGCCCTTTGCGTAGAAGCGTGTCGGCTTCAGGCCAACCAGAGCAGTGATCTGCTCAACTTCAAACGTTTCGCTGAATATGCGAAGCGCGGCTGCCGCCCATTTTTCATTGGTTTCGCGATTGGCATTGACGTCAGGCATTCGCCTATTATGCGAAAAGATCCAATTGATCGTCGACCGGCCATTCCACCACCTCGCGCGGACGGAACTTGTGCCTCGACAAGACCTTTTTCACCCGCTCGCTTATCATTTCGGGATAGTGGCCCTTCAGATACGCGTTCGCTTGGTACCGCTCCTTGTAGCGCGGGAGCAAGTGCGGAAAATGCTGCTCGAGAAGCGGAAAGAACACCTGCTGGGCACAGGGCTTCAAGAACAAAGGGCTGGCGCTGAAGGAAGAAGCCCCGTTGACGGCGGCCGCGGCGCAAACGGCCTCAATACTCTTCTCGCTATCGTTGATGAGCGGCATCATGGGATGCGCAAGCACACCCACGCGGACGCCTCCGTCCGTGAGTTTGCGGAGTGCGGCCACACGTAGCGCTGGACGCGGCGCGCGCGGTTCCAGCAGCCGCGCCAACGCTTCATCCAGCGTCGTAATTGTTAAGTGGACGCTGACGGAGTTAGCACGCCCGATCCGCGCTAGCAGGTCCGTGTCGCGGGCGACCAAGTCCGACTTGGTGGTGATTCCAAGAGTGAAGCCGCGCTCACCGGCGAATACTTCCAGCATCTGCAGCATGATTCGAAACCGTCGCTCGGCCGGCTGATAGGGATCCGTCGCCGTGCCGATCCAGATTGTTTCGCCCGTCTTCAGCTTTCGCAATTCGTCGCGAAACCAGGGGGCATGGAAACGCTTGGCGTAAATCTTGCGCTCGAAAAGCTCGGGATCGCGCAACTCCATGAACTCGTGTGCATAGCGCGCATAACAGTATTTGCAACCGAATTCGCAGCCGCGATAAGGATTGATTGTGAAGATCTCGCGCATGCGCCCGGAGCCGCGCCCGATAAAGCGCCGTGTCTCAAGCTCAAAATATTCCACGTGCTTCTTGGCCTCGAGTAGATCGCTGGACGCGGCCAGACGCGCGATGCCAACGAGCTTGGGGGAGTCGTGGTCGTCAAACAACATAACGCGGCCATTCTTATATTCGCCTTTTCTTCGCCCAACTGTCAAGTGTTACATCTGCTGTGACCTCGGAGCTTTCAATTAGACGGCTCTAGGAAAGTCTCCTAGGTTAACCCCATACCTGTCACAACCTCGATGTGAAAGCGTCCAATGAGTGCGAGGGTTGGTTATATGCTGGGTTGGGCAATTGCCTTTTTCGTGGCGGCCATGATCGTCGCGCTATTAGGGCTGGCCGAAGCCGCAACTACGTTTGCTGTTATAGCGAAAGTCTTGTTCTGGGTGTTTCTGATTGGCTTTGTCTTCAGCCTGGTAATGCATTTTTCGCGGAGCCGCGCTTGAGCGCGCTTGGCGGCGCTGCGTTATAGCACGACGCGCGAATCGCCGTCGCGGCGAGTGACTCGTTCGCGATCGAGGAACTCCAGAAGCGGAATGGCGTACTTGCGGGAGATCCCGGTCCAGTCCTTGAATTCGGGCACGGCGAAGCGCGCGCCTCTCTTTCCTGCGAGCAGTTCGCGTAGCGATTTGATGGCCGAGGCGTGAAAAACCAGTTCGTCGCTGATTCGCACCAGCCGTTTGTCCCGAAGCAGCAACTGGAGTATATTGCGCGCGCGAGTGGCCTCCAAACCCGACTTTCCGAGCACTTCAATCACGGAGGGCACTGCCAGGCCGGCGGCTTGAAACGCGTTCTCGATCTTCGCGGAGGCTTCCGTTTCGTCCTGCTTCAGCGAGATTTGATGCGAAGCCAGGCGCACCGTCTCACCATCCACGGCCAGCGTCTTGACGCGCGCCAGCAGAGCGTCCATCAGCCATGCAGGCGCGCCCGGGAGTTGCTTGCTTCGCAGCTCTTCTTTCGACAGACCGCCGACCAACGGATTCTTTCGATGAAATTGCTTCAAGGTCTCATGGATCGTTTCCAACTGACGTCCGGCCCACTTCGAATCGAGAAGCCAGAACTGGGGGGACTCGAAAGCGATCACTGGTGCGGCGGCAGCAGCTTTGCGAAGGTTGGCTTCCTGCAAACCCGTACGCGCCACCAGCTCAGGCATTCCGATTCCGTAGCGAGTCTCGCTTACCAGCAACGCGATGCGATCGGCCAGCGGCGCGGACTCCAGAACACGCATGCGATCGGACGCGGCTCTTCTAGGCCCCGCAATGTCCAGCACTGTGCCGCCGCCAATGGTCACCACCGGCGAGAACATACGAACAATAAATCGATCACCCGGCACGAGCAGCAGGGGCTCGCTCAGCACGAAGCGAACATAATCGCGGGCGCCGGGTTCAAGCGGCTCGGTTCCGCGGAGCCTTCGCACTTCAGCTTCCACCTCCGCCGTTCCAGCGTGAAAGTGAACCGGTGCGCGATGTTTCAAAGGCTTTGCGGAGGCGAGCAATTCAAAAACGCAATCCACCTGAGTGGTGGCGCGGAACTTCCCGGCTTCAGCGAGCAGCATGCCGCGCCGCAGTTCGACTGCGTCTACTCCGGCCACGTTCAGTGCTGTCCGTTGACCTGCCGTAGCTTGGGGCACGCTCGCGCCGTGGACCTGAATGCCGCGAACGCGCACCCGCTGGCGCGCCGGATGCAACTCCACTTCCTGCTCGACACGCACCGAGCCGGAGACCAGCGTTCCCGTGACTACGGTTCCAAACCCGCGCATCGAGAAGGCGCGGTCAATCGGCAGGCGAAAATATTGCGAGGCGTCCTTTTCAGAAATCGACGCAGCCATCTTCTCAATTTCCGAGCGGAGATCGTGTAAGCCTGCTCCGGTGGTGGAACTGACCGCGACGACGGGAGCATTTTCGAGAAACGATCCGCGCACGAATTCGTCTACTTCGAGCCGCACCAATTCGATGAGGTCCTCGTCGACCATATCGGATTTCGTAAGAACTACAATGCCGTTCCGAATACCCAGGAGCCTGCAGATGTCGAAATGTTCGCGAGTTTGTGGTTTGATGGATTCATCAGCAGCTATAACAAACAGAACGAGATCAATGCCTCCTACCCCGGCTAACATGTTTTTAATGAACCTTTCATGGCCGGGGACGTCTACAAAACCGAGGCGCACATTCTGCGAAATCTGCAGATGCGCGAATCCCAAATCTATGGAAATACCGCGCTGCTTTTCCTCCTTGAGCCTGTCGGTATCGATGCCCGTGAGGGCTCGCACTAAAGCAGTCTTTCCGTGGTCGATGTGGCCCGCGCTGCCGATTATGATGTTCTTCATCTCGACGCTCTTCATCCTAGCGCCTCTGGCCGCGCAAGATACGGCGACGCCGCTATTTAAGGCTGGAGTATCCGACGTTCGAGTGGACGTGCAGGTGACGGAAGGAAAGAATCTGGTCAAGGGCCTGTCCAAGGACGATTTCATCGTTACCGACGATGATCAGCCACAAAGCATCGTTTCGTTCTCGCACGGCGAGGAGCGGTTGAATATTATTCTGCTGCTCGATATCAGCGGTAGCATGCAAAAGTACATCGACGAGATCGCGCAAACGGCTCGCGAATCGCTGGAACACCTGCGTCCCGGCGACCGCGTAGCCATTATGGTGTTTGCTCGAACCAGCGCAGTACACCAGGGGTTCAGCGACAATCTGGCCGAGACTGCGCGTCAGATCCCTAGCGCCGTTAAGGTGGACGTAGGCACCAGCACCCTGATCAACTCGGCGGTGATGGACGCGGCGCACTACATGGAGGCGAACGCGGGGACGGACGGACGGCGGGCGATTCTGATTCTCACCGACAACCTCAGCATGAGCTATCAACTGACGGACGGTCAGGTAATCCGCGAATTGAACAAAGCCGATACTGTGTTCAATGCGATCGTGACCGGACGCGCAATCCGGCCGCGGCCGCTCGATCCGGGCAAACCCGGAAACCCCGATTTCACGCCTGCCGACGTGTTTCACCTGTCGGAGGAGACCGGCGGTGAATGGGTAAAGGCTGAGCGCGCCGATGAGTCGTTCAACGAGATGATCGGGCACATTCGCAGCCGTTACAGTCTGGCCTATCACGAGCCGCCGTCCGCTCCAGGAACGTTTCGCCACATCGGGGTGGCTCTAACGGAAACCGCGAAGCGTAGATTTCCCTTGGCGGAATTGAAGGCGCGCAACGGATATTACGCCGAGTAGCCGTTCGCATGCCGCCTCCGCTGGTTTGAGTGCTACTGTAATGTCTTATGTCTCTTGACCCGTGGGCGGAAGTGCGCCGCCGTCACGCCAATGCCGTAGCGGGTGGCGGCGAAGAACGCATGCAGCGCCAGCATCAGGAAGGCAAGCTATCGGCCCGCGAACGCATCGATCTGCTGCTGGATGAAGGCACGTTCGAGGAATTGGATCAACTGGTCCGGCACCGCTGCCACGATTTTGGAATGGACCAGCAAGTGGTGGACGGCGACGGTTTTGTCACCGGCTACGGCCGCGTTCACGGGCGTCTGGTTTATCTCTTCGCCCAGGACTTCACAGTGTTCGGCGGCTCGCTCTCGGAATCGAACGCGCTAAAGATTTGCAAGATCATGGATCTGGCCCTGAAGACCGGCGCCCCGGTGATCGGGCTGAATGACTCCGGGGGCGCGCGCATCCAGGAAGGCGTACTTTCGCTTGCCGGATATGCCGACATCTTTCTGAGAAACACGCTGGCCAGCGGGGTGATTCCGCAGATCTCGGCCATCATGGGCCCGTGCGCCGGCGGCGCCGTCTATTCACCGGCCCTGACTGATTTTGTGTTCATGGTGGATCATACCAGCCACATGTTCGTCACCGGGCCGGATGTGATCAAGACCGTCACTCACGAAGACGTGACCAAAGAGAAACTGGGGGGCGCCGAAACCCACAACTCCATCAGCGGCGTGGCGCACTTTCTAGCTCACGACGATTCTGAGTGCCTGCGGATGGTCCGCGAACTAGTTTCGTACATACCTTCCAACAATCGCGATGACGCGCCGATGCGCGCGACCAGTGATCCCGCCGACCGTGCCGATCTCGCATTGGACAAACTGGTGCCGGCGGAATCGAATATTCCTTACGACATCAAGGAGATTATCCGGCGCGTAGTGGATGACGGCGAGTTCTTCGAGATCCATGAGCATTGGGCCAAGAATATCGTGATCGGGCTCGCGCACATGGATGGGCGGAGTATCGGGATCGTGGCCAATCAGCCTGCGTTTCTAGCCGGCTGCCTGGATATCAATTCATCGGTCAAAGGCGCGCGCTTTGTGCGCTTCTGCGATGCTTTCAACATTCCAATCCTGACGTTCGAGGATGTTCCGGGTTTTCTTCCGGGAACCGACCAGGAGTTCGGTGGAATCATTCGCCAGGGAGCCAAACTGCTTTATGCTTATGCTGAGGCAACGGTACCCAAAATAACGGTCATCACGCGCAAAGCCTACGGCGGAGCTTATTGCGTGATGGGGTCGAAACACCTGCGGACGGACGTGAACTTCGCATATCCGACCGCCGAGATCGCGGTGATGGGTGCGGAAGGCGCGGTAAACATCGTATACCGCCGGGAGTTGACCACCGCCGCCGACAAGGAGGTAGCCCGGCAGCAAAAGATCGATGAATTTCGCGAGCGGTTCGCCAATCCCTTTGTCGCCGCTGAGCGGGGCTTCATCGATGATGTGATCGAGCCGCACGAAACGCGGCCGAAAGTGATTCGTGCGCTGCGGATGCTCGCGACCAAGGTAGATACCATGCCGCGCAAGAAGCACGGGAACATTCCGTTGTAGCAAGTGGCGCAGGTCTCCGACCTGCGAAGGTTTTGGGGGCTACCAGCCGCCGGTAATGTCGTCCACCCGCATAGTCTCCTTCACTACGAACGGCTCCCCGTACTTCACGCCGATCAAGTTGCCATAGAAACGCGCGATGCCCGACAAGCGTTCGCGAATCTCCTGCTGCTGCGGAAACAAATGCGCGGCGTCGGACGCGTCGGCATATTGCGATTCATAACAGAACAGCGCGTCCATGCGGCGCTCGAACTGTGACGAAATGTCGACCACGAAGGACGGCGTGACGTTGGCGTATAGCGACGAGTAGATAATCTTGGTGGGACGATGCGGCTCGGTCTGCTCGTCCAGCTTCTTCAGCCCGGCCAGGAAGCAGGCTTCGAAACCGATTTCGCAAGCCCGATAGTGATCCGGATGCCGGGCCTCCCAATAGGGCAAAATCACCACGCGAGGCCGCAAATTGCGGATCTCGACCGCCAGGCTCATACGCACACTGACGGTATTCTCGAGCCGCGCGTCGGGCAGCCGCATATTGCCCCGCCAGGACAGTTGCATCTTACCGGCTGCCGCATCCGACTCCTTCACCCGCGTCTCGGGCGTCCCGCGCGTGCCCATGTCACCAGCGGTTAGATCCAGAACACCAGTGCGATATCCGATCTCGGCCATGCGGAGCAGCGTGCCGCCACAAGTCTGCTCTACGTCATCGGGATGGGCGGCGATGGCCAGGATATCGAGCGGCTTCTCGATTCCGGCCGAGCCGGTGTTCACTTCCTCCCACATGGCGTCAGTCCCAGCTACGGTAGCGCTGCCTGGCAGGCATGATCATGATCAGACCCATGCCGGCCAGGAATCCGCCGATGTGCGCGAAATAAGCCACGTCGCTTCCCTGCCAGGCCTGCGAATCCGCAATAGATCCGAAGCCGCTGAAAAACTGAATGGCGAACCAATACAGCAGCAGAACGAAGGCGGGCAGATCAACCGTAGTGATAAAAATGAAAAGGAAGATTAGTGTTACCACGCGCGCGCGAGGAAACTTCACCAAGTAGCCGCCCATTACTCCCGCAATCGCGCCGCTCGCGCCCACGGTTGGAATGGGTGACGAAGGATTCACCAGCATCTGGATAAGCCCCGCAATGACTCCGCACACCAGGTAGAAAATCACAAAGCGGCCATGCCCGAGCAGGTCCTCGATCCCACGGCCGAATACCCACAGAAACCACATGTTGCCCAGGATGTGCATGAATCCGCCGTGAATGAACATCGAGGTCAGCAGTTGAGACCAGTGAAAACGATCCGGCACCATGCCATACGTCCCGATGAAACGGTTCAGGCCGTAGCGCGAAAGAGTTAGCTCATACACGAAGACCAGCACGTTGATGAGGATCAATATCAAGGTGACTGTCGACGGCGTATAGTGCCGCTCGGAGGATCGAAGGGGAATCATTCAGGGGTCCGGCTCTACCGGTACGGCTCGAAATCAGGATGCGATCGGCGCTCGCCGCGTTCGATCAGGGCCCGCGCATGGTCGACGGTGGAGATGCCGCCGCGCGCTCCTAAAGCAGTGCAGTTCATGGCCGCCATGGCGTTCGAAAATTCGAGAGTTTCGCGCATCGGCATGTTCTGCAACACAGCATAACAGAACGCGCCATGAAACACGTCTCCGGCGCCGGTGGTGTCGGCGCAATTCACTACAAATGCGGGCGAGTAGATGAAACGGCCGTCCACGCGTGCTAGCGCCCCCAACGCACCCAAGGTCATGGCCGCCACCGGAATGTGAAACTCATCCTGAATGGTTTCCAGGGCGCGGAACGGATCGCGCTCGTTAGTCCACTGCACTGGAAACTCGGAGCTGGCCACCAGATAATCGACATGCGGCAGAACTCGGTCGAACCCGTGATAAATGGTGTCGACGTCAACCGTGACGGGAATATGATGCTCCCGGGCGATCTGTGCGGCGCGGGCCACCGCAGCGGTGTCGTGGGCGTCGATATGCAACAGGTGCGCACTGGTGATCTTTTCCACGGTCATGCTGTCCGGATCCAGCCGCAGGCAATCGTTGCGCTGCCAAAGAACAGTACGTTCGCCGGTGGCCTGATCGATTAGAATGTAGGCGGTCTGATTAGGACAGTTCTTGCGGACTTCGACGTCATCCAGATTGATGCCCGTCTCGCGCAGGCTTTCGAGCTGGATGCGGCCGCGCTCGTCATCACCCACGCTGCCGATATATTTCACCCGAAGCCCCAATTTGGCGCAAGTTACCATGGCGCTGGCCACTTGTCCCCCAGGACTCAGCAATTCGCGCTCGAAGGCGACCTTTCCGGCATAGGCGGGAAAATGCGAGAGCAGAATGAGCGTGTCGGTGGCGTTCTGGCCCACACCGACCACGTCGAATGGAGGCAATTACTTCTTCTTGTTCTTGGCCGCGATCTGGTACAGGTAAATCACATGGCCGTGGGCGTCGGGAAGATCCTTGTCTACAAACTTGGGCTTCCACCCAGGCACCACGTAATCGTGGGAGACAACGCGGGCCCCCGGCTTAAGGTATTTTTCCAGGTTCGGCCGCAGGATCTCGTTGGAATCGGTCGCAAGATAGATGGTGACGACGTCGGCTGGGCTCAGGTCGACCTCTAGCAGGTCCCCACGGATCACTCGTGCGTCGTTGTCCAAGCCGAGTCTCTGAATACGCTCAGTGGTATTTTTCACTAAGAGCTCGGAAATCTCGATCCCCACCGCCTTAGCGTGATAGCGCTGCACTGCTGTAATCAAGACCCGGCCATCGCCGCTGCCCAGGTCATACAGCATCTCGCCGGGTTTCAGGTCGGCCAGCTCCAACATGCGGTCCACAATCTGTTGAGGAGACGCGACATAGGGCGCCAGGCTGTTGGCATAGTGCTTGGCCCGTTGCTGTCCATACAAAGCAGGTTGCGGGAATGCCGGAACTCCACAAAGTACCAGCAACCCGGCCGATATGCTTAACTTTCTCATGCCCCTACTGAGTTGAGATGGATGAAGTCTGTTTCCCGTTCCTTGATTTTACGACACGCGAGACCAGATCGGATACGGCAAACCACAGGTCCCGCGGGCGGGAGATGGTGTATTCGTAACCGCGGAAGAAGTGAACGGTGTGGCTGATGGCGTCTTTCCAGGGAGTCGCTTGCGGATTCAGGTTGTAATTCATGTAGAAAACCGGGAAGTTGAGGTCGCCAGCTTCCTTGAGCGCTTCCTGCGAGACATTGGCATCCAGCATAACCTTCGGACCGGCGAAGATCAAAGCATCCGGATGGTCCTGCGGGCTAGACGAGACTTCGTGCCGCACCAGATTCGTCAAGAAGTCCGTATCTCCATGCTTTTCGCTCAAGCGCTTCAAATCCACAGTCCCGAGGTTCAAGGCCGTCAGCGCTTGTCCTAACGCCGGAAAATCGATGCGGTCCGCGTCGTCTTGCCTGTAAACGACCTTTTGCTCCTGCATATTAAAGGCGACCACCGAAAACTTTCCGATGCGCGGCTCGCGGAAGATACTTCGCAGAATCGATACCAGGGCGCTGGTGTCGACGGGCTGCAGCGCGGCGGAAAGAGCGTTCTGCGGAGCGAAATTCACTAACAGCTTTACATTCAGCGGCGTCTGGCTGGTCGCGCGCTGGACCGGTGGTTCTTCCTTGAATTGCTCGCCATCGGCCCGCTGGATAGCGGCCGGTGCAATCGAGAGCGACATCGGGCGGTCCTTGGAAGCCACGGCAGCCTCTGCATCCCAATAGGATGAGCATACGCGCTCCGCCCGGTCCCGCATCAGCCAGTCAACATGGTACTCCCCTTCGCCGACATCGAACGCGCCCTGCAGATAGGCATCGCCCTTGGCATCTTCCTCGATGGCCGGAACGCGGATATGTTGCGCAAAGTACACCGGCTGATCAGAATTATTCTTGGGCGAGACCCGAAAGAGAATGTTAAGCATATTCTCCGAGCCGACCAATTCCTTGAGCGGGATAGTCACCTCGTAGCCGGCGTGAAATCGCAAATCGAACCCAAGCGCGGGTTTGGTGGGATTGACCGTGCAGGCCAAATCCTTGCGAGGGTCGCCCGCCTCCAGCACAGCCATGTCGGTGTTGAAGATGTTGACTTTGCCGGTAGCGCTCGATCCGAGCATCAAAATCTGGGCGCGGCCAAGGCCAGCGCCTACCAACAGACCGGTTAAGATCAACCGGCCGACAGTTCCTTCGGCTTTCAAGCAGCAGGGTCTCTGCATACCCTCCGTACCCTTGCCCCACTCGGATTGTTCCCTATTGTACATCCGGAAGGGCTTTGTGCAAATAAGAAATTTAACGTGCCGCCATATTAGTGCGTAGCTCAGCAATCGGCTCTCCATTGAGAACTCACTAGGTGGATGCCATTTGGTAGACAAGATTTCTAAGAAAATTGAGACGTTAGTTGGTGTGATGTAGCGGCCGGCCGAGTTTGTGATACAGTGCTTGCATTATGGCATCGCGTAGCGTCAACAAAGTAATTTTAGTCGGACATCTGGGCAAAGACGCCGAGACTCGTTTTACGCCTGCTGGCGTGTCGGTCACCTCGTTTTCAGTGGCGACCAATCGACGTTGGAAGGACCAGCAAACTGGTGAGTGGAAGGAGGAAACCGACTGGGCGAACGTCGTCCTGTGGCGCCAGGAGAACCTGGCAAATTACCTAACCAAGGGCAAACAGATCTATGTGGAAGGGCGGCTGCAAACCCGCAGCTACGATGACAAGGATGGTAAGAAGCAGTATAGGACGGAAGTAGTAGCCGACGAGGTGATCCTGCTGGGTGGCCGCGGTGGGGATGGCGGCGGAGGAATGCAGGAGTCATCGGGTCCGCAACCGGTTTCGATGCCCCGAGGCGCCCAGAAGCCCAAGGCAGTCGAAGAGCTGGGGATGGATCAGGGGATCACGGACGACGATGTACCGTTCTAGATGCGGGTTGCCAGCCGAATCATAGGCGCTGGTTTGGTCCTCTGCGGACTGGGTTTTCTTGCCACACTCGGCTACGAATCGGTTACGGACGGCTGGAGTTCGGATTTCGGAGCGTGGTTTTTATTGGGTCTCGGTTTTGTTCTGATCCTGGTTGGCTGCTATTACTTTCGATTGGACCTTGACACGCTTAACCAAAAGCAGCCAGCTTCGAGTACTCACTTCTTTGTAGGTCGTCGCCGCCAACTCAAGGTTCTCGCGCAAACCGGCGCTTTGTTATCTCTGGCGTACTTCGGAGAGGCGTGCCTCGGTACCGACTGGCCGGGGCGATGGTTCTTGTGGCCATTAGGTATTGGAGCCGTCGTTTTGCAGTCCATCGCAAGCAAGATTGCAAACCCAATCGGCAATTCGGACTTGGGTTGGAGCCGAGTTCCCAAATGGATGCGCGCGGTTTTGGAGCCCACGGGAAAAACGGCGACTGCGGCGCTGTTTGTTTTGGGAGTGCTATTTTGCTGGAATCAATGGTCCGGACAATCTCTGACGGGCAGCGGCATTTATCTGCGAGGTTCTCGAATCGTCACCAGCGGATATGTCGCGCTACTGTATGCGTTGGAAGCACTTTTCTTTCGTTACGGAGAAGTACGCTCAGAGAGCGTGGCAGAGTAACCTGTTTCGGTATGTACTATACTGTAGTTACAAGATGGTAACTACGCAACATGCGGTTCGAATGGGACGAAGTCAAGAGCGGCCGGAGCCTTACCAAACACCGAATCAGCTTCGAGACTGCGAGCCTGGTCTTCGAAAATCCGCACGTGCTCGTCCGACCGGGCGCAAAGCGGCGGCATCCGAAAGGAAAGCATATGAAGAAGCTTACGAAAAATCAAACTAAGGAGATTCGCGCGCTGAAGCGAATGAAGGACAATGAAATCGATTTCACCGATATTCCGTTGACCCATGATTGGAGCAATGCGGTTGTGGGCAAGTTCTACCGGCCCATAAAGAAGTCGCTAACGATTCGGGTAGACGCCGACGTTCTGGCGTGGCTGAAGGCACAAGGGAAGGGTTACCAGACGCGAATCAATGGCCTACTGCGAGAGGCGATGGAGGGCGTGAGGTCCCGCAAACGGGTGTAGATGCCGATGACAGAAACGCGGGTCGGCAGTCAGACCATCCGCTATGACCGAGATGCAACAGCAGCGGTATACCGGACGCTAGAGCGCGGCTCCGCCAAAGAATGTGGTTGCATCTTCTGCAAGAACTTCGCGGCTCAACGAGATCCTGGTCTATCCGGAATCTCAAAGCGCTGCTTGATCAACCGGGCATTGATCCAAACAAGGAAGCTAAGCGTTCGAGTATGGTCCGGTTGAGGAAAACTTCAGCCCTCCTGCTCCTGCGTTTCGCGCTGCACCGCGGTTGACCCTGGAGTTCACAACTCACCTCAAATGGTTGCTCGGTGACCTTCCCACCCCTACCACGAATTAGGAATCGGCCAGCACCGCGATCAATGCGCCCTTAGCCGAGGTATGCAACGGATCGGCGGCCAGGCGTATATCCGTTGTCGCGATCGGCATGTCAGCTTCGAGCAGCGCCTTCTCAAATCGATCGCGGAATCCGGTCGGCAGCGCGGTCCCGCCACTCAGCACCACTGGCAGCGCCCGGCCGGCCTTCGGCAGATTGCGCGTATTCAAGAACGCTTGCTTTAGCCCCTGCACCAGCGATTGGATCATCTCATCGTAATAAACGCCGATTACCTGATGCAGTTTCTCCGCGAAGAATCCGTTGAAATAGAACGATTCCTCTTTGGCGATACGGATGTGATTGGCCCGCTCCCCGGTAATCGCGGCAGCGCTGGTGTCAATGTAGTCGCCGGCCTTGGCAATCGAGAAGCTCGACACCGGAACGGAAAGATATGAAACGCACACGTTGCACAGCCCGCCTCCGCAGCTGATGCCGATGCCGGTAAAGTTCGAACTCTCCAGTTCCGAGTAAACCACCGCCAGCCCCTCGTTGATGCTCTTGACTTCGTAGCCCATGTCGGCAAAAAGCTGGTGCAGCGTAGCTTCGTGATAGGTCAGGTTCTCTTCCGATCCGAGCGGCGCCGCAGGAACGGTGAAGCATAGCTTCTGCCCTTCCTTGGCCGGGCCGAGCAGTGACTCGGTGATCTTGCGCATCATATCGAGGCTGTCAGGTTCGGCCGGATTGAGCAGGCCCTTGTCCATGGTGCGGCGCGTTTCTACATTCAGCAGGTCGGCAAACCGGTCCGACTCGTTGCCGTGCACGACAATCTGAGACCCGCGTACGGTATGCGGCACGCGCTCTTTAGCGAGTACATTCTCGGTGATCTTGGAGGCCGGAATAGTGACGAAGGCATTGAGCTGGGTGTCGAAATGGAAGTCGTCGCCCGCGCGTTTCGCCAGGCAGATCCGGCTGGTGCCGACGTCCAACCCGAGGGCGGAATCGTTGGCCTTATTATGATGCTGCATTGCTTTTCTCCTTGTTATCATTTGCTGTCTTAAGTGTTTCCAGAATCTCTTTATATTTTTTTCGAAGGATCGACCTGTATTTCGCGACTGCCAGACCGCGCGCCGCGGCTTGCGTGCGCAGCTCGTCGTCAGCCAGCGCCAAGCCTTCCCACAACCGGACTCCGGTGTGATGCACGAACGTCGGGTCGTAGTCGAACCCAAAGGCGTAGATGCTGGGCGGCGGCGCGGTATAGTTATCGCTCAGGCCAACTTCGAGGAACGGAAAGTTGCCGGCCCAATCGGTGTGATAGCCGATCAGCATGTTGCCGGGGTTCACTGAAACCTGCGCATGAGTGACGCAGTTGGATTCGGGAATGTGGTACTTGCCGCGCAGCATCTCGGTCAACACCCGCGCGGAATGAACCTGCGCGGCATTGGCGGAAGGCAGCTCCTGGCCGGACTGGGTCTGGGTCTCGAACGCAACGCCGAAGAAACTGCTATTCAAGTTGACATAAATGACGCGATTATCCGCCCAAATGGACATGCCGGCGTGATCGGCCACGTCGGACTCCTTCACGACGCGGAAGACTTGTCCAAACCGATCGATCAGGAAGTGATAGGCATGCTGCTTCTGCACATAAGACAGTACGCCTTTGCCGATCCGCTTCAATTTCGACGTCTCATCCTCTTCGAATCGCGCTTGATCGCTCTCCGTGGTGTGATAAACGATGCCCGCGGGCCCGGTGCGCCACTCCGGCTGAGCGGCATCGATCGCCGAACGCTCGTATACCGGGTAAGCAGTGCGAGGGTCGCTGGAAACGGTGTAGCGGTCGTCAATTCGCAGACCGTTGCTGTAGATTTCGAAATCCTTGGTGTGTTCGACCAGCCAGACTGTGGCGAAAACATCCGCGCCGGACGCGGTAACGCGCGGCAATGGAACGAGCGATTGTCGCGCCTCGGTCGTCGAAGGCTTGTATGCAATGAGCAGCGAAGCCAGCAATAGCAGAAAAATCAGGATTGGGCCTTTACTTCGTGATCTCGGAGCGGGCCGCGTTAAGCCGATGCTTTGCCTCAGGAAGCGTAAGCGCGTCACCGGATCGGCGATGCGGTTCGCTCGCAATTCGATGAGTTTCTGAGCTAAAGACTTCAGCACGCGTTTCAGCCTGAAAGCTCAGTTATCGGCGGACCGGTACTCGAACCTTATAGTGGCTAGAGTAAATCCTCCGAGCTTTTCCCCGGGGAAACACCCTAGGTGAATGAAAACACGCTAGGAAGGGCGGGCCGCAGAGGCCTGACGGTTTAGCGGCAGCAGACAGAGAGCGCCTTTATAGAATCCTTCTGATTCGATACCGAAGGCGTGGTCGAACCTGGCGCGGTAGTTTTCCCACGCGATCGCGGAGGTCAGCTCCACCAGTTGCCTTTCATCGAAGATCTGCTGCAGCGCCTGGAACAAATCGTCGGAAATCTCGACCGGCGTATTGGTCATCGCGACTGCGTAGCGCAGCACCAGCTTCTCAGTTCCGCTGAACTCGATCGCGTCTTCGAAATCCGGAAGCGCCGCCAGCTGACTTTCAGTAATACCGGACTGTCTGCCCACGGCAGACCCGATGTCGATTCAAAACGGACAGCCGATCAGAAACGCCGTCTTGATGCTTGCCAACGCCTTGAGCTTAGGCTCGACGGTTTCTAAGGCACGCTGCCCCATTTCCATCTCGCCGATAGCCCGCAGCAGGCGAGGCTGATGTGCGGTGATGCGGAAAGGCAGGATCACGCGTCCCAGCCTCCGCTTGGTCATCCAATAGAGGAAACGGGTCAACAGTCCCGCTTCGGCCGGTTCCACGCCCTGGATACGTGCCATGTCTTTCCCCCACGCTATTCTAGCGTGGTTCGTGACGACGAAACGACCGATTGCGAAATTGTTTTCGCGCCGTTCACGAAACGCCGCTGCATTACAGCAGTCTTACAACTGGAGAAACGAGGATGAGAGACGCGGCAGCCTGCCCGAATGAGTGGGACCCTAAGCAATGTCAATGCAAAGCCATTATCGAGACACCTAAGGGCCGCCGGAACAAATTCGACTACGATCCCGATTTCCGGATGTTCAAGCTGGGCGGCCTGCTCCCGGAAGGTATGGCGTTCCCGTTCGACTTTGGGTTCATTCCGTCAACGCTGGCTGACGATGGAGATCCCCTGGACGTAATGGTACTCATGGACGAGCCGGCGCATGTCGGTTGTCTGCTGGATGTTCGGATCGTTGGCGTTATCGAGGCCCGGCAGACAGAAAAGGGACAAACGACGGAAAACGATCGGCTGCTAGCAGTCGCTATACACTCTTATAATCACCAGCACATCCAGTCGCTGGACGACGTCGACAAGACGCTTCTGGATCAACTAGAAGAATTCTTCGTTGCATACAACAAGAGCCGTGGAAAAAAGTTTAAGGTGAAGGGCCGGTACGGGCCGAAGCGCGCGGCGCAACTGATTGACGCGGGAATTAAGAAGTTCAAGAAGAAAAAATAGAGAGCGGCCTGGGCCGTGACTGCGAGGAGCGGTTAACACTACCTCCCCGACGGCGACGAAGCATGCACCACCTCCGGCTTTGGCACCGCTCGCTTCTTGAATTGCTGGCGCTGGGTAGGACGTTTATGCCGCTAGAACGGAGGCGGTTGGACGGTCTTGCGCCGCGCGGCTTGGCTGAGGTGTCCTAATTCCCCTACCGCATAACGTATTTTTCTCACGGGTCCTCTGCCAGGTTGATCCGCGCGGGTAGAGAGGAGTTTCCTGAGAAAATCACAGATCCCGCAAATTTATTTTTCCCGTAGTTCGTGAAACTTGGGCTCGTGGCCGCGATCAGGACCTGAGGACGCCTGTCAGGATCAAAGCGAAAGGGAGCCCAATGAATCCTACAGCAAATGACTATTCTTCGCCCGATCCGGCGCGAAATATCAGCCTCACCGAAGCGGACCAGTTCCGTGATCGATTAGCCGGCGCGCTTGCGTTGGAGTTTGGAAATCGATACGTCAAAACCACTACCGGAGCCGTCGTCACCGAATCCGAGGTACGTCAGAACGCCGGCCCGGCGCAACCCGTGAATGTCTGGGGCACTTTGGCGGATCCCACCGCGGTCGAAATAAACGTGGCAGAGTGGCGCGCTTCCATCCGCGCCGCCGCGTTGGGCCAGAACCCGGTGGGCGATCTCGAGAACGCTTTGAAGCAAGCGCTGCCGCAGTCGGATGTTCAATCCATCCTCTTGCGTGCGACGTCCATTCAGTCGGCCGTTCGCAGCACCATCGTGCCGATCTAGCGGCCAGGGGTGGCCCGCCGGGTTATCATTCAGGCAGGAGTATCCCATGTTCGCTAATGCAGCTTCTCTCTTGGCGTTGCCTTTGCTGCTCGCCGCCGCCGAAGTTCCCCCGGGCGCTCATCTGTTGCTTCGGATGGAGAATTCCATTAATACTAGAACGGCGCAGCAAGGCGACTATGTTTATCTGCGGACCGCTAGTCCAATTAGCGCGGGCAATGAAATCCTCGTGCCGGTGGGAAGCTACGTGCAAGGCGTGGTCACCGAGTCTAAGCGCAGCGGCCGCGTCGCAGGACGCGCGCAGTTGGCGATTCGTCTGGAAACGCTTACGCTCGCCAGCGGCAAAGTGTTCAAGTTCTCGCCGCATCTGAGCGCCGTGGAGTCGGGCGAGACGGGCCAGAAAGTGGTTGGCAAAGAAGGCGCTGTAGAACAGGCGCCCGGCCGTGGTGACGACGCCAAGCAGATCGCGATCCTGGCCGGTAGCGGGGCGGCCATCGGAGGCCTGACTGGCCGGAATTGGAAAGGGGCCGGGATTGGCGCCGGCGTGGGGTCGGCCGTTGGCCTTGCCACGGTGCTAATGACGCGCGGCAAAGAAGTTGAGCTGCCGCAGGGCGCGACGCTGGACGTCGTCTTCGACCGGGCCGTAGCGATCGAGTGAATCGGGCCCTTCTTAGTTGATTGCGCCCTGGCTCTGTACCGGCGCGGTCGCGATGACGGTCGGCGCCGTATATCTTCCCGCCATGTAAGGAATCCATGTGAGGAGTGGAACACCTGAGACGGTTACCTGATAGCGGGCGTCGCCGATTCCGGAGTCCGCGATGCTGTTAAACGATACTTCCGATGTCGTTAGCCCCATGAGGCCGGCTCCTCCGCCATCGGGGGCGGTTGTGCTGCCGTAGACCACATAGTTCTTGACAGAGGTAGAGTCCCAATTGTTCACGACAGCGCTACGAACGGCCGCCTGCGCACGCTCCGAGATATATTGCTGGGTGAGCAGTATCCGGCCCATATCGACAATAAACACAATCATGCTGAGTGCAGCGGTGAATACCAGGGCCGTTTCCACTAACGCCGCGCCGCGTTGGCGCTTCTTCCGGCCTTGTGTCTTAGCGTTTTGATTCTGTTTGGCTAGCATCCAGTCATCCTTCGAGCGTATTAACAGGTCGAGCAAGTGATCTGTCCCATATAAATCGTGGTTGCGCGCGGCTTTCCGTTAAACGTGAAATTGGTAAAGAGCGCGTTGATCGTGAAATTATTGATGGTGATCGTGATGTCGGTGGGCATGCCGCCCGCTGGATTGATGGCTACGCTTACGTTGGAAGTGGACAAACCCGGCACGATGGAACTGGTTCCAGCCGTTGTGTTCCCGTAGACCACCATATTCTTTAGCGCGGTGGTGAAAGTGGATGGGCTGGCGGTGTCGTAAGTCATTTTCGATCCGAGCTCGGCCGCATTGGCCACCGATGCCAGGACCGTGTTGTAAACGTAGAAACTGTAGCCGAACTGGTAAATCCCGGCGAAGAGCGCCCAAAGGATCGACCAGCCGAGCGCGAACTCCAGCAGCGCGTTCCCCCGTTCCGATTTGTTCTTGATCGTTTTCATGGCTGCCACCTATTGGTACAACATGGTTGAGTAAATCTTGGTGCTGTCGGTGCCTCCGGATGAATTTCCGTTTATGCTGGCTGGTCCGACATAGATGGCGCAGATCGGGCCGGAAGTTCCCGAGTAGCTGGGAAGCAGAAAGAAATTCGCGAAACCGACGATGCTGGTCGCGGCATTGTTGCCATTTCCGCTCCACGCCCCGGCGACCGCAACTGTTACAAGGCGGCGGTTGTTGCCCGTGCCTGAGGCTACGTAATCGGCGTAGGTAGCCGAGGTGTCATTGCTATCCTGGGCCGCCCGGGCGTTGAGCGCATCGAAGATGGAACTGCCTCGGTTCCCGGGGACGCCACCCAGTGAGGTTCCCGCGGAAAGCGAGGAGGGGCTGGAGTCCGCATTCGGATAGCCTCCATATTCGATCGCCGTCCGGACGTTGCTATTGCTGTTTCCTTCCCCGATATCTACAAATCCGTGTTCGGAGGGGGGGGTGCCGGGAGGGGTGAATCCCGCATCGCCGCCACAGTTGGTGGTGCTTCCATTGCCCCATTTGAGTGTGTACGACTGGCCGACTGTCCATCCAAAATTGGTGGTGTTCGCGGCGTTGTGCGCGTCGGGCGCGAAAGGGAGCATGCCGCCGGAGAGCGTGGTTTGCGCTTGCTGGCCCCCCACCGCGCTCGATTGCAGGAGCTGTGAGGTCGGCAGATTGGGGATGACAGGCAAGAAGTAGAGCGGCAAAGTTGCGTTGGCGGTTACGTTAATGAAACGGTAATTGTTGGTCGCGTTGGACGACGCCGTGGCGTAATTGTCGTAGGTTCCCGTGAAACTGGTCGCGTACGTGTCGGTGATATTGGCGATGGCGTTAACGTCGAAGTTCCAGCCATTAGGCCGGGTGGAACCAAGCGGCCCCGCCGTGGCTGTATTGTGGGCGGTCTGAACACCTAACTGAGACCCGTCCAACTGCCGGCAAGCGGCGATCGCGCTGGCGTCGACGAAGGTCTGCAGCTCGTTCTTTACGATGAACATGCGCCCCAGGTCGAAGGCCAAGCCCAGCATCCCAATCATTACCGATCCGCCGGCCGCAATCAGCAACAAGCTGAATCCGCCTTGATTCTTCCGGCGACCGCTTCTGGGGACCGGTCTACTACTGCGTTGTTCAGGGTGTAGTTTCATAGCGCGTCCACTTCTTCTTCATCGACTCAACCCAGCGTTTCAACATAGGACTTTCATACCGCCTTCACTGTACGCTGACATTCTTCCCAATGCATTCCGCGTGCCAAGGGAAGAATGCGCAGGATCAGCTACTTACCGCTGTGGTCGGACATCTCGCGTGAGACAAAGTGGCGCACCGAGAGCAGATTGTCAGCCACCTTTACTACACGAGTACTGAGATACGTAAGGTATTTGCTGTACTGTTATCGAGCCAAGCTGGGAGGCATGTCCTGCAGTTCCGGTTCGGACGCGTTCAATTTGCTGTGGCCTCTGCCGTAGAGGAAATACACTACGAAACCGACCAGCATCCAGCCCAGTGCCACGAGCTGCGTATAGCCATCCAGCGAAAAGATCATAATGCTGCAGACTATGGCCCCCAGGATCGGGACTAGCGGCACCAGCGGCGTGCGGAACGGGCGGGCCAGATTCGGTTGAGCGCGGCGCAGAATCCAAGTGCCGAGAGAGACCAGAACAAAAGCAAACAAGGTTCCGATCGAAGTTAGATCGCCCAGCAGCGATCCGGGAAGAAGGGCACCGAGCGCACCCACGAAGAAGAAGAGCGTGATGTTGCACTTGTAAGGAGTGCAGAACCTGGGATGAACGTCGGAGAAAATCTTCGGCAACAGCCCATCCGTCGCCATGGAGTAGAAAACGCGGCTTTGCCCCAGCAGCATCACCAGGATGACGGAGGAAAAACCAAACAAAATGGCCACGGTGATCGCGGTAGCGAGCCATCCGAAACCAGGCATGTGGTTCTGGACAGCATAAGCAACGGAGGCTTCCTTCCCTGCCTTCAGGAACTCCGTCCAGTTGCCGACGCCGGTGAGAACAAATCCAAAGAGAATGTAGAGAACCGTGCAGATGGCCAGCGATCCGAGAATACCCCTCGGCATGTCCCGGCCGGGATTCTTCGTTTCTTGAGCAGCCGTGGAGACGGCGTCAAAACCGATGAAGGCGAAGAAGACAATTCCAGCTCCGCGCAGCATGCCGCCAAATCCGTGCTGCATGATACCTTCATGCCCTGGAGTGCCCGCGGGAATAAAGAACGGGGTGTGATTGGCTGGATTCATGAAGCGCCACCCGATCACGATGAAGACCAGGACGATAGCGACCTTGACTGCGACGATGATGGAATTCACGGCCGCTGATTCCTGGGTTCCTTTTACCAGCAGCGCTGTCATGATAAAGATGATGACCAGCGCGGGCGCATTGATCATTCCGCGAACACCCGCATCGGAAACTTCCAGCGGCGAGTGACACCATTCGAACGGAAGGGCGCCCCCGAGCAGCTTATTCAAGTACTCACTCCAAGCGATCGACAGGGTCGCCGCCCCCATGGCGTATTCCAGGATCAGCGCCCATCCTATCGTCCAAGCTGCGAACTCTCCCATGGTCGTATATGAATAGGTATACGCGCTGCCGGCGATGGGAATCATGGATGCGAACTCGGCGTAGCAAAGCCCGGCGAACAGGCATCCGGTGGCGGCCACGACGAAGGACAGAATGACGGATGGCCCCGCGGCTTCGGCCGAGGCAGCGGCGGTGCGGACAAACAGCCCAGCGCCAATGATGGCGCCAATCCCCAGTGCAATCAGGCTCCTGGCGGTCAGCGTGCGTTTGAGGTCACTATGGCTGGCTTGCTCCAGCAAAGAGCTTAGCGACTTCTTTCGAGTTAGGCTCATGTTCACCCCTGGGAGTGTTGGTTGTCCGACATGCAGAATATCACAATAATGCTTATTTCTGTGACGGCCGGGCCTAGAGCGGCGTTCCACGCCGTTTAGTACTTCTCGGTGGTCGCCAGACTGGCTCTAAGGCTAACGCTCTACGGTTCTCTATGCTGAGCCTGTCGAATAGAAGTGGGACGGGCTTTAGATTCCGACACCTCCATATGATTCGCCTACTTGTATTTGCCGCTACAACCACGCTGGCGCTGGCGCAGCCGCCGGGGCCAAGCATCAGCCTGCCTTCTCTGGGCTATGTTTTCGACAATAATTCCAAAACGATCCGGCTAATTGCCGGAGTGCCGGGCGCGGCCAGCCTGGATGCTCCAGTTTCAGCTGGAACTTCTTTGGACTCGGCCTTTGTCAACTCGCGGGCGCAACTGGCAATTGCCAATTCCAAGGACGGAGGTGTGGCGCTGGTTCAATGGAACGGCACCCCGCAAGTTACTCCGATGAGTTCCGCGCTTAGCCACGTCACGTTGGTGGCGATCAGCCGATCCGGCGACAGTGCCGCAATTTCGGATGGAACTACGGTGGAAGTATGGTCCGCACTAACCGGTACGCCTTCGCTAGGGGCAACGTTCAGTCCCAACGGCGGCGTCACAGCCTTGGCGATCAATGCCAGCGGAACCGTGGCGGCAGCGGACGGTTCAGGCTCCGTGGTGCTACTAGGCGACAACGCTCGAGTGCTGGCAACCGGCGGCGCCTGGACCGCCTTGGCATTCCTGCCTAATGGAAACGACCTGCTGGCTGCCGATGGAGCGGCCCAGACTTTGACATTGATTCAAGATGTCCAGAACACCGCGGCGGCGTCCGTGGTGCTGAGCGTGAGCGAAAAACCGGGAGCCCTGGCCGTATCCGCCGATGGATCCGAAGCCGCGCTGGGATTGGCTGACAACGTGACGATCGTAAACCTCGCTAGCGGCGCGGCCAACTCAATTACTTGTAATTGTCAGGCGGCCAGCTTTGATCTGCTGCAAGGCAACCTGATCGCCCGGATCATCGATGCACAAACCGGCTCCCAGCTGCTGCTGGACGCTGACTCGGCACAGCCTCGCATCGCCTCGCTGCCGGATTTGAATCTGGGGAGTGTTCAATGAGTTGTTCAATGAGTCGTTCATCGCTCGCGGTTATCGTGACCGCCGCCGTTCTGGGATGTTCCGCGGCTGAAGGGCAAGCCATTCGCACCAACGCCGGATTCAACACGAAATCGATCCCGGCCAACGACGACGGGTCCGCGCCGCTCGAACCGATCGGCTTCACCATCAACTTTTTCGGTAAGACCCGCGGCTCCGCCTATGTCAACAACAACGGCAATATAACATTTGACAGCTCGCTAGCCACCTACACTCCCTTTGGACTCGATAGCACGCAGCGTGAGATCATCGCGCCCTTCTTCGCCGATGTGGACACACGCAACCCAGTTTCGAAACTGGTCACTTACGGTCAGGACACTGTCAACGGACATAAGGCGTTCGGCGCAAACTTTATTAATGTCGGCTATTACGCCGTCCATGCGGACAAACTGAACAGCTTCCAGGTGGTGCTGATCGATCGCAGCGAAACGGGCGCGGGAAACTTCGACCTCGAATTCAACTACGCGAAAATTCAGTGGGAGACTGGCGATGCCAGCGGCGGCGTCAGCGGATACGGAGGCACCCCGGCGGTCGTGGGGTGGTCCAACGGCACCGGCGATCCGGGCACGTCCTATCAACTTCCAGGTTCGCTGCAGAGCGGCGCTTTTCTCGACGGCGGACCGTATGCGTTGGTCAACCAGACCGTCAACGCAGTGGTATCGGGCCCAACCACCGCCGTACAGGGACGGCTAACGTTCCGCGCGCGCGATGGAGTGCTCAGTCCGGGCTTGAGCATCACCAGCAGCGTTCTTCCCGACGCCACCGTGGGAACCACCTATACCACTTTATTTAGCGCCACGGGGGCGAATGCGCCCTTTCAGTGGGCTTTGCTCCCGGATGTAACCACGCCGCCAGGCTTAACGTTGAGCGCTGATGGAACATACAAAGGAGTCCCTACCCAGCCAGGCACCTATAGTTTTACTCTGAGTGTCACTGCCAACACCGATGATGGCCCGGTTACCGCCTACCAGCGCGGAAGCATCACTGTCCATCCTGGAGCGGTTACAATCCTCAACACTTGCCCGCTACAGGGCGGCACGGTGGGATCGCCATACTCGGTTACTTTACAGGCGAGAGGCAGCAGCAGCGGTTATCTGTGGAGCGTGGATGATCCATATTCGCTCCCGCCCGGCATAGGGCTGAGCCCGGCCGGTCAACTGGCCGGCACGCCCATGTCAGCGGGCACCTATATCTTCGATCTTCGCGCCAGCACCATCTCCTTGAGCACCACTCGACCAGCGCAGTCGCTATGCCGGATGACCGTGCAACCGTCGGCCGTTCAAATGACGTCTGGATGCGCACTTCCAAATGCGACAGTAGGCGTGCCGTACGCGCAATTGTTGTCGACCTCGGGGGGCTACGCGCCCTACCGGTACAGTCTGGTCGGCCAATTGCCGACGGGGTTGGCGTTAACACCGGATGGTCTGGTCGCCGGCACTCCGGTATTTGAGAACGAGTCTTCATTCGAGGTAGATGTAGCCGACAGCCGTGGGGGGCACACCTCTCAGGCTTGCTCGGTCACGGTGAATGCGCCGGCCTTCAATCTACCGTCCGTTTGCCCGCTGCCGGCGGCTGTGACGGGAACGGCTTACAACAAGACGCTCCCACCGGGCTACGTCTGGTCGCTTTCCGGGACCCTTCCGGCTGGACTTACGCTGACTCCCGATGGCAGCCTGTCAGGCACACCGATGTCGGCCAGCCTGTCGCAATTCCTGTTAATCGCAACCGATCCAAATGGCAATCCCGCCTCGCAGATCTGCAGCTTGGCGGTGACCAGAGGGTCGCTGGCAGTGACCGGCTGCCCGCTTCCGGCCGCTTCGGCGGGACAATCGTATCAGGCCAATATCAACGCGCTGGGGGGCTCCGGTCCTTACACATTTACAGCGGCCGGCTCATTGCCGCCCGGGATTTCTGTCTCGCCCAACGGTTTCGTGAGCGGTTCCTCGACGGCCGGAGGATCGTACCCGTTCGACGTAACGGTGCGTGACGTCAACGGTCAGACATTTACGCAAGCCTGCAACCTGAACGTGACCCCCTCGGTGTTGCATGTGACAACCGCCTGCCCGCTGCCCGACGCGCGATTGGGGCAGAGTTATTCAGCGCAGTTGCAGGCCTCTGGCGGCGTCGCGCCTTATCAGTTCGAATTTTTCGGCTACCTTCCGGATGGGCTGCAGGCCGCCAGTGACGGTACGCTTTCCGGAACTCCCACTGCGTTGGGCGGGGATGCATTCCAGGTTGCCGTAACAGACTCACAAAATAAAACTGTCACTTCGCCTTGTTCGGTCGGCGTCGGATTGCCGGCCGTGCCGCAAATCAGCATTACGGGTCTCCCGGCCACGGTGCAACCGGCGGCCACTAATATCGCGGTGACCGCGCAACTCGCTGCGGCCTATACGCAGCCGATCTACGGGCAGTTCACTTTGGTTGTGTTGCCCAATACGCAGAGCAGTCAAGGCGCAGCCAACCAGGCCGATCCCAGGCTGCGATTCGCCAATGGGCAGACCTCGATGTATTTCGTGATCCCCCCGGGAACGACGAAGATCACTCTTCCGCTGGTTTCAACCGGCACCGTGGCGAGCATCGTAATAGTCTCGCTCGTAAACGTGGGTTCGTCGGGCGTGCCGCTGCCTTTGCATCCGTCGCCCGTGATATTTAGCATCGCTCCCGCCGCGCCTGTGATCACCTCGGCTTGCTACACGGTTACGCAGACCGGCGTTAACGTGCAGGTCAATGGCTATTCGACCACGCGTGAGCTTACGCAGGCTAATGTGACGATCGGAACGAGTACGTTCAAAACGGACGTGAGCGGGATTGCCGCCGCTTACTTCTCCGCGCCGCAAACCATCCGCGCCGGAGGGAGCTTCGCTTTAACACTGCCTTATCAAGTGGACATTGGGTCGAACAACAGCATCAGCTCGGCCACCATGAACCTGTCCAACACGGTGGGCGCGGCGGGCAGCCGGACCATTCAGGCCTGCCAGTAGCGTTCTTGGCGCACGCAGTTCTGATGCGCACGCACCTCTACTTGCGTGCGCCACTAATTCTTATTCTTTAGCGCGCCGCCGTCTCTAATTTCATCGGTCGCGCGGTGGACCACCTGGTCGCCGAGCTTCAAATTTCCGATCACCTCGACCGGGTCGCCGTCTTCGGCGCCTTTGCGCACATCGACCCATTCGGCGTGGCCGTTCCGGTCCCGGATGACGAACAGGCGCTCGGTGGTCGTCACCACGCTGGTCTTCGGCACGAAAAGCGCCGGACGCGAGCGCCGCACCGGCCATTTCACCGCCGGATACATGCCCAGCGACAGCGTGCCATCTGAATTGAAAACATCCAGCTCAACTGGCATGGTGCGAGTTTTCTGATCGAGCGCATGGGCCAGGCGCGCGACGCTTCCAGAATAGCTGCGCTCCGGATAAGCGGGGCCGCGGAATTCCACTTTGGCTCCGCGCGCTAAGCCGCCGACGTCTTCTTCAGGAACCGCCACCACCAGCCGGAGATGCGAGACCTGTTGAATGACCAGGAGAGGCTCCGTGCCGGAACCGGCCAGTGCGCCCGGATGCACCAGGCGATCCGTAACGACGCCATCGAACGGCGCCGTAATCCGCAGATACGCCTGCATGTCCTTTAGCGATTGGACCGTAGCCTCGGCAGCACTTCTGGCCCGCTGGCGGGAGTTGAGCAACGCCTGGGCCGCGTCCACCTGCTTTTGGGCCTGGATCAGTTCATTGCCGGCGATCGCACCGGGGGTTTCGGCCGCTTTCCGCATGCGCTCATAGGTACTCTGCGAACCCTGAAGTTGAGCTTCAGCCTGAGCACGATCCGCTTCGGCGGCCGACGGCGCTCACTATTTGCCCTCGATGAGTTCTAGAAACAATTCGCGCACCTTACCCTTGGCGGCCGACAGCGCTTCCTGCCTTTCGGAGTAGCCCGGTATACTTTCCGCAGCGATTTGCCGTTACGCTGTTCGGTGGCGCGCAGGTAGCCTTTTTTTTCGAGACTGTGCAGCAGAGGATACAGGCTTCCGGGGCTGATCCGATAGCCGTGCCGCGCCAGCCCTTCGATCTTGCCCAGCCCGAAGATCGGCTCTTCGGTGGCATGATGCAACACGTGCAGGCGGATCAGGCCGGAGTAAAGGTCCCGGTCCGCGGTGTAAACATTCTCTTCGTATTTCGTTTTCGACATTCGATTACGAACAGTGGTATATATCACACGGATATGAATCAGACTCCGAAGACACGCCGTGATTTTCTTTCAGACGCTGCCCTGGGAACCGGGCTACTGTTGGCCGGCTGTAGTCGTAGGGACGCGCCTGGCAATGCGGGGCCTCCTGCCAGCGGCCCCGCCGACGTGACATTACGCGTCGGCCCGGTGCTGGTGGATATCGCGAAAGATCATACCATCAGCACCATCGGATACAACGGTACGTCGCCCGGGCCGCTGATTCGCCTACGCGAGGGCGTCCCAGTGACGGTGGATCTGTTCAATGAAACCGATACGCCGGAGCTGGTCCACTGGCATGGCCAGATTGTTCCAGCATCCGTGGATGGCGCGGAGGAGGAGAAAAGTCTCTTTGTTCCACCTCACGGCACATTGCGGTATCGCTTGACGCCGCAGCCTTCCGGAGCGCGCTTCGTTCACACCCACATAATGCCGATGTCGGACCTGACTCGCGGCACTTACAGTGGACAATTCGGTTTCGTCTACATCGAGCCCAAGCTCAATCCAGGACAGTACGATCAGGAGCTATTTCTCGCGACCCATGAATGGGAGCCTTTCTATACTACCGAAGAGGAGGAAGAGGAGGACGAGGGCGCCGGGAAGAAACCACCTCCGCAGAAGGATGAGAAGCCCAACGGATGGGAGATCGGCTATCAGCGCTTCACCATCAACGGCAAGTGCTTGGGCTTCGGCGACCCGGTGCGCGTCAAAGAAGGTCAGCGCGTCCTATTTCACTTCCTTAACGCGAGCGCCACGGAAAATATCCAGCTGGCGTTGCCCGGGCACGAGTTTCAAGTGGTCGCTCTCGATGGGAACCCCGTGCCGCATCCGCAATTGGTCGACGTGCTCGAACTCGGCACGGCGGAACGGATCGACGCGGTTGTCGAGATGAAAAATCCAGGTATTTGGATTTTAGGCACTCCCAAAGATGACGACCGCAAGAACGGGATGGGGATCGTGGTCGAATACGCCAACAAGAACGAAGCGCCGCGCTGGGTCAAGCCGCCGAAGAAGCGGTGGGATTATACGATATTTGGCGAAAGTCGCCAGGTCGCCAACCCGGAAGAAGTGATTCCGCTCGTATTCGGCAAGATCAACGGTGGGACGGGCGGATTCAATCACTGGACCGTGAACGGTAAAGAGTATGACTCGAAGGCGGAGCCGCACGTCCTTCACAAGGGCCGGCGCTACCGTCTGATCTTCGATAACCAGACCGACGACGCCCATCCGGTGCATCTTCACCGCAACAGCTTCGAGCTAACCAATGTTGCCGGCAAGACGACGGCCGGTGTTCTCAAAGACGTGGTTCTGGTGAAAGGATTTAAGAAAATCGAAGTGGACGTCACGCCCGCCATGGAAGGCCTGACGTTGTTCCATTGCCATCAGCAGCTACACATGGATTACGGGTTCAAGCTGTTGTTCAACGTAGTATAGTAACGGCGTATAGTAGGCGGTGTCCCTATGCGGACCTTCCGGAAAATCTTGCTGTGGGGATGCCTTGCGATGGCCGTCGTCACGGCGTTCGCTTACGTCCTCGACGATCTCTGGGCACGCTACCGGGGACGGCCCGTGGAACGGATGAAGGTGGATCGTGTCTACAGAGCGATGAACCACTGGAATCAAGTTGAGTACTCGCTCGGCACTCCCATCATGCAGACCTGCGTCGACGCGCTCATGCCGCATTTTGGCTATGTGCCGTGCTGGTATCTCCGGCGGCACACGCTCCAATACGTTGGTAATCCGTAAAGAGATTTGAAATGGCGTCCCCAAGGGGATTCGAACCCCTGTTATCGCCGTGAAAGGGCGGTGTCCTAGGCCGGGCTAGACGATGGGGACTTCCGCGAGAAGCTACTTCATCCACTTTAGCATGCGGAGACCGCCCGGCCTGAAGCCTTAAAGGGTCTTCAAATAAGCGATGACGTCCGCTTTTTCCTGATCCGAAAGCAGGTCCGCATAGGACGGCATGCCGTTGCCGCCGGTATTGATCATGGCCTTGACATTATCGACGTTGACGGCTTTACCGTTCTTGAGCTTATCGTGCTTGAACAATCCTTTGAGCGAGGGGCCAATCTTCTTTTCGTCTGTATCCGTGTTGTGACACACGGAGCACTGATCGAAGACCTCTTTGCCCTTCGCGGCATCGCCTGCCTTGTCGGCCGCGATCGCCCAGCCAGTAAACAACAATCCGCCGATACCGAGGCTTAAAGCTAATGTGCGCATTCCAAGCTCCTAGAGAAAATGTCTACCTTTACTTAGTCTACAAACTTTCCGCGCCCTTCGTCATCCGCCGACCGCTAAAATATCAATATGGCAAAAGTTCTGAAGGAAGGTGATTCGGCTCCGGCGATTCGCGCCGATAACGATGGGGGACAGCCGTTCGACTTAGCTAGCCTCAAAGGGAAAAATATCGTCGTGTACTTTTTCCCTAAGGCTGACACGCCTGGTTGAAACAAGGAAGCCAGTGGGTTCCGTGAGAACTCAAAAAAATTCAGCAAAGCAGACACAGTGATTGTGGGCGTGTCGCCTGATAAATCGGCCGCGCAGGCGAAATTTAGGGACAAGTTCGATCTGCCCTTCACTCTGGTCTCCGATGTCGATCACCACGTGGCCGAAGCTTATGGCACGTGGGTGGAAAAGAGTATGTACGGCCGCAAGTACATGGGCATTGAGCGCAGCACGTTTCTGATCGGCAAGGACGGCAAGATCAAAAAGATTTTCCATAAGGTAAAGCCCGAGGGACATGCCGACGAGGTATACGAAGCACTGCAGTCGGTAGGTGCTTAAGAGCTCGCTCGCCTTAACGCCTCGAGCGTGAAATCTTCGTCCTTCATGGGGGCGTTATACTGCATTTTTTCGATTTTCAGCACGGTTCGGCTGTTGCGGGCGGCGTCCAAGACTTCCACGGTCCGCGGCGTCCAGATATTGTCGATTTTTTCCAGATCGCTGTAGTGGATGCGGCGAGCCAGCTTGGCGTTGGCATAGCTTTCAACCTGCGCCGTGACATAGTTGTCTTTGCGTATCCAGAGGACCGATGAGCTGTACTGAGACGATTTCGATTCTCTTGGCTTGGTTTCGATCTTCCAGCAGGGCGCGCCGTCGATAGCCTCTTCGCCGGCCATTTTGTAGTCGAATAGGTTGACGTCGCGCTCCTCTAGATCTTCAAAGCTGAAGTCAGTCCCGAAGAAACGCGTTGAGCGATCCTGAAGTGCGATGCGCCGCTCCCGTTCGAGGGCGGGCGTCCACATCCATTGATCCGAAGCCCGGTCAGGATGATTCACGATGAGGAGCGCCAACCCTTTCAACTCGATCGGGGCGGTGAATCGCAGGATAGCTTTGCTTGTGCCGAACGAGCTGATCCGCTGGTAGGTCCATCGCTTTGTGCTGACTTTGTTGGAGGCACCGATCACTTCGAGAGTGCCTTCGTAGCGCTGGGATTTCACCCGCGATCGATCCTGAGATTCGGTTACAATCTGGCGGGCGTCTTGCGCGAGCACGCCGCCGGCAACCAGCAACCAGAAACCAGCAACTAGAAACTTACTCATATTCCAGAGCTTCGACCAGCGATCCACGCACCGCCGATTCCGCTGGTCCGATCGCAGACAAAAAAGCGACGGCTAGAATCACGGGCAACAATACCAAGGAAATTTGATAAGGATACCCGTAGTCCAGGCGCAGGCCCGCGATATCCTCCGCCGAAATTCCCAAGCTGTAGTAGAGCTGCAGCGCGCCGAACGCGAGGCCGAGAATCAGGCCGACCATCCCGATCGTCAGCGCCTCCAGCCAGATCGTTCGCCGGACTTGGTTCCGCAGGCCGCCTACCGCCTGCAACACACCCAGCTCGCGGCGCCGGTCCGTGATCGATACCGTTAGAGTATTGACGATGCCCAGCACGGCTACCAATACCGCGACTGCGATCTGCACATAGGTGATGGCGAACCACTGATTCGTCAGTCGCATGATGTAGCCGCGGACATCGCGATTCGTCAGCACGAACAAGCGCCGTTGATCGCCGAATGTTTCAAGAATCCGGTGCTTCACGACCGTTTCCGAGGTGCCCGCGGTGAGGTAAATGCGAAAGACATTCACCGTGTCGTCGTTCCAATAGCGCTTATACAGCGCCCGGTCCATCAGGATGGAACCCTGCTGGTCGGAATAGTCGGTTACGATACCCGCGATCGGCAAGTGCAAAACGCCCGCGGGGCTGGGGATATCGACCACATCGCCGAGCTTGTAGCCGCGTAGCAGCGCGAAATTTTCAGACGCAAGAATCGCTTTGCCCTGGGCAGCCAGACGAAACATGTCTTTCGGATCGCCCGCGACTGGCGGCAACGTGGCGTGGTGCCGCAGAGCTTCGACATCGGTGGCAACAAACATGATAGGCGTCCCGCGCACCTGTATCCGAGCATCGCGAACGCCTTGCACTTCAGCGATTCCAGGAATGGCGCTCAACTGGGCGGCCATCGAGCCGGGAAACAGAAAACTGCGCGCGGTGAGACTCTCGGTCGGCGAAATAAACAGATCCGGATTGAGAGCCACGGTTAGCCATTTGAAAATCGAATCGTAGCTGGCGCGCGTCAGCCCACCCAGCGCTACCACCAGGGCCAGCGAAAGCATCAGCGCCGCGACGGCTCCGGAAGTTCGACGGGGCGCCTGCAGCAAGCTGTCGACCGCGAGAGTCCCCTCCACCGGCCGCAGCCACTTCAAGATTGGACGAAGAGCGCGCGCCACCAACTGTGCCAGCGTCGGCGTAAGCAGTAAAGCCGCGAGCACCGCCAGTGCGTCACCCACGTAGAACAGAATGCGATACCGTCCGAGTAGTGCACACGCCAGAGAAAGCAACGCCACGATTAGCGCCGCAATCCGCCGTGTCCGATTCTCACCGGCACTCAACTGCTGGTACTTGCCTTTTTGTAGCGCCTGCACTGGATCCAAGCGCGCCGCGTTGCGCGCGGGAATGAACGCCGCCACGACGCTGGTAATGACGCCGAGCACGACAGCCAACGTCATCAGCGTGGGATTGGTAGAGACCTCTTCGGCCTTTTGCGCAATCCCAAAGACTTCGCCCAGCAGCGCGCCGATGTAACCTGTCATTCCGCGCGCGATCAGGATTCCCATCAGCAATCCGGCGATGGATCCGACCAGCCCGGCGATGGCACTTTCACCGAGGAACAACATCCGGATCTGACGCCGCGTGGCTCCTAACGCCCGCAGAATCCCGATCTCGGATCGCCGCTGCGTCACTGCGATCTGGAATGTGTTGTAGATGATGAACATTCCGATAAATAGCGCGAACGCGCTGGTGATGTTCGCTGTGAGCCCGTAAATGCGTGAGATCGATTCGAATTGCTGTCCGCGCGCTGAGGGCGGCTCGACCTGAAAGCCGGAGCCAAGTATGGTTTGAATCTTGGCCCGTACCTCGCCGACCTTTGCGCCGTCCTTCACCGCCACATCGATGCGATCGAATTTGCGCCCGCGGCCGAACACCTTCTGCGCGGCATAAACATCCATCACAGCAAGATTGCCCCCGAACGCGCTGGTCAGTCCTCCGGATTTCATAATGCCGCGCACCGTGAACTGCTTTTCGCCCTCCATGGTGCTCATGGGGACTTTGCTTCCGATGCCGAGATTATTCTCGCGCGCGAACGCATCGGTAACAATGAGCGAATCAGCCTGAGCTAAAAAGATCAGCGGATCGTCCAACGTGGCGCCTTCGTCGCCCTTCAGATCGTAATCGCGGAGGCTACGGTCGCCGGTCATGTCCACGCCCAGGATCAGTACATTGCCCTGTCCTTTTAGTCCCGTGCTGACCACGGCCTCGATCACCGGAACCGCCACGCGAACGCCCGGGTCAGCTTGCACGCGCTCGAGCACATTCTCGTCAAAGCCCGTCTCGCCCGCGGAAATTTGAAGCTGTGTCGCACCGGCAATCTGATCGACGGTGTGACGAAACGCAAACAGCACGGACTGATTGGCGGTGTGCATCCCCACAAACACTGCAACGCCGAGGACAATTCCGGCGATGGTGAGCATCCAGCGCAGCAGATGCTTGCGGATATAGGGCCAGCTAATAAGCCTGAGCAGGATCATGGATGGGAGGGCCGAGCTTTCCGGCCCGGTCTTCAACAATGCCGCCATCGCACAACGCGACGACGCGCGAGCAGCTTTCGGCTACATGGCTATCGTGCGTCACGATTAGTACGGTCGAGCCGAGCCGCTGATGCAGATCGCGAATCAATTTCAAGATGTCGGCGCCGGTGTGCGTGTCGAGGTTGCCGGTGGGCTCGTCGGCCAGTAATACCGGAGGATAGACGGAGAGCGCTCGCGCGATGGCGCACCGCTGACGCTCGCCGCCCGAAAGCTCGTCCGGCAGGTGGTCCATTCGAGCGCCGAGCCCAACCATTTCGAGCAATTCGCGCGCGCGCTCGTCGATCTTATTTTTCGGCCAGCCGCGCAGGTGCAGCGGGATGGATACGTTCTCGCTGCAGTTCAAAGTCGGCAATAGATTGAAAAACTGAAAGATGAAGCCAATCTTGTCGCGCCGCATGCGGGTCAAATCGTCATCGGGCAGCCCGCTCAGGGGCGTTCCATCGATCGCGATCGTGCCCGAGCTGGGTGTATCCAGGCCCCCAATCAGGTTCAACAGCGTGGATTTGCCGGAGCCCGACGGCCCAACGATGGACACCATTTCGCCGCGCGCGATCTCCAGATCGATATCCTGGAGTGCCGTAACTTTGCGCTTTCCGTTGAAAGTCTTGCTGACCTTAGCGAGCCGAATCACCTATTAGCTATCATGTCTTATCGCGATGGTCGGGTGCAGGGAACACATCCAAAACAAATGAGAATAGGAATCGACGCGGGCGGCACCTTCACCGATTTCATCGTCCACCACGACAGCGGCCGTCTCCAGACTTTCAAGCTCCGCTCCAATCCGCGTTCGCCCGCGAGCGTGATTTTGGCCGGCCTGGGGCAGATCGCCGGTTCGTCGAAAGCCCAGGTGGTGCACGGATCGACAGTCGCTACGAACGCGCTGCTCGAGCGCAAGGGTGTCCGCACCGCCCTGATTACCACCGCGGGATTCGAAGACGTAATTCAGATCGGACGTCAGAACCGTCCCGAATTGTACAACCTCACTCCCCAGCCCCGCGTCCCCATTGTGCCCCGAACGATGTGCTTTGGAGTGAGGGAGCGGTCTTACTTTGACGGCACAATTGCGGAGCGGCCTAGCCAGGCTGAGCTTATGCGTCTCAAAGCCCGGCTACGCAAGCTCCATGTGGAATCCATCGCCATATGCTTTCTGCACGCCTATCGGAATCGCGCCAATGAAAAACTGGTTGCGGACGCGCTCTCGGGCTTCGGCTATCTCTGCTGCTCATACGATGTCTGCCCGGAGTTTCGTGAGTACGAGCGATCTTCCACGACGTTGATCAACGCCTACGTCGGGCCGCTGATGGACCGCTATCTCGCGGAACTCGAGCGCGGCACGCGGCGGTCGATTTCGATCATGCAATCGAACGGCGGTTTCATGTCGACCAAAGAGGCCCGCCGGCATGCCATCCGCACCGTGCTCTCCGGACCGGCCGGCGGCGTTGTGGGAGCGCTCGAAACCGCGCGCTTATCCGGATTTCCGCGCATCCTCGGTTTCGACATGGGCGGCACGTCCACCGACGTCAGCTTGTGCGACGGCCAGCCGCGCGAAACCATGGAAGCCTCCATCGACGGTTTCCCGGTGCGCGTGCCCATGCTCGACATCCATACCGTTGGCGCCGGCGGTGGATCGATCGCGCGCGTGGACGAAGGCGGACTGTTGCGCGTCGGACCTCAAAGCGCTGGGGCCGATCCGGGTCCGGCCTGTTACGGAATTGGCCATCAGCCCACCGTTACCGACGCCCACGTCGTGCTCGGCCGCATCCAAGCTGATCAGTTGATCGGCGGGGAGATGCATCTGGATGTGAAACGCGCCAGTGCGGCAGTTGATTCCATAGCCGCGAAATTGCGGCTCACAAGGGATGCCGCGGCCGAAGGCATCCTGCGCGTTGCCAATGCCAACATGGAGCGGGCTATCCGCTTGGTCTCGGTGGAACGCGGACACGATCCGCGCGATTTCGCTCTGGTGGCTTTCGGCGGCTGCGGCGGATTACACTCGTGCGAGATCGCTCGTGAACTCGGAATTCGAACGGTGCTGGTGCCCGAATATGCAGGCGCTCTATCGGCGCTGGGCATGCTGCTCGCGGATCGCGTTCGCGATTATGCCGCCGGTGTCTTGAACAGCCCCGGCATCGAGCGCGAGTTCGAGCGGCTGGAGCGCGCGGCCCGCAAAGAGCTTCCAGGTGCTGAGATGATTCGCGCGGCCGACCTTCGCTATAGCGGGCAGAGCTATGAGCTGACCGTCCCTTGGAATGCTAAGAACCCAGCCGAGCCTTTCCATCGAGAGCACCAGCGTGTCTATGGCTATGCGAATCCGGATCGCGCGGTCGAGATCGTCACTATTCGCGTGCGCGCGAAGTTAGCTGTCGAGCGGCCGAGGTTGACGATGCGACGCGGAGCAGCCAGACGCGGAAAACCCGCCGTCCGCGGCGTTTTCAGCGCGGGAGCCTGGCGCAAGACTCCAGTACACGCGCGCGCCGAGCTGCCTAAGTCGACGTTGCGCGGGCCAGCCCTGGTGATCGACTACGGATCAACCACATTGATACCTCCTGGCTGGCGGTTTTCTCTCGACAAATTCGGTAATCTGAAAATCACGTCATGATTCGAACCACTTTCCTCCTCGCTATGGCAACGGCGGCGTCTTCGCTCTTCGCGCAGGCTCCTCGATATCTCGGCATCGATACCCACATCGACACCGCCCAACGCGTATTGATCGGCCATGTGGATATCTCGCAGCGCCTGCCGGGCGGCCAGGTGGATATTCCGCGCCTCAAAGAAGGCGGAATGCGCGCGCCGTTCTTCGCGCTGTGGGTGCCGACTTATTACAAAGGAGCCGAAGCGGTGCGGCGCACGCTTGATCTGCGCGACGCGATGCAGGGCGTCTTCGACCGCTATCCCGACCAGATCGAGATGGCGATCACTGCGGGTGATCTCGAACGAATCGTGAAGGCCGGCAAGATCGCCGCGGTCCTGACGCTCGAAGGCGGCCATCAGATTGACGACGACCTGGGCGTTCTCCGCATGTACCAGCGCCTGGGCATCCGCGCGATGACGCTCACTCATTTCCGTAACAACAACTGGGCCGACTCATCCACCGACAAGCCGCAGCACAACGGCCTTACCGATTTCGGGAAGCAGGTGGTGCGCGAAATGAATCGCATCGGAATGATCGTGGACATTTCGCACGTCTCGGACAAGACTTTTTACGATGCGCTGGCGGTGACCACCAAGCCCGTAATCGCTTCGCATTCTTCTGTCCGGGCGATCGCGGAGATTCCGCGCAATATGACGGACGACATGCTGAAAGCTCTGGCGCGCAATGGCGGCGTGGTGGGCATCAACTTCGGCGCTGGATTCGTAAATCCTAAAGACGCGCGCGCCACCATGGCAAACATAAACAGCATGGCCGCGCAGGAGCCCAATCTGACCGGGAAGGCGCTGGATGATTTTGCGGCCAAGGAGTACGAGCGGGAGCAGGGCCCGCCGCCGCATCCATCGGCGGCGACTATCGATGACGTGGTTGCCAACATCGATCACGTCGCCAAGGTCGCGGGCATCGATCACGTCGGCATCGGAACGGATTTCGATGGAATTGGCAACGACGTTCCCAAAGGTTTAGAAGACGCCTCAAAGATGCCCGCGCTGGCCGCCGCGCTGCGCAAGAAGGGCTATAGCGAAGCGGACGTCGAAAAAGTGATGGGTGGAAATTTCCTGCGCGTCATGAAACAAGTGATTGGTAAGTGAGAAGCGGCTAACAGACGTTCGCCCGCGCGCCAGGTGGATCGTATAATGGGGGCCACGTACGGGCCCTTAGCTCAGCGGTTAGAGCAGCGGACTCATAATCTCCTCGTGACTATAATTCAACAACTTAGCCCGAGTGCGACCGAGTTAGCCTGAGTAGTATTTTCAACACTTTGTAGCACCTTGGTTTTCGGTGGCGTCCCACTCGGTAAGTCCGTCTATGCAGGGGGTGGGCATAGTTTCGGGCATACCTCCGATCCGCCTGCTATTTCCCGAGAAAGCGCTATCCTCGTTTCCGTGACGGATGATCCACAGGATTTTACCGATACCGATAGTCGAGAGGATTTTAGCGATACAGCGAAGCGAGTCTCATCTGCGCTGGAAAGATGCTTCCTAGAACTCGCCGGGCCGGATGGCGCTCCTAAGAACATTCCTAAACCAGGCGGTTACTACACGAAAATTGACTGTACGCCTCGCCCGTCTCTCGACAAGGAAGCCTATCGCCTTGTGTCGTGGCTCAATACACTGGCTGATCGGGAAGAACATTTGGCCTATGCAGCGCTAAGGCAGATATGGCTGGAAATTCACGGAGCGCGGCGACCGAAAGGCGTATTCAAACACCACCTTGACTCACGGGGTCGCGGGGGAAATTCGAAATATGATCAGACCTTCGTTAATCTTTCTCCCGACGAAATGGAGGATCTTAAGAAAGGCGGCATGAGCTGGCGCGATATCGCCGTTAAAGAGGGCCTTGTCTCTACACTCAAAGCCTGACTTCCAGAAATCCGGTGCGGTGTATGGACTCAGATGCCGAGCGCCTGCTTCACGGCCAAACGCGCATTCCGAGGATATTGGAATCAAGCCCGATATACAGGTAGGAACAAGATTCCCAGAGCATACACTTGGAATTTACTTCGGTGTTGGGACTGCCAAGCGATAGACTGCCAATCTCACGCGGTTCCAGAGAGTTCTTTTGGTGAATCTGGTATTTTCCCCAACCTGTGCCGACTCTGTTCGTGTGATTCGTTAGTGTTTGATAAGGTGCTTCCGTCCCCAAGCCCCCAGTCCGACCAACCCGATGCCAAACAGCAACATCGTTGAAGGTTCCGGAATGGGGTCACCTGAAAGCGAGAACGCCGCGTCGAACGGGCCCTGATGAGTTACATCAGTTCCGATGCGCTCCCAGTCCGGTGCCAGACTCCCCGCCCCGTCATTACGAATCCAGCTTTGCAGATCTGTAGTCGCCCCGCCGGGGAATTGAAATGGCGTTCCCGGAGATGTGATGGGCTTCGGGGCCGAAAGCCAGAGGAAGTTTCCACTCGACAGAGCCACCTCGGGACGGAAGAAGTCGTGATCGGTGGCACCAACTAAGAAGGGCGTCATGAAGGTGATCATGAACTCTACTTCCTCGCCGGTGACCGCGCCCTCTCCTCCTGTAAATTGATTGGGCATTGCGTGAATGCCTTTTACCACCGAGTTGGCGACTGTGAAAGTGGGATTCAGAAGACCAGCCGAGAAGCTGAGCGATCCCAGCCCGGAGTCGAATGCCGCGAACTGATTGTCACTCGGGGAATTGACCCGAGTCAGCACGCGCCCATCGGGTGGGTTGGTGGAGTCCACTGGGAAGACGTGATACAACTCGATCTCGACGTCGGTGATGCTCGAAAGCGATGCACCACTGGGCAGAAGGCCGACAAAAGTTGCTCCGTTGATCAGCGCGTTCTGACCGAGAACGAAATCATCCGCCGTTTCAGTTTCGAGTGAGCCAGGACCAGCGGGCATTGACAAAGTGCCGATCTTGCCATCGGGACTGCCTGTACTGAACAACAAAGTTGATGCTCCGGCTGGAAGTACGAAAGCGGCGAAACAAGCAATCGCGCTTATGGTTTTCTGCATAATGGTTCCTCCAACTGCTTCGATCCCAATTCCAAGTGTAAAAAATTGTAGGACGTTAAATGATCGGAGTCAAGGGGACCACGGTTGTCAAGAGGTCTGAAATTTCGGTAGTGGGTTACTTTGAATTTTCTGGCAAGTCGACAGCCTGAACCTCAACGATTTCGGAGAAGGTGTCCAGTACGCCGTCTTGCGGCCCTCCGGCCGTAGGGAGGCCAGATCGTACACCACTCCCTCATCATCCACGGACTGTATCAGGGCCAAATCGATTGCTCCGTTTGAACAGGTGATCTTCACCGTTTTATCCACATTTGCCCTCAGAATCAGAACGATTTCATCGCGAGTCATCTTACGCCGCTCTTTCTAACCCCGTTCCGAGCTTCCATGGGCTACCGATTCTATCCGCCAGAAATACACACCGGGCAGTCTGTAACCACTTTAGTTTCAAACAATTTAACACATAAATGTTGGGGCCAATTTCGTGCTTCGCGGTCCGTGAACTGCGTCCGCTCAAATGCAATTGAGCCAGTCACAGACAAAAATGGAAACAATGGCCCAACAGTCGGCGTCCAACGATCCAGTAGCGCGTGAAGGAGTTTGTAGTGCGCGTGAAAAGCACAGAGCTGCCGGCAGTTCATCCGAAACCCGCAAGTTCCCCGGCCCTTGCTCGATTGTTGAAAGACTACCAGGCTGCCACGGAGCAATACGGCGTGATTGTTCGGTACCTGAAGGCTGCCATCGAAGTCCTACCGAAGGCTGAATGTGAGCTTCTGCTGGAGTTCGCCGAAATTGCGAAGAACCATTGTGAGCAGCTACACCACGATATCGGAGATCGTCTCGGTGCCCATCGTAAGAGTGCCTGACGCAGGATGATCTTGACTAGTGTCAGGGATGCGCTTCTTTTTGGCTGCGTTGCGGAACAATCCACAAGTACAACCGGTGGCTGAACGTTTCCTCACTCGCGTCACCAACATTCATTTCCTTGTCCGGCTTCCAATCGCCCATATTAAACGTATTCGATACAATCCGCGTGCCGGGTTTCAGGTCCCGGAGAAGTTTGGGCCGAAGTCGCAAGTTGACACTTTCGAGCAGGAAAAGAGTAACGACCGTGGCGTCCTGAATGTCGGCGTCGAATAGATCGTTCTCTTCGAACCGTAGCAACTTTTCAACACCAGCTTTTTTGGCGTTTGCCTCTGCTTGTTGAATACGCTCGGGATTGATATCGATGCCTACACCGTGGGCACCGTACTCTTTTGCAGCGGCAATCACGATCCGGCCATCACCACAGCCAAGGTCATACACGATGTCGGCGGGTTTGACGTCCGCCAGTTTCAACATCGCCTTAACCGCTTCCTCGGTGGTCGGTACGTACGGAACATCGACTTGGTGCTTAGGGCGGCTAGTCTGGGCGATGGCGAGAGATGTGAACAAAAACAGGAGCGCAAGGCTGTAAAAGGACGATTTGCGGAAGCGCATATTTCTACCTCTCGTGGCCTAGAGTATCGCAGTTGAGGAACGGACCCTGCCGAAATTCAACCCTGGCGAGCGAACGCATTCAGAAACGATCCGGAGGGATCACATCTGCATGGCCGCTTGAAATTGAGCCTCGTCACCCTTTTTCCAGGAGTCCACCAATTGCTTGCCTTTGTCCGAGAGTCGTAATCGTACAGCGGTCGTGGGAGGACTAGTTGGGGCACTGTCCCCGTAGCGCACGCCAACCGAGAATTGCGACTCTGCGACTTCGACAAGCCCTGCCGCAATCAATGCCGCGAATCTCAATAATCCATCACCGGTGTACCAGACGTTTTCCATCTGAGGGTGGGCCAAATATAGCAGCAGATCTATGCTTTCTTTGTTAAACGCATGGTTCAGAGCGTGCAGTAAACCCTTCCAATGCCGAATTGCGGATGCTGGGATGTCGCCCTGGGTATGCATGTCGTGGCAGTGACCGCAAAGTGCGATCAAGTTGATTGCCTCTGTGCCACCGCCATCTTTCACCCAGACCATATGGTGCAACTGCAAAGTCAATATATTCCGGCAGGTTGGATTCGCGCCCTTATAACCCGCCTCACGAAGAACTTCGTCTCTCATCGACGGTGGAGGATTGCGGTTCATGGCTGGCTCGCAGTTGACTGTGGTCGGGGGTTGGTTCAACGTACTCATCGTACATTCTTTCCTGTCACTCCATCTCAACAGGTCTCACTAGGTAGCGCCCGATCTCAGCGGCCGCATCATCTTGCAACTTCCTTCTGAACAGAACATCCAATCCTCAGTCCCGGCTACATTCAGGCGTATGATGGTCCACGGCGCATTCGTGGGCACGATGGAAAGGCAAAAGCGATGGCGGTATACAAACAAAAAAAACAGCAAGCAATGATGGTACAAATTTTCGTGGAACGGGCAACTGATCCGAGCGAGCACAAAGCAGACCAATAAACGGACGGCGGAGCAAATCGAGGCGGCACGCAAGACGCAGCTAGCCAAAGGTGAGGTTGGAATACATGACAGGAAGCCGGTTCCTACGCTGAAGGAATTTGCGCTACGGTTTGAGCGAGCCATCGATACCCTTATTGCAGAGAAGCCTGCCACTGTTGCATTCTACAAGGAAAAACTTCAGCGATTGCTGAGTTATAGGCCCATTGCTACAGCCTCGCTCGACGCGATTGATGAGGCGATAGTCGAGGCATATAAGTAACACCGATCCACAGTGGTTTCGAGATACAGCGGGCCTCTCTCGCCAGCATCTATAAACCAGGAACTGGCTACGCTCCGGCGGCTGAGACATGCCCCCAGCCGCTTAAGGCCGTGGCTCTTTTGATTTTGGATACCGGCGTTAAGATCGGGCGAGGCTTGTCACCTCGAATGGTCTGAAGTTCATCTTGAGCCAGCCATCAACGCAAGATTCGGCTATTTCCGCATAACCGGGGCAAATCCAGATATGCGAAGAGGAATCTTAGCCTAACGTCGCGCCTGGGTGAAATGCTAAGAACTCGCAAGGCAGTGGCTAACTCGAATTGGGTTTTTCCCAGCGAGACCGATGGACCGGCTCTAGGAACCTCGCTCGATCACCAGCACTCGGATGTGCGTACAGCCTTGAAGCTCCCGGAAGACTTCGTGATACATTCATTAAGGCATACGATGTTGACGCGACTTGGAGAAGCGGGGGCGATGCTTTTACGATTATGCGGATCGCTGGCCACAGCAGTGTGACGGTCTCGCAGAGGTATGTACATCCTACTCCGGAATCGCTTGAGCGGGCATTTGAACGGCTCGAAAACCTCAACGCCCAGAAGTTCGAGGCTGCAGCAAACGAGCAAGTTTCGAGGAACGTCGTGGGGATAGTTTCGGGCATACCGACGGCTGAGCGAACATTCGGAAATCGGCGTAAACTATTGAAGTAGTTCCACTTGGGCCCTTAGCTCAGCGGTTAGAGCAGCGGACTCATAATCCGTTGGTCGAAGGTTCAAATCCTTCAGGGCCCACCATTTTTTCAATGTCCGGCCCGGAGACATGGGTAACAGAATGTACCTAAGACATAGGTAACACTTTTGGCCCAAAGGGATTGTTGAGGGGCTGCAGAGTTTTCTCCTCCAGATCGATATAACCAAGATCGTAATCCAT
>Ga0185299_10000704_pt1 | contig 81525 bp, 82 predicted proteins | sample PaiPotPPA55metaG_FD_128002 | JGI IMG/M metagenome (GOLD analysis project Ga0185299, IMG submission 128002) | Iron sulfur acid spring bacterial and archeal communities from Banff, Canada, to study Microbial Dark Matter (Phase II) - Paint Pots PPA... ...
CCCCTTTTGCTTCTGTCTACAGTGAGCCCGCTTCCCGGCGCGATGTGGTTTAAGTCGTCCCATAATTATTTGTTCCTGTCTTCGTATTTATCCCACGCTTCAAGAAAAGGCTCATACACAGCCGCGGGCGAATTTTGCAAATTCACCAAAGAGATGGGCGCAAATCGAACGAACTACTATCGAGCAATATCAGCAAACATGCAATGCATGCAATAGTTTGCAATCAGCCTCGAGAGCGGACCACGCAATAGCCTTCAAATCTTTTCAAATATCCTGCAACACACTTGTTTATTGTTAGTTGCTGGTACTCAGGCTATCGTTTGGGTTAATGAAAACTGAACAAGCAGCCCCAACGCTGCACCGCATTGCCGCCCTACGTTGGCCCGTCGATCGATAGCCGTAGCGGGCGGGTAGCTCCGGTAAATCGTGCAGCTCCAAAAAGCGATCAGCCCGTCCTCGGTAAAATTTCCTAAAAACCGTGGAGCGGGCTGACTTCACTTAGGTAGCTATGGAACGACTACCGAAGGAAAACCGGACTCGGGCAGAAACTTGAAAAACCAACCTCGTCCGGCTCTCGCTTCAATAAGGAACTATAAATAGCACAGCACCGAAGTCCGACTTCGCAGGGCGGTCGAGTGTAGTTTCTACAGTAGTATATATGTTACAGCAGGACCCTCTTCTTTCCCAACTCGCCCACTATGTGGTTAGTCCGAGAGGTGGGAAGTTCCCCAGCTCGGCGAGCCATTCGTATACCGGCGCCCGATCGCGTACCACCTGGTGACCGGTATTATCATGGTTGCCCGAGCAGATCGCGACCCTGGTCATTGCTGCTAACCGGCGCAACCAGCCTTGCACCTCGCGGATCTGGGTGGTTCTTGGTTCGGCAATGAAGATGTCCAGGAAATCACCGGCGATGAACACCGCATCGAACCGAGGGGCTTCACCAATGAGCCATTCGAACCAGGATGGCCGATAATGGATGTCAGCGGTAACGAGGACTTTCATCTTAGGTTGGGTGATCGCGCCGAGCTAAGTAAGCTGATAGCCGATAAGACGGAATCCCGGAAATTTGGGCCCAGAATTTTGCGTTACTGATCCGGACAAGCTGAGCTAGGAGAGGAAATGGAGTCAGTTCAAAAATCCAACCAAGCGAAGCTCAGTCACCGATTGAAGTTTCGAATTGGTGAACAGGTTCGTCACCGTTTGGATTGGCATTTTTCCGCCGGAGAGGATGGCGAACGACCGCTGTTCCGGGTCAGCAACTCCCATGTCCGAATCGATGGGAAATTTGTAATCGACAACTTGAGTAACGCGATCATCGCTCACTTCGGGACGGATGTCGTAGACGATCAACCGGCTCGTGTGGCGCGGGAAGCGGTGATCAAGCTGGAGTCAGGAGCATTCGCGCATTTCTGCCGGGAACATCTGCGGGTTTTTGCACCGTCGTTAGAGCTGGCCTGGGCCATTCACGAACAGATTTTCGAGGTTTACAAGAAGCCGTGCGATGCCACTGAGCCCGTTTTCCAAATCATCAAACCTCACCACGGATGTTACTCTACCCGGGAGGTCAAGCTGCGCGATGCGACGGTACATTCGGCGTTCGAATTGGGGCTCCACTACGGAAACGACTTCTTGGTCTGGAAAGAGGCCCTCATCCAGTTGCTACGACAGAAGATCTCAGGAATTCATTTGTTCCGCGGCGAACCCGGGACCGGGAAAACCTCGTTCATCCGCTATTTGATCCGGGAATTGAAATCGTCTCACCGCTTCTATTTTCTGCCGAGCTACGAGTACTCCCGAGTTGGGAACAGTGCGTTAATCGATTTTTTCCATGAGGAACGAGACGACAGTCCCGGCTTGCATTTTGTCGTCATCATGGAAGACGCGGAAGCCGTCTTGCTGCCCCGCCGGGGAGGGAAAGACTTCAGCGTTTCCGGGCTGCTCAACCTATCCGATGGACTCCTTGGCGAAGGAATAAATCTGCACATCCTTTGTACGGTGAATTGCGAATTGTCCGAACTCGATCCCGCAGTGGTTCGACCGGGGCGATTGCGGTCATCGCGCGAGTTCAGACTGCTGAGCTATGAAGAGGCGGTCGACCTTGCCAATTATCTGAAAATCCCTGCGCCGGAACAAAAGCGCGAATATTCGCTCGCGGAGATCTACCACGCCGAACAACAAGTCCGTACCGGTTTGGAGCCGAAGAGCATCGGGTTTGCGGCTCAAGGCTAGCCGTTCAGCGCGATACGCAGCAAGTCCGGATCGAAGCGACAAGTTCGGGCCCGGGCCCCCTCTTTATGGGTCAACCCACTGCGGCGTCGTTGCGCCGGCCGGAATCATCCAGACCCAGCTTGCGCCTGGGGTACAATATTCGTCCCAGAGGCTCGGGTGCTGAGGCAACTGGCCGGTGTTTTGTAGCTGACCCTGGTAGTGGATCCAAACACGACCCTCGTGTGGGATCTCCTGACAGACCCAGCGCCCACGATTGCTGGGATTCGCATACCACTCCGGGCTGAAGAGCGTCGTCGGCCCGGCCGCTTCGGCCCGCGGCCAGACCACCGGTTGAGCGCGTGGCATCGCAGGCGTGCTCTCGTTAACTGCCACCAAACGCTGAGAGGGACTGACTGGGTTCGGCTCTGCCGGCGGTGCGGGTTTGTTACCGTTGGCTACGATGAATGCCGCAGCGATGAGACCGGCAGCAATGATGAAGGGACCCCAAGGTGCGGATTGTCTTGGGCTTAGGCTTGGCGGCTAACGGTGGCGAAGGCCTTACGGTGCGCCATTCGACCCCCTGGGTTAGAGGGGGTTCTTGCCGGAAGCAGAGTCCGGCTGGCGGTGTTTGTTTCATAGGTTGACGGAGGCTTTTTTGGCTCCTCGCTGCCCTTTGCTAACAAAGGGCGCTGGTTACGCAAGCGAGGTAGACATCGGGCAAAGATACCCCAAAGCCAGGGACATCGGCTGTCCCTGCTTTGCATGTTCTTCAAAATATTGCGCGCCGTTTCGTTGCCAGGGACCACAAATGTCCCAGGTAAGGTTTATATTGCAGCGTGGTTCATGAAAAACAGTTCGAGTCGGGGATTTTGGCGGGAAATCAATCTTACCAAAGTCCCTTCGACCATCGTTCCAATGCCCATCTTGAACCGCCGCCGGCTGTGCGCCTAAGAAAATGGTCGTTCTCCCGTTCCGCGGATGTTAAAACGAGATTCATGCCCCGCCTCGGAGAGAAGAATCGCGTAGCCCGCATTCCAGCTGCACCAAAAACACGCACACTGCATTCCCGCCCGCCGCTGTACCGGTTTCAGGAAATTTTCCACGCGATTAAGACGGGCAGATACCCCAACCGCACCAAGCTCGCGGAAACGATCGAGGTCACCACCAAGACGATCCAGCGCGACATCGATTACATGCGTTACCAGATGAGTGTGCCGATCGAGTTCGATTTTGCGCGGGGCGGCTACCATTTCACCCGACCGATGACGGAGTTGCCTCTCTTCCAGCTAACGGAAGCGGAGCTCGTGTCGGTTTTCGTGGCGCAGAAGGCGTTGGAAGCGTACAAGGGCACCGCGTTCGAACAACCGCTCCGGACGGCGTTTCAGAAACTGCAGGCCGCGACCGGGAGCGCCAATATCAGTGTCAGTTGGGAGGATCTCGATTCGGCGATTTCATTCCGGCAGTTTGGCGCCTATTTACCGGATGCGACGATTTTCGCGGAGCTGGCCAAAGCAATCCAGAATAAAGAGGTCGTTGAATTCGGGTACAAAAAGCTGGATGCCAAGGCGTTTGAAAAACGGGCCGTTGAGCCCTGGCACTTAGCGTGTGTTTCGGGTCAGTGGTATCTGCTCGGCTACGACCGGAACCGCAAAGCCCGCCGGATCTTCGTGCTCGCCCGGATGCAGAAGGTCTCGCGAACCGGCCACAAGTTTTCCAATCCAAGGCCTGCCGGCGCCGAGATTCAACGCCTCTTCCGGAATAGTCTTCAAATCTGGCAAAGCGAAAACGCTGACCTCGAACAAATCATTCTGCGATTCTCCGGCCGTGCCGCCCAGCTCGTTCGCGAAAGGAACTGGCATTCCAGCCAGCAGATCCAGGAGTTAGCCGACGGTAACCTCGAACTATCTTTAACCCTGAATTCCCTGGAGGAGATAGTCCCCTGGATCCTTTCCTGGGGAAAAGATTGCGAAGTGGTTAGACCTGCCCAACTCCGGAAGAGGATCAGGTCGCTATCTGCATAAAGTACCAACTCCAGTTTTTTCCCATCAATGAATTCAGCCCCTGGCAAAGTTAACCCTCCCCACAAATGAATATTGAACTCCAACTCGACTACAAAACGATTTTACGCAATTCCTCTCGACCCGTTCATCTCGTCGCGAGACTAACCGCCCCGGCGCAGCCGCTGACCCAGCGAGCGCGTCCCACGGCTTTTACCATCGTGCTGGATCGCTCCGGTTCAATGAGCCGCGCGCCGATCGAACACGCAAAAGAGGCCTGTCGCGAAGTGATTAAGCACCTCCGGCCGGAAGATTACTTCAGTCTGGTCGTCTTCGACAGTTCAGCCCAGGTCGTAATCCCTTTGGAGCAGCCCGTTAACCGGTTTGGTTGGTACCAAACCGTTGATCAAATCCAAGCGGGTAATTCGACCAACCTGATGGCGGGTTGGTTATTGGGACGCGATGAGCTGATCAAGGCTCCGAAAACCGCCGATTGCGTCGCTCCGATCCGCAAGATTCTCTTGCTCACGGACGGGCACCTGAACGCCGGGATTACCGATCCGGACCAGGTCGAGGCATTGACGCGGGCCGGCTTGGAGAAAGACGAGATCCGGACCAGTTGCCTTGGGTTCGGGGACGCTTACAACGAGAGTATTCTCGCCGCGATGAGCAAGGTGGGGCAGGGGCAACTCCATGATGCGGATTCACCCGAGAAGTTTCCCATTATTCTTGCCGATGAACTGGACGGCTTGCAGAAAATTACGGTGCAAAACCTACGGCTCCGGATCCAACCTAAACTCTTCTGCAACGCCTGGAAACAATATGGCGATTACCCTCAGGTTCAATTACCCGATCGGCGAACCGAGCTCGCATTGGGTGATTTGGTAAGCCGCGAGGAACGCTACGTCGTTCTGATGCTCGAGGTGTTACCATTGCCGTTGTTACCGGACGGCAGCCTACCAGTCTCGCTCGAAGGGGAAGAACTGATTGCCCTCGAATTCGCGTACACCTTGATCACGGAAGAAGGAACCGATCTGAGGCTCGAGAGCCGGACGAGTTCCCATCTGGTCCGGATCCAGGGGACACAGAACCCGGCGGACGTCGTCCAGAACGTCGAGCTGATCGCGGTGATTGCGAATCAACAAGCGGCAGACGCGGTACGTCAAACCGCTGAAGCATTGGCCGGGGGCGCGGATGCCGCGACTGCGCTAGAGCACTTGTCAAAGGCAAGGGTTGTTTTGGAAGCGTGCCCTGCACCGAAACTAACATCCGAGGCGGCCGCATTGCTCGATGAACACGAGCAAAAGGTCCGATCCCAAGAAATGGACTCGCGCGCGCGGAAGAACATGCGGTACGAAGCGCGCTACTATGGGCAGACCAGCAGCGCCAGGCTGTACACCGGCTCTCGTCAGAAATCTGAATTTTCCAAAAAGCCGACCGTTGAGGAGCAACTGACCGAGAAACCAAGCACCGACCTATCGAACTCTTCTGGCGAGCAGCAGTTAGAGGGAGGAGGGGAGGCGTGAAAGGTGATTAGTGAAAAGTGATTGGTGCTCCGTGAAAAAAAATTCGGATCTTCTGGAACATTATGAGCAGCACCGCAACTGAATGGATGAGGGATCACGTCTGGCCGGAGATCGAAGCCATGATGCTGAACGATGCTCATTTCAGATTGTTTCTGACGGCAAGGCAGTTGACTGGAAAGTTTAATGGTCCAACAGCGAAACTCCTTCAAGACGGTTACCTGACATTTCAGATGGTCGCTATTCGTCGCCTCTGCGACAAACGTGATGATGTGATCTCCCTGGTACGGGCGTTAATGGAGGCTGAAAAGGAAAAGCCAGCTTTCAACTCACAGATTTACCGACTCTTGGATAACCTGATGAAGCAAAGCAACCACGTTCGCCAGCAGGTGAACAAATATATAGCCCATACAGCCAAGCAAAAGTCACAGAGCTTCGTCCCTTGGAGTATGGGAATGCAGCACTTGGAGGCTGCACAGAAAGCGATCTGTCAGGCTGTAATCGTCCTCAATCGAGACATTTTGCAGTGGGCAAATTTCATCGAAATCATGCCCGTGCCACAAGACTACTTCGGGGAAGATTTGATGTTGTGGGTTCCAGAAGAGCATCGTGAGACATTAAATCAAGCGTGGCATGACAACCGCAAACGGGTGAACGCATGGCGACAGAAGCCATAACCTGCCAGCGGTGGCGTAAAGACTCGCGCCCGAGCGAAGCAAGGCAATGATGGTAACACAAGCGCCACCCCAGTGTCCGGTCCCACAAATAACATGGCTTTCGTTGCGATCAAAATGGGCCGACGGCAAGGCGCGAGGAGGGCGCATATCTGAATCGATACGTAACCGACGAGCAACGCGGCCGCCGGCCCATTTTCATCGCAACCCTCGGGCCGGGGTCAGTTGGCTGTTTTTCCGCGTTGCTCTCTCCTCACGTATCAATTCAGATATGCTCGTCGTTCGCGCCTTGAAAAACCGACAACTGACCGACGGCGAAAGCCATGTTATTTGTGGGACAGGACACTAGACCCGATCCCAACACCTACTGGGTTATCCCCGGCAAGCTGTTGGCCGGCGAATATCCGGGCGCCCGAGATTCGGAAGAGGCGCGCAGCCGCTTGAGAAAGGTTTTTTGCTGTTGGAGTCCGCCATTTCATCGACCTGACCGAGGCTGGCGAGCTTGAGCCCTACGCCGATTTACTTGCAGAAGAAGCAGGCTCTGGAGCCTCTTACGAGCGTTTTCCAATTCGCGATGTGAGCGTGCCGGAAGAGCCGGAAACCATGGCAGAGATTATTGCGGCCATTGATCGCGCAATGGCAGAAGGTGGGATTACCTACATCCATTGTCGGGGTGGAGTCGGCCGTACCGGGCTCGCCGTTGCATGTTGGTTGCAGCAGCGCGGGCAGACACCCGATCAGGCGTTAGCCGACCTCGCCGATAAATGGCGCTCGTGCGCAAAATCTCAGTGGATGCCGAGCTCACCGGAAACCCCCGAGCAAGTGAGATGGGTCAAGGAATGGCCTATCTATCGGTCGGCGCTCAAATCTCCAAATGACCCGTGAAAGATACCGTGGCGCCCTACTCGGATTGGCAGCAGGCGATGCTTTAGGGCAAACCGCTCCGCCAAACAAAGCTTCGCCATCCGCTAAATATTTCTGGTCTGCGAGAAGAGGTCCGGTGAAGAAACCGTCGAAAATTCGCGCTACAACACATCAATTTCCAGAAGCAACGACCTGAAAGCGCCCTATTGAAACCGAGGTGCGGGCGCGGGTTTTGACCAAGCTCGCCAGCCGCTATAATGCTCGTCAGGAGCACGTTAATTCATGAATAGTATGCCGTTGATGGATCACATCGGTCTCCTGGTGCCCGCTGGCATTTTTCTTGTCCTATTCTTGTTGCAATGGCGTTTCCCACTGCGTTGCCAGTATTTTCACCTGTTACGCCGGCTAATGCGTAATTTTGTCTTTTCCGTTCCAGGATTTGCAATTGTTCGCTTCGCTACGCTACCGATCCCGTTGGCGCTGGCCGCCTGGGCGCAAAAGCTTCATGTTGGCTTACTGAGCTTGATGCCAATGCCGCCATGGATTGCGACCATCGCAACGTTTCTGTTGATGGATTATGCGTACTGGTGGTGGCATTGGGCTAACCACATGATCCCGCTCTTCTGGCGATTTCACAACGTTCACCACACTGATCTTGACATGGACGTGAGCACAGCCGCGCGATTTCATTTCGGCGAAATGATTTTCTCGATCGCGTTTCTGTCGGCCGCCGTCATTCTGTTCGGGATCGCCCCGGTTATGTTGTTTGTCTTCTTCATCGCCTTTGAAGCGGCAACGCTCTTTCATCATTCCAATTGGCGGCTGCCAATCTGGTTCGAACGAATTTTAAACTACATTATCGTCACACCGCGCATGCACGGGATTCATCACTCGATTGTGCAACGCGAGACCAATTCTAATTGGGGAACCATTTTTTGCTGGTGGGATAAGCTCCATCGCACATTTCGCGGCGATATTGCTCAAAATGAAATCACCATTGGGGTTGCGGCTTACCGCGATGAGAATGAGCTTAGGCTCGGTAAATTGTTGGTATTGCCTTTTCGCGAGCAGCGCCCATGGAAGCTGCCGGACGGCGGAGAGCCCGATCGCGCGCCCCGACCGACAAATAAACTCGCGGAATAAGTTGGTCGAAGCAGCACCGCTTCGATTTTTGCGGCGCCGTTCTCTGACAGCACGGAGTATCCTCTGATCACCGAGGATCTCTACCTGCCGGATTTCGTGAAGCACCTAGCCGTCCAGAAACTTGAAGTCGAGCGACATCGAACTGGCGCCAATCAGAACTGGAACCATCGAGGTCCGGCTATATCCGACACGCTGCGCTCACAACGAGGATCAGCGCGGCAATGACCGGTAATCGGCAAGAATCTGTACAATCTACTTTGATCACGCTTGCACGTTTAAGCGACTACGCAGAGCCGCTCGCCGACTTACCGGACTTAACCAATTCGGGCCGGTTCACTGCGCCGTAGGGTACCTCGCCGCGGAGGGCCTGCAGAACACTTCGCGCCGCTTGCAACGCAATCTCTTGGCGAACCCGGTCTACCGCTGAGCCAATATGAGGCGTCAACACAGTCCTATCCATCGCGTTCAAAAGCGCCTCAGGAATTTCATTCGGACGATCTGTTAGCGCCCAATCTTCGAACGCATAGACATCAGCGGCATAACCTCCGAGGGTTCCTGTCTCCAAAGCTTCGGCGACCGCAGCTTCGTCGACTAAAGATCCACGTGCGGTGTTCACAAGCATTGCTCCTGGCTTCATCGCTCGCAGGAAATCAGCGTTCACGAGATGACGAGTGCTGGCCTGCAGAGGCAGGCATAAGGCAACAAAATCGCTTTGCGTAAGCAATTCCTCGGGAGGAACCCGGCGTATGCGTAACTCGCCTTCCTGATCGGGCGACAATGATACTTCATCCGCATAAAGCAGCGTCGCATTAAAGCCCGAAAGCCGCCGCGCGATCGCCTGCCCGACAGCTCCTGCACCGAAAAAACCAACAGTGCTGCCATTAATGCCCTGGCCGTACAAGATTGGCCGCCAGCCGCGGAATCGCCCACTCCGGATCAACCGGTCTCCCGGAAGCACGTTCCGGCCGAGTGCAATCATTAATCCAATCGTCAATTCTGCTGTCGACGCGGTCAAAAGATCCGGGATGATCGTTAGCCATACTCCTCGGCGAGTGCAGGCTTCCATGTCGAAATTGTCGTAGCCTTTGAGGGCACAAGCGATAATTCGAAGGTTTGGACATTCGGCTAGAAACGAGTCGTCGATACGCTCGGACATAAACGCCATCAGTCCAAAGGCATCTCGGCAGCGGCGCAAAAGCTCCTTTCTCTCCAGGGCCTCGCGTGTCTCGTTTGACACCACTTCGCAAGATGTCTCAAGCAGGCGAATCACTTCTGCATGAACCCAACTCGAGAGCACCACTCTAGGCTTTGTAAATTCCGCATCGTGAAGTTCCATGGCCATCTTGGGCTCGTAGCTTATAACCGTAAGCTTGCCAAGTCGTTGGCCGATCAGATCGATTTTCTGCACTCGGAGAAGCACTGGATGCCTGGTTTAATTGCCGTCGCTGTAGTATGTTTTAAGGCCGTGAGAATTTTAGTGCCCGAAAAGTATCGAAACCCTTGGGCGTGGGTAATGCAGCTAGCCAGAGTTTATGCGGCGGACGGCTCGGAGCTTAAGCATCTCTTATCCTCGCTCGAAATGAAATTATCTCGAGGCGACCAGACAATTGTCCTGTCCGAAGAGCAATTGCAATCGATGTATGCTCCGGTGGCGAATACGATTTCGGGCTTTCCGAAAGAGACCGAGGAAGAAGAGCGTAAGAGGAGGCTTGTCGTTTGCCGGATGCTTATAGAGCGTTTGACGCTCGAGTCGATGCGAGATCAAACCGAATTGGCTCCGAAGAAGGGCGAGTTCGAATTTGAATTCCGGAAGCCTTGATGGCCTGGCTAAACACAAAATTAACTTTGTTCCTTCTTCGCCTATACCTGTAAGATTACCCTCAGCTGCCCGCCCTACGGTCGAGCCGGTCCGAACCGTGCTGTTTTACGAGCTTATTGTAAATGCCCAATAGCAGAAAAATGGGGGCCCACTGTCCAATGAACGTCGAATCATGATGTTTTGTTGATCACTTTAAGGAGAAAAGAGGTAAGGATGGAGCCTACGGCAGCCCACAAGAAAAGGTCTGACGGAAGCTTCGCCGTTTGTTGTTCCAGGCTACGTGCGACCGGACCTTCTGCGTGTACATCAGGGTTTGTCATATACGGCAAGCATTTCGCTTTGGGACCCTTTCACGGATCTCGAAGCATCCAAATTACCGATGAGCCCCTGCGACCTTAGGCCTTAGGTCTCGCCTCCCTGGGACGATCTCAGGATTCGCCCGATAGGGATACAGGGATCACCCTTACCAAACGAGCATGGTTGGGCCCGATTTTCTAACTCCTTCAGGCGGTTATGCTTTCAGAAAGAAAACAACCATGGACACAGAAACGATATCCACCATTGAATCGAAGTCGGATTGTGAATTAATGGAAGCGGTTGGCAGACGTGAGTCCGATGCGATTCAAGAAATTTATAAACGGTACGAATCCACCCTTCGCACCGTGATCCAGAGTGTCTTGCATGACGACAGCGAGACCGACGACGCTTTGAACGATGTATTTCTGCAGCTTTGGGATCACGCAGACCGATTCATTGCGGCAAAAGGCCTTCATGGCTTTCTCGTCACGATGGCTCGTCGCCGAGCGCTCGACCGGTTACGTCGGCGCTTAGCCTATCATCGAACCAGGGATCGTTTCGAGACTGAACTAAAAGCCACGTCTAGAGATGAAGCGAGAGTGCATGATTTTCAGCCTCAAAACTCAGACCTGGCAGATCTGTTGCACGGGGCCATCGGCACTCTTCCGATTCTTCAACAGGAAGTGGTGAACCTCACTTTTTTTGAAGGCCTAAGCCAACGCGAGATCGCCGCTCGCAGATCCATTGCTCTCGGGACGGTTAAGACGCGCCTCCAGCTTGCCCATAAGAAACTCTTCAATCAACTGGCTCCGCTCCAGGAAATGATTTGATTTTGTTTCCAGCCAAACGCGGCGGCGGTCCATGATCGCGGTGGCGTCCAGTTTAAGCAGTCGTTTCGGAACTATTTTTATGACACGACCAACGGAAGATTACCCGGGGCCAACTGAGGGCCATCCGGAAAAGGAGGGCACTAATACTCCCCCGCGCCGTGGCAATGTGGATCCCGTGAGTCCTGCTTTGCCAGAAGAAGGGGGAAGGTCGCCTCGCCGGGAAGAGGAAAAGGACGAGGAAGAATAACCATCTCTCGTCATGCCAACGACTTTAGGGTGGAACGACATCGCCCCAGCGCTTGGTTGAAGTGTGACTTTTTTACTCGATACCCAGCCTGATAATGGCGCCGAGGAGGACGGGTTTATGAGTATCGATCCCAATTTGGCAATGAGTTGGTGACTACTGATCTCGGCTGCCGCTTTGTCTTGCAATTCCGCGAATCCGAGAAAATCTCTCATTCCAAATAGCCGGGCGCCTATGTTGGCAGCTCTGCCCGTGAGAGCCCGCAGCTTAAACAAACAATCTACGATGAAACCTATGGAACCAATGTCCGGGATGAAACCCATGTCACCGATGAAGCCGATGGAGCCCATGAAAGCGCCAGTACGCTGGTGGCCCGAAGAACTCGGCGAACAGCCCAACTCAGCCGGCGGCCAGAACGAAATGCGCTACGCATTTTTTGGCGATCAGCGACGCCTCGCGGTCGATACCGGCGACGGCAAAGTCCAAGTGTATGATACGGGGGATCATCGCATTTCCGGCGTGCAGCAACACCAGAGCAACAGCGGAAGAAAGATCACGTTTACGAGTCAGCAGGGGGAAGTCGATTTGGCGACTTTGAAACCGGCCTGACGAATCGCTGATGAGGGGCGCTCCTTGTATGGGCTGTCTCAGGCCGGCCATAAAAGAAGAGTCAGGCCGTAAAAATCATCTTCATTCAAATAAAATAGGAAACCCTTCATTGTGGCAGACCAACTAGACCAAAAACAACCAGCGACAATGCTCGCGTTTCAAGAAGCATTGATGCAAGCCATTGAGCTCTGGGACAAAACACCGGTATCAATTCTGGACCAACAAGCGGTGCACACACATGCGTTGCTACTGGCAATGGGCAAGTACATCACCTATCGCAAAGAAAAAGGGGAGCTAGAGTCGTGCGCGGATGGCTCAGACTTTCTCAATCGTCTTATAAAAGACCTATAAGCAAGATCGAGATCCAATAAACGAAGGAGCCCGGCAAAACGATCGTCGCCTCACCGGGCCCACCTCAGCAGAGCTAAGCTGGAAAACCGAGACTGCCAGCGGAGCAGTGACGGCTTGCCTACATATTGTTCGGCGGTGAAGCGTGGAACGGTTTTGACAGGAACTGCATATGTCTCTTTGACAAATGAACCTCGACCGACTGGGCGTTCTTAGACAGATGACAGATAGAGGCAGGGAATCGAGGTGCATCCTATTCCTGGTTGATCCGGCATCAAATATAGCCGGCATGTTCATTCAACGAAGGCCAACTTGACCGTCATGCCGACTTTTACGGTGCCGGCAGGCACCGCCCAGTCGAGATGGCGAGTCTCCGTGGATTCTCCCTGATTTGAAGGAATTTCGACTTCGATTGTTATCTGATCCTCAAGCAGCGAGAAGTTGCAGACTTCCGTTACCTTCCCCGTTGATTTGAGATAGGAACGTTTCATCTACTTAGAGCCGACCGTGCATAACTGATTCGTATGCTCGATTGTTTTGGATCCGTTTTTGCTGGCAAGAATTCTAAAGGCGACAATCCGAAATGGATGCCTGCAACGAGAAAGCCTCGTTAGTTACCTACCGGCCGATAAAATCACGTCGGCATTTGACCCCCCAGTCGCGCCGTAGGTCTCTCCGGTGACATAGCTACTTTGACCGCCAGCTAGGAAAACACAAATAGGAGCAATCTCGGCGGGGTTGGCGGCCCGCCCCAAAGACCGTGTCAGAGCCGAATTCTTTCACACTATTCTTGGGCGGCGGGCTGGGGCGATCGTCCGGCAAGACGACAATTTAGGCCGTTACCAAAGCGGCAACGCTTTGGTTTGTCACGGTGATGGGCCCCAGTTTTGGAGGCGGTGACAACAGGAATTACAAACGTAAGATCTTCTGCTACCGAATATCGACGTGCACTAGATCCCCTTTTTTCAAAGGGGATCTGCCCGATGTTCGGATAGTAAAACGACTGGGGTTAGAAAGACTGCTTTCAATGATTTCAGCCTCGATTTCAGAAGACTGAAAGTCGAGCCGCACATTTTCCCAATCGAGAACATCTTCACTCAACTTCCCTTGAATGAGCCAGGTGTTAGGCTCTTGATCTGGTTCCGTCCTAGGATCTTCCGGTTCGTTCTCTAAGATTTTAGCTTCGACACGTTTCATACGACTGCAAGCCAGATGAGCTTGGAGACGCGGTCTGCGGACTCAGCGGGCCAGCACCATCCCATCTCTTTCTCCGATAGATTCGTGACGATGAGCTGGCGTGGACGTATCATTGATTCATCGGCGGCTTTTAAGACCGCAGGTTTCTAAGAGGATCATTTTGTTGCACCCAAAGGTTTGGCAAACGAAGGCAAGTTCCATGGCAGAACCATTTCACAGATCGGCTAATGCAGCTTCGAGCGGACTGCCGTCGGGGGGCTCGCCGCGGTGGGGACGGCAGTTCTTAATGATGTTCCGTGCTCTGCTCGCCTCGCCGCAACGAAATAAGATCTGGTTTTTAGGCATCGCTTTAATCGCGGTTATTGGTGCGACTGCTTTTGCCCAGATCAAACTCAACGCCTGGAACGAGCCTTTTTACGATGCGCTTTCGCGCAAAGATTTAGGTGCATTTTTTTCCCAGCTCGTGGTCTTCGTCTACATCGCCTGCGGACTTTTAATCCTCAAGGTGGCCGAGACCTGGTTCAGCCAAAAGATGAAGCTCGGGCTGCGTGAAGGGCTGGTGCGCGACCTGTTTGATCAATGGCTAAAACCGGGACGCGCTTTTCGCCTGACCAACGCCGGTCAGATTGGTACCAATCCCGACCAACGGATTCACGAGGACGCGCGCCATTTAAGCGAACTCTCAGGCGATCTGGTGCTCGGGCTCCTACAGTCATCGCTCCTCCTCTGCAGTTTTATCGGCGTCCTATGGTTTCTTTCAGGGAACGTGATCTTCCATTTCAGCGGCAGAAGTTTCGCTATCCCAGGCTACATGGTCTGGTCCGCCCTGATCTACGCGGGCACGGCATCCTGGCTTAGCTGGCTTGTTGGCCGTCCCCTGATCCCGTTGAATGCGGATCATTACGCCAAAGAGGCGGACCTGCGCTTTGCACTCGTGTGGCTCAACGAGCACATTGATAGCGTCGCGCTCTACGGTGGCGAACAGGATGAAAAGCAACGGCTTGTGGTCGCGCTTGAGAGGGTTTTGCAGGTCATGGGACGAATCGTGGGGGCTAGCACCCGACTCACGTGGATTACATCGGGTTATGGTTGGTCTACAATCGTTGTGCCGATTCTGCTCGCTGCTCCCGGTTATTTCGGAGGCCAGCTTTCATTCGGCGGGTTGATGATGGCAGTGGGAGCTTTCAACCAGGTGCAGCAGGCTCTTAGGTGGTTTATCGACAATTTCAGCGCGATCGCCGACTGGCGAGCGACCCTGCAGCGTATCGCCAGTTTTCGCGAAGCAATGATGGCCGTCGATACAGTCGGGGCAAACGAAAAGCAGATCGAAATCACTGAGACTTCCGAAGATAAGCTCGTACTGGAAAACCTGGAGATCGCGACCCCAACCGGTTGCGCGAAATTAGACCAGGCACGTGTCGAGATTGCGCGCGGTGATCGCGTGTTGATCGTCGGGGATTCCGGTGTCGGTAAGACGATTCTATTTCAGGCGATCGCAGGCCTGTGGAGCTGGGGGACCGGCCGGATAGAGCTCCCTTCAAATCATGGGACTTTGTTCATGCCCCGCGAACCCTATGTGCCTTTGGGGTCGCTACGAGCGGCGCTGAGCTATCCTTCCGCTGAAGACGCCTACAAGGACGAGGAGCTTGCATCCGCGCTTCGGTCCACCGGGTTGGATCGTTTGGCTTCTTCACTCGATAACATTGAGCGCTGGGACAAGGAACTTAGCTTTGACGAACAACAATTGTTGGTCTTCACGCGGGTGTTGTTGCACAAACCACACTGCGTCGTCATCGATGAAGCGCTCGACATACTGGACGATGAGTCTCGGAAGTGCATCATCGGCCTGTTCAATGATAAACTCAAAGAAACTGCTGTGATCAATATCGGCCGGCCCGACAGAGACCGCCACTTCTTCACCCGGGTTTTGCACATTAGCAAAGAACCATCCGGACGTTGTTTTAAACCGGATATTAGCGCCCGCGGCGTTGGCCAAGCCGTGGAGACGTTAAGCAATCGCGCCGCTTAAAATTCATTTTGGCGACAGGAGCTTTCACCATCCAGGGTCTCCCTGTGTACCGCGTCGAGGAAGCGCCTTCTGTAGCAGCACGGTCTCTGTTGATTCACCGGCCATAATTCGAAGGTTGGAGCCTCTAGACTTCGGTCAAATTCTGACGACGAGGCAAGCATACCCTCCCAGCGTGAGCGTTCTATGCAGCCACCAAAACGGGTTTAATTTGTTATTCTGTCCGTTTAAACAGAAGGACAAGAAGAAGCTTCACGGGCGGTTGCAACCAGAGGGAGCCTTTTCTGCGATCTAAAAGGCATCCCTTCGAAGTTGAACCAGATGAGAGCGCTTTGGAAAGGAAACATTGGTTTCGGTCTCGTTAACATCCCGGTGTCGCTCTTTCCGGCGACGCACCACGAAGAGTTAAAATTTCATCTTCTGCGACGCTCTGACTTGAGTCCTATCAACTATAAGAAGGTTGCAGAGGCGGATGGAAAGGAAGTGCCATGGGACCAGATCGTGAAAGGGTACGAATACGAGAAGGGTAAATTCGTCGCCTTAAAGGAAGAAGATTTTGCGAGAGTCGACGTCGAAGCGACTCAGACAGTCGATATCATCAACTTCGTTAAAATCGACGACGTCGATCCGCTCCTCTTCTACAAACCCTACTATCTCGAGGTTCGGAGGGGAGGGGACAAAGCGTATGTGCTTTTGCGCGATTCTCTCGCTGAAAGTCGCGAAATCGCGATCGCCAAAGTTGTCATTCGTACGCGACAACACTTTAGCGGCGGTGAAGCCTCAAAAGAAGGGACTCATGTTAGATCGATAACCAGAAAGTCCTGGATCAGGCATTCGAAGCCGTGAAAACTTTTCATCCGTTAGATGAGAAAGAAGTGGCCGTCATTCTCGCGAAGACTGAATTAGTTGCTGCTGACGGCAAGTACGAGCTGTTCAAGACGTCGTCCCATTTCGATACCACTGCCAAGCACCCGGATTGGTTAGGAGATGATAGTCCCTCCGTGCAGAAGCTCGCACCGCAGAGTGCGGGGTAGGGAGGTGGGTGATCACTACAAAGACGACACGCCGATCCTCGGTGGGTTAGCAAGGAAACCGCATATCGGAACGACCCTCAACCTAAGTCGCAAACCCCGCCAATCACCAATCACTTGTCACCTATCACTGATGCCTTAACGCCACTTGATGGTTAATTCCGTAGCTCATTTTTTCATCGCCTCCTTCTTGAGTGCTTCTTTCACCTTCGCCACGTCCGTGCCAGCTCCAGCTCCCTCATAAAAGGAGAGGTCCTCGTCGATTCCGACTAACCGGAGGCATTGACCGCCTGGAGCCTGGAAGTAAAGGTGAGGGTCCGGTAACTCAAGTTTCCCGACGAGACCGGATTCGAGGATTTTTCGGCTCATTTCCTCCACGTTGTCGGATTTGATTTCCAGCCAGACCGATCTAGCAGTCCGTAAGAACTCGCTCTCATCAGGGACATCCCCATAGAGAAACACGATATAGAAGTTTTCTCCCAGACGAAAGGAAGTCCCTATCGCTTTCACCCTTGGTAATTTTGCCACCGAGAACATCGCAATAGAATTTACGAATATTGTCTTGGTCTTGCCGCGGAACTATGACCGACGAATGATTTCCAAAAATTACCTTTGTCATGATCGCTCCTTTTTTTTGATGTCTTCACTAGTGAATAGGGTGAGGGGCCTGCAAATAAGCCCACCGTTCAGCCAGTTTTCCTCCGGAGATTGGCCAAATAACGATTCCGGTGAATTCAATCGCTTTCCCGCTTTGCCCATCGGTTGCCTGCCAACGGTTCCGCACCACCACCTTGTCGCCCTCGGCAATGATATCTTCGATCACGACAAGAAGATCCGGGTATCGGTTGAACGCCGCCGCCAGATACCTCTTCGGACCATTCGGGCCCAGCTCGATGTCGCTGGGGGCGTCCGTTCCGTGCTCAATGTAATCCGAAGCGAAGTTGCGGTCGGCGGCATCAAGGTTTTTTCGATTTACGAATTCCTCGAAATGCCGGCGTACAAATGTCTTGTTGTCCTCGATCGACATAATAGCGCTGAGAGTCGGTGTTTCTAACTGGTTAACTGCACAACTATCGGGCTTTTCTTTTTAAGCCTCCCTATTCTAGATGGCGACGACTGGTCGACAAGACAGCACTTTTTCGTTACTTAGATACCAACTAGTTCCCTTATGAGCAGTACCCCAAGCCGCACGGAAGCTTGTCCGATCGAAGAATTGATGGACATTTTAGGAGGGCGCTGGAAGGTCTTTATCCTTTGGGAATTAATCCAAGCTCCACGTCGATCCAGTGAGCTCCGAAGAAGCATTCCTCCGATTACGCAAAAGGTTTTTGTCGAGCAATTGCGAGATCTAGAGGACAACGGGTTGGTTAAGCGCACCATTTATCCGACCGTCCCGCCCCGGGTGGAATATGAAGCAACCGCACTCGGTCATTCGCTTCGCGAAATCTTGAAACTGATGTGTCATTGGTCGTCAGATCATATGGAAGAGATTCGCGAATTTCGGCGCAGGCACTGGGTGGCGGCAGTTGAACAATAGAACCCTGTAGTCTTCGTTTATGTCTGCCGTCCTAGAACGTCAATAGTCAGCGGAGCAGACCGCTTTGAATCTCAGGCGCTGCGAGGAAGTGCATCCTGATCCACCCAATGATTGCCTCAGCGGTTTGAATCATTCAGCAGTCTATTTCTCAAACAAAGACCGCACAAACGCCAGAAAACGCGCGTCCGGCCGCATAGGATCTCGGGAATTTTTTCGTTCAGCGAATGTGGTAACTCAGCGAAAGTGCGAATTGCGATCGCAAGCTCTTAGGTTCCAATCGATTAGGCAGAAAAATGCGCCAAAACCAGTCAAAAGTTACCACTTTGGCTTAACCGGAATGCAAAGTTCTATGCCGAATAATTCGCAAAGTGATAGATGTAATTTTCCAAATTATTTAATGCGACTTTTTCCGCTTCCGCGGTCTCAGCTGCGGGGGGCAGAGGGATTTTTATCCGTTTGCCAACTTGCTTCGGGCTCTCGGATCTTCCAGCCCCTGATCCAGAGCCAAAGGATGAAGAGTACTTCGCCGAAAGCCGTGACGAAAGTGAAGTCAAGGTCGGCATTCGGAAGAACGTATGGCCCCAAGCCGGCAATCATCCAGCCCAATCCAGCGATGAACAACGCAATCCCCAATATCCACGGGATGTAACCGGAGCGGTAGACCAAATAGCCCAAGAGAACCAGATGAATCCCAAAGATGATCAGGGACATGGACCATTCGTAATGGAACGAATGGAGCTGAAACCACACCTGCGCCTGCAGTTGGTCGGAGCCGAAGAGGGTGAGGTAATCCGGGGTGACGAGGAGATGGTAGACATTCAGCAAGCTAAACACGCTGCAGAGTGCGCCGGCGGCGTACACCAGCTGGCACCAGGCGGTAAGCAAGGACAGCGCTCTGTTGACCGGGGCGAGCAGGACATAGAGCGCCCAGGCAATAATGACGTCACCGATGAAGCTGATGACGTAACAGAGTATGGCGACAGCAAAGAGGCTAGGGTGGGCGGAGATGTTCTGCACGGTTTGAGCGGCGTTGTTCGCAGCCACCAGCTTTGGGTAAATGGAAAACTCAGCGTAGCTGACCGGATTGAGCAGGTAGGCGAAGCCGGCGACCAGCGCCGCCTGGCGCAGGGTGACGCCGTCGTAGGATTTTGCTGCGGATGCCGGCTTCATTGGCTTGCTCCTTGCAACGAGTTTGCGGTGAGTGGTCCGTCGGTTGAATTCGGTGCGGCTAGCGGGGTGCCGCACCAGCAGCAGAATCGCTAATGGTTTGAGACAATCATGCCGCGGTGGGTGCAGGTGGCGGCGATCGGTTGAGGCACGACAAAGTAAAGAAGAAATCCCAGAAAGGCTGCCACCGGTACCCAGGGGACTGACCGCATAGCGCGATGCCGAGCGTCCGCAAACACGAACCCGAGGCACAGAAGCGAGATAGCGAGCGCGACGCCGAGCACTAAGGCAGCGCTGCCATCCGCAAACATCGTCGGCAACACAGAGCCCTGGCCAGCGGCCTTGTATCCCACAACCAACCCGATCAGCAACGCGCAGCCCGCAAAGACCGAAGCCCAAAGCTGAACTGTCTTCGGAACAACACTCAAAAAGCGACGGAGTTTCATAGAGTCACCTCTTCCCGGTGAGTACCGGATTTCGATAACAAAGGCAATAGCGCAAACAGCAGAAGACACACAGCGAGGGCACAATCCAGAACGCAAGGAGCCCCTGCTGTACATGCGTGCGCTGTATATCGAAGACAGAAGCCAAGCGATCAGGCGCCCGAATTGCAGATCGACGAACGACCCGCCCATTGTGAGCACGACGACGGCGAGGCTGATCAACACCCATCGCCGGCGGCCTGGACCTGTTGCGCCGCAGCCTGAGGGACGCGAAAACCCTGGCATTGAAAGTTGGATCCACGTCGAAGGAAAAACCCCCGAGGCTCGCGATAACTCTGTGGCTGGCGCTGAGATACTCCTGGCATGGAGCGTGTCACTTTGGGAATTATTTGGCATAGAACTTTGCGCGCTATTTGCCACACTTAATAGCCATAGTCGGTGGGCACTAGGTCATTCTCCGGATGGAGTTGGTACCACTGCGGCAGTTGTGGGGGGGTCGCGGCTTCGGAAAAAGAGTCCGCCGATGCCCACTACACGTTCAGTTGGCGAATTCATCTGAGTCTCCCCTTAATCGGAAGGAACACCCTCAGCCACTCTGAGGGCCGTAGGCGTTGCCACGCCTAAGTGTTGTCCCGCGGTCGATCACTACGGCTGGAACCCCCGCCGGGAACCCTCGAATAATCCATCGTAGGCGGCCCCTTCGTCGACACGGCACGATGGCTAAGAAAGGGGAGTGTTGCAGGGACTGCAACTTTTCCGACCCGTTGCGTGTTCTTGGGGCGATGCACCATCAAAGAAAACAAGTTCTTGTGACATGCGCTCTGGGTAATGGCCCAGACGAGTTTTGCTTTGGCGAAGAAAGTCGCAAAATCAGTCACTTGGCTGCGTCTGGCGTACATAGCAATCCGCTTATTGAGGTGACCCCTTCGCCGTTACCCCGTAACTCTTCCGTAGGAGACTGATATGCATGACACAAAGGAGCGGTTGTCTTTATTGTGGCTCTTCGCGTTATTAAACTACCTGTATGCGGACGTGCTTGCCCTGTTCGCTTACGTTGGCTCGCCGAATTCAGCCCCGCATCTCCCACAATGGGCTCTGCTGGGTTCAGCGGTCTTAATGGAAATACCCATCGCCATGATTCTGGCGTGTCGACTGCTTCCGTTTAGAGCGAACCGGCTGGCGAATATCATCGCGGGTGGCGTTATGACCCTTATCAACGGTTTCCTGACCTTCGTTCTGCCTCTGACTAACGGTTACTTTCGGGATCCCGTTTATCCAGCGTACGTGTGGTTCGCGACGATCGAAACTGTATGCACGTCGGTCATCATTTGGAAGGCTTGGACTTGGTCAGGGGTTGAAGCCACAGTTAGTTCGAATTAAAATGCATTTCCGGCCTAGATATTGCAGCAAGTATGCGAGCAAAGGGTAGACGCCATCGTAAACGTCGGTATCGATCGGATTCTTAAAGATAAAGTTTTAGATTCAATCCTTCCGTTTTCATTGCGGGATGGCTGGTAACGAGATGCAAGGCCTTATCAAAATACTGTGCTAGTCCCTGATTGTTAGCTCTACCGAACACCATGCCATAGATGGTCGCCGCATCAAGAAACTCGCTTACGTCAAGAACCTCAGTGTAGTCCATTGATTTGATTGCGAGTCGAATTAGTTCGACTCGACGCTCAGGACTGATCTTTCGTTCATCGAATAACTCCGGCGGCGAAATGCGAAGTCTTGTGAAGAAGTCATCTTCGTCCGCAAAGAGCCAAGTGACGAACATGAGGTTATTCTTGAAAGGCTTGCGGAACAATGCGAATGCGGCTTGAGATGCCTTTTTTCGCCAAAGTCATCCGGTGAATCCGGGCTAAGATGTATTTGCTAGCATTTCACCCGGCGAATGTGGGTTTAATTTAAATGAAACATGTCGGCAAATGACGCGGTAGGTACGGCATGATCCAGATACAATCCAGGCCGGAGCTTCCGCTTTATCGCCTCTACATGCTCAGGGCTTCGTATCTCCTGATTGGTTTGGCGCAGGGCTCGCGAACGTGGCCGGCGATCCTGCATCACACGCGGCCGTGGGATTTCTGGCATGGCGTCGGGATGAGCTTCTTTGGCGCGCTTACGCTGCTCTGTCTCCTCGGCGTGCGGTATCCGGTCAGGATGATGCTGCTGCTGATCTTCGAATTCACGTGGAAGCTCATCTGGGTGCTCGCAGCGTGGCTTCCCCCGTACCTGGGCCACACGCTGGATCCCGACATCGCCGATTCGTTCTCAGGCATCTTCCTGGGCGTCGTGATCGTGCCGCTCGTGCTTCCGTGGGGATACCTCTGGAAGACGTACGTGACCACGCCGGGCGACCGGTGGCGATAGCTATTTATCTGGATGTATTTTCTCCAGTTTTCAGACTGGCGAATACGGGCTCAAAGCAACACGATCGGGTTACGGTCGACCCCAAAAGAGAGTGTTATGAAAATCTTGAGGCAAGCTGTCGTCAGAGTTGGCATCGTCGGTGCAATCACTGTGACACAGATCGGAGCTGCGCCGCAAAAAGAGGCGTACGTCACGAGCTGGTATTTGCATGCTCAACGTCTCGTCAATAGCCGCTTCCGTTCAGATTCGGATAACGAAGCCAGGGCGATCATGCCAATCAGCGCCTTTCGTTTTGGGCATCATACGCCAAATAGCGTGGCAAAGAAGGCGCCAAATAATTTGGAAAATGACACTTTACGAATTAGCCTCGTTTAACACTACCCTATATAACCCCTTTTATGTCTGGTAGTCCGCTGGACCTGATGTTACACCCAAGTGTCACTTTGACCGGTAATTGTCACTGTTTCTTGCTCGCTATTTGTCACGGTATTGATCGGAGCTCGAAATTCGATCGATCCAAGACCGAGAATAATTCGCAAAGTGACGACCCAAGAAATGATCTAGAGTAGTCCTTTGAGCGCGTAAGAAGGGCTCTAGCCCCGCGCGCATTGAGCTCGAGGTGGTCGGCCACACAGCGGTCCAGAGCTGCAGGCTAAGCAACCGCTCTTTTCTGGTCGACACCTAGCAACTGCCGTAGTCTAGACCTCGGCCGAAGCAGATCCTCAAGGGTGTATTCATCGAGTTTCGCTAGAAAGGCTCGGACTGCTTTCGCCATTGCAGATCGCAGAACGCAGGACGGTGCGATCTTGCAATAACCTGTTGGGTCTTCGCATTCGACCACCGCAAAATCAGGTTCCATCGTACGGACGACTTCCCCCACCACAATCTCCTCGGGGGCTTTGCCCAAGCGCAACCCTCCGTTGCGGCCTCGCACGGTTTCGAGATACTCGGCTTGGCCCAGTTGGTAAGCTACTTTCATCAGGTGGTTTTTCGAAATGTGGAAGCGATCCGCAACTTCTTCGATGGTTACGAGCCGATCCGATTCGAGCCCTACCAACATTAAGAGGCGTAGTGCATAATCGGTTGAGAGTGCCAAGCGCATTTGAAATCTACATAACATGTATTTTGCATCTTGCTTTAAAGCAAGGATTGAATAGATGTATCTAATATGCATGTTTCATTTGATCTTGATCCCGTAACTATCGGACTTCCGAAGTCAGCTAATCCACCATCCGGGTGTGATCTCGATTGTAAAGACAGTTTGTTCCACAGCCTAGCCGATCGAGCGCGCCTCCGCATCCTGGAGACTCTCTGCCAAGGAGCAAAAACGGTTGAACAAATCACCGTCGCCACGGGTCTACCTCAAACCGATGTTTCCATTCAAGTCGATCGCTTGGTGGATTGTGGCTGCGTAACCTCGAGACACGCGAGACGGTCCGTTCTGTATGAGTTGAACACTCCCCGGTTGCTCCAACTCGAAGCAGTGGTCGATGAGATGCTGCTAGCTTCCCTCAAACACGGCGTCCCGGGTCAAGCCGAGAATCCGCCATTCTAGAGTTCGTGCACCGGACATGCCAAGCCGGCGTAGAATCGCTACTGTCATGAACCCGCTTTACCAGCGTATCGGCGGCCACCAGGGGATCTCGAATTTGTTGCACCATTTCTACGCTGACGTTCGTCAAGATCCCGTGATCGGTCCGATCTTCAATGCCGAGATTAGGGATTGGAAAAAACATTTGGAAATCATCGCCAGTTTTTGGGAAACACTCATCGGCGGACCGCGAACCTATGCACGACCAATGCCGATGAAACATCTCCCGCTTCACTTGCGTGAAGAGCACTTTCAACGCTGGCTCTTTCTTTGGCAGGCGAACTGCCGCGCTCAACTGCCGGCGGATATTGCTCGAGAAATGATCGCCTTAGCTCACCATATCGGCGGCAAGCTTCGCCTGATTCTCGGGATCTCAGCTAGTGGGCATGGCTCCTTGCAACCATGCGACCCCGCTCCTCACAGCAATCGCCTAAGCTAATACCGACTGCTTGAAGAACAGCAAGTCGCAAATAAAGATGTATGTAATATCTTGCTTTTGGCTGCTATTTAATACATGTATTATATATGCATGTTATCGTTGACCCAAACTCGGTTGACTTAATGAGCGCGTCAAGGCACGCGAGCGTTAGAGCCAGTAACCGCCTCGGATTTCAAAAACGAGTTGTTGAAACTACGGTTCCCACTCAGCCAGTTACGCATGACAAGACGGTCTTCATTTGGCTGATCTTGGGTGCTTTCTCCGGCCTCATTTCCGCTATGGCCGCTATCTTCACAACGGTAATCGATTGGAAAATTCTTGGATGGCGCAACCTCTGCCTGGCTGTATGTGTCGCGGCTTTCGTCGGTTTGATCACGTTCATATCGAAAGCCTGTGCCCGGTTTTGATACCAACGGTCTGCTTAGAGATGAAATGAGAGATTCTGCTCCATTATATCGTTGGACTACATAGCATTGATCCACACTTTCCATTGATCTAATATCAATGAGACCATTCAGCGAGGCTCATCGTGCTGTTCATTTTCCACCGGACCGGCGATTCTGCGTCTGGATTCGATCGAAAGAAGCTCTCGTTATTGCTCTCGTTGTTCTGCTACCGATCGCTATTGCCTGGATTCAATTCTGGTTGTTCGGCCTGCCGAGCGTCTCGATCAGCCCACCCCGTACTTTGCCGGCCGAGCCACACGGGTTTCCGGCGTGGATCAGACTGGCGCATTTTGTGAACTTCTTTTTCTTGATGCTCCTTGCCCGAAGTGGTGTGTCGATTTTAATGGACCATCCGCGGCTTTATTGGAACCGGAATTGCACGCCTAAGACCGAGTGGATCCGGTTCACTCCGCTGGAGGTGCCTCTGGATCGCGTTTGGACCGCGAAAGACGACGCTCGTTATATTTCGCCACTGCTCGCTCTGCCCGGCTACCGCCACACAATCGGGATGGCCCGTTCTTGGCATTTTTTGAGCGTCTGCATCTTTCTCCTAAACGGGTTCATTTTCGTACTGCTCCTCTTTTGCACCTCCCAATGGAAAAGACTCGTCCCCACTTCCTGGAATATTGTTCCGGGCGCTTGGAACATCTTCGTTCATTACACAACCCTCCACCTGCCGCCTGAACCGGATGGGTTTTACAGTTACAACCCGCTTCAGCAGCTCGCCTATTTTACTGTGGTTTTCATCATGGCGCCTCTTTCGATGCTCACCGGCATCGCGATGTCTCCTGCGGCTGTCAACCGATTCCCTTGGTATCCGAGGCTTTTCGGGGGCAGACAGTCGGCTCGGTCCATTCATTTTCTCTTGCTCGTCGGTTACCTCGTCTTCCTCGTAATCCATGTCGGGCTGGTGATCTTAACCGGGTTCTTGCGCAACATGAACCACATCGTTCTTGGTACGGACAACAAAAATCCCATTGGAATGATTCTCGGGTTCGTTGGAATCGGCGCCGTTGTTTTTTCGTGGGTGCTGGCCCACTTTACCGCCTGGAAATATCCGAGGAAAATTCAGCACCTGCACCGACTGCTTTCGATGCCACTGCTCCACGGGATCTTCAATCGGTTGGAACCGCGCGAGCGCTACACGGCCAAAGATATTTCGCCATTCTTCTGGCCGAACGGTAAGCCTCCGGAATCGGACGAGTGGCAGCTGCTGGCTAACGAACGTTTTCGTAACTACAGGTTAAAGGTAACAGGCTTGGTCGAAAACCCGGTCGAGTTGTCACTGGACGATATGCGTGCGCTGGGCAAGTCCGAGAACATTTCACTGCACCACTGCATCCAGGGCTGGTCGGGGGTCGCCCAGTGGGGGGGACTGGAGTTCGAGAAACTGGTTGACCTAGCGAAACCGCTCCCGGAGGCAAAAACCGTCGTATTTTATTCCTTCGGTGATGGGCTTTACGGCGGCGTGTACTACGACACCCAAAGCCTAGCGACGGTGCTCTACTCGGAATGCATCCTCGCCTATGAAATGAATTCACAACCGCTTCCGGAGGTCTACGGAGCGCCTTTGCGTCTCCGAGTAGAGAATCAACTGGGCTACAAAATGGTTAAGTGGATTAAAGAAATCCGTTTCGTTCGCAGCGAAAAGGAGGTGGGCGCTGGAGAAGGGGGCAAGAACGAAGACGACGAGTATTTTGACCTTTTGCCGAATATTTAGCTCTTAGCGATTGGGCCGTCATTTCACCGGCTGGAAACAATTGGTTCCTGGACGAGAGGATCCTTTCGCTAGCTTCATTGACCCTCTGAATGGGGAATAACTTCGACATCGGCAGTGATATCGTGTGTATCAATGAATACGTCACTTGTAAACCGCTAGAACGTTGGTCGCCCGCCCGAGAAACGAGCTAATTACTTCGTTAATTCTCGCCCTAAGTCCTGCGCGACCAGCCGAAGATTTGCCGATCCGTTTCAAGGGTTCAAAAAGAGCTGGATTGAGCTTCGGCATCTTGTGTTCTAGCGGCATATTTTAAATAATCAATTTATGGATGTCGCATACCTCTCGGCGCTGTCAGCCATTGCCGGATCGCTGGTCGGCGGCTTGACCTCGGGCTTCACGACTTGGTTGAGCTTCCGTTCCCAGGCCAGGGCCGGGCAGGTCGCCCGCGAAATGTCGCGGCGAGATGACCTCTACAAGGATTTTATCGTTGCGGCATCGAAAGCATATGGCAGTGCTCTCGTGAGCGACGAGCCACAGGTCCAGGAGCTCGTAGCCCTCTACGCTATGATCAGCAGGATGCGCCTCATGTCTTCGCCGCGAACTGTCGCGTGTGCAGACAAGGTCGTGCAGACAACGATCGAGACCTACTTCGCACCGAACAAAACGATCCGCGAGCTGCATGAACTGACGAAGAGCGGGACGGGGATTGATCCGCTGAAGGACTTCAGCGAGGCCGCGCGCGAGGAGCTGCGGGCGTTCACCTCGCTGTAGGGCAAGCAGTCCGGTATCCAATGCCCGCACCTCGAGCAACTGCCTTTAAGAGCCTCTTATCTTCGAAACCGAGGCTGTAGTAGCCGGAACCGATCCAAAGCGATCTTCCGGGCAGTTCGGACAATGAAGCCAAGGCGACCATGCGGACCAGGGTTTTTGTTCTGCTCATCATACGCCAAATAACGTGGAAAAGAAGACGCCAAATAATTTGGAAAGCCACACAAAGTGACAGTAAAGAATCCCCTCCCGTTGCTTATAACGTGTGATAACGTCCTTTATCACACTTAACTACCGTCACCTGAAGGAGGCTTGGGAGCGGGTTACTGCCTCTCGACTATGTCTTGGTTTGACTTAAAATAAGGCTCCGGCGGATTCTCATAATCGTCAGCCAAAGGGAACCCGTTAGTAAACCGGGTTGTTTTTTCTCGCCAGTTTATCCCAGTTCCTGAACGAAATCTGCGTTCATCTGCAGCTTGCCCGCCTTAGCTTTAGCGACGGCTGGTCCATCTGCGGTTCGAGTCTTTATTCGTGTCCGCTCGCGTCCATTCGCGGTTACTCTTCGGATGACTTCCTGTGCTGTAATAACGCCCGATTCCTCCGAGCTATGACGGTTGCTGCACGTTCCTCCGGCCAGGGATAGAAACCCTCGCCGGAACGTAGCCCGGTCTTGCCGGCTGCGACTTTTTCCTTCATCAACTGGAGGACGTCTTCGTCTTTCGCTAAGAGCGGCATTAGATAGCTCGCGATGGTAAAGAACGTATCCAGTCCGCCGAGATCCGCGGATTCGATCGGACCGACCACTGAATAACGTGGCCCTAGCGAGGCCTTCATGGCGGTGTCAACCGCTTCCGGGGTTGCCGCTCCCGAGCGGACAATGGCGAGAGCTTCGCGTAGTACTGCGTACTGAAGACGGTTACCGATAAATCCGGGGATTTCTTTCGCGACTAATACCGGATCACAGTTAACCGATCGCAGAAACTTGAGGATGTGCTCGGTTACTTCCGGCTTGGTCGCCGGATTCGGTACCACCTCGACTAATGGTATCGCGTGGGGCGGATTCCAAAAGTGAATCACGAGAAACCGTTCCGGATGATGGAAAGGCCGGCAAAGCTCGGAAGGAAGCAGGCCCGAGGTGTTGCTACCGATAATGGTGGAAGGAGAAACGATTTGTTCTAACCGGGTGTACAAGGCGTGTTTGGCTTCCAGATTTTCAAAAATCGCTTCCAGGATCAGCTCGCTCTCTTTGCACGCTTCCAAGTCCGGCGTGCAAACAACTCTTGCGGCCACAGTTTCCGGATTTTCATGGATGAGTTCGGCCGACAAAAGCTCAGCAGCGATCCCGTGAATCCTGGTTTTGGATTCGTCCAGTCGGTCTTGGTCGGTATCGATCAGAGTGACCTTCATTTCGGCAGCCGCGAAAACCGCGGCTATCCCTGTGCCCATCAGGCCGGAGCCGATAACCGAAGCCGTGGAGAAAACTGGACTGGAAGAGTGTGACATAGGTTTGACAGAAAAATCTCACGCAATGACGCAAAGACGCAAAGAAAAGAGAGAGGTCAGGTCGGATCTGTATGAAGAAGCGTCGCGCAAACGAAATAACTTGTCTCAACCCTTGAGTTTAATTCTCGCCACGCGCGGGTGGGAGATGCTGAAGGTGCGAGGCGGCCAAATTTTTGGTAGGCCGTGGCCTATTCGCAGCGTCGGAGATATTCTCGACCTGTAGATATATGACGCCGTTCAGCGTGCCGAGCCGTTGGGATTCGGGCGGAGTGTCGAAATGTCGATCGAACCAGTGCCATAAGTCTCGATAAGTGAATCACAAGAATAGTGAATCAGACCGGCCGGCGTAATGATGGCATATAACGGCAGGCTGGTTTAGACCTGTCCTTTGCCTAAGCGGCATGATAGTAAAGCGTGTGTGACCGATAAGAAATTCTTTCTGTTCTCCATTCGCCAATTTTCGTCAAGAGCAGTTCGATGCTTTGCGCTCGGCGCGGCAGTCTGGTCTATTTTTGGTTGGGCCCAGCCCGAGGCTATGGCCCAAGTCACGATCTTACACAGCTTCGGTGATGGTACTGTCTCGAACGACGGAGCTTATCCCCTCGGCGGCCTGATCCAGGCGCCGGACGGGGATTTTTATGGAGTAACTGGCTCCTTAGCGTCTGCAGACGCGCATGTCCAAGGGGCAGTTTTCCAAATGACGCCAGGGGCAAGCGTAACGGTGATCAACGTGTTGAGCAAAGCTAGCTTCGCGACGGAACCTTTGCTCTACGACAACGGAAAGTTAATCGGACTGTCCTACAACACGTACGATAAACAGAATGGTAATGGTAATCTGTTTGCGCTGACGGAGTCTCCCAAAGGCACTTGGTCCAAGAGGATTTGGTATAAATTCGACAATGCAACCGGCGGTCCGTTCGGGGCTTCAGGAAGCCTTATCCTTGGAACGAATGGCCATCTATACGGAGTAACGGTCGCGGGCGGTAGCAAGAATGGCGGCACGGCTTACACGGTTAACCCTAAGACGCACGCCTTTTCGGTGATTCATAATTTCAGTAGTCCAGCTCCAACTTTCAGTCCTCCAGACACCACTTTGTTACTAGCAACCGATGGCGATTTCTACGGGGGCACCTTTGCTTCTGTTAATGCTGCTGGTCAGATTTTTAAGATGACCCCCAATCGCGAGGTTTCAACGTTTTACACGTTCGCGACTAATGGGGTGGGTCTCCATGGACCCTTGATTGAAGGCAGCGACGGCAATTTCTATGGAACGGCGGGGGGCTTCGTATTTCAACTGACGCCGGACGCGACTCTTACAGTCCTACACACCTTTGGCCAAGGCCAGGACGGTTCTATTCCGGTTGGCACTGTCGCGCAGGGACTGAATGGGAATTTGTATGGCTTGTGCTCTATCGGTGGAACTGCGGACTTTGGAACCATTTATGAAGTCTCTACCGACGGGTCCATGTACACCGTTTTGCACAACTTCGGTGACGGCAGTATTCAAAACGACGGACAATATCCTCAAGGCCGTTTGCTGTTGGGCGCAGACAAAAACTTCTACGGCGTCACAGAGAGCGGCGGATCAGCCGGGAAGGGCACGATCTTCAAAGTCAGCCCATAGCTTCAGCCGACATTGAAATCCAGAGGGGTGATTTGGCTAGGGTCATTTCCTTTAGGCAGATGACCCGAGTTCGAGAGACCCATCCGGGGCAATTGCTGTTACATTCGCTGGCAACCGCGAGCTCACGGCAAGGCTGCCCCCTCCAAAATCAAAGCATCGAGTCTACATTTGTCCCGAAGGGACCGGATGAATCCCGGTAGGGCGAAAATCTCGGCGCGCACAACGGCAACCACCTTGCCGGCTAAACCGCGCCGGATTTGAGCCGTTGGGGTGCGGCGTGCCATCCAGGTTGGCGCGCTGTTGGTCCGAGCGAGCCTCGCGGGTGGTATGTCCACGGCGCGGCTCAAATCCGGCGCGGATACGCGTGGTCTGAATGGTCAGTCAAGAGCGCGCCGAGATTTTCGCCCTACCGGGGCGGTCCATCTGGGACGCGGAATCCGAAAACGCGGTTGAATCAAATCGCCATTAATCTTCTCTTCTATAACCAAATGCCCGCCGACTCAGACCGTTGGCAATTCTGGATCGATCGAGGAGGAACGTTTACCGACATCGTCGCGTGCGCGCCCGATGGCGGGATACTTTCTTCGAAACTGTTATCCGAGAACCCGGAGCAGTACCCGGATGCTACGGTGGAAGGGATCCGGCGTATGCTTGGTCTGCGACCAGGCGAACCGATTCCGGCGGAGAAGATCTCATCGGTCAAGCTCGGCACAACCGTGGCCACCAATGCGCTTTTGGAACGGAAAGGCGAACGGACAGTGTTGGTGATCACCCGCGGTCTGGCTGATGTGCTTAGAATCGGGACCCAGCAACGGCCCAAGCTCTTCGACCTCAAAATTGTTTTACCCGAGCCCCTCTATGAAAGGGTGGTGGAGATCGAAGGACGCTTCTCTGCCGAAGGCGAAGAGTTGGAGCCGCTGAATCTGATTGCCGTTCGGGACGCGCTTAAGCAGGGCTTGGCGGACGGGATTCGCGCAGCCGCAATCATCTGTTTGCATGGGTACCGTTATCCTCAGCATGAACAGGCGGTTGCGGGGCTGGCTCGCGATCTCGGGTTTGCTCAAGTATCGGCCAGCCACGAAACCAGCCAGCTGATTAACCTGGTGAATCGGGGTGATACCACCGTCGTGGACGCATATCTTTCGCCGGTGCTTCGCCGATATGTCGACGGGCTGCGCGAGGCGCTCCCGGGGATTCCGTTATTCTTTATGCAATCGAATGGCGGACTCGTGGACGCTGCTCGCTTTCAAGGTAAGAACTCGATTTTATCCGGGCCGGCCGGAGGAATTGTCGGAGCCGCTAAGGTGGCTGCTCGAGCTGGTATTAATCGGGTGATCGGCTTCGATATGGGTGGCACCTCGACGGACGTTACCCATTTTGCCGGGGAGTTTGAACGCCGGTTCGAGACCGAAGTCGCCGGTTTGCGGATTTGCGTTCCCATGATGCACATCCATACGGTGGCTGCGGGAGGCGGTTCAATCTGTTGGTTTGACGGCGGCCGGCTGCGAGTTGGGCCGGAGAGCGCCGGAGCCAACCCGGGACCGGCGGCCTATCGCCGCAATGGACCGCTCACGGTGACCGATTGCAATGTGATGCTAGGGCGCTTGCCTCCGGACTTTTTTCCAAAGATCTTTGGTCCGAACGGTGATTTACCTCTTGATAGTGAGCGAGTCAGTGAAGGGTTCCGTGCGCTCGGGGCTGAAATCGAAGCGCGATCGGGGAACTCGTTGAGCCCAGAGGAATTAGCCAGCGGCTTTCTCCGGATTGCCGTGGAGAACATGGCCAACGCCATCAAGAAGATTTCAGTAGCTCGGGGTTACGATGTCACCAAATACACTCTGGTCACTTTCGGTGGTGCGGGTGGTCAGCACGCTTGTGCGGTCGCAGACGCGTTGCGGATGGACCGGGTATTGATCCATCCCTTGGCTGGTGTCTTGTCCGCTTACGGGATTGGTCTGGCCGAGCTTCGAGCGCTTCGCGAATCGTCAGTCGAGCTGGCCTTGAGCCCGGAAGGCTTAGCCGACGCCGAACGAACGTTGGCAGCCTTGGAGGAAGACGCCCGGCAGGAATTGCGGTTGCAACAGTCCGAAACCGAAAAAGTCATTCGAAAGTTTCATCTCCGTTATCGGGGTACGAATACCGCTCTAGCGGTCGAGCCAGGTAGTGTCGCTTCGATAACGGAAGCGTTTCAGGCCGCCCATCGATCTCGCTTTGGTTTTACCATGGATCCGAACGAACGCGGTCTGGTGATCGCTGCCGTATCCGTCGAAGCAATTGGTAGGACATTCGGTGGGACTTCGGCGAGCTCAGTCGAGCCGGACGGGCTCCTGCTGGTCCGGGGTGAGCGGAGCGAAGGGGGGAGCCGGGAACAAGACGGCCTCGCTACCTGTCGCGCCCGTAGGCTTTGCGAAGGCGGAAGCGAGACAGCGCTCCATGAAACGAAGACGAACGTCATGTTCGGCGAAAGCTGGCAATCCACGCCAGTCTTCAATCGGGAAACGCTCATAGCCGGCTCAAAGATCGTGGGTCCGGCGTTGGTTATTGAACCAACGACGATCACGGTAATCGAGCCCGGTTGGCAGGGGGAAATCACCGGGGAACTAGACCTTATGTTAACCCGGATTGTTCCAAGACCGGTGCGCATCGCGATCGGTACCGAGGCAGATCCGGTTTTGCTGGAAGTATTTAACAACCTTTTCATGTCCATTGCGGAACAAATGGGCGTGGTTCTGCAAAACGCTGCCTATTCCGTTAACATCAAGGAACGCCTCGATTTCTCGTGTGCCTTGTTCGATGCCGAAGGCAGGCTGGTCGCGAACGCGCCACATATTCCAGTTCATCTTGGTTCCATGGGTGGGGCGGTACGCTCGATCATTCACCGGCGCGGCGATCAGGTTCGCGCCGGCAATGTTTTTGCCCTGAACGATCCTTTCGCAGGTGGGACTCATCTTCCCGATATTACGGTGGTTACACCCGTATTCCCTGAATATCGGCCTCGCGCCTGTCGCGCCAAAGCGAAGCGACGGCGGAAGCGAGGCGCGCTCCACGAGATTTCGGGCGAACGGCCGGCCTTTTGGGTGGCCAGCCGTGGGCATCATGCTGACGTCGGCGGTATTACTCCTGGGTCAATGCCTCCCGACAGTAAGACCATCGATGAGGAAGGGATCCGGATCACCGATTTTCTTCTGGTTGAACAGGGCCGTTTTCGCGAAAGAGAGTTAACCGAATTGCTTTCCCTAGGTCCCTATCCGGCGCGCAATATTCCTCAAAACATTGGCGATCTTCACGCCCAGATCGCGGCCAACGAAAAAGGCGGGCGCGAGCTAAATGGATTAGTGGAACAGTTCGGTCTGGAAGCGGTTCAGGCTTACATGGACCACGTCCGAGCCAATGCGGCCGAACAAGTGCGACGAGTGATCGATCGTCTTAAGCCGGGTCATTTCGTGCAGCGCATGGATTCGGGAGCGGAGATCCATGTGCGTATCGACGTCGATCCCGAGGCGCGCCGGGCCACGATTGATTTCAGCGGTACATCTGGCCAGAGAGCCGATAATTTCAATGCCCCGACCGCAATTGTGAACGCGGTCGTGCTCTACGTTTTTCGTACCCTGATAAAAGAAGAGATTCCGTTGAACGATGGCTGTCTCGAGGCGTTGAAGATCGTAGTACCTAAAGGATCGATGCTGGCTCCGCAGCCGCCGGCAGCAGTCGTTGCCGGGAATGTCGAAACCTCGCAAGCGGTGGCGAACGCGCTCTACGGCGCGCTGGGTGTTATCGCCGCGGGCCAAGGCACGATGAATAATCTTACCTTCGGTAACGATCGATATCAGTATTACGAGACGATCGGTGGTGGAGCCGGCGCCGGGCCCGATTTCCCGGGTGCTTCTGCGGTGCATACCCATATGACAAACACCCGGCTCACTGATCCTGAGGTGCTCGAACTGCGTTATCCGGTCGTATTGGAAGCATTCCAAATCCGGAAGAAATCCGGAGGCGATGGTCGTTGGCGCGGAGGCGACGGTATCGTTCGCCAGCTCCGATTTCGTGAACCGATGAAGGTAGTTATTTTGGCCAATCATCGCGTGGTAGCTCCGTTCGGTCTCGAAGGCGGTAATCCGGGTGAGGTCGGTAAAACGTCTGTTCTAAGGAAAGACGGCAGCATCGAGGTGCTGGGTAGCTGTGACCAACGCGATGTGGCTGCGGGTGATGCCATCGTCGTGGAAACCCCGGGCGGAGGAGGGTGGGGCGTGAGAAGTGAAAGGTGAAAGGTGAAAGGTGAAAGGTGATTGGTGATTGGTTGGAGCGATTCGTGCTGGAGACTGATTACTGACACACTGATTACTGATTACTGATTACTGATTACTGATTACTAAGGAGCATAGTATGGAATCAGCCGAACGCGTCCGAACTCGACTGCGCCTCGTGCAACCGGATGACGCCGCCCAGATTGCGGCAATCTATGCGCCGTTTTGCCTTGAGACAGCGATTTCGTTTGAGACCGCGGTCCCGGACGAGGCGACCGTGCGGGAACGGATTCGTACCGTGGGTGAGCGTTATCCCTGGTTGGTCGCGGTTTCGGAAACGGGCGATGTGATCGGATATGCTTACGCGGGTAAACATCGGGAGCGAGCGGCGTATCGATGGTCGGTGGATTTTACCGTGTATTTGGCGCCTGCCGCGAAAGGGCGGGGTATAGGTACGGAGCTGTACCGCGCTCTGTTTAAGATCTGCAGATATTTGGGATACTACCGGGCTTTCGCGGGTATTACGTTACCGAATGAAGCCAGTGTCCGGCTTCACGAGAAGATCGGATTCCAGCCCATTGGGATCTACCGGCGAGTCGGTTTCAAGCTGGGCAAATGGTATGATGTCGGGTGGTGGAGCTTAGATTTGTTGCCTGAATCGGAGTCGCCGGATGAACCGCTAGCGATTAGCGAGGTGGTTGGTTCGGGATTGTTGGAACAGATTCTTGGGATGGTTGGACCCGGGGACTAGCAGGACGGCGGTTGTGATCGTCCTCGTCCTCGATTTTGGGTCTACGGCTTGTTAGTTATTGAAGCTGTCAGTCCCAAGGGCGCCGGTTGAAAGGAACGCGTCCAGCCTGTTTGCCGTGTCCCATCCCCGGCTCGGCCATGCTGCTACACGTATCAGACGAGCGAAACGTCCGGGGTGGATGCGCCAGCGGTCTGTCACGTTTTGGAGCCTCGCCCCACCAAAGTTTTCGAGGACGAGGACGATTACGCTCCTCCGCGGAGCGCGAGGACGCGATCCCTCCCCGATACCCAATCGGCTATCGGCTATTGACTATTGGCTATGCGCGTAGCGCTACGCGGTCGGTGCTCCCTGCGTCTCTACTTCGGCGTCGGGCTTCGGCTGATTGGAATCGAGAAACCCGAGAGCATGCGGCGGCTTAATCACATGAACGCCGGCCTTGATTTGTTCCTCTCGGATTTGCTCGTGCAACGTGTTCATCTTGGTCCAGTGCACCTTCGGCTTGTAATGATGCTCAGCGTGAAAGCCGTTGTTGAACCAGATCGCATTATAAAGCTTGCCGTAACTACTCACTCCCCAGGCGATCGGTTCATCCGGGTTCCCACCGTAATGGCGGTAATACCCGTTAAGATAAGAGAGGGAATGACCGAAATAATAAAAGGGCACGTAAAAGAGCAAAAATTTCCAGTTCAAGATCCCGGCAATCACGACCAGTGCGACCCATGAGGCGATTTCGAAAACGCCGAAGTAGGCGTTGTACGCTTTCCGTTTTTTGATCTCGCTAAAAATCTGTTTTGGATCGTCGCGAAAAAAGCTGAGGAAAACGTAGCTCCACACGTTCTCCGGCATGTCATCGTGCCCGTGCCGATAAATCGAGATCGGATCAACGGTCTCACCAGTGTCATCCGGTCGATCGCTATTTCCCTGATGATGCCTGTGGTGCACCAGATCGTAAAACTGTTGGGAAAACCCCATCGTGACGGAAAGCAACCAGCTGAAAGCGTAGTTCAGCGGCTTCCACTTAAAGTACGGGTTATGGATGAAGTTGTGTGATATCCCGTTAATATTCCATGAGATGCTGACGGAATAAATGAATCCCAAGATCAGCATGATCCACAGGGGGGTATGCGGAAATAACAGAAACAGCGTAACCAAATACCCCGCGTGAGCTATAGCGCAAAGCACGGGAATGGCGTCATACTTTGTGTATGCCAAAATCTTCATATAGCCGTTGACACGCTAGGTATAAACGAGAACACTTGCAACTGCTTCCTCGCCGGAGGTTGCATTTCACAATGCGTTCTCTTACATCCGACCCGGATCGCGTCCCTCTCAAATCTGAGCAGAGCGTCCCAAAAATGGCCTGGTATTTGAACCCTTATTTGCACATTGGATTGAATGTAATTCTGACTGCAGTCGCGAACATTCTTTTCAAAGCGGGGAGCGATAATACGCCAGGCGGCTCGCTCCTTGGAGTCTCAAGCTTCGGCTCGCCGGCAGTGTGGGTAGGGATCGGCTGCATGATTTGCGCCCTGTTTGTTTGGCTGCATGCGCTTCGGTTTGTGCCCTTGATTATTGCTTTTAGCCTCGCAGCCGCGACCCAGATTGTGATCCCGCTTGGGTCTTGGCTCTTTCTGGGCGAGCAAATCTCTCTGGTGCGCTGGGCCGGTATTGTGATCGTCACGCTAGGGATCATGATCATCGCGCAACCCTTGGCGCGGCTCGAGGAGAGATTATGACCCTCTTTTTCTTTTTGTTACTGCTTATCTCGAACAGCAGCGCGATCGCAGGACAGCTCTGTTTCAAGCGGGCGATGGGTCATCCCGCGGTGGTTCCTTGGCATCGCCCCGCCTGGATTGGAGCCGGGTTGGTCGGCGGCGCTATCGGCTTTTTTTTCTGGCTGGCATTGTTACCGCATTTTCCGTTGAGCAAGATTTTCCCAATCGAAGCAATTGACCGTCCCATGATGGCGGTGGCCGCTTCAGTCTTTTTGCGAGAGAAACTGACATCTCGGCTCATCCTCGGGATCGGCGTGATCACGGTTGGAGCCGTGCTGGTGTCAGGGACGTGACAGTTCTAGGTTCTAGGTTTTAGGTTTTAAGTTCTAAGTTGCGCCGTGGACCTTGGCGCGGCGCCCCGAACGCCCAACTTAAAACGTAAAACTTAGAACCTAGAACGTAGAACCTACCCCGTGAGTGCGGGCCAAATCGCGTTCGCGGCCTCTAGATTAAGCTGGTGCGCGGTTCCGGGATCGATGGCCGATTTCTTTGGATGATCAATGAGCGCGGTTCGGCGTTGAGTCCAGCGGGTGTATTGAGCCGGGGAATGGGCGCCGCACAGGTCGCCTCCGATGATGGTTGTGAACTCACGAAGCTTGCCTAACGCCCAAGAGATATCTTGGGGTGTGAAAAGGCCTTGTTCCCAATCCGTGCTCGCCGTCTCCAGTTGAAGGCAATCCATGTCGATGGTGACATAGACCGGTGAATTGTTGATTTCGGCGGCGAATTTACCGAATCGGTCTTGCCAATTCTCGCGGTTGATCCCTTCCCAGCGCCGGCGTGCCGAAGGTCCGAAACGCTCGATCCAGGGCCACACTTCTAATCGGCCCGCTCGCAAGGCCGCATGATTCGCGAACCAGCGATGAGGCGGGTTGAGCTCGAAATTGGCGCATCCCCAAATGACCGCTTTTTTGAGAAGGGGAGACTCAAGCGCCCGATTCATCCAGGTGCCACAACACCAGTGCGGGGGCCGCGTGTCCCAATCGGGATGGTTATCAAAGGAGATCAACACGAACGGCTGTGTAATCTGGCGCAGCCACAGTGCCGTCAGATGGTGGAAGTCGCCGGATCCAAAGAGAGTGAAGGGGGTCAGCTGTTCCGCAACCTCACGGTAGAAAGCCTCGATGATTCTCCGGGGTGCACAGTAACGGACTTGAGGACCCCAAACCCGACAATCCAACGAGCGACCGTGTGCTGCAAAGTTTTCGGGCCAAGCGCCGTCAAGATCGATGAGTTGGGCGAGTTGAGCCGGGGAACCGTCCATTGTTGGCCAGGATAAAGGAGCCGAGGGCCAGAATCCAGAAGCCAGGAGGTCGAGCTAGGAAGGCGTCTAGGGTATTACGAACGCGCCCGGTATTCCGCGATCGAGCGTAGCAAGTTGGGCCTGGGCGCTTGCGGCAATTTGTGCAAGATGCGCGTCGGTCAGGTGGCGAGGCGTTTTCGCCCAATCGGGAAGAGAACTTCCGCTGATGGCATCCGGAACAAACTCGTGTCTGAGGCGCCGGGCGCTCTTCATCGAGGAGAGAGCCCTTTGTGCCGTTATGATGTCGAGCGAATAGCCCGGTATCTGTAGAGATACTCGCAGAAACCCAAGCTCTGTGATGGCACAGGTCAAAAGAACAGAATCCGGTAGGCTCTGCAGCGACATTATCCAATTCTCGACCTGGTCGTGACAAGCATGGGCTTGCCAGGCCCATGCGACGAGGACGTTGACGTCGGCCAAGTATCTCACGGAAAATCGCTCAGCAACTCCGAGACTGTTTCCGTGGTGAGACGACGCGCGTGGGGTTTCTGCGGAATAGTGAGGATTCCAGTCTTCTTGCTTGGTTCCAAGCCGGTTTTCTTTTTACTCGCTGTGCCGAGCAGTTGGTCTCGCAGAAATTCTGAGAGCGTCCGACGGGATGCTCGGGCCTGGCCTCGGAGCAACGCGGCTTCCGCTGAAGTAACCTTGAAAGTAATGGTCGGCACGGTAATACCGTAATACGACCCGTCGTTTGGCGCCAACGGTAAAGTGTCCGGAGCGCCGTTAGGATAATGGAGCCAGGAGGCAGGAGGGTGTATTGGCGAGTGGGCGCGTGTGACTTTGGTGGGGCGAGAGTGCCTGCCGCGCCGTAGGAGATTCGGCAAGCTCAGTCGAGTCGCTTGAGGGAGGCGGGCTCCCGAATGGTCCAGCGGTTTCGCAGGGTGGTTGAAGTTCAATGCGGAGCGGTCCGGTTGCGTCAATAGGTCTACCGAGCCGCTCCCTTCGCGAACCACGGCATCTATCGCGCCTTCAGCGCTCGCGTTCTTATCTGCTACGTACCTAGGCCTCGCAGACTCAGCCTAGGCTAAGATCTTTCCAGCGCTTCGCGCCTCAAATCGCCCCTTCGCCGTGTCGCCCATTCGCCGCCGCCCCTCCTAGCTCCTGGATTCTGCCTCCTGGCTCCTGTACCCTACACCCTCAGAATGCTTTCCCTCTCTGACATTCAAGCGGCCAAACGGCGTATCAAGGGCGGGATTTACTACTCGCCGTGTCCGCGTTCCGAAGCGTTGTCGGAGGCAGTTGGGGCCGAGATTTTCTGCAAATTGGATCACTTGCAGAGGACCGGGAGTTTTAAGGAACGAGGGGCCCGAAATGCGCTGTTACTTTTGGATGACCAGCGGCGCGGGCTGGGAGTGGTGGCGGCGTCTGCGGGGAATCACGCGCTGGGGCTAGCCTATCACGGGAAATTGCTAGGTATCCCGGTGACCGTGGTGATGCCTCAATATGCTCCCCTAATAAAGATCACTACCTGCCAGCGTCTGAACGCCAATGTCGTGGTGGCGGGGAACAGCTTTGCCGAGGCTCGCGAGAAAGCCGACCAATTGGCCAAAGAAAAGAAGCTTACTTACATCCATGGCTATGACGATTGGAACATTATCGCCGGGCAAGGCACGATGGGATTGGAGATCCTCGATCAAGCACCTGAATTGGAAGCGATTATTGTACCGATAGGCGGAGGAGGGCTGATCGCCGGCGTTGGACTCGCGATAAAAGCGCTGAAGCCTTCAGTAAAAGTGATTGGGGTCGCTGCGGAGAGCACTCCGAGTTTTTCGGCCGCTCTGGCAGCCGGCAAACCGGTCAATGTACAGAATGGAGCGACTTTGGCTGATGGTTTAGCGGTGCCGGCTGTAGGCGTTAACGCCTTCGAAATCGCTCGAGAAGTCGTCGATCAGTTCGTGGTCGTCTCGGAAAACGAGATCGCTCTGGCGATCCTGCGCATTTTGGAATTAGAGAAGAGTGTGGTCGAAGGGGCAGCAGCCTCGACCTTAGCTGCATTGCTCAGCGGGAAATTACCAGAGCTCACAGGTAAACACGTCGTATTACCTTTTTGCGGAGGCAACATCGATCCGGGCGTGCTCAATCGCGTGATCGAACGCGGCCTGGTGGCGGATGGCCGTCTATTCCGGTTCATTGCCACGATCAGCGATCGGCCCGGTGGTTTAGCGGCACTGACCAAGGTGATTGCGTCTGTCGGTGCCAGCGTCAAGGAGATCACCCACGATCGTACTTTCTGCGCAGCCGACGTTTCCGCGGTGCAAGTGAGTTGTGTGGTCGAGACCCGAGATCAAGCGCATATCGAGGATCTACAGAAGGCATTGGACGCCGCAGGCGTGCGGTGTCTTTAGAGGGCAGGAGCCAGCAGAACGTATGGGCGTGTCGGCGTAACGGCGTAACGGCGTATGGGCGGGGAAATGCGCTGCGTCAGTTGGCGCTTCTAGGCTAGGGTACGGATAGGACTACGTAGTCGATGAGACTTCATCGACTACGGCCCATAAGTCGTATGTGTCCCATTTGTCTCATCTGTTCCTTCCTCTGCACGCACCGAATGGCCAGCGCAATCCCACGCCGACACGCCCATACGCCGACACGCCCATACGTTCTGCTGGCTCCTGACGCCTGTATTGCACCATTGACCCCTTTCCCGCCCTTTCTATATTTGAAGAAATATGGCCCTTCCAGTCGGTTCCAAAGCCCCAGATTTCGAGCTCAGTACCAAGAATGCCGAGGGTATCAAGCTGGTCAAACTCAGCGACAATTTTGGTAAGAACAATACGTTACTGCTCTTTTTTCCTGCAGCGTTTACCAGCGTCTGTACATCGGAACTTTGCAGTATCTCTGCCGAGTTTGCGACGTACGAAGGTCTAAATACGGTGGTTTACGGTATCAGCGGCGATAGCCCCTTTTCTCTGGCGACCTGGGCCGAGGAAGCAGAAATTACGGTTCCTTTGCTCAGCGATTATGAGCACTCGGTAGCAGCGGCCTACGACGTCGCCTATAAAACCTTTCTACCCAGCGCGAATCTTCCATTCGGAGGCGTAGCCAAACGCTCCGCCTTTGTAATCGACCGGAACGGTGTGATCCAATATTCCGAGAGCTCAGATGACCCCAAGGTTCTTCCTGACTTTGATGCCATCGGGCTGAAATTAAAGGAGTTAGCGTAGAGATGTTATCTTCGCAGACAGTCCGCTCATTTCGATATCATCAAGGGAAAACGGCGAAATTTTATTCGTTGCCGGCGCTTGAAGAGGCTGGCCTGGCACCGATCTCTCGTCTGCCCGTCAGTATCCGGATCGTCTTGGAATCCGTGCTTCGGAATTGTGACGGCAAAAAGATTGCCGAAAAGGATGTTCTTAATTTGGCGCGCTGGAACGCAAAGAAGCCGGCTGATGAAGAGATCCCGTTCATTGTAGCGCGGATTGTGCTTCAAGATTTTACGGGCGTGCCATTGGTGGTGGATCTGGCGGCGATGCGGGATGCGGTAGCGGCTCTGGGCAAAGACCCTAAGCTGATCGAACCGCTGGTGCCGGTGGATCTGGTGGTCGATCACTCGGTTCAGGTCGACTTTGCGGGATCGGCCGAAGCGTTAAGCTTGAACCTGGACTACGAATTCAAGCGTAACCAGGAACGTTACCAATTCCTAAAGTGGGGACAACAGGCCTTTGAGACCTTCAAGGTGGTGCCACCGGGAATTGGGATTGTGCATCAAGTGAACCTGGAATATCTGGCCAAGGGCGTGATCAGCGCGGTTTCGGCCGGAGAAGAGGTGTGTTATCCGGATACGTTGGTGGGAACGGATTCCCATACCACGATGATCAACGGGCTGGGGATCGTCGGTTGGGGAGTGGGCGGGATTGAGGCGGAAGCCGGAATGGTTGGACAACCGGTCTATTTCCTGACGCCCGAAGTCGTCGGAGTCCATCTGTCCGGAAAACTAAGGGAAGGGGTAACCGCGACCGACCTGGCTCTGCGAGTAACGCAGATGTTGCGGGCCGCTAAAGTAGTCGGGAAGTTCGTTGAATTTTACGGTGATGGCGCCGCGTCGTTGCCGCTCCCGGATCGAGCGACCATCGCGAATATGGCGCCGGAGTACGGGGCCACCATGGGTTTCTTCCCGGTCGATCCGGAATCAATCAATTATTTTCGGCAGACCGGGCGCTCCGACGAAATGGTTGACCGCTTCGAACAATATTTTCGAGCGCAGCACTTATTCGGGATGCCGCAAAAGGGACAGATCGACTATAGCGTCGATCTTGAGCTGGACCTAGCTTCAGTTCAGCCGAGCGTAGCTGGTCCCAAACGGCCGCAGGATCGGATCGATCTGGATCAACTCGGTTCCAGTTTCCGCGAGCTGTTCAGCAAGCCGGCTAAAGAGGGTGGCTACGGGAAGAGCGCTGCTGCATTGGAGGAAAAGGTGACCGTGTCGGTAAATGGGAACCAACCGGCAGCCGCGTCGGAGAAGAAAGGCTCGGTCGGCCACGGGAGCGTGCTGATTGCGGCGATTACCAGTTGCACGAACACGAGTAACCCGAGCGTAATGCTGGCGGCAGGATTGCTGGCCAAAAAAGCCGTCGGGCGCGGACTAAAAGTTAATCCGACCGTAAAGACTTCCTTGGCCCCGGGTTCGCGGGTTGTAACCGATTATCTAGCTAAAACAGGGTTACAACCGTTCCTCGATCGCCTCGGTTTCAACATCGTTGGGTACGGTTGCACCACTTGTATCGGAAATTCCGGCCCTTTGCATCCGAACATCGAACACGCGATCTCGGAAAAGGATTTAGTGGCGGCCTCGGTTCTTTCGGGTAATCGGAACTTCGAAGCTCGGGTGCATCAGAGCATCAAAGCGAATTTCTTAATGTCACCGCCATTGGTAGTGGCTTTTGCTTTGGCGGGACGAGTTGACATCGATCTGACTCATGAACCGCTTGGACGGGACGCCGATGGCAAAGAGGTCTATCTGCGGGAGATTTGGCCCAGCCTGAGTGAAGTACGAGATGCGATGTCGTCTGCGCTTTCGCCGGAAGTTTTTCAGCGACTGTACCGGGATTTTGCCAGTCAAAATCCGAAATGGAACGAAATACCGGCTACGGCAGGCGTGGTTTATCAATGGGATGAAAAAAGCGATTACATCCACAATCCGCCCTATTTTACCGATTTCTCTCTCGAGGTCGGCGACATCGGCGATATCGTTGGAGCGAGGCCGCTAGGAATCTTCGGTGATTCGGTAACCACCGATCACATTTCGCCGGCTGGAGCGATCAAACAAACTTCACCGGCGGGACAATACCTGATCAGCCGGGGGGTGAAACCGGTCGATTTCAACAGTTACGGAAGCCGGCGCGGCAATGATTTGGTCATGACTCGCGGAACGTTTGCGAATGTTCGGATAAAGAACCTCATGGTGCCGGGCGTAGAGGGAGGGGTTACCCTTCATCATCCTAGCGGAGAGCAACTCCCGATCTATGATGCTGCGGTTCGTTATCGAGAGCAAGATGTGCCGCTGATGGTGATCGCCGGCCATGAGTACGGGACCGGTTCCAGCCGGGACTGGGCTGCAAAAGGCACTCTGTTGCTTGGCGTCAAGGCGGTGGTCGCACAAAGCTTTGAGCGGATTCATCGATCGAACCTGGTCGGGATGGGGGTGTTACCATTACAATTTCCCGAAGGTATTAGTGCGCAGTCACTTGGGTTGGACGGATCCGAAGTTTACAGCGTCACAGCGTTGAGCAACGACATTAAGCCGCGGCAAAAACTGCCTTTGAAGATTGAGCGCAAAGATGGACGGGTGGAAACGATCGAGGTGGTTCTGCGGATCGATACGCCCATCGAAGTCGATTACTATCGGCACGGCGGCATTCTGCCATATGTCCTGCGCGAGCTGTTGCAGGCGAAAGCCAATCAGGATGCTTGAAGCTGGGTATGCGTGCTGGCGCAAAAGCGGGCTGACCGATTTTCAATGAAAAATGTGCTTCGTTTTCTAGGCTATGTCCCTGTAATCCTGGTCACTATTCTGGGTGCATACCTGGTTTTTCATATGTGGCGCTTGAGTGAGGCGGGTCAAAATACCAAGCAACACGAGGAAGCTGCGGCCGGGGGCAATCACCAGTAGGGACCGTCCGGGCAATCGGCAATCCGGTGCAGTTTTGCCGGTCACCGAATGTTTGCCGGCCGCCGAATCGTCGCGATAAGCTGGGGCGCGCAGCCGCGATCCGAAGCGATATTGCGGACATTTATCAGCGCGACCTGATCAACGTGAGGGACCTGGTCTGCTGGGTGCGCAATTCCCCGACAAAGGAGCTTGTTCCAAGCGGGTGCCTGTAGTATTGGGTTGCGCTTCAAGTTCTACAGATCCCGTTTTAATGATTGATGCTGATGAAGTAGGGAAGATTATAGTCAGGCGGCGGGTCGACATCATTATTGGTGTGATCCTTGGTGTGATTACTTTGGCTGCCGTCCTCTTGATGCTAAAATATTTTGTCCAGTCGGATGGAACCAAGGCGCGTCCTTTGGGCTTTCCCATACCGGTGCAAACCGTACGCGCGGCTGTCGAGTCGCTACATGAAGTCATTGGAGCCAGCGGTGCAACCCAGGAGAGCACTGACGTAGCTCTGACGGATCGGGTGGTAGCCAAAGTTGTCAGTGTCCCTGTACAAGTTGGCAATGTGGTAAGGAAGGACGACTTGCTTGCCTCGCTGGACGATAGCTTATTTCGGGCAGCGGTTGACCATGCCAAGGATCTACTCGATCATACGGACAAACAGCTCCAAAGGATGCTGATAATGCAGCAGAAAGGCTTTGCGTCTGCGGTCCAGGTGGAAGATGCGCGCACTGCGGATGCGGGCGCGAAAGAGGCTTTGGTGATGGCCGAATTCAATCTGACGAATACCCGGTTTACCAGTCCGGCCTCGGCGATCGTGTTAGTGCGGAATATTAATCCTGGTGAAATTACCACGGTCGGGAATGAGGCCTTCAAGCTGGGCATCATTGAGCCCATATACATGGTGGCCCAAGTGTCTCAGGAGAAGATTGGCTCGATTCATCTGGGGATGGTCGCCAATGTAACTACGGACGGATTTCCGGGCATCATTTTCACTGGTCAGGTCGTCAAGATCGATGGGAGCGTCAATGATGCGACGCGGACGTTCGGGGTTTACATCAGTATTGCCAATCATGAATTGCGTTTGATTCCCGGTATCACGGGTTACGCGCGTCTCGAGCACCAGGAGATGGCGCTAGCCGTTCCAACGACGGCGGTCATCAACCCGCTCGGGGACCGGGCTACGGTCTTTGTTGTCGATAAAGAACCCCGCGTGCATATACGAGAAGTACGGCGCGGGCTGATGGTTGGCGGCATGACGGAAATACTCAGTGGGTTGCAGGAAGGTGAAGAGGTAGTCTCGGTAGGCCAACAGGAATTGCGCGACAACGACCGGGTTAACGTTAACCACTCCGCTCCCTGGAACAAATGAGAAGTTGCTCGCTGAGATTGCTACTTTTGTTGTTAACACCTGCTTCGTTATTTGGAGCAGATAATAAGCCTTTAACTCTGCACGATTGCATCAATGAGGCACTTGGCCGCAGTCCCCGGCTAGAGTCGGACCGGTACAATCTCGCAGCTGAGCAGGAGGCGATCAAAAAAGCGCGAGCAGGTCTTTTGCCGCATTTGAATGTGAACGGAGATTTGCAGAACTTGACCGGAAGCCCGGTTGGCCCGTTCGAAACCCTGGACATCAATAACCTTGATGACACCGGCGTCGTGAGCAAGAATCCGAATAAGGGTTTTGCTCCAGCTCACGTCACTCTTAAGACCGTAGGCAGCGGAGGCGCGATAATAGACTATCCGATCTACCAACATGGCAGTATCCTGGGTTTGAACAACGCGCCGGCCATAGCATCCGCAAAGGGTGCCTATATCCGGCAACAGTGGACGATCCGGTTGAATGAACAGACAGTGATCGAAACCCTGGCCGGCGTTTATTTTAACGCTACCGCGTATGAGCAAAAGGTGGAGTTAGATCGGCACAGAGTCGAGCTGTCCAAGAAACGTTTGGCCATCGTCCAACAAGAATTCAAACTCGACTTAACTCTGGCCCAGCACGTCGAGTTTGCTAAAGCCCAGCTCGCGGCCGACCAGCAATTGCTGGCAACCAGCGTGCAACGTGCCGACGATAGCGCAAAGCAGCTAGCCCAGCTGATTGGCAGACCGCTCCACGAAAAACTGAAGCTGGATCTCTCCGACCCGCATATCCCACCCGTGCCGCCCGTCGAGCAATTCCTAAATCGGGTGGCTTTGAAACATCCCGCTATTGGCATGCAGGAGGCAAATATCGATATAGCCAAGCAAAACCTCCGCCTGGCCGAGAGTGAGCTTTGGCCCACGGTCGGTTTTTCGGCAAGCTACAACGCGGATACCGCCTTCTCTAACATAAATCCAAACGTGTTCATTGTGGGGCTGCGCGTCAGTGTGCCGGTGTTCGATTGGGGACACAACTTGGATAATGAACGCGAGGAACGCGATCGACTGAAAGCGGCGCAGGCGGAACTGGGTCAGGTCGATTTGGAGCTGCGCGAGTCGATCCTGGCGAAGTTAAGTGAGATTCACACCACCGAGAGCAATCTCGCAGCTCTCGAGCGCGATTACGTTTTTGCTAAAAATAGCTACAATCTGGCAAACGAGGAGCACGAACAGGGCATCGCCCAAGAAATGGCTTTGGTGAATGCTGAAGATGCAGTAGTGAAGGTGCAGGACGATTTGCTCTTAGCCAAGCTCATACAGCGATTAGAGTACGTCCAGTTGCAGCAACTATCCGGTGGCGTGTTGGCGTGGAACCGATGATAGTTAGTAGTGCTGCTTTGCGGTTGCGGCGTTATTTATGGGACAGTCCACGAGAAACTCCGCAACGAGATCTTGCAGAGTCGCGGTAATTGCGGCTTGCCCATTCCCGATTAACTACGGCTCGCCGGGCGCAATACGCGAGCTCTCAGCTGCGCTTTCCGAGATGGGGATGGATATTCACGTTGTGACCTATCCCCATGGCGAGGATTTGTCAGTCGGTAAGGCTCAATTGCATCGGGTTGCTCGAGGCCATCGCTACCGCAGTCCGGAAGCTGGTCCAACCGGTGAGAAGCTATACCTCGATTTTCTGATGGTAGGCGAATTGTGCAGAACTGCCTGGGGGGAGAAGATTGACATCATTCACGGGCACAACTACGAGGGCGCTCTGATAGGGTTGTTGGGAAAGTTCATAACCAGAAAACCGATGGTCTACCAGTCGGTTTGCTTGATGGCTGATGAATTAGCTAGTTATCGCTTCATCAAACCGGTGTTCGTAGCGAGGTGGCTCGGTGCGGTTCTGGATTGGTTTGTGCCGATTTTTCCGGACCATATTATTACGGTCACTCAGGAGCTGTACGACTACTATGCGAAACGCGGCGTTCCGAAGAGAAAGCTGTCGATGATTACTTCTGGTATTGACCCGGAGATGTTTGCGCAAGTTGACCCGGACAGGTTTCGTAAGCAGTACGGTCTGGGGTCACGCCCGGTGGTCATGTACACGGGGATCACCAATAGTTTCCAGCGGATCGATTATCTATTAAGAGCATTCTCGGTCGTGATAAAGAAAGTGCCGTCGGCGATGGTAATGATCGTCAACCCGCTGGAAAAGCAACCGGATCTGCCAGAGCTGCAGGCGCTCGCCCGAGAATTGAAGATCACGGAAAATGTAATCTTCGCCGGACCCCATACTCTGGCCGAATTGCCTGATTATCTGGCCATGGCCACTGTAACGGTGGCTCCGCGTCCCGAGTGTCCGGGCCACCCGATTAAGCTTTTGAATTATATGATCTCCGGCAAACCGATTGTCTGTTTTGCTGGCGGCGCGAAGGGTCTCACCCACATGCAGGACGCGCTGGTGGTTGCCGACCACGACTGGCAGGCGATGGGTGAAGCGATTCTGACGTTCTTGCTCGATCCTGAATTGGCGAAAAAATTGGGCGACAACGCTCGGGAGAACGCCATTAAGAACTTTGACTGGCGAGCGATCGGCGAAAAAGTGGCTGCTGTCTTTGACCGCATCGTGAATCGGACGCCCGAAAGGGCGAATGAGGACAGGAGGAAAGAGAAGCATGCAACCAGGTGAATCGTCCCAAATAGTCAGAGCCCGCGCGCCTTTAAGACTGGGGCTTGCGGGCGGAGGGACAGACGTTTCCCCGTTTTCAGACGAATTTGGTGGGTTCGTTTTAAACGTAACCATCGGAAAGTATGCCAGCGTTACGCTCACCCCGCGCCATGACGGGCGAGTGGAGATGGTGGCTGCCGACCGTGAGCTATCCTGGAACGGTCTGGCGACCGAAGTTCTTCCTGCGGTCAAGGGCTTAGAGTTGCATGTGGGCGTTTATAATCGGCTAGTCAGAGAGTTTGCGCGCAAAGAGCCCTTATCGGTCACGATCGTAACTCACTCTGAGGCGCCGCCGGGTTCGGGCCTAGGCTCATCGTCGACGATGGTGGTGGCCCTGATCCAGGCTTTTCGGGATTACCTAACGTTGCCCTTGGGTGAATATGATATTGCTCGTCTGGCGTATGAGATTGAGCGAATTGACCTTGGTTTGGCCGGAGGCAAGCAGGATCAATACGCGGCTGCGTTCGGCGGCTTGAATTTCATGGAATTTTATGGCGACAGAGTCATCGTCAATCCCTTGCGGATCAAGCCGGAGTATCGCGCCGAGCTGGAATCCTCCTTGGTTCTTTTTTTTACCGGCGTCTCCAGAGAATCTGCCAACATCATTAACGAGCAGGTACAGAATGTAAAGCAGGGCAACGAGGAATCCGTGCAGGCCATGCACGCTCTCAAGGCCGAGGCCGTGCACATGAAAGAAGCCATCCTAAAAGGCGATTTTGAGGCGCTGTCAGCGGCCATGCGGAAGTCATGGGACGCGAAGAAGCGGATGGCGAATCAGATTAGCAACGAGAAGATCAATGAAATTTATGAGGCTGCCATCAAGGAAGGCGCTCGGGCTGGGAAAGTATCCGGTGCAGGTGGCGGAGGGTTTATGATGTTCATAGTTGACCCTACTAAGAGGCCTCGGGTAATGAAACGCCTGGCTGAGTTTTCCGGGTCCGTCTCCACCTGCATGTTCGCCGAACATGGCGCGCATTCGTGGAGAGTAGGCTGAGCAACAAACGATGTTCGAAGCAATTGTTCTCGCGGGGGGCGAAGGGAGGAGGCTAAGATCCGTAGTTCCAGATTTACCGAAACCGATGGCCGATATTGCCGGGCGCCCCTTTCTCTGGTGGCTAATGGTTCGTTTGAACCAGCAAGGTGTCGGGCGGGTTATTCTCTCAGTCGGGTACAAAGCGGAGGCAATTCAAGATTACTTCGGCGCAAAATTTCACGGAGTGGAGATCGCCTATTCCGTTGAGAGTGAACCTCTGGGGACTGGGGGCGCAATTAAATTGGCGCTCGAACAAGCCACCCAGGCTCAGGTCATTGTAATGAACGGCGATACGTACACCGGCCTCGACCTGCGAGAGTTTGTTACCAAGTTTGAAGCTTCGGGCACTGATCTGGCTGTCGCCGTGACCCACCTCAACGATGCGGCGCGATACGGCACGGTCATCATCGACGAGAAAAACGACAAAATGTTAGGCTTCCAGGAGAAACAACGGTCGTCGGCCGGCTACATCAATGCCGGAGTTTACTGTCTTCGCCCGGATATTTTCATGAGGTACGTCGTGCCAGGGAAATTTTCTTTTGAACGCGACTTCCTTACAGAACGGCTGGCGGAGTTGAACCCAGTGACGTTCAAAGGGACTCAGTCATTTATCGATATTGGAGTGCCGGAAGATTATGCGCTAGCTCAGACGGTCGTTCCTGCTCTCGCCGCTGCGGAGATCCAGTAGGGACGGCGCGCCCGCCTCCGCAAAATCCAACTCTCGAAAGGAGAAAACGGGAGCTTATTCCGAGGTTATCCGATACGCTAACGATTCCTCGACAAAGTAATTTGTTGGAAATCAGAAATATGGTATCGGACTCAACGTCTTAAAAAGCGCCGCTCGAGAATTCATGATTGACGCTGAAGAAGTAAGAAAGGTCATGGTCAGGAGACCGGCTTTACCTCCGGGTGTAATGCGGGGAACGGGCCCATTTTTATGCAGCTGATTACCAGCCTACTCGACCTTGTTCTTCACTTAGATAGGCATCTCGATGAACTTGCGGGCCAGTTCGGTAATTGGACTTATCTGTTACTCTTTTTCATTGTTTTCGCCGAAAGCGGGATCATTCTCACACCCTTTTTACCCGGAGACGCCCTGCTTTTTGCTTTGGGCGCATTGACCGCGACCACGGAGCATTTCAACCTTTTTCTGATTCTTGTTCTACTGACGATCGCGGCTCTCTCGGGTTATTTTTTCAATTACTGGCTTGGAGCCACTATTGGGAAAACCCTGTTTAAAAATCCCAACTCTAGGATCTTCCGCCGCAAATACCTCGATCAGACCCACGCGTTCTACGAGCGTTTCGGCGCCAAAACCATCCTGTTTGCCCGTTATCTTCCCATCATCCGTACCTTTGCTCCCTTCGTCGCGGGTATGGGGACGATGCGTTTCTCAAAATTTGTCCTCTACACCGTAATCGGCGGTGTGGTGTGGGTTTTCCTGGTGGTCCTGGCGGGGCACTTCTTCGGGGGGTTGCCCTTCGTCCAGCACAATTTTTCCCTGGTAATCGTGGGCATTATCTTTGTTTCGCTGCTTCCGACCAGTATCGAGGTCTTCAGGGGTTATCTCGAATCGGGTGGGAAGCCATTCCGCGATTTGATCAGGGTAGCGGTTTGGTTCGCAGGGATCGGGGAACGACTTTTGATGTGGGGACTGCGTAATTGGGCTTACTTCTTTGCGGTGCCTTTGGTTGGATTGGTCCTATTAACGAAGTGGGTCGCTTTTACTCTCAGCAAACGGATCACCGGCCATGATCTGTCGATTCTGGGTTACGTAGCGGGCAAGCCGGTCCACGTATGGATGTCATACGGCGCTGTGGCCGCGGTGCTGATTTTCTTAGGCGCTTGGATATACTCGAGAAAGGCTTGGCGAACCCTGGCTGGCATTGGCGCTGTCATGTTGCTGATCGGTTTATTTGCGGTCTTTCAAATTGCATTTCTGCATTGTCACTTGCTCGATGATTTGCTGAGTGAAGAGAGCCAATGGAAAACCGCGAGCCTGTTTAATCATTACTATTTGCCGCTGAACGGTGGGGTAGAACAGAGCAACATCTTAGGGCTAGCAGGCTTACCTACCCAGACCATCTGGAGCCGGTTTCTTGCCGCCTGGTACTTTATGGGATTCGGGTGGTACGTAACGATGGCTAGCGGACTTGGTATGTTTCTCTATGGCATTGGCCGCGCACCAAAAGGAAGAGGTCGAGACTTAACTTTTGCAACGGCCACCCTGGCTGCGGTTTGTGTGACCGCGGTGTGCTTGGCCCGGCCGTTGCTTGCGCACGTCGCTGTGGTTCGGGCCGAGGAGGCCGAATCTAAGGGCGACCAGGGCGAAGCCAACAAACAATACAGGGAGGCTATCCGGCTCGACGACTGGTATGCGATTCAGTCTGATCTTTATTTGCGAATCGGGGCGCTTGATTTCGCCGCCGGCAGATCGAATACCGTGGAGTACGGGATGTATCACGCAGAGCTCATGGTGACGGAGAACAACCCTATCGTCGCCATTGGGGAATACCAAAGGCTAAGGGGAGTGCCGGGCGCACCCGTGGAGCTGATAAAGCGCAGGACTTCTGATCTCTGGACCGACTACGGTCTGCGGCTCTATACCGCGGGCGCCGTAGGTGACGCCATTGCCGCCTGGCAGAATGTTCTGGCGCTGGAACCTGACCAATGGCTGGCGGTTTCTTGTCTCGCGACCGCGTATTTCAATAGTGGGCGTTATGAGGAATCGGTCGACTTAATTGAACGTCTGCTTAGCGTGGTGCAGGATCCAAGCTTCCGCGCGGACCTCAACAGTACTCTGGGCGACGCTTACACGAGATTGGGTGACTATGGGAAAGCGCACGTCGCGTATCGAGTTTCCTATCAGCTCGATAACGTATTGAATTGGCGGGCGTTGATGTCTCTGGTCGGCTATTAAGAGGCATGCCAAAAGAACGGCGATTTTCTAACTATTTGGCAACGCGTCAGGGGATAACCTCGTTGTTCATCGTCGCGGTCTTCGGGTTAGTTCTCTCCTTTTTCGTTAGCCGCACTTACCTGTATCCCGCGGCTCGGACCTATTCTCTCGACTTTGGAAAAGCGGAATGGATCGAGGCTTCCAAGCCGTCGCCCAGCAACTATTTCCGGAAAGACATTTACCTTTCCGGGGAGGTCATTCAAGGTTGGCTCCAGGTCGCTGCGACGGACCACTACATCCTTTTCGTCAACGGGCACCGTCTGGACGAGCGACGCTTTTTCGCCATCAACCCTTCCGGATTGTATGATATCAAAACGGAGCTTCACCGCGGCAAGAATGTTGTCGCGATCGCGGTCAGCCGGAAATCATTTCCCGGGTCCGCGCAGGTAATCGTTCGAGGTTTCTACGGGCTGAGGGCCTCTCCGGTACAGGAGTTCTATTCCGACTCAACTTGGAGAGCCTCGAATACCCCGGATGGAATTGTTGGCAGCTACTCTTGGAACGCGGCTAAATTGGAGGATACATTTTGGGCATTCGCGAAAAAGGCTTCCGGGGAGAACCGCTTTCCGCTGATCGATTGGGTGAGCTTCGATCAGCGGTTGCTCGAATCTGAGCCGGACGCAAAATGGATTGGCTCAGGTCACGGGGCTCCGTTTCAGGCGTCTTTCACTTCGAATCTGAAGCTCCCTGGCGATCGGAAAGAGACCTGGCTGCAGATAGCGGCTACCGGCGACTATGATGTGAGCATCAATGGAGAGCTGGTTGCAAGCCAACCGTTTTCAGTGAAACCAACCCAGGAGCCCGTCGCGAGCGAGTCATTTGCCACCGAGCTTCGCACCGACACGATTGTGACGCAGCAATTCCTGAAGCCGCAGGTAGGAACCGGCCCGGCGCCCCAGCCGTTCTCAACGCAGCCGTTACTCTTGGCCTATGAAGTGACTCGCTGGTTGCACACCGGTGACAACTCGTTGGTCATTCGCGTTCGTTCGCAAACCCAGGAGGCTAAGCTACTTGCGGGAGGGTACACGGTTCTCGCGGACGGTACGCTGCAGCGCTTTGAAACGGGCGACGCCTGGAATACCGTGTCATCGACCGGAGTGACAGAGCCGGCGGTGGTTCTGGCCGATTATGGAGCACCGCCGTGGGGGGTCTTGGCGCAGCAACGCGCGGATCCTGGCGTGACTCCGGCTTACGATCTTCAGCTGGTTATCAAGTGGGGCTTAGTGGTCGTCGTTTTGGAGGCGGTATTGCTGTTGGCCTGGATGCTGTTTGCCCGATTTGCGGGCGCCGTTATCAACTATCCTGCTGAAGGCCTTTGGACCTTTGACGCGGTCTTCCAACTTTGCGTGCTTGCGTTGATCCTAGGGTGCTGGCTTCTCTCTTTTGACGTTCGTTTTCAGAGTGACTGGTGTTTCCAGCCAAAGGTGATTTTGGGTTTGGTTGTGGTCTTGCTCGTTGGAAAACTGCTCCTGTTCATTCCGCGTAAAGCGAAGCTGCCGTCGGCCGTGGCCCAGCCTCCCCAGCAAGCTTGGTGGTTACGCCGTTATTGGAAGGTAGTTGTCTGGGTTGGCATCGTATTACTGGGATTCGGTTTGCGTCTGCATGCACTTCCCATTGAGTCGTTGGATGTGGACGAAATGGGCGTTATCGAAGAGTCGCACGGAGTGCAGAAGAGAGGGTATCCTTTCGTTATAATCGGTTCCTACGACAAGGAGGTCACTACCTATGAGCTGGTTTCCTATTCGATTGCGGCTGCCCGGCAGTTTTTTGGCGAAAGCGAGATAGCCTATAGAACTCCGTCGTTAATTTATGGGACCCTGACCATCGCTCTCATAGGCATCGTTGGTTATCGCCTAATGGGCTGGCGGGTAGGGCTGGTATCCGCGTTAATCTATGCAATATTTCCGTCTGGCGTTTTCTGGGGACGCAATGCATTTTGGCCTTCGCAGGAGCAGTTCTTTGCCCTGACCACAATTTGGTGCTTCTACGAGGCAACTCGACCCGGACCGCTTCGGCACGGGTTTTTGACAGCGACGGCGATCGCGTTCCCACTGACTTACCTGACCTGGGAAGGCTCAGGCTTTCTGCTTCCGGCCCTGTTTCTGTGTATGTTTGTCCTGAAATGGGGCGAATACGACTGGATGAGGGATTGGCACCTATGGCGATGCTGTGTGTTCATGAGCTTCGTAGTGCTGATCCAGTTAACTCACCGCCAGGTGGCGGCAGTTGCGCCGTACCTGCAGACGGGTAATTCCTTAGCGGAAGTGACGACGCCAACCCTGGTTCCGCTTGATCTAACCAAATTCGCTCCATTTTTTTATTTTTATTGGATGTTCTTCGCGGAGAACTATGTCGTCATGACCCTGGTGGTTTTGCTAGGAATCGCCTTTTGTTGGCGAGACCGGGCTATCCGTTACCTTTTCGTTCTGACCGCTGCCCTGGTAATTTTCTACACTGAATTCTTGCCGGCATATGCCGTGCGTTACTCGTATGGTTACCAAGCATTTCTGATTCTCTTAGCCGTGGGAATCGTCTTCAAGTTAGTGGACGCTATCATCGGTCTCAAAGAATCCTGGCTTAGATGGGGTGCGGCCACCGCGGTGCTGGCCTTGTTTCTTCTCAGTACCAACGGGCTGGTACTGAAAACCTATCGTCTTTCCAGTAACCCCACGGCGCCGTTCTACGGCGAACGCATGGGAGTTTATCGAGATGATTCTCGATCGGCGGCGCGGTTTGTGGCAGAGCACTGGCGCGAGGGTGACGGTATGGTAATCACGATCCCGCACATGTTCGAGCACTACTCCCATCTCAAAGGCAACTATTCTATCAACACCATGTTCGACAATCGAATCACCTATGATGGGAGTCTCAACGTGCCTTATTTTATTGATAAATACCGGGGTTATCCCGCTATCCGAGGCATAGAAGAGCTGGAGGATGTCAGGGCGCGCTATAGGCGGCTCTGGGTGATCCGAGGCGGGAGTCACACCAATCCCGCGGTCGGGCAATATTTTGACCTCAAGTCGAAGGTAGTCTTTGAGAGCTATGGGGTTCAGGTTGTTCTATTTGGTGGCGAGAAAGATGTGGGGGGGCAAAATTACCAGCCGTAGTTGTATATTATCGATAGGTTCGAGACGTCAGTGAAAAGGGTGGTTGCTTTTCCCGTCCCATTTTTATGAAGCCCGGTCAAAGGGTTGTAAAAAATCTCGTTTGGAGCCTCTTTTCTGGAGTGGTCGGCGGCGGCCTCCAGTTTGCCGCGGTCGTCGTCGTGGCGCGGACCCTTCCAGTGGGAACCTTCGGCACTTACAACTACCTGTTAACTTTCTTGATCCTGTTTCAAATGTTGACGGACTTTGGTCTGGTCAACATGCTGGTACGCGAGATCGCCCGCCGGCCGGACGATCTTAAACAAGTGCTGCGGGCTGCTAAAGGGTTAATGTGGCTCCTCTTTCTCGGAGCGCTGCCGATTCTGGGCGTTGCGGTGCTGGTGACCAACGCTCCCGGCGAGGTGAAAGCGCAATCCTTCGTCATGGGAGTGGCTGCCTTGACTTTCCTGGAGGGGGTTAGTTATGCCGCGGTCCTTCGCGCATTTGAGGACATGGAGTTTAACGCGATCGGGTTTACTCTACACAAACTAGTTCTCTTGGGATTCACGATCGGAAGCCTGAGACTGGGATTCGGGCTATGGGGCTTGGTCTGCTCGAACCTGTCGGCGAATTTGTTACTCTGGCTTTATTATGCTCTGGTTGTCGGTTTCCGCTTCCGCCTTTGGGTTTCGTTCCGGATGGATCTCCGGCTTTGGAAGACGCTGATCGGGGAAGCGATTCCGCTTGGTGGCGGCTTATTGCTGCGGCAGTTGGGTTGGCAGGTGGATTCGTTGCTCCTCTATTGGCTGACCGATTCCTACTCAGCAGGCCTATTCGGCGGCCCCTATCGCCTCCTTTTGGCGGCGCGAGTCGTGTCAGTGCTACTGGTATTGCCACTCTATCCGGGCTTTGTGCGATTCGCACAATCCTCGTTGTCGGAGTTCTTTGTGGCGTATGGAAGAGCGCTCAAATTGCTGATTTGTTTGAGTTTACCATGCGCGGTGCTTTTTCTCTTTGCGCCCGAAATTGTCGTTCGCACGGTGCTGGGCCCCAAATTTCTAGCTTCGACTGCTGCTCTTCAGTGGTTTGGGCTGGCACTCATGCCGATGTTCGTGACGGCACTCTTTCCTTACGCTTTTACAGCGCTGGGACGGCAACGGATCTTTTTCATCGTGACGGGCACAACTCTTGCCATCCGGGTGCTGTGCGAGCTCTGGTTCATTCCGAGGTTTGGCTACCTCAGCGCGTGCGTGATTGGCGCCTCGAGCGAATTTCTTGCCTTTGCCGCTTTTGTGATCATTCTGGCTTGGGGCCGCATTCGAGCGATGCTAGCAGACGCATTCCTTAAGCCGGCGCTGGCCGGTTCAGTGATGGCAGCGGTATTATACCTGGGCCAACTGTGGTTTGGAAGCCAGGGGCCAATTGTACTTAGCTTGGCGTTGATCCTGCTGGCTCTGGTCACCTATGTTGGTGTTCTGGCCGCAGTCAAGCCATTCTCGAAGACCGAGATTTCGGTGGCCGCTGATGCCATGAATTTCGTTGGCCCCTACCTGCGCAGCCTTCGGCAAAAGTCCGGAACCTAATCTTGAAAACAGCAACCTCACGTGCCGCGATCTGATCATATGCAAGACAGTACCCTAGCCGGTCAGCCAAAGGCTGCGCAGCAGGATCAAGCAGTGATCTTTCTTCATTTACCGAAGTGCGGCGGCACCACGCTAAATCGGATTATGGAATGGGAATTCAATCCGATGCGGGTATTCAGCATTGATCCGATACTATTCCTCTGGTCCTACAAGAAATTAAATCGTTGGTCGCCCGAACGGCTCGCTCGCATGCAAGCATTCAAGGGGCACATGCCGTTCGGCCTCCACAAACGGCTACCTCAGCCTTCCACTTATATTACTTTCCTGCGCGACCCGGTCGAGCGGGTTATTTCTGCTTACTATTTCGCTCGCAATTATCTGCTGCATCCTAAACACCGATGGATAAGCAAGCTAACTCTCGAGGAATATGTTCAGCTCTCCCCCAATCATAATGTCCAGTGCAAATGTATCTCGGGTCGCCCCTTTGTCGGCAATCACCATTCCGGACCTTGTGACCGGGATACGCTGGAAATGGCTAAAGAGAACTTGCAGCGATACTTTTCTCTTGTCGGTCTCACCGAACGATTTGACGAAGGGTTAGCCATTCTAAAAATAATGTTTGGCTGGCAGATTACGAAGTACGCGAATTTTAACGTGACCAAAAGTCGAGCGAAGCAGACCAGCCTGCCTCCCTCCACCGTGGAACTGATCGCAGAACGCAATAAGTACGATGTTGAGCTATATGAATTCGCGATCCCGCTCTTTGAACAGACTAGGACCAAGTACGGTGACGAGGTGCAGCGACAAATCGACCTGATCACTCAGGCAAAACAGCTGAGCAAACTGGAATCCTTATACTATTTTGGGGCATCAGCTGCCCGCAAGGCCATCAGCCGTATTCATTCGGCGATATAAGATTGGTAGCTACTCGATATAGCCCAAGGCCTTGAGCCGTTCCTCGACGAGCGCCGCATCCTCTGCGGAATAGGTGGAGCCGGGGCCGCCTCGATCCCCGGTATCGGCTTGGTCGTAAACCACCGGGTGATTAGCAACAAACTCAGGTTCAAACAAATCCAACAGCACCCGAGCGTCCATGTCTGAAGGAATCTTTTGTCCGGCCAAGTATAGCAAAGTTGCGGCAAGGTCCATCAATCGCGCTCCGCTTATCGTGGCGCCTTTCCTAATCGGACCGCCATTAACGACTAAAATTCCATCCCGACGATGGTTGCCGCCCCACTCATGGTCCTTCATCTGCATTGGCTGCCGCTCTCGGATCTCGAGCGGCGGTTTGTCACCATCTTCGGGAAAGCTGGGCAAGGTGGAAAATCCATTCCCGCTCCACCAATCAAGAACTAAATCGGGGCCTTCCCCTGAGTATGGCCCCTGAAAAGCTTCTTCACGGCGATAGATGCGCGGAATGACTGACTCGCCGGTTCTTGGATCCTTCAGGGCCGTCAGTTTTTCAGTTATCAGCGCAATGAGCGGTTCATATTCGCTATCCTCGACAGTGCCAGACGGCTTCGCACCTTTAAGGTTGATCCAGATGCTTGGGGGCGATGCCAACACTTCGGTGCAGTAGGCTTTGGTCTGGGACCAGTCAATATTGTCGTAGGCAGTATAGGCAACTTCGAAACGCTCGCGAAGCTTTGGGAAGAGGTTCGCCACCAGCTTCTTCTGGTCGGAATTAAGCGAACCGCGAATCAGGTTGTAGACGCTCCGGGTTAAATTTCGCTGAAGGTTCCTCAGAGTCGAGCGTGTCTCCTCCCGATACTTCAACAAGCCTAGCTGGGCTAAGTATCGATTCAAGTACAGCATCCTATCTGAAACTGGACCTGCTCCATGGTCGGAAACGACAAACACGACCGTTCCTTCCGGGAGCCGGCCCGTTAACTCACCTATGGTATGATCGAGCCGCTCATAGACCGCTAGCACGGCGTTGCCAAAATTCTCAGCATCCTTGGCATTGTATAGAAAATGCGTCGGATCCATGTATTGCCAGAAATGATGTTGCACCGTGTCGATCGACATGTAGGTCAACATCATGACGTCTACCGGATGCTTTTCTAAGAGATAGAGTGCGACCTTTGTCCACTGACGGTCCAGTGCTTCCATCTCCTCTAGAGTTTTCTGGTACTTTTCCTTGGTGTTCATTCCGCCGAGATAGCGTACCTCGAGGCGAAGCGGTCCCAGAGCGCGCTCTAATTCATCTCGGAGCTCCGGTGGATTAATGAACGCACTCTTCTCAGAAGGTGTGTCCATACCCGAGATTTGAAAACCCTGAAGCTGCTCCGGCGGATAAGTGAATGGAACGTTGATCGTTCCCACGCGGTAGCCGGCCGCAGAGAGCAGCTGCCAAACCGTCGTCGCGCGGCGGGATCCGGCATTGGAATACCGCATGGCGTAGCTACCGTGCTGAGGCTCAAGAAAATGGAAGATGCCATGTTTACCGGGATTCTTGCCAGTCATGAAAGAGGTCCAGGCAGGCGGTGTTAATGGAGGGATAGCAGATTCTAGGGAACCGGATGCCCCTTGGGCTACGAGCTTAGCCAGATTAGGGAGTTTACCTTGTTCGACCCAGGGCTGGATAAGATCCCAAGTCGCAGAGTCCCAGCCTATCACAAATATTTTTTGTTTTTCCATACGCTCGGCATAACGCCCTCTTTCGGCGGCTTTTTCTACCACCGGAAGTTACGTTTTAAACTTCTTTTCTTCAATTTTATTGATGGAGCTAGCGCAAATGAACCTAAAAAAAATCTTCTCAATATCAAAAGCCGGTGTTACTACGAACCGAGTTGTTGGGAATCGTGGGACCACTTTTCATGATGAGACGATCAATCGGACTTGAAGTTCGCTACAATCAGGCACCGGGTCCGAGCGGAATCACTCACGACGAGGATACGGGTATTTAATGCCGGGAACCGGAGAAGGCCGTATTGTTTAACTTTCAGAAACAGTTTGGAAGGCGGCGGAAGCAAAAGGTCATGGTGATCGGGCTCGACTGCGCCGAACCGAGCCTCTTGTTCGATCGCTGGCTTGATCAATTGCCCAATTTTAGCGCGTTGGTTCAAGGGGGTGCTTATGGCCGCCTGCGTTCGTGTGATCCGCCGATCACCGTGCCTGCCTGGTCAGTCATGACCTCTTCACAAAGCCCAGGGGCGCTTGGCATTTACGGTTTTCGCAATCGCGCCGACCATTCCTACGATAAGAACACCATTGCGAATTCCACAGCAGTCAAAGTTGACCGGGTTTGGAACATTCTCTCTCGAAACAACAAGCGAGTTATTTTGATCGGGGTCCCGCAAACCTTCCCGCCGAGTCCGGTGAACGGCTTGCTGGTTGGTGATTTCCTGACTCCTGATACGAAAAGTGAATATACCTACCCGCCCGGTCTAAAGAATGAAATTGCCGATGTGGTTGGCGACTACATGCTCGACGTCCGAGATTTTCGGTCAGATAACAAGAGCGGTATTCTCAGAGATATCTTCGAGATGACCGAGAAGCGGTTCAAGTTGGCCACACACCTGCTTGGTAAAGAAGAGTGGGACTTTTTTATGATGGTCGAGATCGGGGTCGATCGAATCCATCACGCGTTCTGGTCGTATATGGATCAGGCACATAGAAGGTATGCTGCCGGGAATCCCTTTGAAAACGCGATCTTTGATTATTACAAATTCGTCGACGCCAAAATTGGTGAACTGCTGAAGTTTGCAGATACTAACACCACCATCCTGGTCGTATCCGATCATGGAGCGCAATGTATGAAGGGTTCCGTGTGTATCAATGAATGGCTGATGCGGGAGGGATACTTGGCGCTGCTCGAACCGGTCCCTAAGACCCCAACTCCCTTGGCCAAGCTAAAGGTCGATTGGGCTAGAACCCGAGCTTGGGGGGACGGCGGATATTACTCCCGAATTTTCTTAAATGTCGAGGGCCGTGAACCGCAAGGGGTGGTGAAACCAGATGAATACGAGGTTCTGCGGTCGGAATTAATCGAGAAGCTGGAAGCGATGCCGGACGAAAAAGGAGAGCCTCTTGGGACGAAGGTTTTTAAGCCGGAACAGCTCTACAAAGTCAGGCGCGGTGTCGCGCCGGATCTGTTGGCATACTTCGGCAATCTGGCTTGGCGCTCCGCGGGCACAGTCGGGTTAGGGTCGGTTTACACGTTTGAAAATGACACGGGACCGGATGACGCGAACCATGACCAATTCGGTGTGTTTATCGCTAAACCGGCAGCCGGCAAATCGGTAAAGCTAGAAGGCATAGATATTCAGGACATTGCTCCGACCATCCTTCGCCTCTTTGAATTGCCGATTCCAGGCGATATGGAAGGCAAGGTTATCGACGCTGCCGTTCAGGGGTAAGTCGACAGTAACTGTTGGTTCGCAGCCGAGAGCGAGGACTGGTATTTCGGATTGTTACAATCAACGGTGTAGACTTCGATAAAATGCGCCTTGGTTTTGATGCCGATGCTCAGTGCGTTGGCAAGAGTTCCCCCAAAAATTTGCTTGCCGTCAAAAGGGGCAGTCATCTGATACCCGACCGTGGTCGACGGTGACAAAGCCGGAATGTGGACCGACGGCCAAAAGGAAAGCGACATGTGCGGCTTCAGTGCGTCTGACTTAATCCCGTATCTTCCAGGATACGCACTCACGGCATAGGAGGTGACATCGCTGAAGGGAACGCTCGATTTGGGACCCGGAATAGGGGTCCCGTAGGCATACAGGAATGGCGTGTTCGGGAAAGCTGTCGCATACATGTCAGCAATTTTCTCGGCGACTGGCATCCAGGCCTGAATCCCGCCTTGGGCATTGAAGTTCCTTACGCTCGCCAGACTGGAGCAGACGTACTGTTCTTCGAGGCGCCCGGGACCACCCATCGTGACGTAGGTGACCACTGAGACCTGATCGTATCGGAGTCCTAACGTTTGCACCAAAGATGCCCAATTCTGCTGAAAAACCGGATCCCAAGGTATAGGCATAGTCCCAAAGCCTGGGATTTCCAATGACTTAGCACCCAGCGAATAGATCCACCCGGGAGAATCGACCCCGGCGTGGACCGAAATACAAACCTTCTTATTGTGTGATTCTGCTAAGGCTATCCCCGCATCGAGGTAGGTCCAGTCGAACTGGTTTTGCGCGGAGGCAACCTTTGCCCAGCTGGTTCGTAGCACGACTCCGGCGATGTTTGGATTCACCCAACAGGGGTTTGCCGTCAACTCTGGGACCGTGACCGGTTTTTCGACGGTGTCGCCGGCTAGGAGATCAAAGATACCCGAAGCCGTCTGTTTCGGGATGGAACCTGCGATCGCCACCGAGCTCAGGAACGAGAACAAAAGGACCGGTATGAAAATTCTGGGCGTCATGGTGGATATAGAAAGTCAATACCACATATACAACCCACCATTCAACCAGTTATCCTTCTCGGTTATAATCAATCCCTTGCCTTGGAAAGGTTGAAAATCCGTAACCAAGCGAACTGCGTCTTTGGGTTTCCGCCTAATCTTTGACCTAAATCTTGCGAAACGATATTTGAGGTGATACGCCTACTGCGGTGAAAACGGCATCGAATGCAGGTAAGCAGAGCCTGCAAGAGGGGATGGTAGAAGTTGAACGGAAGGAAGAGATACGTCCGTTCATTACCCGAGTAGTTCTGCAAACGTCGGCTCAAGGGAGATAAGGATGCCTACTGAATTGCTGCTACCCGCGCAAAGCGACTACCCCGATGAGATATTTAAATCCGACCTGCCTCCTGAAGAGCGCGTGGGGTGTGCCTGGGCGTACTTCAAAACCAACGCCCTGACTCGTTATCTTTTCCGGCGCCGGGTGGAGATGGTTTTCGGCCTTCTTCCCGACCGCACTTGGGATCGCGCTCTCGACGCTGGCACCGGGGTGGGTTACCTGCTGCCCACACTCTCCAAGATTGCGCGCGAAGTGGATGCCGTGGATCTCTCTCCCGTTGTGAAGTACACCCAGGCAATGCTGGACAAGCGCGGTGTGCGCAACGTCAGGCTGCAACAAGCTGACCTTCTCCACTTACCCTTTGAAGACGGCTCCTTCGATCTGGTCGTTTGTCTGAGCGTGATCGAGCACATCCCCGAACCGGCCGTGGTTTTTGCCGAGGTCGCCCGCGTTCTCCGCGGCGGCGGTATCGCCATTTTCGGTTACCCTCTGGAGCACGCTCTTCTCCGCTTTTTCGAGAAGCTGATTCGCCTTGAAAGACGGGTCGTTCGCGTCATCCGGCGCGATCCCAAACCACAAGCGGGCAAGTTCCATCCGCACGTATCGCGTTTCGAACGCATCGAGGACGGCTACAAGAATATCCTCAACGAAGACAGCCGCCAAAACCTGCGCTTACTGGGACTACCCCTTTACCGTTTTCTTCGCCTTAGCAAGCCGGCGTAACCGCCGCAAATAGAGATCTTTTTCTGTTCGGGTTTCGGGCCAAGTTTTGCGGCCTGGTTGGTTAACAATTGACTTGCCGGGGGTTCTATCCTTCCATGCCGGGTCGATTATAATTTAATATGAAGGGAACGGTACCGGTACAGTTTCTCTTAGGAATCTCGATCTGGGCTTTGTTGCCCGCCTCTGGAATCGCCGCGTCGGATTCGTCGGGTCCGGGACCGTTGCGGATCGAAGCCAGAGGGGTTTATTTCTTGACCCCAGCGGAGGGAATTCGGCAGGTCGATCTGGCGAGTTTGGATTGCTGGGATAACCCGAATATCATTGGGGTTGCTTTGAGAGCCACTTGGGCCGCACTCGAACCCTCGCCCGGTCAATTCGATTGGTCTTTTCTCGATGAAGGGTTACGAATCGCCAAGTCAAAAAACAAATTTATCGCCATCAGCGTCGTCGCGGGGATCCGTAGTCCTGATTGGGTCTTTGGTTCCGCGACAACGCTGCGATTGACCGGTAGAGACGCCAAACGCCGGGATTCGATGCCGGCGCCATGGGATCCGAACTATCTCAGCGCCTGGAAACGGTTCGTGCAGGCTTTTGGTGCGCGTTACGATGGTAACCCTCTGATCAGTTATGTAACCGCTACCGGGTTTGGTCGAGGAGAAGAATGCCACCTGCTTGATGACCCGGGAGACGCAGGGCAGTTCGATACAAATAGGTGGATGGCAGCGGCCACCCAAATTGTTAGTGACTATAACTCCGGGTTTAAAGCCACGCCATGGTTTGTGGCTTGGGGACAACCTGTTCTGCGCCAAAATCAATTGATGGTCGACTTATACACTCGGGCCAGCGGTTTTGGAGTGAAGGCGAACACCCTTTCTGCTTCTTTTCCAAATCCCTCGTCACCGGTGGGGCAATTGATGCTTCGTATGTCTAAGACGCGCCCAGTCGTGTTTCAGGCGCTACGGGCGTCTAAAGACGCTCGTATGCTGGCTGCAGCGCTGGAAAACGGGGAGAGTATGGGAATGCAAGCGTTCGAATGTTATCCAATCGACGCCAGTGATCCCGCGAGCCAGGGAGTCCTGGCCGCCGCTAACCGGGCAATGCGCGCACGCTGAACAGCGGCTGCGCCGACCTTAACCAGCCTTTTCACGCCGGGTAGTTGGTAGGAAACATCAATCGTTCCATACCTTCAATCATAACATGCAGAATCGTCATGTGGACTTCCTGAATCCGATCTGATGTAGTGCCACTAATCAGGAAGTTTACATTCCCAACGCCGCGTAGTTTTCCGCCATTTCGTCCTAGCAACAAGATAACCTTCATCCCGATCGCTTCGGCAGCGGCGACCGCTCGCACCACGTTCTCGGAGTTTCCGCTGGTTGACAGTGCGATCAGCACATCATCCTTCTTTCCGTGTGCCTGCACGCCGCGGGCGAAAACTTCTGTAAAGCCGTAATCGTTACCGACAGCCGTCAAGTTGGCCGGGTCGGTCAGTGCAATGGCGGGTAGCGGCTTCCGGTCATCCCGAAACCGCCCGGTAAGCTCCTCGCAGAAATGCATGGCATCGCAGGCGCTGCCACCATTGCCACACACGATGATCTTTCCCCCACTTAACAAGCTATTGTAAATGAGAGAAATCGCTTCCTTGGTTTTCTGTAGCGCGTCGTCGCCCGTCAAGAAATCCTGTATTGCGGTGACCGCGTCTTGATACGCGGTCTCGATCGATCTCTCAATGTCACTCATATCGATTCCCGAATGGTTTTATACTTCGCGATATTAAACATAGAATGCTTAGTGTCCTGTCCCATAAATAACATGGCTTTCGCCGTCGGTCAGTTGGCGGTTTTTCAAGGCGCGAACGACGAGCATATCTGAATTGATACGTGAGGAGTGAGCAACGTGGAAAAACAGCCAACTGGCCACGGCGCGGAGGGTTGCGATGAAAATGGGCCGGCGGCCGCGTTGCTCGTCGGTTACGTATCGATTCAGATATGCGCCCTCCTCGCGCCTTGCCGGCGGCCCATTTTGATCGCAACGAAAGCCATGCTATTTATGGGACAGGACACTAGCACTTTTTCATTATTCGGTGATGCCGCAGACCACAATGGTTTCGTTTAACAGGTCACTATCACCTCGACAAGCCCGACGTGATATCGCCCAGAGATCAAGCAAGCGAGGCAGCTCTGGCGTTGCTGCCACGAGACCTCCTGTTCGCAGTGGACGTTGACGGCGCTCCCGTTCGCTGGCACAATATTCGCGGTTTCCCCTGGTGAGTTGGAGAAAAATGCGACTCGAAGCAAAATGCGTTTTAGCGTTTTTTTCGTCGGCTTTGGTGGCATTACTCGCAGTGAGCAACGCGAGTGCGGCTCTGCTTTTTCAGGATCGTCACGCCGCCGCGAATGGCGAAGAGACGATCTATCGGTTTGAGGCTAGCGCTGCCTCGCCGACTTCACCGGTTGAGCAATCGAAGGCGGTCAAAGTCGCGACAGTCTGGACGGCTCAATATTACGGCATCGGCAACCTGACAGTCGCTAACGCTCAAGAGCGATCGATGCCGATCCATTTTTGGCTGATTGTATTCACCGCGCCCGGCCAATCGAAAGGCGGGACTTATTACTCGATTGTTTTACCGGACGGCGCGGTGGTTGAGCCAAAGGTTTCTCGCCAAAGTCTGACCGCTAGCGCGAATCCGGTTGATGTCACGAAAGATACCGAACTGAAAGCGCCCGTTAAAGGTTTAGAGGTTCACGGTGAGATCATATTCACCTATGGCTTTGGGAAAGGGCTAAGATGTTATGGTCCTTATGTTCCGAGCCCCCTCTGGGACGGTAGGTAGGGCGGAGACTCGCCTTAGGCTCGCTCCGAATAGCAAATAGCAAATAGCAGATAGCAAATACCGAAGCGCTGGCTGCAGAGTTCATCTGCTATCTGCTATCTGCTATTCGGGAGGAGCCTAAGGCGACTCCCGCGGGGTATCTGCCGATTTAGAAAATAGGCCCACGCCCACACCCGAGGGTTCCAAAGAAGAACTTGGCGCCGAATAAATAGTGAAGCTGGCAGATTGGAGGGATCACACCCCTCATATAAATCCAACTCGTCCCATACGTTCGCATCGACGATCTGGAAAAGCTCCACCTGCGCGATGCCAGGCTCTTGAATCAAGGCCGGATACGTCCGCTGCCAGAAGAGGCGACCTCTGATTAAACCGCAGCCAAAGAACCGGAGCCGGGAGACGGCCAAGGGTAACCTTTGGAAAACAGAGCGCCGCCGGAGGGTCCCATAGACTGCCAAGAGATCGCAGCCGGCACTGCTACTTTTCATTCGGAGGCCGCCCGCAAGTAATCAGTAGTCAGTAATCAGTGGTCGGCAACATGTCACTGATTACTGAAAAGCGTCTGGTTCCCAAGCCCGATGTACGTCAATACAGCGCTGCCGCAGCAATATTGGGCCGGCCCGGCCGGTTGGTGTTGGTGATAATTAGCGCGTTGGCGGTATTTAGCGCGTTCTGCGGCGAAGGAGAGCCATTCGGTTGTTGGCCATTCGGTTGTTGGCCATTCGGCTGTTGGGTATTCGGTTGTTGATCTGTTGCAGGAGCTACCGGGGTGGGAGATCCGGTTGGAGCCTCCTTCGTATCTTTGTGAGGATGCCTGATATGCACGGGACGCTCCTGCTCCTGCCGGCCCCGGTTAAAAAAATTCCTGATCCCTTCAAACGGGCCTGCACTCACTGTTTGCGTGAGCACACCAACAGATACTAGTAGAAACGTGGTTAGCTGAAGAAGTTTCATTTTCGGGACCTTTTACTATTGACGACTGAAAAATAGAATCTTGCGAAAAATTTCACCACAGAGACACAAAGGACACGAAGGTAAGAGTTTTTTACAGAAGGTAACGAAGCGAACGAAGGTCTGATGCTCCAGGACTAATGTGCTGCTAATCGGTCTCGCCCTTCGTTGCCTTCGTTTGCTTCTGTAAAATCAATCTTAGTGCCTTTTGTGTCTTTGTGGTGAAATTTTCTTCGGGGTTAAGCCGTCGGGACAACCACCACCTCGCCGGCCTCATTGGCTTCGAGAGAGACTTCGCGAGCGCCTTGGTCTTTGGCCTGCAACATTTGGTTGGCTAACATTTCGTCAATGATACGTTCCAGTTCACGAATCCCAAAGCGGCTTACCTTTTCGTTAGCTGCCAGCGCGCGCATCAGCAATTCCGGCGCGACAAAGTGCACCTGCAAACGGTATTGCTCGGCGAGCTTGGTAATCTTGAGCAAGGCGATCTCGGCGATGATCATGCCGCTCAACGGCTGGAAGACGTAGACGCGGTCGATTCGTCCCACGATTTCCGCCCGGAAGACTTTCGATTCAGCCAGATAGGTCTTAATTGAATTTACCATATCATGGTAATCGGTGACATCTCGCTGGATCTGCCCGATCTGCTCGGCATGAGCGTTACTGGTTAGCACGATAATGGTCTGCGAAAAATCGACGGCTTTGCCGCTGCCTTGTTCCGTGAGACGCGCTTCGCCCATTAGTTGAAGAAATAGATCGAACACGGGCGGATAAGCTTTTTCGATTTCGTCAAAAAGGATCAAACGTCTTGGGCTGGCCATGACCGGACGGGTCAGCTGTCCGCCTTGCTCCGAAGAGACGTAACCTGCCGGTACCCCAATCAGCCGGTCCTTGGAATGTTCGCCGGTCAACTCGGAGCAATCGAACCGCAACATGGCCTTCTCCTCTTTGAAAAGGTAAGTCGCAATCGCCTTGGCCAATTCAGTCTTACCCGTCCCGGTCGGTCCGAGAAACAGCAGATTAGCAATTGGACGAGTCTTTTGTTGTTTAGCTGCCTGTAGGCGTATCAGCCTGGCGACATCTTTCAGAATGATGTCCTGACCTTTAACCCGGGCCTGAAGATGTTCCAGGAACGCCGGTTCATCGATCCTCATCGTCTTGCCGTCATCATCCTGATTTTCGAGCAGCCGCTTGAGCTGCTCCCAATCTGTCATGCCACGGATGTCAGCCATTGCTAGTACTTACATTTCACCACAGAGACGCAGAGAACACAAAGAATAACCGCGAATGGACACGAAGACGGAAAACGAACCGCGGGAGTGGACGTGAGTGGACGGGGTGGACACGAGTGGACAGGCGGTTTCCGTCTACTAAGTCTACTCCGTCCACTAACCTAGCCGCACCTGCGGTTGTTTTCCGTCTTTGTGGTGACATTTCATCAACGGACCTGGACGGAACCCGAAGTGTCCTTGAAGGTTTGGGTGGGTTGGTTGTCAAAGGTCGTGGTTGTCAGCCCGACATAGCCGCGGTTAATCGCCGACACGCCATACGTCCGGTTAGAGCGGATAGTACAATTCTCCAGCGTGATGGTTCCGCCTTGGCTGGCTGCGTCCGCTTCTCCTCCCGCCTGAGCGCCAACTTCATTCTGTTCTAATGTGCAACCACTTAGCACAATTTTTGCCTGGTCTCTTGCTAGAACACCGCTAGCCTGGAAGCTCAGAAACTGGCAGCGCTCGGCGTGCACCTGAGAATCTTGCCCGATTGCTTCTAACCCGTTTCCTTTTCCGCCTTTAACGTCGCACCCGGCCATTTCGACGGTCGATCCGCTATATACAAAGATGGAGCTATCCCAAGCGTCGCCGTCGATGTGACAATTGAACAGCTTCAGATAGCTCGCCCGGGTGATCTTCACTGACTGGCCGATTTGGCCGGACAAGGTTACATTCTCTAACTCGGCGTGACCGCCCTTGGTGAGGGTTGAGTTGGTTACGCCTAAGTTTATGCCGTATTGACCGCCTTGAATGGTTACATCTTTCAAGCGAGCCTGCGCTTGGTCTGCAACTAGGACTCCCTCGAATTGAACATCAGTGAAGGTAGTGTTGGTGACCGTAGCCGCCGAACCCTGACCCATAACCAAGAGATTCGCGAAATACGGGAAATACGCTGGCGCATCCGTCCCTTTCGGGATTTGGCCGCTACTTTGGAACTTGCACCCGTCCACCGTCAATTGAGCTCCGTTAGAAGCCACCACCGCTGTCGGATTCGAAACGAACTCACAACCGGTTAATGTGAGCTTTCCAGAACCGCTCGCTGCAACAATATACTTCCAGTGGCCCTCACGATTCTTTTCAAGATGGCAGTTGGTCAGTGTCATCGTCCCTTGCGCATCCGCGACGGCCGTCGTGTTCTCAGTGAAGGTGCAACGATTTACCTCGGCAGATCCCGTACCGTTCTGAAGGACCAGGAAGGCATTCTCGGAATCCGTAATGTTGTTTTGGAACTTGGAGTCGTTTATGACCACGGACCCAGCTTCAATGCACTGGACGCACCCTAGGTTCTCTTCGAAAGTACAGCGCTCGATGGTGGCCTTAGCGTTTCCTTTGATGTAACAGCCGTACCCCTTGCCTAAGGTGCGCAATGAGCTGTCCTGCAAGGTCAATTGCGCATTTTCCAAGGTCCCAACGCAATTGCTTCCTCGGGAAACGAGATTGCAGTTCTTGATTTGCACAACTGACTGTGCACTGGCTGAGACGAGGACAGACCCGCCTTCAGAAGTTTCGCTGATATCGAAATTCTGAAGCGTTACCTGGCCGCCAGTAATCGCACAACCGGTCCCTCCGGAATAGTGGATTGAGGCCCGCGCACCGGTCTTTTGGTCGGTGTCGCCAGTAACGACCACGGACTTGGCTAAGGTGAAGGGTCCGTTATAACTGCCGGCTCTTACCTCAATGGTGTCGCCGTCCTGAAGGCCACTTACTATTTGGGCAAAATCCTTGGCGTCGGAGTCTCCTGCTCCGGTAGAATCGAGCACCCATTGTCTCCCGTGCTTCGGCTTACTGACGACTTGTTGCTGCGAGGTTGTCTGATTTGCGACCTGGTTATTGTTCTGATTCTCGACGGTTGTGCTAGAGCCGAATTTGCCGGTGAAGACATCCACAACCGTGGTACACAATGCAACCAAACCGACCAGCGAGCAGACAATAACCCACTGGCTTCTGATTAACGCTCCAAAATCAAATGCTTTCACTGGAACGATGCTTTCGATCCACCAAGTTCTTCTTCGAGAACGGGTTGGATTAACAGCTCGTTATTCGGGCCGGCCTCCAGCCGAACTTTACTAAAACCAGAAGTACGGGCCTGCACGATGGCAGAGTTAGTTGTTTGTTTAAGATAATTCTCGAGCTGGCGAACGCCGTACTGTTTGAACTCAACATTCTTGGCGACCGTATCGAGTAGGATTTCGGGAGAAGTGTAGGTCAACTCGATTCCGTAATCTCGCCAATACCGCGCCAACTGCAGGCAAACGATTTCGGCGACATGATACGGAGAAAGCTCGTCCATGAGAATGATATGGGACCAACGCGCCAGAAAAGCCCGGTCGAATCCCGCATTGTCGACCAGCGCATCCCGGCTCTGTCCAAGCCATAGAGCTGGTTCTTTGGCTGGATCGATTTGTTGCCGCAGTTTTCGCAATGTGTCTACACCGGCATTGCTGGTCCCAAAGAAGACGCATTGGCTGAAATCCACTTCTTTCCCGCTGCTTTTCTCACGGCTGGCAGCGGCGTCCAGGATGTCGAACAGGCAATGGTGCAAGTCAGGGTGGGCTTTCTCCAGCTCGTCCAGAATGACGACCCGTTTTGGGTTTACCAACACCGGTCGGGTAAGAGAGCCGCCCACTTCGTATCCGGGCATACCCGGTGGCGGCCCGAGCAGCGTCTGAACATCGTTAGGAGTCTTATATTGGTTCATCCGCAGAATGACGGGTTCGCTTTCGGGATACAAAGCTTGCGCGAGCAACTGTGGCAGGAAGGTTTTGCCGGTACCGGTTGGACCAACCAACAAGAAGGATCCGAGGAGCTGTCCGGGCTGGGCGATCGCAACCTGACTCCGTAAACTCGACATCACGGTCTCAATGGCTTCGTCCTGTCCTCGGACGTTGGTCTTTAGCCATTGTTCGGTTTGGGTAAAATCGATTGTCCCTAACTGAGAAAAGTTTTCTTCTCGCGCTCGAGATGGACTATGCAGGCCCGCGCTGGTCTGGCGAATAGCGACAAAGACCACACCGCCGATTGCTAGGAGAAGAAGAACCGGGGAAAACCAGGCACTGACTTGGTTCAGGGCGATTACGGTGCCGGCTAACGTGACGATCAACCCGACCAGCATAGCAGGCGCTAAAGGCTGTTCAGAGCTGCGATCAAACCAGGAATGCATTGGGGAACTCATTCTATTTAGCCCTTAGACCCTTAGCGGTGTTGCATCTCTAAATCAGCCTGTCCGCCCGTGGCTAGGGGAAGAGTGTGAAGAACAGTACCGTCATTGGATGGGACGAAGCAGGTGATCGTTCCATTAGTGCCGGCGGAATCGACTGCGAAATGAAAGTGAGTCACAGACTTTCGGCTAACGGGAATGATAGTGGTCTGCCGATGTTCCTCAGTCAGCACATCGGTCTGAGCTAGCTGGCCATCAACCGTGACGTAAACGTGGACCATCACCCCGCTCGCCTTGGTCGGATCGAACAGCTGTTTCCGGGTCAGGTCCATGTCACCATTCTTTATCTTGTCTAGCACCTGTTGGCTGGTGTTCCGGAGATAAGAAGGAACTTCGCCCTGTAGCAGTGAGTTCCGGACTTGCTGGGTGAGCTGTTGGTCAATGTCGCTGTCCGACAACATCAAAACCTGTGGCGATGGTGTGCCTCCGCCTCCGAAGTGTTGCCACGCGTAATAGCCGCCTCCACCGATGCCCGCAATGCCGGTCGCAGCCAGCAAGTAAATAAGTGCTGTCTTTCGCCAATCCTTTCGCACCGGGTGGCCGTTTTGCGGCTCATCTGAACTTCCGGATTCCGCTGGTTGCATGCCGACGTAGGCTCGCCCCGAGCGTGAACCGCGCCGGTCCGATTGATCATGGCCGGTCTTTGGGGCTATGCGTTTTAGCGCTTTCTGCTCGCCTTGGGTCGAATCAGATCCAGGGACGGTTGTCCTTTTTATCGCGGCATCGGATCTCTGTGGTATGCGTTCCATAAAGAAGTATTGAAGGATTGGTGTCGTTAGCTTCGGCTTCCCGGAATTACTCCATACCTAGAGAGTAGAAAACGGCGCCGAGTGTACCAGTAATTCGCTAAATGTCGATGCGTTTGGTTCTAGGATTGAGCTGTTGACGTGTTTCCCAGGTTTAGGGTTGGAAAAGTTTGGATGTCGAACGAACTTTAGAACGGATAAATCTTCCGCCCTTACAGTATCGCCAACCCCGCGGTCGCGGGATGCAATTCGGACAGGGCGGAGGACTCGAACTATCCAGACCTCCAATGCCCCGTGTGACCGAAGTCGAGGGCGAGGACGAGTAACCCAGAAAACGCCAGAGCGCTGAAGGATGAGGAAAGAAGCCCGAAGGGTTGAAAACAAGCCGTGTGTCGACGGGCCGAACGCTGGAGGGGAGCCGCTTTGTAGCCTGGCAGCTCTATGGGCTGGTAGCAGGCGGCTCCCGGGAACGTCTCGAGGTGTGGCAGTTCTATGGGCCGGTTGTATCTGCCGCCCGGTATAGACGCGATGGGCAAAACACGGCGTTGGGTCGTTCCCGGGAGCCGCCTGATACCAACCCATAGAGCTGCCATATTGTAAAGCGGCTCCCCTCCGGGGCGGTGGGCTTACGATCAGCCCTTGTTCCTTACGAGAACGAAGGGCCTTCCGGGTGGCGACTCGAACACTCCGCTCGGCCCAAATTCGAGGACGAGAACGAGAACAAGAACGACGACGAAGCCCCAGTGGGGGATGAAGATTGCCGGGTTCGCGCATCAAGAGCAAGACGACCCAGCTCGCGGCGGTTGCGGATTTAATTTCTGGTTCAACTCAGCCCGATTGCAAGGAATGCCGGAACGGTAGGGATGAGCGCCTGATTATAGAGCGCTGCCTCGCTTGCGAGGCCGTGGTGAGCAAAGCAACAGATGATGCGCACTGACTCGTTTGCTGTGCTTTATCATGCTCCGATCGGGAGAAGGAGCTTTCCCTTTTTGACGCGGCATGGGCCAAGGGAACATCACGACCAAAAGACCCGCCTCACCGGTCTCCCTGCTCACCACGGCCTCGCAAGCGAGGCAACGCTCCACAATCAGGAGCTCATTCCTACCGCAAGCCTTTTTTCGGTATGTCAAATCTGAATTGTACATCTTAGTCTTTGGTCAGGGAGACGAATTTCAACGCGGGTTTTGGCGCGAAACTGATCGTCGTAGCCCATGACGAAATGGCAATATCCAACTATGAACAACGCCAAACAGCCTCGCCCGCCGCTCGCCTCTCAAAGGTTTTTATTCAACGGCATCCTCTGTTCTCCGCGGTTAAGTGTTATCGCGCTCGTTTTTGTAGGAATGACAGTCGTTCACCAAGGAGCAAGTGCCTCCAACTCAAACGATACACCCACGCCGGGAGCAACACCGACTCCATCCGAAACGGTGGTAGCCGCATCGCCTACGGCATCGCCATCGCCAACCGCGCCCGTCGCGGCCGCTACTCCGGAGCCTACGGCGGTCCTAACTCCGAACCCGATCGATCCGAAGCTGGTTGGTCACTGGGAAATCAGCGACAGCCGCGTGAGAGCGAGCGAAGACGTAGTCTGGGAAATTCAGGCAAATGGCAGGTACAGTTTGGTCGCCAACTCAGAACATAAAACGGGAATACTTTCAACGTCTGAGGGAAAGATCCGGCTCAATGTTGAATTTACTGGTGTAGTGGAACTCGACTACAAGATCGATGATAACCTCTTAATCACCACGGCGCCGGATGGAACCGCAATCGATTGGCGTCTGGTCAAGAGCGAAGCCAAACCTCACAAAGTCGCTCACCGGCATCACATAGTACCTCCGCCGCGCCATTACCTTGGCCGCGATTGGTTTAATAAGGTCAAAAGGTTCTTCGGCTTTAGCGGATAAGGAAGAGCCGCTCAAAGGCCTCGCGCTTTGCTGGATCGTGGACCGAGACTGATTGCGATATTTCGTCGATGCGCAATAGATGGTAGCCCGGAAGACTCGACGCTTGGCTCGGGCCAAATCTGAGCAATGCATTCCTGGATCAACGCGAGCATCAATTTTTCTGCCGGTGGCCCAAACGCATCGATTATTTTGAGACCTAGGAGCAGAAATCTAAGCCGTTTGGCAAAGCGGTGCTTCCTCCTGGCAAGACGATGGGAACGGCGCCGGGTAGGCGAGGCTTGAGGAGTCAATTCCATGGTGGAAGAGAGAAACGCTCTTCGAAATCTTAGCGGTCGACCGCATGGTTAGGAATAGGGGCGTTCTCCGTCTCGAAGTCGATTCGCAGAGCTTGGTTTAACATATCGTTCACCATGTCCGCTGCAGAACCGAAGGCATGAACCGGCTGTAGCGTAGAGCGCGATAGCACCACGTATTGCTTGCTCCCTAGATCGAACCCGAAATACCAAAGATCCGAGTCACCGATAAAAAGGTATTTTCTTGCTGTCTCCGACATAACGGACCAAAGCGAAAGATTTTCAGCAACGATTGTCGGACCGTATGCTTGCTCGTCCGGAAGATCTTGGTCAGTGCCGTACAAGCTAACCCCATTTTCCGAGAACCCGTCTACCTCCGTAAAGATGTCACGAAGTTCGGCTGGCAGTTCGATCCCTAGCTCATCTTGGGTTGCCTGCTCTGTTCTTTTGATGTCCTCGGGCAGGGCTCCGGGAAGCAGCGACCGCCCGCCTCGGGCTGCATCCCTGGCCAAACGGTTTTCGAGGTCGGTTCGTTCATCAGAGGATAATTGGAGATAGTATTGGGAAGCTCTTAGATCGCTGACAAAAAGGTTGCTGAGCTCGCTCAGTAAGTCGGTGTTGAGGTTCATAGCTAAACTTTCGCGGTAGCGCCGGCATTTACCTTTGGTCCGGCAGTAATTCTTGGTTGGGTTCGTTTTCGAGTCGATTTTGACTTTGCCGGAAGCGGTGTTTCCGGAGTTGCGGTCAGGTTTGAATCAATGACAGGCAGTTTATTTTTCGGGACATGGTCGGGGCCGAGTTGGTGCCCGTTAACGTAGGCATCGCCTGGAAGCCATTGGGCCGTTAGACCTTCCACCTTGCGGGCGAGTGCATCTCGGGCCGCTACGTTAGCGGATTCCTCCTTGTTCTTTTTAGTGTAAAACTCGCCGAACGCTCGGGTAATTTCGTGGAACTCTTTAGGTACAGAGTAGGCACGGTGTCCCGTTGCTTTGGAGAATGCCAGTATACGCTTTTCCCAGACTTCCGGTAAGGGGGGTGCTCCTAGATTCTTGAGATGTTCCCGAAGCGCTTCCGCAGTCTTGAATCCCTGCGTGACGGGAGGATAAAACGGGAACAGCGGTCGCACCACATAGATGGGAATCTCAGCATCCGGCGCGTTGTGCGTTTGTGGATGGAGCAACAAACTATGCCAAAGATGATGCGGGTTTTGTGACTGATCCCGGCCGCGGCGAGTGGTGTTCGCAATTACAAAATTGCGGGGATGGTTAACCACGGCGTTACCCCCGGCGACCCCGACACTTTTGGGAATCACGTGGTGACAGTTGTAACTGACGTGGCGACCGCGTATGGCGCGCTCGGGTGGCGCGTTGGTGTCGGTCAGCGTTGATGGACTTCGGCCCGCTTCCATCAATTTCACTCCGTCCGGTCCGACGGCGAGTAGAGCTAAGGTCCGGCCGATAGGATGGTTGACTAAAGCTTGGAAGTATTCTTGCCGGATGTTGTCGTAGTCCTTAATGGTAGTCTTGTATTCTTCGCCTTTGCGATCAAGGGCTCTGCCCAGAATTCGGTCCAAAACGATGCCGGGAAGCTCTGGGCAAGCGCCCACCAGTTCCGGGTCCGGCGCCAATTTCTCGAAGTCGCGAATGGCTTCGGCGACCGCATCGAGCATCTCCTGACGAGGGGGAGGAGGTTGGTTTTTAGAAGAGCTCATAGTTTGGGAGCGGGGTGCGGATGAGTGGGGTGTAAATGGGTCCGGGCGGAGATGAAATAAAAGAACATTTATAAAGCATGTTGGGATATATGTGAGATAACGAAGCAAGATTCAAGAACAGAAAGTGAAAATGTTGTTGAGATGAGGGCCGAGGGCCGCGAACTGACACGGGCAAGCCATGGATCCTTGGTCGATCGCTTGGATTGGGTGCTAGCCGTCTCAAGCGCACAGACGACGGATCGTAGGCGCGAAGCGCTGATAAGACTTTGGGGAATATTGAACGAAAACGCTCGACGAAGTCAGAATCTAGGCGCGAAGCGCTGACAGATTTTAGCCTAGGCTGAGTCTTCGAGGCCTAGGTAACCGTTCCCCAAACCGTAAAGCGCCGAAGGCGAGGCAGAACGTGGGTTCAGTCCCAGACGTACCGTTCGTCAAAGGCGACCTCGTATCGTTTGAAGAATTCCCTTACCTCGTCTTGATAGCTGACATGGCGATGATGTTCCGCCTGATTGCGAATATACGACACAACGGCATCGGCCTGTGACTTGCCAACGGAAAAACAGGCGTACCCGCGCTGCCAAGCGAACTTGTGGAGGCCTTGGGACTTCAGCCAGCTCGAGGAGTTGCTCTTGATGATCTCAACAAGCTTGGCGAGGTGCAACGTACGCGATAATTGGAAGAAGGCGTGCACATGGTCGGCGGTACCGCCAACGGTTAGCGAGGGGCAATCAGCCTCGCGAAAGACACCTCCGAGATAGGCATGCGTGCGAGATAGCAGGTCTTCGTCACGAAGCAGGGGAAATCGATCTTTAGTCGAAAAAATGAGATGTAGAAGAAGGCAGGAGAGCGATTGGGGCATGCAGAGAACATATAATATGTACGTTATGATATATGCAACTCCGTTTCTGCCACGCCTTCAGCGCTTGCGCCATAGGGGGATTCCTACCTAGGCCTCGCAGACTCAGCCTAGGCTAAAATCTTACAGCGCTTCGCGCCTGAAGACCCTTCAACCCCCCCGTCACAACAACATAAACGCCAACCCCACGATTACCGTGGGTACAAGCGCTGCCAAAAATAGGCCAAGAGGTGAAATTCCGGCTTCGCCGAAACGGGAAGCCAGGATGCTCTGACCAGCGGGGTTGGGGGCGTTGGCGATCACGGTTAATCCACCACCGGTCACAGCGCCGGCCATTACGGCATACCGAGAAGAAGTTGGGAATCCGGGAACCAAGGTAGCCAGGTAGGTGACGGCCGCGTTGTCATTAAAGGCCGTAAGGACCGTGGCGCAGATCATCAGCGGCCATTCGCTAAGCTCTTTGATAACGGGCCCAATCCACCAGGACTGGCACCCGCCGTGGATGACCAGGGAGGCCAAGAAAAATCCTACTAACATAGGAGGACGCAGGGTGATCCCTTGCTGGTTGTGCCGGGTGGCGGAAACAAACGCAAGGAAGAAGAGGAAACCGAGCACGACTAGCACGGGGTAATGCGCATTGAGAACGGTCCAAGCCAGGAACAACAAGTGAATGATCGTGATTGACCCCGGGACCCGTCTTCGAAGTTCTTCCTCTCCAAGTTCGCGTTGCTCTTGGTTGAGCCGGCTGAACTCGTTTCGAAACGCAAACCAGTAAAGAATGTTGGAGATAATGATGGCGATCACGGCTTTCCAGCCAAAGTTCGCCATCATAAAAGACATGTGCCATTTCCAAGCGCTGGCCGCGAGCACGACGGGCGGAGCTGCGAAATGGGTCAGGGTGCCGCCGACAGAAATGTTGACGAAGAGCAATCCCAGGGTGGCATATTTCAAGCGCCCATTCGGATGCAGATTATAGAACCGGTGCCGGAGCAACAAGGCGCAAATGGTCATGGCGGCGGGCTCCGTGATAAAAGAACCCAAGATTGGTCCAACGGTCAGGATCGAGATCCACCAGGCGGCGGCTGAACTTCGGCCGAGTTTGGCAACTTGCGAGATGGCAGTTTCAGCTAGTCGCAGGATGGGCAACGACCCGGCGATCGCCATGACTACGACGACAAAGACAGCGTCCGTGACGTTGACATGCCCGACATAGTCGACCATGGCGTCCCAGCCCTTAAATACGATGATGGCGATAAAGAGCGGAATCAACCAAATGCCGAACACCGCTTCGATCTCGCCCATAAAATGGTAGAACTGGGCCCAGAAGATCAGATGGTCTCGTTTCTCTTCCGGAACGACAACGTTGGGATCTGCCACATCTTCCTCGAGACGTAACAATCGATGTTCAATGCCCCGCGAGCGTTTCAGGAATTGGGCGGATAGAAACGAGTGAGTGATTGCTAATGCGAAAATGACGGTGGCGATCAGATTAAGCGGCTCGGTTTGTACCCGGCCCCAGAGCTTTGCCGGGACAAAAGTCACATCGTCATCGTGATAGCTAGCCGGGTCGGCCGGGTAAGCCCCGGTGCTAGCGCCTGCGGCGTTGGCGGACGACGAGAGGGCCAATAGAGAGAGCAGCAAAAGACCCAGCAGCAAAAGCACGCGGGAAGCGCCGCGAAGCCGGCAAAACGTGAAAAGTGAAAGGTGAAAGGTGAAAGGAGCGCCTAGCGGCCGCGAACAGGGTCCGTTCCTTGAGTGCGTCAAACTCGTCCTGTCTGTCTCACCGGTCTCAGGTCCTCCCGAACACCTTTCACCTTTCACCTTTCACCTTTCACTTTTTCTGCTTTGCCTCGCCTCCTCACAGCTCTTTCTTGCCCATTTCCGCGAAGCACTTCTCGATTGCATCCAAGGCGAGGTTGGCATCCGGACCTTCGGCCGTAACCACAATTTCGGCGCCGGTACGAATATCAGCCGTCATAATATCCATGATGCTGATGGCCGAACAAAGACGCCCGTTTGCCTCCAGCGTAATCGTGCTCTTAAAACGCATCGCGCAACGAACCAGCTCGCTGGTCGGGCGAGCATGCAGGCCGGTGGGATTGGTTACCTGCATCTTCCGACTTAGCTTGACCGAGTTCGGCCGCGGTTTTCCGGACATGGTCGATGTTACTTAGATAGCTTGGGATGGGGTTGCCGTGAACTCGTCCTCACTGATTTCTTCGATCTTGAGAACATGTGGATTTTCGCAGCAAAGCTCTAAAAATCGATCACGATCTTCTTCCTCCTTCAGTTCGACCAGAATCAATTGCGTACTGGCGTTTCGTTTGCGTGCCCAACCAGAGACCCAGGGAATATGCACAACAGGCGGAAACACATGAAACTGATAGAACGCCGCGTCTTCGTTTTGGAAGGTGATTCGAAAACAGAATCGATTCATTATTAATCTAGTAATCGTTGCTATCTGGAGACGCAACGGGTTCGTAAAAACAACCGATGGCGAGGCCGCCGCCGCTACGCTATGGCGAATCCGGTACCCGACATGCGCGTCAACATAACGAGACGAATCCGCGCTCCGGTAGCGGTCCGGCGGCTGCCGGATCCAATGAAGCGCAATGGTGTGCTTTAAATCCATCACGGTATCGAAGCCGCAGGTGTGCTCAGCCTCAAAACCCAGTCGCCATCAACGGTCCGATGGCGACTGCGCGTTGAGGTTAGACACACCTGTCGCTTCGAGACAACGGTCACCTCAGGCACATCACTAAGCCTCATGGATCCGGCAGCCGCCGGACCGCTACCGGGCCCGTCCCTTCGTTATGTTGACGCAAATGGGCGGCTGCCGGACGATCTCCGCGACCAGGGGCTCACCATTTATGCCCCAGCCGCCGCTAACTCGAAGAACGCGAAGAACGCGCCTTGGGGATCTTGAACGACGGCCAATCGTCCCGTTTTCGCGATGTCGGTCGCCGGGACCACGACGGTGCCACCGCTTTGTTCCAGTTGCTCCAGCGCGGGCTCCAATCGCTCTACCAGGAAATAGGCTAGCCAGTGAGGCGGCGCGCCCTCAAAAGCGTTCGCCGGAGGAATGCCACCGATGAATTCGCCACGGTTAACGATGTGGAGATAGCCCGTATCATCCTCGCCAGGTTTGAGTTCCCATCCGAAAAGGGAACGATAAAAAACTTCGGCTGCGGCTTGGTCCGGAGTCGCTAAGTCCGCCCAACAGAGTGTGCCGGGAACTCCGGTTAAACGGATTCCGATACTGGTGTTGGCTTGCCAAATTGAAAAAACGGCGCCGGTAGGATCTTGGAGGACGGCCATGCGGCCGGCATCAAAAACGTCGAAGGGTTTCACTAGAACGTGTGCACCCAGCGATTCTGCTTTCGCCGCTGTCGTGTCGGCGTTCTCCACGGCCACGTACAACATCCAATGGGGTACAACCCCGTGCTCCAGTTGATCTTGACGGAGAGTACAGGCTGCGCCCACCTGCCGTTCATCTAACTGAAACATCGTATAGAACTGATCCGGTCCAATCGGTAAATCGATAGCCGTCCAGCCAAAAACCTTACCGTAGAATGCTTTCGCTCCTTGTTGATCGCTAGTGCTGAGTTCAGCCCAGCAAAATGTACCGATTCTGAATTTGTCGATTTGAGACATGGGATGACCATTATGGATTTATCCGTAACCGCCAAACGCAAATCGGCGTAGCCTCGGTTAAGATTGCGTGACATCAGCGCGCCTTAGGCTCGCTCGAGGAGCTAGGAGCTAGAATCTAGGAGCTAGGAGGGCGTCACGGTCCGGCACAGTGTAATCGGCATGGCTCGGATGGGACTGATGCGACTCATGGGACTTATGAGGACTGCGCCTATTGATTGCCTAGCTCCTAGATTCTAGTATTACTTTGTTAAGTGGAGTCGTCAAAGGTAGTTAGACAAAATGGGCAACAACCGGTGAGTCTCACTAACAGTGGCTGAGTCCAACGGAGCATCTGCTCCCACGTGGGAGGAGAAGTTTTTTT